>Ga0075421_100005587_pt1 | contig 15233 bp, 12 predicted proteins | sample SoiMetdeltSBSDD5_FD_75292 | JGI IMG/M metagenome (GOLD analysis project Ga0075421, IMG submission 75292) | Bulk soil microbial communities from a Populus tree surrounding site in Tennessee, USA - Soil MetaG P. deltoides SBSDD5 | ecosystem: Environmental > Terrestrial > Soil > Tree plantation...
CGGACAAGGAGGCGCCACATGAGCCGAACACTCGACCACGACCCCGAGACCCAAGAGCCCGACCGTGACGACGTAAGCAGGCCCCCGTCGCCATCTCACGATGAGATTGCGACGCGGGCGTATGAGCTATACATATTGCGCGGCCAGGTCGACGGTTACGACCTCAACGACTGGCTGGCCGCGGAAGCGGAACTGCTGGCGGTGCGACGCGACACGGAGTCCTAATGCAATGATGCGCCCTTACGCACCGGCGCGGCGCGCCATGTCCGGCGAGGTCGGCGCGTCCGCCTGAGAGTCCAGAAGCGACTCCAGGAGGCCTGGCCTCGAAACCGTTCCACGCGGCGATCGCTTGCCAGTCGAAAGTACCCGAGCCGTCACCGCTTCTTCACGGGGCCCGGCATGGCCAGCCCGGAGACGGTGTGATCGCGGGCTCCGCGATCAATCAGAACGGGCGCTCGAACGGTCTCATCGCCCCCAACGCTCGTGCTCAAGAGCGGCTGAATCGCTCCGTGTACGATCGCTTCGAGATCGACGCGGAGACGATCGGTCTGGTAGAGATAAGTCAGCCAACTCGCCGATGTTCGTGGGACCGAAGAGCTCGACGCGCGAGACGGAACACTGTCGCTCCCGAAACAGTCGACGCCGCGCCTCTCGCTCGCCCACACGCGCTGACTCGGATCTCCTCCAATCCCGGATTTTGTCCGTGGCGGGGAGGGCCCGTATCCTGGAATTGACACTAGGAGATCGCCTGCGTGAGCCGCGCGATCCGGCTCGTCCCATGACCGCGACGCGATTCGCCGCGCCTTCGCGGAGGTCGCGGCAGGAGTCTGGCCGGCCGCCCGCCCGATCCCGCTGTGGGACGGCGCCGCCGCACCGCGCGTGGCCGCAGAGATCGTCACCTTCCTCATGGCTCGCGGGGCGCTGCGCCACGCCACCACCCAGGTCGTCGGCGCCTGACCGACCGTGCCTCTAGCTGCCGGCGCCGAGCCGGTGCCGCGACGCGCAGGGAGTCGTTCAACCGTAGCGGGGCCGTCCGCGTCGTGGACATTTCTTCAGTCCAGGCCAGGAATTCCTGGACAGCCGCAGTCCATCCGGGCGGCCCTCCGTTTCTACAGCCACGGGAGGGGAACGTCTGCACCCCCCGCGGTTCCACAACCGGCTCAGGAAGGTGCGAACACCCATTGCCAGCACGGTTTCCGCCGCCCGTAGGCCCGTCCGCTCCGGCACAGCGGTTGCAAAAGACAGACAGGGGCAAGGAGCCGAACATGAGACTTTGGGTCACTCGACGCCGGATCGGCGCTCTTCTGGTGTTCGCTCTGGGAGTCGGCGTCCTGCCCGGTCTCGCGCCGGCCGCCGGCTCGAAAGGCACCTTTCTTCTGCTTTTCGGCACGGTGATGGTCACCGGCATCTTGCTCGTCGGCGCGCGGCCTGTCCAGCCCGGGGTCGCCCGAGATGCGGAGACCACTCCGCCGCTCGACCGGCAGCTCGAGGCACTCCACCAGCTCGGCCTGTCGCTCTCTGCTCCAATCGTCGTGGAAGAGCTCGTCAAGACCGTGACCGACGCCGGTCTCGCGATCACGGGCGCCCGCGTTGGAGCGTTCCTGTATCGCGACGCGTTCGGCAGCCAGAGGCAGTACGTCTCGGGAGCCGACCCCGAATCGATCGCCGTCGTCCTGCGTGACGACGTGGTGGCCTTCAAGTCACTCGCCTGCGGCGGACAGCCGACACGCAGTTACCGTGCCGCTCCGGTGTGCACGCGGACCGGGGAGCGGCTCGGGGACCTCTTCTTCGGTCATCCCGAGCCCGCGTTTTTCGGCGAGCCTCAGGACCGCCTGATCAAGGGGGTCGCCGTCCACGCCGCGATCTCCCTGGACAACGCGCGGCAACGCCACGCCGCGCAGCAGGCCCTGGCTGCGGCCGAGGCGGCGAACGTCGTGAAAGACGAGTTCCTGGCGACGTTGTCCCATGAGCTGCGGACGCCGCTCACCGCGATCGTCGGCTGGGCGCACCTGCTCCAGCAGGGCCGGCTCTCGTGTGGCGAGACGACCCGTGCGATGAACGCGATCATCCAGAACGCCTCGGCGCAGAAGCAGCTCATCGACGAGCTGCTCGACGTTTCACGTCTCGTCAAGGGCAAGCTCCAGCTCGAGCTGCGACCCATCGACATCACTCCCGTCGTGAAGGCGGCCATCGAGACCGTGACTCCTTTGGCGGATGCGAAGTCCGTACGGATCCAGCTCGTCCAGAACCTGTCGGAGGTCGGCGTGATGGCCGATCCGAAGCGTCTGCAGCAGGTGTTATGGAACCTGCTGTCGAACGCTGTCAAGTTCACGCCGCGGCGCGGACGGATCCGGGTCAGCATCGAGCCTGTCCGGGCGGGCGTCGAGGTCGCCGTCTCGGATACCGGCCTGGGCATCGAGGCGACGTTCCTTCCCCGTGTCTTCGACCGATTCACGCAGAGCGATTCCTCGAGCACGCGGTCCGCCCAGGGCCTGGGCCTGGGCTTGGCCATCGCGCGCCAGCTGGTCGAGCTCCACCGCGGGGACATCCGGGCGGAGAGTCCCGGCGTGGGCGGCGGCTCTACCTTTACGGTGACGCTTCCGTGCACCTCGATCACGAGTGTCTGCCGCACGAGTCGACGGCTCGACAACGAAGCCGAGCGACGAGAGCCTTCGATTGCGACTTGAATGGTCAGAGCTGAGTGACGCCCTCGCGCAGGGCATAACGCACGAGGCCTGCCGTATCGTGGATGCCGAGCTTCTTCATGATGCGCGACCTATGGGACTCCGCCGTCTTGATGCTCACGTTGAGCAGCGCGGCCACCTCCCGCGTCTTCTTCCCCTCGGCCAGGAGCTGGAGCACCTGGCGCTCACGCGCGCTCAGCGGGTCGGGCTTGATCTCCGTGCGGGAGATGTACGCCTCGACCACCACACGGGAGAGTCCGGGATGAAGGTACGTGCCGCCGCGCACCACCGCCCGGATGGCCTCGATCAGCTCACGCGATTCGTAGGACTTGAGGACGCAGCCCCGGAATCCAGCCTGCAAGGCTTCGAGCAGATGGTTCTCATTCGTGTCCATCGTCAACAGGATGAGCCGCGTGCTGGGCGAAGCCTGGCGCAGCTCGTGCGCAGCGTCGACCCCGTTGAGGATCGGCATCGCCCGGTCGAGAACCGCCACGTCCGGGCGCAACGCTCGAACCAGCTTCACCGCCTCCAGGCCATCGGCGGCCAAGCCTACGACATCGAACCCTTCCAGCTCGAGCATCAACTTGACCCCGTCGCGGACGACGGCATGATCGTCCGCAAGAACCACCGTATTCCCCATGATGACCGCGAAGGGTGCAAAACACGTGCCCGGATTCAGGATCGGGACAATGACAATCATGAAAAGACACCTCCGCCGAATCCTCCTGGTCGAAGACGATCCCCACGTCCAGGACATGACCACACTGCTCCTGTCGAGGCTGGGCGGGTATGAAGTGCAGGCCTGTGACTCGGCGGTGGAAGCGCTTCAGAAGGTCCAGGCCTTCGCTCCCGACCTGATCCTGCTCGACTTCATGATGCCCGGCCTCGACGGGCAGGGCGCCTTCGAGGCCTTCTGCCAGATGCCGGCGACCTTGACCACGCCTGTCATTTTCATGACGGCGCGCGTCCAGCCGCGCGAGATCGTGGAGTATCGCCAGCTCGGCTCCCTGGGCGTCATCCCCAAACCCTTCGACCCGGGGACCCTCGTCGAGACGATCCAGGAAATGTGGGACCGTCACCAGGCGGCCCTGCTGAACGAATCGCTGCGGGAGGAGCTGGAAGCGCTGCGCCAGCGCTACTCCACGGCCTTCCCGGAGAGCCTGTGTACCATCCAGATTGCCGCGGCCTCTCTGAGGGAAAACACCGGCGACGCCAAGGTCGCGGCCTCCCTCTACGAGATGGCGCACCGCCTGGCCGGGTCGGCGGCGATCTATGGATTCCCGTCGGTGACCGAAGCCGCGCAGCGCATCGGCCGCTTCGCCAGCGAGCATCCGGCCGACCGATGGCTCGCCAGCGACGCCCGGCCGTTCCTCCGGCTCGTGGCCGCCCTTGTCGCCGCCCTCGAGCAGCCTTTGCAACAAGCCCCGGCTGGCCGGACAACGTAGCTCGATTCCGGTCCTCCTCCCCGCCTAAGGCAATTCCCCTTTCGATCTAGGGGAACCCCCTAATCGATCGTCAAGCGTTCCCCGCCTATCGTTCGGGGCGTGAAGCCCACCGAGCGGTGTCGCGTCCTCATCGCCGTAGAACCAGCGCCCTTCGTGCGTCTGATCGAGCACGTCCTGGATGGCCATCCCGGCCTCCAAGTCATCGGGCGCACCTCCGACCGCGACTCGCTGGCGACCCGGGCCGGCCGTCTCGCGCCCGACGTGATCATCGCCAACACACGACTGAACGGGGCGAAGCCGGACGGCGTCCTCGCGGACGTCACGCGCTCCAGTCCCGCCTCGATCCTCATCCTCCTCACGCACGATCCTGACGAGCGAGGAGAGCCGTCGCCTCGACGCGCCTGTCTACCGGAAGACGACGTCGTCCGCGGCCTCTCTCCACTGATCCGCAAACTCGTGGCTCGCGCCAGATCCCTTCCCCCCAAGCCACGCCATCGGGCCGACCTCCCGTAGGAGACGTCCATGTCCATGTTCAAGTCCGTCTGCCGTTCGATCGTTCTCTCGTTCACGATGCTCGTACTCTCGAGCTCGATCACCTCCGCCCTCGTGACCGACGCGGGGACGCACCCGCCGCCCAACTACGACACCTTCGTCCCGCCCGCGTCCGGCGCGACCTACGCGGATCCCGCGTTCGGCACGAGCATCAAGCGCCTGTCGGAAGCGATGACCATGACGGACAACGCGAGCCGAGGCGGCCTCACGTCCGTCGGCACGGAATATTCCACGGCGTCTCCGTTCAACCGGGACAACAGCCGGCTGATTCTCGTGCACCAGAGCTACTTCGGGCTCTACGACGGCAACGGGACGTATCTCCGTGATCTGCCCTTCGCGGTGAACGCGTCGACCGAGCCGCGCTGGTCGCGGACCGATCCAAATGTCCTCTACTTCGTGAGCGGCAACTCGCTTCTGAAGCTCGACGTCGCGGCGGAGGCGACGACCGTGCTCCACACCTTCAGCGAGTACGGCACCATCAGCGGCCACGGCGAGTCGGACATCAGCCCGGACGGCAACCACTTCGTCTTCGCCGGCGACAAGCGGTACGTCTTCGTCTACGAGATCAGCACGGATACCAAAGGCCCCGTGCTCGATACCGCCGGCCACACCTTCAACTGCCTCTACATCGCCTCCGACAACAGCGTCGCCGTCGGCTGGGTGCCGACGGGGACCGGCCGTTTCACGGGCGTCGAGCTCTTCGATCGCAACATGAGCTTCAAGCGGCAGCTCACCCACGCCCTCGGGCACATGCATCTCACCCGCGACACGAACGGCAGCGACGTGCTCGTCTGGACCAACTCGGACGACGCCGCTCCCCTCGCGGGTTGCCCGAACGGAATCGTGAAGGTGCGGCTCTCGGACTCGGGGCAGACCTGTCTGCTCCCCCTCGCCTGGACCCTCGCCGTCCACATCACCGCGCCCGACGGGAACGGCTGGGCGTTCGTCGAGACCTACGCGCCCAGCAATCCCTTCTTTGCCTCCTCCGACTGGGCGCCGTACACCAACGAGATCGTGCAGGTGAAGCTCGACGGCACCGAGACGCGGCGCCTCCTCCATCACCGCAGCCGGCCTCTCAACAGCTACGCCTATCAGCCGCGGGCCACGGTGAGCCGTGACGGCGGCAAGCTCGTCTTCACGAGCAACTACAATCTGCCCAAGCTCCTCGGTTATCCCACCGAGTACACCGACGCCTATCTCGTGACGATCTCGGGCGGCTCGACTGCGGTGCCGCCGCCGTCATCCACGACGGCTCCCGCCCCGTCGTCGAGCCCGTCCGCCCCCGCTCCCGCTCCGCCTCCGTCCGCTCCCGCCCCTTCGAACGCCGCGGGCGCGGGACGCGTCGAGCAGGACAACGCGGCGGTGATCTACGGAGGACCGTGGTCGCCGCATCCGGGCGCCGTCCACAGTGGGGGTCATGCCACGCTCGCCATGGACGCCGGGGCCCGCGCCGACTTCCGGTTTTCCGGTAGCGGCGTGAGATGGATCGGCTACCGTGACGCATGGTCCGGGGTCGCGAACGTGTTCGTCGACGGTGTGCTCAAAGGCACGGTGGACACCTATGCGGCGGCGGACACTCCGCAGGCCACCGTCTACACGATCGACGGCCTTGGCGGCGGGACCCATATCCTCACCATCCAGGTGACGGGCACACACAGCGGCGCCTCCGCCGGCGCCTGGATCTGGGTCGATGCGTTCTCCGTCACGCCGTGATCGCCGACTGACTACCGGACCTGCACGAGGTAGGCGTCGGTATAGTCCACCGAGCGGCCGAGGATCGCCGCCAGATCGTAGTTGCTCGTGAAGGCGAACGCGCTGCCGTCGCGGCTGACCGTCGTGCGCGGCTGATAGCCGTAGCTGTTCACCGGTCGGCTTCGATGGTGAAGGAGCCGCCGCGTCTCGGTGCCGTCGAGCTTCACCTGCAGGATCTCGTTGGTGTGGGGAGCCCAGCCCGGCGCGCTCGGAGCGGGATCGCCGGGAGCATACGTCTCCACGAAGACCCAGCCGTTCCCGTCGGGAGCGCTGATGTGCACGGCGAGGCTCCAGTCCAGCGAGAGCAGGCAGGTCTGCCGCGCGTCCGAAAGCCGCACCTTCACGATGCCGTTCGGACAGCCCGGGAGGGGAGCCGCGTCGTTGGAGTTCGTCCACACGAGCACGTCGCCGCCGGCCGCGTCGCGGGTCAGGTCCATGTGTCCGAGCGCGTGCGCGAGCTGTCGCTGGAAGACCATCCTGCGATCGAAGAGCTCGACGCCGGTGAACCGCGCCGTCCCGTTCGGCAGCCATCCGATCACCACGCGGTTGCCGGAGGCGATCTGCAGGCTGTTGAAGCCGTGCCCGACGGTGTCGAGCGCGGGACCTTTGAGGCCCCGGCTGATCGTGTAGACGAAGACGTAGCGGTTGTTCCCGACGAACACGAAGTGGTCGCCATCCGGACTGATGTCCGACTCACCGCGTCCGCTGATGGTGGCGTACTCGCTGAAGGTGTGGAGCACGGACGTCGCTCCCGACGCGACGTCGAGCTTCAGGAGCCGGTTCCCGTTCACGAAGTAGAGGATGTTCCAGTGGGTCCGCGACCAGCGCGGCTCGGAGCCGGCGTGGACGGCCAGGGGCAGGTCGCGGAGGTAGGTCCCATTCCCATCGTACAAGGCGAAATAGCTCTGATGCTGGAGGAGCAGCCGGCTGTTGTCCCGATTGAATGGAGACGCGTTGGGGTATTCGGTGCTCACGAAGGTGAGGACGCCGCTGCCGGCCGCGTTGTCGCTCAGGGTGGCCGCGTCGGACAGACGTTTGATGCTGAAGCCGAACACGGGATCGACGTAGCTCTCGCCCACGCCGGGCGGAACGAACGTGTCGTACTCGGGCGGCGTGTGCACCGCGCGGTCGATCGTGACCGCCGGGGACGGCACGGCCATACAGAGAACGAGGGCGAATACCAGGGCCGGCATCGGCATCTTCATGCGCCACCTCCGAGCATGGGAACGCGTACGAGCTTCTTGCGAATGGCGTATTTCACGAGATCGGCGCCATTGTGGATCTCGAGCTTCCGCATGAGGTTGTACTTGTGGGCTTCGACGGTCTTGACGCTCCGCTTGAGCCGGACGGCCACGTCTTTGTTCGAGAAGCCGTCGGCCAGGAGCCTCAGCACTTCGCGCTCGCGCGCGGTCAGCAGGTCGTAGCGGGTGCCCGTCGTCTTGCGCCGGGTAGTCCCGCGATCCAGGATCACGGAGAGGGCGCGCGGGCTCATGTACCTTTGGCCGCGATGGACGGCCTCGATGGCGTAGAGGAGCTGCGCTGCGGGACCGTCCTTCAGCACATACCCCGCGGCCCCGGCGTCCAGACAGCTGGCGATCAAGTCTTCGTCGTCGTAGAGGCTCAGGATGAGGACCTTGCCCGGGAGGCGGGCGGCGGCGATGCGGCGCGTCGCCTCGAGCCCCGAGAGCTCGGGCATGTCGATGTCCATGAGGACGACGTGTGGCCGCAGGCGCCGGGCGGCTTCCACCGCCTCGAGTCCGTTACGCGCCTCCCCCGCGACCTCGAAGGCCGGCCGCTCGCGCAGGATCGCCTTCAGGCCGTCGCGCACCAGCGCGTGGTCGTCGCAGACGAGGACACGGATTCTCGCGCTCATGGCGCCGCCTTCTTCCGGAACGGGAGGTGCACCTCGACCCGCGTCCCGGACTTGTCCCCACGACGCCGGGCGGGCCACGACTCGATATGGAGACGGCCACGGACGCTCCGGACTCGCTCGCGCATGGCGGTGATGCCGAAACTCCGGTCGGGATCCTGATGCAGCGCGTCGAATCCCATGCCGTCGTCCTCGACCATCATCACCAATCGATCCTGGGTGCGGCGCAGCGTGACGGCGACGTTCTTCGCTTGCGAATGTTTCGCCACATTCGACAGCGCGCCGCGCAGCACGCGATAGAGCGCGGTCTGCTGGCTCGCCGGCAGCGTGGCCGAGACGCCCTCTTCTTCGAGGGCGACCTTGATGCGGGTCCGCGCGGAAAACTGCCGCACGAAGAGCCGAACGGCGGGCAGGAAACCGAGGTCGAGCAACGCCGGGCCGAGGTCCAGGGTCAGCCGCCGCACGGATTCGATGGCGTGGGCGATGAGCACGAGCGCCTCCTTCAGCTTCGGCCCAAGCGGGGTACGATTCCCCTTCGCCAGCTTCACGGTGATCAGCTCGAGGTAGAGCTTGAGGACGATGAGGTCCGCTCCGACCTCGTCGTGGAGGTCGGCGGACAGCTTCTGGCGCTCGCGGTCGTCGAGACGGTTCAGGCCCGCCGAGCGCTCCTCGCCGTAGGCCAGGGCGACGATCCGCTGCGACGCCGACGTCAGCCGAATGAGGGCGCGTTGCTCCACGGGAGCGCGGACGTAGGCCAGACAGACCTCGAGATAGAGGCCGACGGCGGCAATGGCCTGATCCTCGGGCACACCGCATCGCATCAGAATCCGGGCCCGGCGATCGACGGCGATGCAAAAGGCCTCGTCGCCGCCGCCGTCCGCGGTCAGACGGCGATAACACTCGGCCAGGTCCATGCCCGCCAGCGCGTCGTATTCCTTGCGGCTCGGACTGAGACGCCGCAGCGGACGGCGCCACGCTCGCGCGAGGCCCGAAGTCCGGCGGAGGCGTTCGAGCGCGCTCAGCAGCGGGCCGCGCATCCCCTTGAAGAGCCGCGTTTCGGCGGCTCCGGGCACCGCCGGCTCCGTCGGCGTGCGCCGCCGCTCGGCGCGCCGGCGCGGCCGGGTGACCGACGTCGCTCTCGCGCTCAAGACGCCGCGGGGGGGCGCGCGTCGGGGCAAGGCCCCTCCTCGGTCCCTGGCGACGACGTTCCCTTCGCGATCGCCAACGAGAGGTTGACGACCAGTGTCGTGCCCACGGCCCGCTCGACCACCCGCAGCAGCTCGCGGCACACCGTCTTGAGCGCGCGATAGCGCGGACTGAGAGCGGCGTACCACAGATCCACGCGGTCACGGAATCCCGCGCGACGCGGCGAGAGCAGCACGGGGCGCGAGTCGGCCGCGCACGTCCCGAGACTGCGCAACACCTCGCGCTCTGTCGATCCGCGGATTCCTTTCCTCAGGAGGGTGTCCCAGGAGTCCCGGCCGAGCTCGCGCCGCGAGAAGCGACGCGCCGCCCAATGGGCCAGGCGGTCCGGCAGGTAGTTGATGAGCGGCAGCCCGGTGGTATGGCTCTCGAACGGGAAGAAGCGGTGGGGCGTCTGATTCAGGAAGAGGACGCCGCCCTTCTTCACGAGCGCCCACACCTGCGGCATCAGGCTCCGTCGTTCCCCCGGCAAGAGATGCTCGAAGACGGCGCTCAGGACCACGAAGTCGAACGGAGCCAGCCCTTCGGGCAGCGCGGTGCCGGCGGGTGAAAGCAGGAACGTCAGGTTCTCATAGCCGTAGAAGTCCTTGCGCCGCCGGGCCACGTCGAGGAGCGGCGGGAACAGGTCCACACCCACGATCTCCGATCGCGGGAAGAGGCGCGCCAGCACCATGCTCGATGAGCCGGAGCCGCAGCCGAAGTCGAGGATTCGCTTCCCTTCGAAGGCGGCGGCGGGGACGTAGGAAAGGAAGTCGTCCTGGAAGTAGCGCTCGATCTGGCCCGGGTCCTCGTCGCGCGCGATCTCGTCACAAACCCACGCCACGCCTTTGACCCTGAGGATCGAGCGGATGAGAGCCAGCGGGTACGAGGTATCGCACCAGGCGCGCGCCGGGGATGGACCTCGGCAGGGCCAGGCGGTGACGCGCCGCGCACCGTCGCCGCGCTCCTCGATCTCGATCCAACCGTCGGCATGATGGAGGATCGAGCCACCCTTGCTTCGTGCCGCTGTCCCGTCGCTCATGAGTGCGCCCCTCTCACCAGGTGACTGTCGCGTGTCCGGTGATGTAGCGGAAGAAGGCCACCGTCGTCGCGCACGACAACAGGCAGACCATGTAGGGCACGGCCAGGCCGGGTATCTTCACGTGCCGCAGCGTGTGCCCGAGCAGGGCCGCCCCGTAGAACGCGATCTGCATCAGCAGGAGAAACCGGAACACCGGCTGATTCAGGAGCAGCAGATTGGCGGCCAGCGCGCCGACGAGGAAGACCGGCGTGAGCAGGCGAAGCCCCTTGTGCGAAAGAGTCTGCAGCCAGAGCGGATTCCGAAGGCCGAGGAGCCACCGCTCGCGGGCGAAGAGCTGGAAGGTGCCGGCGATCGTCCGCACCTTGCGGGCGAACTCTCCGGCCGGCGAGGTCGGCGCGACGTCGTAGGCGCGGGCGCGCGACTCGAAGACGACACGGTGCCCGCCGCGCACGATCCGCATCGGCACCACCACGTCGTCGAGGATCGTATCGACGGGCAGCGTCTCGAAGAGCCTGCGCCTCACGGCGTAGATGGCGCCGGTGACTCCCACGACCGAGCCGACACGGCTCTCGCTGCGCCGGATGATCTTCTCACAGCGCCAGTAGAGGCCGAGACCGCGCTCGAGCGCGTTCCCCTCGCCGTCCGTGAGGATCAGCTCGCCGGTCACGGCACCCACTTCCGGGTCGGCAAACGGAGCCACCAGCGCGCGCAGGGCCGAAGCGTCGAAGCGCTGGCGCGCATCTGCGAACACGAGGATCGTTCCGCGTGCTTCCGGCACCAGCGCGTTGAGCACCGACGGCTTGCCACCGCGCGCCGGGAGCTCGATGACCCGTACACCCAAAGGCACGTAGGCCCGCGCCCGCTCGCCGGTGGCGTCGCAGCAGCCGTCGAGCCCCACGAGTATCTCCAGCCGCTCCTTCGGATAGTGCAGGGCGAGGAGGTTCTCGAGGCGCGCGGCGATCCGCGCCTCCTCGTTGTGAGCGGCGATGAGTACCGTGACCAAGGGAGGCTCGCTGCCGGTGTGGAACGGCCGCGGCTTGAGCCGTGCCCAGGCGAGCAGCAGAAGGGGATAGCCGACGTTCGTGTAGGCGAGCAGGACCACGCTCACCCAGAAGACCGTCTCCGCTGTCTTCGTCCGCAGATCATCCGAGACTGTCGACGCGTTCGGTTCGTGGCCCACCACCGTCGGCGAGGCGGCGGCGAGAGCCTCGGAAAGGGCGTGGACGTCCGCGCCGACGTCCGTACCATCGGTCGCCGCGTGGTGATAGGGACTGGATGGCTGGAGGCGATAGTCGCCCGTCGTCGCATCCACGAAGCCGACGGCGTCGAGAGAGGCGGGGAAGAAGTTGCCGGCCGGATAGCGCTCGGGATCTCCCCCGACGATGACGTTGCCCTTGAACACGCCGTCCGGGAAAAACGCGGCGTGCGTCGCGTGACCGAAGGCGACGTCCGTCCCCACGATGCCGTGGGCATTGTGCGGCGCGATGTTGTCTCGATAGATGAAGCCGCGGTTCGGCTCGCCCTCGGCGGTGACGATGTCGCCGGCCTGGAGCGCCGTGTTGTGCTCGATGACGACGTCCGCTGCCCCGCGCAGGATCTGGAACAGCCGTCCCGCCGCGCCCCAACGCTCGCCTCCGATGTCGTCGAACAGATTGTTGCGAATCGCGATGCGCGTGGCCGGCCCGCTCTTGGCGTTGTCGTCGTGCCCGAGGACGTTGATCCCGGCCGCGCTGTGGCGAACGACGTTGTTCCGGAACGTCACGTCCTCGACCGCCGACCAGGGCGCTCGCCCATTCTGATTGCGCACGGTCAGCACGATGGCGAAGCCGGTCTGCGCGCCGACCCAGTTGTGCTCGAAGAGGTTCCCCGCCACGAGCACGCGGCGGGCGTTCTTCAGCTCGAAGAGGTTCTTCACCACCCACGGCGTGCCCTCGTAGGCGGAGTCTCCCGGCTTCCAGGCGAGCGGCTTCCGGAAGTGGTTGCGGAGGATCTCGATGTCGGAGGGAACGAGGCCCTGGATCTTCGGATCCGCGCCGCCGAACATCACGTTCTCCCCGGCGGCCTCGAGGTAGTTGTTCTCGATCCGGAACGGGCCCTGGCCGTTCCACCCGGCGAGCGCCTGGGAGTCCGCGGTCTTCTCCTTGAAGTCCGAGATCCACGAGTCGACGACCGCCGTCTCTCGCGATCCGAGCGCGATGCCGCGGCGCGACCCCTTGACCGGATCGCCGTGCACATAGCAGCGGTCGACGACGAAATGGTGCGGCTGGACGCCGAGCGACGACTCGCGCCCCCCGAGGAGGATGAGGTTGTCGAGGAAGATGCCGGCCGCCGGCCGCACCTCGATCCCCACGAAGCGATAGTGGTGCGACGTGGGCTCCGCGATGATCACCGCGCCCCAGCGCGCCTCCAGCTTCGGCAAGAGCGCGGCCTCGGCCGGGCCCACGCGCACGCCGGACGGAGGCAGCTTGGCGCTCGACCGCACCACGATCCACGCCTTCCCGCTCTTCGGTGGCAGCGTGAACGGACCCGTGAAGACGGCGCCCGCCTCGAGCGCGATCTCGTCGCCGGGCCGTGCCGCCTCGAGAGCCGATTGGAAATCGCCCCCCGCCGCCACCCTGAGCGTCCGGCCGAGGCGGGACGGAAACGTCGTGTCGACCCGTGCGTTCGGCAGCCGGGGGAGGCTCGGCTCCAAGGCGGCGGCGAGCAGCAGCGCCAGGGCCGTCATGAGATCCGCCGGAGACGCCGGTACCCGGCGACGAGCCGCCGGCGCGCCGTCTTGACCCAGCCGAACTTGATCGCACGCAGGGCGCGGCCGAAAACGCTGTCGCGGAACACGAAGAGCCAATAATGCGTACGGGCCGTGCTCGTCCACTCCAGCTTCCACGGGAGATCGCAGCCGAGGAAGTCGAGCTCACGGAGACCCCGCGCCACGCAGTCCTGCAGAAGGTCTTCCATCAACAGATGGCCGGGGCTCTGCTCCTTGAACGACTCGTCGTAGCTCGTGAGCAGCAGCGAATAGACGCCGCGACACGTGAGGCCGTAGTGGAAAGCGATCGGCCGTCCGTCGAGCCGCAGGAAGAAGATGGACAGCCGATCTCGGAAGGCCTCGCGGTGGAAGAGCTCCGAATAGAAGCCGTGCGCCGCCGCGCTCTGGCTCACCGCGCTCCCGCCCTGGCCCTTCCAACCGCGGCGCTCCAGGTCGAGGCATTCGTCCAGATGGCGCGGCAGAAGCGCGGCGCCGGCCACGCGCTCCACGGTGACCGCGCCTTTCTCCTCGAGGCGCTTCCGCCGTCGCCGCAAATTGGCCTTGAATTTCGACCGCAGGCCACGGGCCAGCTCTTCGTACGTCGCGGGGAGCGCGATGTAGGGACTGCGCTGCGCCTCCCACGCTCCGACCGGGAAGCCGCTCTCCTGCGCCGCGCGATAGAGCGCCCAGGCCTGTCCGCCCTCGGGCACGTCGGTGATCTTGACGACGTCCCACCCTCGGTCGGCGGCCAGATGGCGCAGGATCGCGGGAGCGGCGTCTTCACCGTTGTCCGCGACAAGGTCGAACCGGAATGAATGGACATTCGTGGGTGAGGTCCATTGACACACGTGGATGCCGCAGATCGCCGCGCGCTCCGCGGCGAGCGGAAGCACCGCGGTCAGGCGCCCATCCGCGTCGCGCACCACGCGGACCTCGAGCGGCGCCTTCGGCAGGAAGTTGTCCAGGAAGCAGCGGATGTATTCGTGCCGATAAAACGGCTCCGCGCTCGTGGCCGAGACGAGGGCGTCCCATTCGCCTTCCATCGCCGTGAGCGCCGCGCGGTCGGCGACCTTCTGGACGTCGAGGGGCGGCGCGGACGTATGCGCCCGCGAGCCTCGCACCACGGACGGAAGCGCCGCCGCGCTCATGGCGACACCACCGGGAGGTTCGGCGACGCCGGTGCCGCGGGAGGCCTGACGGCGGCGGCTCGCCGGTGAGAAGGCTCCGGCGCCAGCACCTCGCGCACCGCGTCCGCGACCTCGGACAGGGTCTTGCGCGTCACATCCTGGTGGCAGGGGATCTCCACGATGCTCGCGCGAAGCCGCGCCACGTCGGGGAACTGCGCGATGTCGCAAGCCGGGTGGCCCTCGCGCCAGAAGTCGACGGCCTCGATCCCCCTCCCCACGAGCTGCTCCATCACGCGCCGGCTGTTCTCGACCGGCATCGGGTAGCAGAGCGGCACCACGCCCTCGGGCAGGGTCTCGAAGAGCGGGGGGGCGACGTCACGGAGACGCTCGAGCAGGAAGAGATAGTTGCGGCGCCGGTGCGCCACGATTCCGGGCACGTCCTGGACGCGCAGCAGATGCCGGGTCAGCGCGCTGATGCCGAGACGCGCGTGGTCGCGATTGAAATGTTGCGTGCCCGTCAGGACCGGCTCGACCTTCGAGGCGGCGAGGGCCCGCTTCCCGACGCCCAGCGCTCGCCGGCGCAGCCAGCGGCCGGGCGCCCCGCCGCGCAGCGCGACGTTGCGCAGAACCGATGCCGCGAGGACGCTGAGAGTGGACGAGAGCGGCGGCGCCGGCCGCACGGTCGCCGCCTCTCGGACGACGCGTTTCTCCGGGCGGTTCCAGACGAGCAGGCCGCCATCCGGCACGGCCAGGACCTTGTAGAGGCAGAAGACGGATACATCGCCGGTCGCGCCCAGCGGCAGGTCGCCGTCGGCGGAGAAGAGCGAGAGCGC
>Ga0075421_100005589_pt1 | contig 15230 bp, 18 predicted proteins | sample SoiMetdeltSBSDD5_FD_75292 | JGI IMG/M metagenome (GOLD analysis project Ga0075421, IMG submission 75292) | Bulk soil microbial communities from a Populus tree surrounding site in Tennessee, USA - Soil MetaG P. deltoides SBSDD5 | ecosystem: Environmental > Terrestrial > Soil > Tree plantation...
CTCACCGCCGGCGCCCTGGGCCGCGACCCCACCGAACGGCAGGCCTGAGGCCTCACGGCTCCGACGACTCGTGCCGCTGCTCCCGGTAGCGGACCACCGCGGCGCGGCACCCGTCCAGCTTCTGCCTGACGGCCGCGCGCTCGCCCGCGTCCGCGCGCCCCAGCGCCTGGGCCAGCGAGACGCACTCCGCCTCCTTCTTCGCCAGCGCCGCCTCCTCCGCGGAGACGGTCTGCGCCAGCGGCGGCGGCGCCAGCGAGCGCGCGCGCAGCAGCCGCTCCCGGAGCGCCTGCGCGGCCGGGGAGAAGCGCGACCCGGACGGGACCGACTCCAGCTCCCGGAGCACCGGGTCGTACGCCGGGTCGACCGGGGGCGTGCCCGCGCGCAGCAGCTCCTCCGCCCGCGCGCTCGCCCGCGCGTAGGCCTCCGCGCCGCCGTCCTCTCCGCGGCACCGGCACCCGGCGCCGGCCAGCGCCAGCAGCCCGGCGAGCGCGAGCGCGAGCGCCACCCTCCCCGTTTGCGATCGCCCCCGCGCGCGGGTACGGTCGCGGCCCTCGTGCCCCCCGCGCTGCTCTCGCTCCTGGTTGGACTGGGTCAGGGTCTCCTCCACGGCCTCGGGCCGGACCACTGCGCGGCCATCGCCACCCTCGGCGCAAGCGGCGACCGGCGCAAGTCCCTTCGCGCGGCGCTGTCGTTCGCCTGGGGCCACACGCTGGTCCTGGGCGCGCTCGCCGCCGCGTGCCTGGTCCTCGGCGTCGGCCTCTCCGAGGCCTTCGAGCGCTGGGCGGAGCGGCTGGGCGGCTTCGTCCTCGTCGGCCTCGCGGTGGCCGCGCTCCTCTTCCCCGGCACCCTCCAGCACGGCCACCCCACCCTCCCCCCGCACGGGCACGACCACCGGCACCGCGCCTCCAGGCTGGGCGGCGTGGCCGGCGCGCTGATGGCGGTGAGCGGCGTCCGGGCGCTGGCGCTGGCCCTCCCCCCGCTGCTGGTGGGCGGCGCGCTGCACCTCTCCGGCCTGCTGTACCTCCCCGCCTTCGGCGCGGGCGTCTTCATCGCCATGGCCGTGATGGGGACGCTGGTCTCCTCCGGCGCCCGCCGGCTGTCTCCGCACGGCGCGGCCTGGCTCCAGCGCGCGGTGGCGCTCTCCTCCGGCGCGCTCGGGGTGGCGTGGATCGCGCTGGCGTGACGCCCGCGTCCGGACCCGCGCCCCCGCCCGCGTAACCCCGCGACCTCCCTCGCTGTCGATTTTCGCGACCCCCGTTCGATTCATCCGCGACGCCCGATTTTCCGGGCGCACTTGGAGGTTCGAACGTGAACGTCAGGAAGATGATGTGCGCGGTGGGAGCTCTCGCCGTGGTGCTGGGTGCCTCGTACGCGTGGGCGGGCAAGGAGATGGCGCGCCAGTTGGTGCAGCGGCCGGCCGCGGAGCTGAAGTGGGAGGAGTTCTACCCGGGCGGCCCGCTGGAGTCGTTCGTCACCGGCTCCAAGGACGGCAAGACCGGCCCCACCGAGTTCTTCATCAAGTTCAAGGCGGGCTTCGACTCCGGCTGGCACGTCCACGAGTCGGACTACACCGGCATCATCCTCGCCGGGACGATCGTCGAGACCAGCCCCGGGAGCGAGGCCGCCAAGCCGCTCACCGCGGGCTCCTACTACCTGCAGCCCAGCGTGGTGCACCGCACCCAGTGCACCGCGGACGCGGACTGCCTCGTCTACATCTACGAGAAGGGCCGCTTCAGCTTCACCCCCACCACCCAGGACGGCAAGCCGCTCCCGCCGCAGCCGGCCGCAGGCAAGCCAGCCGCGAAGTGAGCGCCGCGGGCGGTGGGCGGGAGCTACGATGGCGCCCGCCCACCGCCCAGGAGTAATGACCTCATGCAGTACCTCTTGCTCATCTACCGGAACGAGGCCGAGTGGGGCGCGCGCAGCGAGGCCGAGCGCGAGGCGGTCTTCGCCGAGTACATGCAGCTCACCAGGAGCCTGGAGTCGGCGGGCGCGATGCGCGGAGGGCAGTTCCTCCACGAGCCGTCGGTCGCCACCACGGTGCGGGTGCGCCACGGGTCGGTGCTGGCCACCGACGGCCCCTTCGCGGAGACCAAGGAGCAGCTCACCGGCTACTACGTCGTGGAGGCGGCGGACCTGGACGAGGCGATGGCCATCGCCGCCCGCATCCCCACCGCGCGCGACGGCTCCATCGAGGTCCGCCCGGTGCGGCACACCCACGAGCCGGGCCTCGTGCCCGACTCGTATTGACCCGCCGCGAGCCCGAGCGTGGACGCCTTCACGGCGCTGTACCGGGAGGAGCTCTCGCGGCTGGTGGCGGGCCTGGTCTCCATGGTGGGCGGCCTGCAGGCGGCGGAGGAGGTGGCGCAGGAGGCGTTCGAGGCCGCCCTGGTGCAGTGGCCCGCGTCCGGCTGGCCGCCCAGCCCGCGCGCCTGGCTGATCCGGACCGCGCGCCACAAGGCGCTGGACCGCGTCCGCCGCCGCCTCAACTTCGAGGGCAAGCGATCCGAGCTGGAGGCCATGGCCAGGACATCCGACCAGTCCCCCGACCTCTCCGACGAGGAGGCGGAGCGGCTGTTCCCCGACGAGCGCCTCAAGCTCCTGTTCACCTGCTGCCACCCGGCGCTCTCCATGGAGGCGCGGGTGGCGCTCAGCCTGCGGGCGCTGTGCGGGCTGACCACCGAGGAGATCGCCCGCGCCTTCCTGGTGCCGGTGCCCACCCTGGCGCAGCGGCTGGTGCGCGCGAAGCAGAAGATCCACACCGCGGGCATCCCCTACCGGGTGCCGGCGGAGGCGCTGCTCCCGGACCGGGTGGAGGCGGTGCTGGCGGTCATCTACCTGGTCTTCAACGAGGGCTACGCCGCCACCTCCGGCGAGGAGCGCGTCCGGCTGGCGCTGTGCGACCAGGCCATCCGCCTGGGGCGCACCATGATGGAGCTGATGCCGCGCCGCCGCGACGTGCAGGGCCTGCTGGCGCTGATGCTGCTCCACGACTCCCGGCGCGACGCGCGGACCGGGCCGGACGGGGAGGCCATCCTCCTGGAGCAGCAGGACCGGTCGCGCTGGAACCGCGCGCAGATCGACGAGGGGCTGCGCCTGCTGGAGGCGGCGCTCGCGGGCGGGCCGCCCGGCGCCTACGAGCTGCAGGCGGCCATCGCCGCCGTGCACGCGCGGGCGGCCGCCGCCCCCCAGACCGACTGGGCGCAGATCGCCGGGCTCTACGCCATCCTCGCCCGGGTGCAGCCCACGCCGGTGGTGGAGCTCAACCGCGCGGTGGCCATCGCCATGGCCGGCGCGCTGGAGCACGGCCTGGCGCTGGTGGAGGAGCTGGACCGCGGCGGCGCGCTGGAGCGCTACGCCGCGCTGCCGGCGGCCAAGGCGGACCTGCTCTGGCGCTCCGGCCGCTTCCGCGCCGCCGCCGCCGAGTACGAGCGCGCCCTCTCGCTCACCGCCAGCGCCCCCGAGCGCCGCTTCCTGGAGCAGCGCCTCCACGAGTCCCGCCGCCGCGCCGAACGGCCGGCCTGAACCAGCCCGCTACGGCACGGTCCCGGGGAGCGGCGCGGGGGAGCCGCCGCCGGTGGGCGCGTAGGAGGCGAGGAACGGCTCCAGCCCCTTCTGGACCGCCCCGTCCAGGGACTGCTCCCAGAACGCCTCCGGCCCGCCCAGCAGCGCCAGCGCCAGCCCGTACCCCAGGTCCCCCAGGGTGCCCAGCCCGATGAAGAGGCCGCCCACCAGCGCCAAGGTGGGGTTGCAGCTGGCGGGGACCTGGCAGCCGGCGGCGCTGATGATGTTGAACACCTCGCCCGCCACCAGCCCGCCGCCGAACATCAGCCCGGAGAGGTAGCTGGTGTCCCCGCTGGCGTCGATCCGCGCGCCGAACTGCGCCTTCTCCGCGAAGTAGAGCTGGACCGTGAGCACGGTGACGTGGTGGGTGGCGCCCACGAACAGGACTCCCTCCCTGAACTCGGAGATGGCGATGGACGCCGAGGCCACCAGGTCCACGCCCAGGCTCTGCGCCAGGTCGGCGTACCGGTCGCGCGAGGGGCGGGAGTCGTCCAGCAGCAGGCCGGCGCGCTCGAAGGCCTGGACGCTGGTGGCGTAGTCCACCACGTCGAAGCCGCGGCCGCGGAAGGCCCGCTCCAGCGAGCTCCAGGCGGAGCGGCGCCAGCGCTCCGGGTCCTTCACCGTGGCCGGGAGGCGGCCGGGGACGACGGCCACCCGGCGGAGGCGGAACGCGCCCGGCCGCAGCGCCGGGTCCACGTAGAGCGACCCCCGGGTCGCCGTGGTCGCGCAGCCCTCCGCCGTCACCAGCACCGCCAGCGCGGCGAGGGCGAGGAGCCCTGGACGCCGCCTCCTCAGGACCGCCGCTCCAGCAGCGAGAGCGCCACCAGCGAGTAGAGGAACCCGTACATCACGTGCTGCGGCCGCCCGGCCATGCTGAGCAGCTCCGCCACGGTGCGGGTGCCGTCCACCCGGGGCAAGAACTCCCCCTCCCACTTCTCCAGGTCCACCTCGTTGAGCGCGTACGCCGGCTGCAGCGAGGGGATGAGCCGCTCCTCCGGCGCCAGCAGCCGCCGCAGCCGGTCCGGCTTGTAGAGCTTCTTCACCCCGCGGACGATCAGGTTCGCCGGGTGGACGTCGAGCTTGATGGATTCGGCGTTGGCCTTGTCCTTGAAGCTCATCAGGTACGTCCCGTCCTCCCAGCCGAAGAGGGAGTAGATGATCGCCTTCACCTGCTGGCCCACGTAGTAGAGGCGCTCGGTGTCCTTGAGCAGCCCCCGCTCCACCAGCACGTCCCCGGTGCGCCGCTTGGTGCTGGAGGCCACCTGGGCCGCGTCCTGCAGCTGCTCCGCCTTGATCTTCCCCACCCGCACCAGGAACTGCCCGAACCGGTCCGCCGCCAGGTTGGAGAGCGCGAACACCGGGGTGCCCTTCTCGAAGTAGACGACCTTCTTCACCTTCCCGCGCTGCACGCCCAGCTCGCCGGTCTCCCGGGAGAGGTAGAAGGCGGTGATCAGCGAGGGGAGGTTGTCCTTCAGCTCGCCGCGGCGGGAGGTGCCGCCGCCGGCCAGGGCCGCGCGCGGGGGCGGCGGCGGGCGGTTGGCGGGGTGCGCGGGCGGGGGCGGCCGCATCCCGGTGGCCTCCCCCTTGTGCATCGGGCTGGCGGTCAGGTTGTCGCCGCGGATGTCCGCCGTGAGGTTGCCGGCGCCGGTGACCTTGATCCGCCCGGTCAGCTCCATGGACTCCTGCGGGCCCTCCTCGTCGACGTCGACGTCCAGCTCGACCTCGAAGGCGTCCTCGATGGAGGCGGCCCCCTGCCTCTTCTCCGGCGGCACCAGGTGCGTCACCGCCTCGATCAGCTTGGCCGCTTCGAACGGCTTCTCGAAGTACGCCGCGGCGCCGTACTTCTGCCGGGCCTCCAGCGCGTGCTTGCCGCCCTTGAAGACGCCGGTGACGAACACCAGCGGCAGCGCCGGCTGCTCCTTCCGCAGCTGGTCCGCCAGGTGGTACCCCATCATGTCGGGGAGAAGGATGTCCAGGACCGCCGCCCGCGGCTTCTGCATCTTGGCGGCGTCCAGCGCAGACCGGCCCTTGTTGGCGGGCACCACCGAGTAGCCGGCGTCCTCGAACAGCTGCGTCAGCAGCGTGAGGAGCTCCACATTGTCGTCGACCACGAGGATCTTCGGCGGCGCCATAGTGCAGGGATGCCAGGGGCTACGGCGAGCACGATAACCGCGGAACCGGCCCGCAGCCATGCTACGAACGCGCCCATGGCAGACAAGCTCATCCCTCGCGAGAAGGGCTTCTCCGAGTGGTACGTGGACCTGGTGCTGAAGGCCAAGCTGGCTGACTACTCGGACGTGAAGGGCTGCATGGTCATCCGGCCCAACGGCTACGCGCTGTGGGAGAACATCCAGCGGGTGATGGACGGGATGTTCAAGGAGACCGGCCACAAGAACGCCTACTTCCCGCTCCTCATCCCGGAGAGCTACCTCCGCAAGGAGGCCGAGCACGTGGAGGGCTTCGCGCCCCAGCTGGCGGTGGTGACCCACGCCGGCGGCAAGGAGCTGGAGGAGAAGTACGTCATCCGCCCCACCTCGGAGACGATCATCAACAGCATGTTCTCCCGGTGGATCCAGAGCTACCGGGACCTGCCGCTGCTCCTCAACCAGTGGTGCAACGTGATGCGCTGGGAGATGCGCACCCGGCTCTTCCTCCGCACCACCGAGTTCCTCTGGCAGGAGGGCCACACCTGCCACGAGACGGAGGAGCAGGCCGAGGAGGAGACGAGGAGGATGCTGGACGTCTACCGGCGCTTCGCCGAGGAGTACATGGCGATGCCGGTGATGGCCGGCCGCAAGTCGGAGTCGGAGAAGTTCGCCGGCGCGCTGCGGACCTACTCCATCGAGGCGATGATGCAGGACAGAAAGGCGCTCCAGGCGGGCACCTCGCACAACCTGGGGCAGAACTTCGCCAAGGCCTTCAACACCGCCTTCCAGGGGCGGGACGGGAAGCAGCACCACGTGTGGCAGACGTCCTGGGGCAGCTCCACCCGGCTGATCGGCGCGCTGGTGATGACCCACTCCGACGACGCGGGGCTGGTGTGCCCGCCGCGGCTGGCGCCCACCCAGGTGGTGATCATCCCCATCGGCAAGACGGACGAGGAGCGCGCCCCGGCGGTGCAGAAGGCGCACGCGCTGGCAGGCGACCTCCGCTCCCGCGGGCACTCGGTGGTGGTGGACGACGACGACACCCGGAGCCCCGGCTTCAAGTACAACGAGTGGGAGCTGACCGGCGCCTGCGTGCGGGTGGAGCTGGGGCCCAAGGACCTCGCCAAGGAGCAGTGCGTGATGGTCCGGCGGGACGACCGGAAGAAGGAGTTCATCCCGCTGGCGCAGGCGCCCGAGCGCGCCAAGGCGATGCTGGACCAGATGCAAGTGGACCTGTTCCAGAAGGCGAAGAAGTTCCGGGACGACCACACCTTCGAGGTGAACTCGTACCAGGAGATGCAGCAGCGCGCGGACGACGGCTTCATGCTGGCGCACTGGTGCTTGAACCCGGCCTGCGAGGTGAAGGCGAAGGACGACCACGCGGTGACCACCCGCAACCGCCCATTCGACCTCCAGCAGGAGAAGGGGCAGTGCGTGGTGTGTGGCCAGGAGTCGCCGGGGAGAATCGTCTTCTCGAAGGCGTATTGATCCAGCGGCCAGTGTCCGCCGGCGCCGCCGTGCCCACCTTGAGCGCATGGCGGTGGCGTTGGTGACGGGCGCGTCCGGCGCCCTGGGGCGGGCGATCGCGGAGCGGCTGGCGGGGGACGGTTATCGGCTGGCGCTCCACCACAGGTCCAACGGCGTGCACGAGCTGGCGGCGGCGCTGCGCCGGCGAGGCGCGGAGGTGGCGCTGGTCCAGGGCGACGTGCGCCGGGAGGCGGACGCGGCGCGGATGCTGGACGAGGCGCAGCGCGCGCTGGGGCCGCTGGACGTCCTGGTGAACAACGCCGGCCTGGTGAAGGACCGCACCATCACCCGGATGTCGGTGGACGAGTGGGACCTGGTGCTGGACACCAACCTCAAGGGCGTGTTCCTGATGTGCCGCGCCGCCGTGGGCGGGATGCGCGAGCGCCGCCGCGGGAAGATCGTCAACATCTCCTCCATCGTGGGCGCGATGGGGAACTTCGGGCAGGTGAACTACGCCGCCTCCAAGGCGGGGATGATCGGCCTCACCAAGGCGCTGGCGCGGGAGTGCGCCCGCGACCAGGTGACGGTGAACTGCATCTGCCCGGGCTTCATGGACACGCCCATGGTGCGCGGCGTGCCGGAGCCGGTGCAAGAGAAGCTGGTGGCGCAGATCCCGCTCGGCCGCTTCGGCGAGCCCTCCGCGGTGGGCGACGCGGTGGCCTACCTGGCCGGCCCCGGCGGCGACTACGTCACAGGTCAAGTGCTGCACGTCAACGGCGGCATGTACATGTAGCGGCGCGCGCCGCGGCTAGCATCTCCCTCCGGCGGATCTGACGGGAGTCGAGCGCCCATGGGCCTGCGGCTGTTCGTGGCGGTGGACCTGGGCGAACAGGTCCGGCGGAACCTGGAGCTCCTCCAGGAGGAGCTGCGACCGCTGGCGCGCGACGCGCGCTGGGTGCCGCCGGAGAAGGCGCACCTCACCCTGGTCTTCCTGGGCAGCACGGAGGAGCCGGCGGTCCCCGGGCTGGTGGAGGCGCTGCGCTCGGCGGCGGCCCCGGCGGCGCCGTTCGAGCTCCAGGTCCAGGGCGGCGGCGCGTTCGGCTCCCGGCAGCGCCCGCGCGTCCTCTGGGCGGGCGTGGAGGGCGACACCGCCGCGCTGCTGGCGCTGCAGCAGCGGACGTCGGACGCGCTGGCGCCGCTGGGCTACCAGCCGGAGAAGCGCGAGTACCGCCCCCACCTCACGCTCGCCCGCGCGCGCGACCTCCGGGGCGACCGCGACCTCCGGCGCTGCGCCGAGTCGCTGGCCGGCCGCTCGCTGGGCGCGGCGCGGATCGACCGGGTGATCCTCCTCCGGAGCGAGCTGCGGCGCGGGGGCGCCCGCTACACGCCCGTGGCCGAAGCGGTGCTGGGGGCATGAGCGCCCGCCCGGCCGCTGCCGCGGTCCACCGCCGCGCCTACGCATAGGTCAGGAGGTGGACACATCATGCGCGTGAAGAGACTGCTGGCGGCGCTGGGAGCCCTGGCCCTGCTGATAGGGGCGGGGGCCTGCACCGCACCCCGGTACCCGCAGCCGACCCCGATGCCGCAGCCCGGCCCGAACCCGGAGCCCATGCCGCCGTACTGAACTACTCGTTTCGAACAGCGGGCGCCTGCCTCCCCTGCCGCGCCCCGGCTTGCTGATCGGCGCCGGAGTGCGCCATATGCGGAGCTCATGCAGGCGCGCGCGTGGACGTACCAGGACTTCGTGAAGGACGCGCTCACCCGGGTCCCGGAGGTGAGCTGCGAGGAGTTGCTGCACCGCTTCCGGGAACCGGACGCGGTGGTGCTGGACTGCCGGGAGCCGGACGAGACGGCGGAGGGCACCTTGCCCGGAGCGCTGGTCCTCCCGCGCGGCCTGGTGGAGAAGCACGTCCAGGAGCACGTCCTCTCCAGGACCTCTCCCGTCTACGTCATCTGCTCCACAGGCAACCGCTCGGCGCTGGTGGCGGACGCGATGCAGAAGATGGGCTACGCGCAGGCGGCCAACGTCAAGGGCGGGGTGGAGCGGTGGCGCCACCTCGGCTACCCGTTCGAGGGCGCGCCGGCGGCCTGCGCCATCGGCGGCGCCAGGCTGTCCTGGCGGGACGTGCGGCGGGAGTTCGCCATCATCTCCCGGCGGGTGCCGGTGCTCGGCTCGGGGGAGCGCCCGCTGGTCTACCTGGACCACGCCGCCTCCACCCACGCGCCCACCTCCGTGCTCCGCGCGTACACCGAGTTCATGGAGCGCGAGTACGCCAACGTCCACCGCGCCACCCACCTCCTCTCCCGCAAGGCCACCGAACGCTTCAACGAGGCGTACGAGGTGGTGGCCGGCTACATCGGCGGCGAGCTGAAGCGCGGCTGCGTGTGCTTCGTCGCCAACACCACCCAGGCGATCGACCTGTGCAGCCACGTGATGGCGGACCGGCCGGGGAAGGTGCTCACCACCGAGCTGGAGCACCACTCCAACGAGCTGCCCCACCGCCGCCGCGGCACCGTGCTGCGCGCGCGGGTCGACGTGCACGGCGAGCTGGACCTCAACCACCTCCACGACCTGCTGCGGAAGAACGAGGTGAAGCTGGTGGCGGTCACCGCCGGCTCCAACGTCACCGGGGTGATGCCGGACCTGCGCGCGGTGGCGCGGATGGCGCACGAGAACGGCGCGCTGGTGCTGGTGGACGCGGCGCAGGCGCTGGCGCGCAGCCCGCTGGACGTGCGCGACTTCGACGACCCCGAGCACCTGGACTTCGTGGTGGGCGCCGGCCACAAGGCGTACGCCCCCTTCGGCGCCGGCTTCCTCTACGGGCCGCGGGCGCTCCTGGACGAGGCCTCGCCGTACATCCCGGGCGGCGGCGTGGCCACCCAGGTGAGCGCGCGCAGCGCCGAGTTCCTGGGCGCGCCGGACCGGCACCAGGGCGGCACGCCCAACATCGCCGGCGTAGTGGCGATGAGCCGGGCGCTGCAGTTCCTCCGCGCCATCGGCCTGGAGGAGATCCGCCGCCACGAGGTGGCCCTCACCCGGCAGATCCTGGGCGGGATGGAGGCGCTGGGCGGCGTCACCGTCTACGGCCCCCAGGACCCCGAGCGCCGGCTGGGCGTGGTCTCCTTCAACGTGCACGGCGTCTCCGACCTGCTCACCGCCGCCGTGCTCTCCGAGGAGGGCGGGATCGCCGTCCGCAACGGCCGCTTCTGCGCCCACATCTACGTGGACAGCCTGCTCCAGCAGGACGCCGCCCACCGGATGAGCGTCCCGGCGCGGCCCGGTGGGTCCGGCAAGCCGGGCGCGGTGCGGGCCTCGGTGGGCCTGTACAACGACACCTCGGACGTGGACCGGCTGCTGGAGTTCGTGAAGAGGGTCCGCGACCAGCGGTGGATCGGCCGCTACCGGGTGAAGGGCGACGCGATGACGGCGGAGTTCGCCGGGCGCTGCGCCGACCGCTGGATGGAGTCCACCCAGGAGGCGGACGCGCCGGCGGCGGAGCCGGACGCCGCCCGCGGCTACGTGTTCGAGGTGCTCCAGCCCCACGGCGAGTGCCGCACCTACCTGGTGGGGGACGCCGAGACCGGCCAGGCGGCGCTGGTGGACCCGCTGCGCGACAACGTGGACCAGTACCTGGACCTGCTGGCGGAGAAGCGCCTCAAGCTCCAGTACACCATCGAGACCCATACCCACGGAGATCACCTCTCCGGGTCGGCCCGGCTCAAGGAGCTCACCGGCGCGAGGATGCTGATGCACGCCGCCTCGCCCGCCCCCTGCGTGGACCGCGGGCTGAAGGACGGCGACGTGGTCCAGCTGGGGACGCTCCGGATGGAGGTGCTGGCCACGCCCGGCCACACCTCGGACGCGGTGTGCCTGGTGCTCCCCGGCCGCGTGCTCACCGGTGACACGCTCCTCATCGGCGGGTGCGGGCGGACCGACCTGCCCACCGGCGACCCGTCCGCCATGTTCGACAGCCTCCAGAAGCTGGCCGCGCTCCCGGACGAGACGGTGGTGCTCCCGGCGCACGACTACGACGGGCAGCGCGCCAGCACCATCGGCCGGGAGAAGCGGAACAACCTGAGGATGAAGGCGGGGAGCGCCCAGGAATTCCTGGCTGCCGTGACTCACAGCGTGCTCCCGGTTCCACCCGGGCTGGACGAGACGATCTCCACCAACCAGAAGTGCCTCTGAGGGAGTCCTCGCCCGTGCGAGGCTTTCACTCCTGGTGAGCGGCGAGCACGCCACGACGGACGGCAGCCTCTTCGAGGGGCTCGCGCGGGCCTTCAATCCCGCGGGTGCTTTCGCGAACGACCTGCGCGCGGCGGGCTTCGACATGAACGCGCCGCGGCTCCGCTATCCGTCCCCCGTCCTCCTGGCCGTGCTGGACGTCATCCACCGCCACGCCTTCCCGGAGCTGTCGCGCGAGGAGGCCCACCGCCAGGCCGGACGGCGCATGGTGAAGAGCTTCCTTGACACCATCTTCGGCAAGGTCATCCACACCCTGCTGCGGATGCTGGGGCTCCGGCGCTTCCTGCTCCGGCTGCCGAAGATCGCCCCCATGGGAACCACCGGGCTGGAGATCCAGGTGGTGGAGGAGGAGGCCAGGGCGATACGGATCACCTTCCGCAGCAGCGCCTCCCACTCCGCGGATTTCGTGGCCGGGGCCGTGGAGGGCGCCGCCGAGGTCGTCTCGGACCATTTCCGGGTCGAGGTCACCCGGCGCGAGCCCACACACTACGAGCTCCTCGTGTCCGGGCTGCGCTAGGCTGCCGCCGCCCCCGTGAGCGACGGTACACCCACCACGGACAACAGCGTCTTCGAGGGGCTGTTCGGGAAGTTGCTCAAGCCCGAAGGCGCCTTCGCGGAGGACCTGCGCGCCATCGGCTACGACGTGGACAAGCCGAAGCCCCGCTACCACACCCAGGTCCTGCAGCAGGCGCTGAGCGTCGCCGCCCGGCACGTGTACCCGGAGCTGCCCATCGGGGAGGCCCTCCACAAGTTGGGGCAGCGCTTCTCGGAGCGCTACCTGACCACCATCCTGGGGCGGATCACGCGCACGCTGGTCCTCGCCCTGGGGGTGGAGAAGTTCATCATGCAGATGCCGAAGATCGTCGCCCTCACCAGCACCGGCCTGGGCGCGAAGGTGGAGCGGCTGGGCGTGGGCGAGTACCTGATCTCCTTCACCGGCGAGCACCAGAGCCCGGACTTCATCGCGGGGGCGATCGAGGGCGGCGCGACCGACCTCAGCATCTTCAAGCTCAAGGCGGAGGTCGTCCGCCGCGAGCCCACCGAGTTCGACCTCAAGCTCACCGGGCTCAGGAAGTGACGGCCGCGGGGCCCCGGCTCCGCCCCCGCGCGCTACCCGCCGAGCGTGCCCAGCAGCGCCTGCGCCAGCTCCGACACCAGCAGGTCCGGGCACCCCTGGGCCTTCGCCGCGCTGGCCTTGGCGGCGGCCCGGTCGCCCGCGCGCGCCTGGGCCAGCGCCAGGTCGTAGTGCAGCACCCCGTGGGCGGGGTTGTCCTCCAGCGCGCGCTTGAGGGGGCGCTGCGCCTTGGCCGGATCTCCGGCCTTGAGGTACGCCACCGCCAGGTCGCAGGCCACGCCCGGGTCGCCCGGGGACAGCTGGTGCGTCTCCTCCAGCAGGGCCAGCGCCTTCTGCTCCTCGCCCGACAGCCGCATCACCTGGGCGAGCGCCTGCCGCACCGCGGGCGACTTCGGCTCCTTCTGCAGCGTGCCCTCGAGGATGTGGCGCGCCTCCGCCACCAGGCCCGAGGCCAGCATCGCCACCGCGTGCATGTACGCGTAGTTCGGGTTGAGGCGGTTGAGCTGCCGCAGCGCCATGGCGGACTTGATCGCCTTCTGCGGCCAGCCGGCCAGCAGGCTGATCTCCACCATCCGCTCGTGCAGGGGGATGGACTGGGGCTGGGTGAGCAGCGCCTTCCCCACCGCGTCCGCGCCGTGGCCGGCGTCGCCGGTGGCGGCGAAGGCCTGGGAGAGCAGCAGCACCGGGAGGGGGTCGCTGGGCGCCAGCTCCACCGCCTTCTGCAGCTCGGTGATGGCCTCGCGGTGCTCGCCGCGCTTCATGTGCAGCCGGCCCAGCGCCACCCGGACCTGGGGGCTCTTCTGGTCCGCGGCCTTGGCGCGCTCCAGGGCCACCATGGCGCCCTGGTCGTCGCCGCGCTGGAGGAGCGCGGTGCCGGCGTTGAAGAACTCGAAGAAGCCCGCCTTGCGGGAGAGGGTGAGGCGCTTGAGCAGGTCCAGCGCGGGCGCGTTGCCGGCCTGGAAGTCGATGAAGGCCAGGTGGCTCTGCGCCTCGCCGTGGTCCGGGAGCTGGGAGAGCACCTGCCGGAGCAGCACCTGCGCGTCCTCGTAGCGCTTGCGCGCCATCTGCGCACGCGCCAGGCCGACCTGGCAGCCGATGTCGGACGGGTCCTGCTGCAGCAGCTTCTTGAACATCTCCGCCGCGCGCTCCACCTGCCCCTTGCGGAGCAGGCGCAGGGCCGGGCCGGCCTTGGAGGGACCGGCCATCAGCAGGGCCGCGGCAGCTTCCAGGCCACCTTCTGCAGGCCGGTGACGGTGGACTCGTCGGAGTCGCCCAGCGGCACGCCCGGCCCCACGCGCGACACCGCGTAGGCGCGGTCGTGGAAGCGGGTGATCGCCAGCTCCATCTCGAAGGCGGCGGCGCCGCCCACCGGCGGCGGGCCCTCCCCCGCCGGCGGCTGCGGGCCGGAGTCCAGCCGGGAGCGAACCGGCCCGCGCAGCGCCGGGAGCGCGGCCGGCCCCAGCGAGACCGCGAGGGCCTCCACGGTGACGTGGGCCACCACCTCCAGCACCTGGTCCGAGGGACCGGGGGCCTTCAGAAGGCCGCAGACCACCTTCGGGTCCGGCCCGGTGTAGCGGGACAGGGCGGGCAGGCCCAGCTCGCCGCTGATGGTGCGCGCGGGCGGGGAGGCGGGCGCCGGCGCGGGGGCGGCGGCGGCGGGCCTCGAGGCCGGGCCCGGGGGCGGCTTCTTCGGATCGCTGGGGGCTGCCATCTTCGGGATCAGACCGTACATCGACGCGGCCGCTTCCTGCTATATCCGCCGGGCCATGCCGATGCTCGCCTGTACCCACCACGTGTCCTGGATCGCTCCCGCCGAGGGCGGCAAGCACCAGTGCCTGTACTGCCGGGAGATGGTCACCAAGAAGGACATCTTCCCCAAGTGGGACGACCTGGGGCCGGACTTCCAGAGGCGCTGGGACGCGCACGAGAAGGGCGAGACCGCCGCGGCGGCGGAGGCGCCCAAGCCGTAGCGGAGCGGGCCTTTCGGCTACGGCGAGGCGACCAGCGCGCGCTCGGGGACCTCCTCCACGCGCTGGAGCACGGCCTTGACGGTGTGCGCGCCGCGCTTGAAGCGGAAGAAGAGCTGCTCGCCACCCTCGGCGATCTCCGCCCGGCCCCAGGACTGGTAGTAGCCGTCCAGCGACAGCCAGCGCGGGACCTGCTCGAAGTGGCCGCGGGCGCGGCCCAGCTGGTAGCTGCCGTCCGGGAGGAGGCGCAGGGGCGGCATCCCCATGTCCGTGGCCAGGCCGTCCACCACCATCCCCGCCAGCACGTAGGTGCCCTGCAGCGGCGCCTCCGGCCTGGGCGGCGCCTCATCCGGCGCGCGGACGTCGAGCAGGAGCTGGCGCCCGGCCAGGGCCTGCACCGTCACCCGGAACTCGCGGCCGTCGGCGGCGCGGCAGACGAGCGGGGCGTCCAGCATCACCGGGAGCATCATCATCAGCTCGGGGCCGGCGGAGGCGAGCCGGATGCCCCGCGGCGCGTGGATGACCCCGTCCCTGACCCAGAGGTCTCCCCGCTCCAGCTCGACGGCCGCCAGGGTGGCGAGGTCCAGAGCGCCCGGGACCGGCATCTCCACCGGCTTCCCCGAGGCGTCGAAGGCAAACAGCAGCACCAGCACGAAGAGCGCGCGCGCCATCACAGAAGACCCCTGTTTTCGTGGAACAGGGGTGTTGTCACCTGTAGCGGCGCGCTCGTCAAAATTTCAGCCGCGACGCGGACGCAGCAGCGG
>Ga0075421_100005590_pt1 | contig 15230 bp, 18 predicted proteins | sample SoiMetdeltSBSDD5_FD_75292 | JGI IMG/M metagenome (GOLD analysis project Ga0075421, IMG submission 75292) | Bulk soil microbial communities from a Populus tree surrounding site in Tennessee, USA - Soil MetaG P. deltoides SBSDD5 | ecosystem: Environmental > Terrestrial > Soil > Tree plantation...
GTACCGCACCGATGACTTGATTCGCCTGTCCGGTAGGGTCACAGCGTCTGACCGCAGCGATTTCAGCCAGATCCTCCTGTACTTCTATCCAAGCGAAGGCCAGGAGACCGAACCGCTGCGCGTGTACGCGGATGTCAGCTCCAGCGGCAGCTTCGTTGCGGACCTCAGATTCGAAAGCAAACACCGCGGCAGGCACGCCCTGGGCGTTTACCTGTTCTGGCGGGGCGCGCCGAGCCAGCGCCCGCGCAGCAGCCTTTCTCCGATTCTCGTCGATTGACTACTGCGTGACGTTGACCGTGATGGTCGAACAGAGCCCTTCGATCGTCCGGTGCAAGTCATCACCCACCTGCAGCGTCAGCCGGTGCTTGCCCGGGGGCAGCTGCATCTCGATGACGTTCTTGCCGTCGCCGAAGTGCACCCACGGCGCCGCGCGCGGGATCGCAGTCCCCGTTGGCAGGCAATCGGCGTCGATGGCGACGTGGTGATGACCGAGCGCCGGCCGGGTTTCGGTGACCGTGCCCGGCGGTACCGCGGCGATCTGGAAATTCTCGGCGCCGAACTCCAGGTGTACAGGGCTCTGCACGCTGGCGCCGTCTGCCGGCGACACGAAGAACACTCGGGGACCCGCCGGCGCCGACTGCCCGCACGCCGCGCACGTCAGCGCCGTGGCTGCGAGGATGGCGGTCCGCATCATCGTTGATGTCCGCATGGTGCCGCAGAGTGTATCACCAGTAAAATGACTCGTACATGCTCAGGTTTCTGTCCGCCGGCGAATCGCACGGCCAGGCGCTCGTCGTCACCGTCGACGGCATGCCGGCGGGACTCGAGCTCGACATCGACGCGCTCAACGAGCAGCTCCGCCGACGGCAGGGCGGCTACGGCCGCGGACGACGAATGGCCATCGAAAGCGACCGCGCGGAGATCCTTGCGGGTGTCCGCCACGGCCGTACGACCGGCGCACCGATCGCCCTGCTGATTCGCAACCGCGACTGGGTCAACTGGCAGCAGACGATGTACGTCGAGCGGGACATGCCGGACGGCGCAAGCGGCGTGAAGCGGGGCGACGTGACCCGGCCCCGCCCTGGCCACGCCGACCTTGCGGGCGCCATCAAGTATGGCCACGACGATATTCGCGACGTGCTGGAACGTGCCAGCGCGCGCGAGACGGCAGCGCGCGTCGCGGCGGGGAGCCTGGCGCGCCAGCTGCTGGGCCGTTTCGGCATCCGAGTCGCCAGCCACGTGTCGGCGATTGGCGACGTGATGCTGCGCGAGAGCCGGACGGTGTCCTTCACCGAAGCGCAGGCGGTCCCCGAAGATGCGCCGCTCCGCTGCGTCGACGGTGACATCCAGAAGCGGATGATGGCCGCCATCGACGCGGCTCGCGAGGCCGGCGACACGCTGGGCGGCGCGTTCGAAGTCATCGCCACCGGCGTGCCGGCAGGCCTCGGGTCGTACGTGCAGTGGGATCGCAAGCTTGACGGACGCCTGGGCCAGGCCATCATGTGCATCCACGCCATCAAGGCGGTCGGCATCGGCATTGGACCCGAAGCAGCGGTCCGGCCGGGTTCCCGGGTACACGACGAAATCCTGCCTGGACCGGAGGCGGCGGCGCCCGTGCGCCCTACCAACAATGCCGGCGGTCTCGAAGGGGGCGTCACCAACGGCGAAGACGTGCGAGTCGCCGGCTTCATGAAGCCGATTTCCACGCTGATGAAGCCGCTGCGATCGGTCGACCTGACGACGATGACGGAGGCACCCGCGGCGATCGAGCGCAGCGATGTGTGCGCCGTCCCGGCTGCCGCGGTCGTCGGCGAGGCGATGGTGTCGTTCGTCCTCGCGGACGCCTTCCTCGAGAAATTCGGCGGCGACTCGGTGGACGAGATCGAGCGGCATTACCAGGCCACCGCCGAGCAGGTTCGCCGGCGCTTCGCGGCGAAAGGTACGCCGGCATGATGAGCCGGCTAAAGCCGGCCCCCACGGACGTGTATTCGTGGGGGCCGGCTTCAGCCGGCTCAGCGACGACATGATTCGTCCAATCCTTCGTTACGGTGAAGAGGTGCTTCACCAGCCCGCCGCGCCCGTCGCCGACATCACGCCCGACATACAGCGGCTGATCGACGACATGGTGCAGACAATGTACGCCGCGCCCGGCATCGGCCTGGCGGCAACGCAGATTGGCGTGCCGCTGCGGATTTTCGTCGCCGATGTCTCGGGCGGCCATAACCCGGCGGATCTCCTGATGTTCATCAATCCGGAGCTGGTGGAAGCGACCGGCAGCCAGTACGAAGATGAAGGGTGCCTCAGCGTGCCCGGCTTCAACGCCACCGTGGCCCGCCCTGCCCGGGCGGTCGTCCGCGGACTGGGACGCGACGGCCAGGAGCAGGTGGTTGAGGGCACGGGGCTCCTCGCGCGCTGTTTCCAGCATGAGATCGATCACCTCGACGGCACGCTGTTCGTCGATCGACTTCGCGGGCTTCAGAAGGATCTGATCGTCCGGAAGATCAAGAAGCTCGCGCGTACGGGCAAATGGTGATTTCGCCGGCCGGAGGCGCAACTGCCTCCGGTTACCGCGTGGCGTTCTTCGGCACGCCCGAGTTCGCCGTTCCCACCCTTCAGAAACTGCTCGACTCGCATCACACCGTCTGCGGCGTCGTGACGCAGCCCGATCGCCCGCGCGGACGGGGCCACCACGTTTCCGACTCGCCCGTCAAGGCGCTGGCGGTGGAGCGTGACCTCCCGCTGCTGCAGCCCACCAGGCTGAAGGCTCCCGAGTTTGCCGCCGCGCTGCGCGACTGGCGGCCAGACATCGGCGTCGTCGCGGCCTACGGCAAGATCATTCCGGACGACATCCTCGCGCTCCCTCGCCTCGGCATGATCAACGTCCACGCGTCACTACTGCCGAAATACCGCGGTGCCGCGCCCATCCATCGCGCGATCATCGACGGCGAAGCAGTGACAGGCGTCACAATCATGCGTATCGAGACGCTGCTCGACGCCGGCGCCATGCTGGCCAAAGTCACGCGCCCGATCGGCCCCGACGACACCAGCGACGTCGTCGAGCGAGATCTCGCGCGTCTCGGCGCCGATCTGCTGCTCCAGGTGCTGGAACAGATCGCGGCCGGAACGGCGCAGGAAGAACGCCAGGACTTCATGCTCGCGACGTTCGCGCCGCGGCTGACGAAAGAAGAAGGGGTGCTCGACTGGTCGCTGCCCGCTGCCTACATCCATAACCGCGTCCGCGGTCTTCACCCGTGGCCGCACGCGAGTAGCCACCTCGACGGGGCCCGCATCATCCTGCTGAAGACGCGTGTCGAGCCTGGCACGACCGACGCCGCACCCGGGACGATCCTGGACGTCTCGCCTGACGCAATCCAGGTCGCCACCGGTCACGGGGAGCGGATCGCTATCGAGCAACTGCAGCCCGAAGGCCGACGGCCGATGTCGGCGCGCGAATTTGCGGCCGGGAAACGGCTGAAACCAGGCCTGCGCTTCACCAGTCAATGACCGCTCCCGCGCGCATTGCGGCGTATCACGCGCTGCGCGCGATAGCCGATGAACGCGGCGATCTCCCCTCCGCGCTCGCCCACGCTCGCGAGCATCTGTCCGATGAGCGGGATCGCGGGCTGACCGCCGAAATCGTCACCGGGTCCTTGCGGTGGCAGCGGAGCCTCGATTACCTCGTCGAGCATTTCGCCAGGCGTCCGTTGGACAAGATCGATCGCGATGTCCTCCACATCCTGAGACTGAGCCTCTACCAGCTGCTGCATCTCGATCGGGTGCCGGCATCAGCCGTTGTGGACGACGCCGTCGATTTGACGAGGCTGGCGCGAAAAGGGAGCGCCTCCGGTTTCGTCAACGCGGTGCTGCGCTCGACGCTGCGGCAGCGCAACCGCCTGCCGCTGCCTCCCCGGCCTGCCTTGAGCGAGCGAAGCGAGTCGAAGGGCGACGATCGCCAGGCGGCGCTCGCATATCTGGGAATCACGCACTCGCATCCCGATTGGCTGGTGGCGCGATGGTTCGACCGGCTTGGCCTCGAAGCCGCCGAGTGCTGGCTTCGATTCAACAATGAGACGCCGCGGTTGACGGTGCGCGCCAATACGCTTCGCGCCACGCGCGACGGCCTCGCCGCCGCGCTCGCCGCGGCCGGCATTCAGTCGGAGCGCAGCCGGTATGCGCCGGACGGCTTGACGATTACCACCGGCAATCCGTTGCGCCTGCCTGCAGACGGATCCTTCCTCGTCCAGGACGAGGCGTCGCAGCTCGTTGCGACGGCGGCTGCAGCACGGCCTGGAGAGCGGGTACTGGATCTGTGCGCGTCGCCAGGCGGAAAGACAGTGGCGATGGCCGCCGACATGACGGACTGCGGCGTCCTCGTTGCCTGCGATGTGCGCGCGAAGCGCCTGGGCCTGCTCCGCGATACCGTCCGATCGAGCGGGGCCTCGTGCATCCACATCGCCCGTGTGCCGGTGACCGGGGCGCTCCCGTTCGCGCCGGTCTTCGACCGCGTGCTCGTGGATGCGCCGTGCTCGGGTCTCGGCACGATCAGGCGCGATCCCGACATCCGATGGCGCCGGCGGGAGTCAGATCTGGCGGCGCTGGCCGCCGACCAGGTCGCACTGCTCGATCGAGCGGCATCGGTCGTGCGCACCGGCGGACGTCTCGTCTATGCGACCTGTTCGAGCGAGCCGGAAGAGAACGAGGACGTCGTCGATGCTTTTCTCACCCGCCGGCCCGAGTTCACGCTCGTCGACCTGCGCACGGAAGCGGCTCCCCTGCTGCAGCCATTGCTCGACGACCGCGGCATGCTGCGAACGCTCCCGTCCGCACACGGCCTCGAGGCGTTCTTTGCGGCAATGCTGCTGCGGCGATAGCGTGGTACGATCAGCGTTCGAATGCCGCTGAAGGCGCGCGTCTGGACGGTCGGCAAGGTGCTGCTGCTGGCCGGAGCGCTGGTTGCCACGTTTTTCCTGTTCGCGCTCGTGTCGATGCGCGTGGCGCTGCGGGCGCGTGACGTGGAGGTGCCGAACCTGGTGGGCGCAACCGTTGAGAACGCGTCGCTGACAGTGACCAACCTCGGACTGGCGCTTCGCATCGATCCCAACCAGCGGCCCGACGAGAGAGTGCCGGCCGGCGGCATCATGCAGCAGGATCCCGCGCCCGGCGTTGTCGCCCGCCGCCAGCGCTCCATCCGCGTCTGGGTCAGCTCCGGGCCGCGGCGGACGACCGTGCCGGGCCTGGTCGGGCAGAACGAACGCACTGCTCGAATGCGCGTGGACGAAGAAGGCCTCGAAGTGGCGACTGTTTCGGAGTTCCGCTCCCCCGACTACCCCGCCGATGCCGTCGTCGCGCAGGACCCGGCGCCGAGCGCGCGCGCGCCACGCGTGTCGATGCTGCTCAACCGCGGCGAACAGGCCACGACCTACGTGATGCCGGATCTGATTGGCACCAACGGCGAGCGCGCGGCGGAAACGCTGCGCACCCGCGGCTTTCGCGTCACCATCGTCGGCTCGCAGCCCTACCAGGGCGTGCCGCCCGGCACGGTCGTACGGCAGCAGCCGCCCGGCGGCTTTCGCGTCGGGCCCGCAGACGGGATCTCGCTCGAGGTCAGCCGGTGATTCAGATCGCACCGTCAATCCTGTCGGCAAACTTCGCCGACCTCGCACGGGACATTGCGGCAGTTGAGCGCGGCGGCGCCGATCTCATTCACGTCGACGTCATGGACGGGCATTTCGTGCCGAACATCACGATCGGCCCGGTCGTGGTGCGCGCGATTCGCAAAGTGGCGACCCGCCCCCTCGACGTGCACCTGATGATCGAGGAGCCGGATCGGTACATCGATGACTTCATCGCGGCGGGGGCAACCATGCTGTCGGTGCACCAGGAAGTCCTGCCGCACCTGAACCGCACCATCGCCTACATCAAGAGCCGCGGCGCCAGGGCGGGCGTGGTGCTGAATCCGTCGACTCCCGTCTCGATGCTCGAGGAGATTGCCAACGACGTGGACTTCGTCCTGGTCATGTCGGTGAATCCGGGTTTCGGCGGCCAGGCCTTCATCCCGGACAGCGTGGACAAGGTTCGGCGTGTGCGCGACCTCCTTACTCGCACCGGGTCTGCGGCCACGATCGAAATCGACGGCGGCATCGACGACACCAACGCCGCGGACGTTGTCGCCGCGGGCGCGTCGATCCTCGTCGCCGGCAGCGCGATTTTCGGCAGTGCCGACCCCGAAGCGGCGACGCGCGCGCTGCGCGCCGCCACCAGCTCCGCCGCCGGATCCCGTAGATGACGCTTCGACGGACCCGCGTCCGGGTCCGCTACGCTGAAACCGATCGAATGGGGGTCGTCTACTACGCCAACTACTTCGTCTGGTTCGAGGTGGGGCGCACCGACTGGCTCCGACAGACCGGCTGGACCTATCGCGAGATGGAGCGGGACGGCGTCTCGCTGCCGGTGATCGAAGCACAGTGCGAGTACCGCCAGCCGGCCCGCTATGACGACGAGATCGAGATTGCGACCAGGGGCACGCTGGTGACGCCGGTGCGCGTCCGCTTCGATTACGCGCTCAGTCGCGCCGGCGACGACACGGCGATCGCCGGGGGGCATACGGTCCATGCGGCGGTGGACGCCGACGGCCGCCCCTGCCGGCTGCCGGATCGTGTGCGCGAGATGTTCCCGTGAAGGGTGTCTACAATATTGAAGGGGGATCCCTGCTGCAAATGGCTAAGTTTGTGATCGTGGTGGCGGCCCTCGTGGCCCTGTCTGCCTGCTCGTCGCGGCAGACCACGCCGCCGCCCGGAACCGCACAGCCCGACCGGTTCCTGTTCGAGCGCGGCACCGAAGCGCTCCAGCAGCGCGAATGGATGAACGCGCGCACCTACTTTCAGCAGATCGTCGACGGCTACCCGCAGAGTCCCTTCCGACCGGACGCAAAGCTGGGCGTCGGCGATTCCTATCTCGGCGAAGACACCGCGGCGTCGGTCGTGCTGGCCGCGAACGAGTTCCGCGAGTTCCTGCAGTTCTACCCGACCAGCCCGCGCGCCGACTACGCGCAGTACAAGCTGGCGATGAGCCACTTCGAGCAGATGCGCGCGCCGGAACGCGATCAGACCGAAACGCGCGAGGCGCTCAAAGAGTTCGACGTGTTCTTCCAGAAATTTCCCAACAGCCCGCTGACGCCCGAGGCGCGGAAGAACTGGCGGATCGCCCGGGACCGTCTGAGCGATGCCTCATACGGCGTGGGACTGCACTACTACCGCGTGCGGTGGTATCCGGGGGCCATCGACCGGTTCCGCGAAGTGCTCCGCGACGACCCCGAGTACACACGCCGGGACGCCCTTTACTTCTATCTGGCGGAGTCGCTGGCCAGATCCGATAAGACACCAGAAGCCATCCCGTACTTCGAACGGCTGCTCACAGAATTTCCGAGCAGCGAACACGTCGAGGACGCCAAGGTCAGGCTTCAAGCGTTGAGAAATCAATAACTTATCGGTGAGGCCGATGACATTCCAGAAGACGTTCGCAGCCGCGGCGCTGGTGGCCGCCGCGGTGGTGGCCGGTGGATTGCCCGTTTTGGCACAGCGCGGGCCGGCGCCGGCGCCCGTGAAGCTGCCGCCCGAGGTGCTGTCACTCGCCTGCGCTCCGAAGCTGGCGTTCGAGGCGCCGCCGACGCCGATCCGCGTCACCGGCAGCCAGGAGTCGTTCGTTCACCGCGTCTTCGGGCCCGGCGACCTCATCACCATCAACGCAGGCAGCGACAACGGCATCGAGGTCGGCCAGGAGTACTACACGCGCCGCGCCGTGCCCGCCGAGCGGCGGGCTATCAGCCGCGACAATCCGGCCACCATCCGGACCACGAGCTGGATCCGCATCTGGGCGGTGGACGACGAGATGTCGCTCGCCACAATCACGCACGCGTGCACTGGCGTCGAGTTGAACGACTACCTCGAGCCGTTCAGCCTTCCCGACGAGCCGGCGATTTCGGCGCTCAAGCCGAAAGCGCAGCGCGGGAACTACGGCCGTCTGATGCCGGGCGACGACAGGCGCATGATCTTCGGGCGCGGCGATTATTTCCTCGTCAACCGCGGCAGCGACCATGGCGTATCGCGCGGGGCGAACTTCGTCATCTACCGGGACAACCGGCAGCCGCAGAATTTCCTGTTCGAGCTCGGTGAGGCGGTGGCGGTGGAAGTGATGCCCGAGTGGTCGACGCTGCGGGGAACGATATCGTACGACGCGTTCCGGGAAGGCGATTACGTAGCGCTCAGGAAATAAACCACGACGACACGACGGTCACGACACCTTCTTGGAATTCGTGAACGTCGTGCCCGTCGTGGTTAATTCGTTTTTGGCCCGCGCGAGGTTCAGATCCGTCACCCGGGCATTCAGCAGCCGCTGGAACCGCCGGTAGTAATCGATCGCCGACACGACAGCCGCCACCATTACCACCCACAGCGCGACGTGGCCGGCCGGCGCCAGCCAGGGCAGCGGCCCCCACCCCAGAATCAGCAGCAGGATGGCGGTGACCTGTGACGCCATCTTGATCTTCCCGAGCGGCGACGCCGGCATGGCGATGCCGCGCGTGTGCGCGTAGCTGCGCAGACCGGTGATGGCGAATTCGCGTCCGATGATCAGCGCCACCATCCACGCCGGCGCCAGACCGAGCTGGACCAGCGAGATGAACGCCGCCGACGTCAGGAGCTTGTCGGCGATCGGATCGAGCATCTGTCCGATCCACGTGACCTGGCGCCGACGCCGCGCCAGGTAGCCATCGAGCCAGTCGGTAATCGAGGCCACCGCGAAGATCGCCGCGCCAACGAGCTCCTTGGGGAAGCCGAGAATGCGGCGCCCCTCGAACTCGGTCAGGAGCACGACGACAAGCAGCGGCACGAGAAACATCCGCACGAGCGTCAGCGAATTCGGCAGGTTCATGGAGTAGAGCCCGGGACGTCAAATTCTACCACTCGACTATCGGGTATGATCGTTGATTGTCATGAAGGCGATCCTCCTTGCCGGGGGCAAGGGCACTCGGCTCCGGCCGCTCACAATCCATACGCCGAAGCCGATCGTCCCGATCTTCAATCGGCCGTTCCTGCACTACCAGATCGATCTCCTGAAGCAGGTCCCGGAGATCGATGAAGTCATCTTGAGTCTGAACTACCAGCCCCGGCGCATCGAGGAGATCTTCGGCGACGGCTCGGACACCGGGATCAAGATCCGCTATGTCGTCGAACCGGCGCCGCTCGGCACCGGGGGCGCGATCAAGTACGCCGGCGACAAGCTGACGGAATCGGTGGTCGTTTTCAACGGCGACGTGCTCACCCAGATCGATCTCGCGGCGGTCATCCGCCTCCATCGCGAGCGGAAGGCGCTCGCCACCATCGTCCTGACGCCGGTGGACAACCCCGCGGCGTACGGACTGGTCGAGACCGATCGAGATGGCAACATTCAGCAATTCCTGGAGAAGCCGACGCCGGACCAGATCACGACCAACCTGATCAACGCCGGCATTTACGTCCTCGAGCCCGACACCTTCGACCGCATCCCGAGCGACGTCCCCTGGTCGATCGAGCGCAGCTACTTTCCGTCGCTGGTCGAACGCAAGGAAATCTTCGTCGCCTACACCTACGAGGGCTACTGGATCGATATCGGCACGCCGGAGAAGTACACCCAGGTCCACCGCGACATCATGGACGGCCGCTATGCGACGGCGCCGTTCCTCAATCTGCCGGCGCCGAGGATATCGGTCGCGGAGGATGCGCGGATCGAGGAGGGCGCCACTGTCGAAGGGCCGTGTTTCATCGACGAAGGTGTGCTCGTCAAAGCGGGCGCCCGGGTGGGACCATACTCGGTGATCGGCCGGCAGACGCTGGTCGAAGAAGATGCCACGGTTGACGCCGCGATTCTGTGGCCGAACTGCCGCGTCAACCGCGAAGCCTCCGTCCGCAACGCTATCCTCGGCCGCAACTGCTTCGTCGGGCGCAACGTCACCGTCGACGGCGGCGCCGTGCTTGGCGACAAGACGACGCTCACTGATTACACGAAAGCCTGACATTTGCAGATCAATTCCGACATCTTCAAGGCGTACGACGTCCGCGGTCTGTATCCGCGAGAGTTGAACGAAGAGCTCGCCAGGCTGATCGGCCGCGGCTTCGCCGCCTACCTGAACGTACCGACGGTGGCGGTGTCGCGCGATATGCGGGTGTCGTCGCCGGCGCTGGCCGCTGCCTTCATCGAGGGCGTGCGCGACCAGGGCACCGACGTCATCGACTACGGGATGATGGCCACCGACATGCTCTACTTCGCCGTCGTCCGCGACGAGCTCGGCGGCGGGGCGCAGATCACGGCGTCGCACAACCCGGGTCAGTACAACGGCGTGAAGATGGTGCGGGCCGGTGCGCTGCCGCTGAGCGGCGATGCGGGCATCGGCGACATCCGCGACATGGTCGCCAACGATCGCCTGCCCGCGGCGGCGGCGGCGCGCGGGTCCGTCTCGACACGGAACGTGGTGGACGATTACGTCGCCAAGGTGATGTCCTTCATCGATCCAGCGGTCATCACGCCGTTTACCGTCGTGCTCGACGCGGGCAGCGGCATGGCAGGGCTGGTCGCGCCCAAGCTGTTCGAGCGGCTCCCCTGCAAGGTGACCAAACTGTGCTTCGAGATCGACGGCACCTTCCCGAACCACGAGGCCAACCCGCTGATTGAAGAGAACCGGCGGGACATCACCGAAGAGGTGGTCCGACAGAAGGCTGACATCGGGATTGCCTGGGATGGCGACGCCGACCGTTGTTTTTTCATCGACGGCAGCGGCGAGTTCATTTCCGGCGACTTCGTCACCGCGCTGCTCGGAGAAGCCTTCCTGCTGAAGCATCCCGGCTCGACGATCATTTACGACCTGCGTGCGAGCCACGCGGTGCAGGACGTCGCCGCGCGCTACGGAAGCCGGGCCCTGATGAACCGCGTCGGCCATGCGTTCATCAAGCAGCGCATGCGCCAGGAAGACGCGATCTTCGGCGGCGAGGTCACCGGGCATTACTACTTCCGGGACTTCTATTACGCCGACAACGGATTCATTCCGGCTCTGCTGATGCTGGAGCTGATGTCGAAGAAGAACCAGTCGCTGCATCAGCTGGTGCAGCCGTTCCGCGAGCGGTACTTCATCTCCGGGGAGATCAACACGAAGCTCGCCTCGATGGAGGAGGTGCCGCAGAAGCTGGCGGCGATCGAGGCGCACTACAAGGATGCGGAACTCGCGAGGATGGACGGTCTCTCGGTAGACTACCCTGACTGGCACTTCAACGTGCGGCCGTCCAACACGGAGCCGCTGCTGCGCCTCAATCTCGAGGCGGCATCGCCGGCGTTGATGGAACAGAAACGCGACGAGGTGCTCGGTCTGATTCGCGGCTGAGGAGGCATCGTCATGAGAACGAGGCGGGCTGTCATCGCCTGCGTGGTCGCTTCCGCTTTGTTGATTGTGGGTTCCATCAGCGCGTTTGCGCAAAGCATGGATGATGAGCGGAATGCCCTCAGGGCCCACATCGAGAGGCACTCCCGCGGCAGCATACTGGTCAGCACGCCAGTCCTCGATTCGCCCTTCTCCGGCGACGCCGTGACGACATGGCGGCCACCGTCCAACAGCGGCCGTCACGAGGTGCGCGCCACCGCCCGCTACTATCGCGATCGGGCGGGACGCATCCGCGTCGAACAGACATTCGTCGGTCACACCAGGCGGCAACGTCCGCAACGAGTCGTGGTCACGCCCGATCTCACCAAGCGGTGGGCCTATCTGTTGGACCCTGCCGCACGCACGGCAATGAGGATCTCGCGTTCCTCTGGAGCGTCAGTCACCTCCGGCGGGGCCGTGCACTTGATGCTGCCTGTTTCGATGACCTGTAACATCGGCCTGTTCCGACCCGGGCTTCACGGGCCGCTCGAAGAGGAATCGCTCGGAGAGCGGACGATGGATGGCGTCCGTGTTGAGGGCACGCGCGTCAGGTCGATGCTGAATGCCTGGCTGGGGCCAGGTGACACGATTGACGAACGCTGGTTCTCTCCGGAGTTGAAGCTCGAGATGTATGCGCGAAGCGAAGACGAGCAAATTGGGGTCGTCGAGTATCGTGTGACACCGATCAGCCGCGCCGAGCCGCCGTCAGAGCTTTTCGAAGTACCGGCGGACTATGACCTCACCACCCGGTTCCGGGGTTTGATGTCATTGAACCCCTACTCGCCGGAGATCTGGCCGAAGTTGTCGCCCTCTGCCAGATCGCTCTGCGGACCAGGAACGCCGCCGGGGTTCTGAAGGAAGTGACGCGATGAAATCCCAACGTCCGAACATCCAACCTCCGAACGCCTTGGAGTTGGGAGTCGGGAGTTGGAATTTCGGTAGAATGCGAGAACGCGGGCTTAGCATAGTGGTAATGCTCTGGCTTCCCAAGCCAGCTAGACGGGTTCGATTCCCGTAGCCCGCTCCACTTAACACCGCATCTACTACAGCTTTCTGAGACGCTACTCCATCGTCTGCGTGCGCAGGCTGGGAGCCCAGATGGCGACGAGAACGACGACGAGAAGAGCGCTCAGGCGTCATCTCCCTTTGGCCCGCGTGGCAGTCCCTCGCGGAGCCGCTCCATCTTTTTCAGCCGCTCCTCTCGCGCTTTGGGATCCAAGTCCAGACGAACGGACACCGTGTCCGCATCCGGAGCTTGCTCCGTCTCAATGACGACATCCCCCTCATGCGCCTCGGTAGGAAGCCAGCGGCGTGGGACGAGGAAGGTTTTGGCGTCTTCGTCTTCGAGCACAGCCCAAGCCGTGCCTTCGAAGCGATCGATGGTGTAACGCGGCATTCAATATCGGCCTGCGCGAGCCCGCAGCCTGGGAGATGCTACCTCACCTTCCATAAACTTGAGGCACAATGACAAGGCATCGAGGCTATTCTGACGGGTGGTGGTCGTCAGTCCTCAAACATCTGTAACCGAGTGAACCCACCGAAGGTTCCAGCAGGCCTCTGCATGTCGTGCCTCCACGCTCAGATCGTGGCCTCGTCAAAAGGGATGACATTCACTCTTTGCCGCCTGTCGGCCACTGACGCAACCTTTCCGCGCTACCCGAGGTTGCCAGTGATTGCGTGCAAGGGATACTCGGAGAAGCGAGACGCGGGCTGACCCGCGCTGTCAGGCGCAAACGCGTCCTCACCGGGCGTCATATAACCGCCGATAACCACATCGGTGGCGCAAATTCCCTCGGTTCGGTGTCTATCACGGTCGGAGCCCATGCGATTCGGAGTTCTTCTAGGATTGACCGCCCTTGCAATCGGATGCGCGGAGGGTGAGCAGCCGAGACCGCAGGTGTTCGCGCCCGCTGAGTTCGACTACGTGCGCGGAGGGCGACCGCAAGGGCGAGATGCAGATACACAAATATTCGCGACTGTGTTTGACTGGCTCATAGCAAATACACTGCGACCCGGGAGGCATGCTCTTGTTGGTTCAAGAAGGTCGTGGGTGGTGGATCGCTGACCACGATGGGTGGACTTCTTGATTCGTCCTGCGGTGTGGACCGCGATGGCGCTATTGTCGATCGCCGCAGCACAGCCGCTGACGATGATCAGCGAGGTCGGAAAACTGATGACAACAGTTCGATCCGTTGAGGGGTCGTATCCCATCTATGAGTATGAAAGCGTGGGGTTTGAAGGTGACCTCCCCGCGAAGGACTACCGCGCCGCTCTCGACGTCGTGGTGAGGACGACGGAAGAAACTGGGTGTGGGGCGTTTGCCGATTGCGGCCGAGGGCGCCTCTTCATCTTGGAGCGCATAGACGGCAAGCTGCGCGTGCATTCAATCGCGAGTTGGATCGCGTAGGCCGACCGCTGCAGGACGGACGGATCGTTACACGACGGAACGTGCGTTGAGCACGTCTAGCTGTCCTCGCCCATCCAAAGTCTCCACTTACCCGTTGCCACGTTGAGCGCAAAGCTCGAATCACACGCCCTGCACTGGTAGAACTCGGTCCTTAACTGCGCGCCGAGACGCGGAGGGCTAACGTGCTCACGGATCAGATGGAGTTCGTCGTGACAGAGGCTACACCGATGCGTGGTAGCGGCCCCTGATGGTTTCGGCGTCTTCCGCGGACGAAGGTCGGGCATCCTCTAGTGCGCGGTGCCGTTGTGAATGATGGCGCGGCCATCAAACGAGCAGTGCTGGCACTGATAACGAGTGCCGTGCATGTGCCCCGACGACAAAGGCACAGGGCACCAGCCTTCCACCGTCCAGCGCGGATCATCGACTTTTGGGGCGTGTTCGTCACACGCGACTTCACCGCGAATGGACCAATACAAGCCGGTCACTGAAGGCGGGTGCATGGGCGCTTCCTCAAGTTGTTAGCCAGGGGAAGGCGCGGATTGTATTCACCGTGGGCGCGGATGTCTGTAAGGTTTCAACATATGGCTGGATACGGCTCGTGTTTAGTTGTGCAGCGGTCGAGGCGCCGAGTGATAGCTGTTGCACGTCGAGTTTTTCTAATCTAGCTCGCCTTGCGGTGAGGTGTTTCCGGCTTCGGTTTGGACCAGGCATGACGACACACGGAACACAAGTAATACACCGCCCTGGCCGTGTCGAGGGCGACTTTCACGTCCGTCGAACGACACTTCGGACAGCGGTCGTTGACTGGGGAGCCTGCGGCCAGCGCCATGTCACGCTCCAAAGCAAATCTGTTACCGGATGAGTGGGAGTCCGAAGGCTATCCCAAAGGGTGCGGACGATCAACGGCTAGAGCCGCGGCGAGCGACGTAAAGGGTCTCTAACGGCGATTGTGAGTCATTCTGGGCTATTGGGCTTTTCGTAAAACGCACGCGAAGTCATCTGGATTCAAGTCGCTGACATCCTGACCGCTGACGATCACGATGGGAATATCCCGCGTCTCTGAGTTCGACCGCAGTTCGCGTTCGACATCACGACCGCTCACTCGTGGCAGCGCGATATCAAGCACGAGCGCGTCTGGGCGACTACGTTCCACGCGGCGTAACGCGTCGATCCCATCTTCGACGGCAACGACTGAAGTATCCCGCGAGCGTTAACGTCGAGCGGTAGAGTTCGCGCAACGCCGGATCATCTTCGACCACCAACACAGCCGACATTCCATCCCTAGCTCGGCCATGCTGACTCAGGTATGGCTGTTGCTGACTGTTTTGGTATGAAGGTCCGCCTTACCCGAAAATTAGCTCAAGTGTTGAACGGCGTGGA
>Ga0075421_100005591_pt1 | contig 15229 bp, 10 predicted proteins | sample SoiMetdeltSBSDD5_FD_75292 | JGI IMG/M metagenome (GOLD analysis project Ga0075421, IMG submission 75292) | Bulk soil microbial communities from a Populus tree surrounding site in Tennessee, USA - Soil MetaG P. deltoides SBSDD5 | ecosystem: Environmental > Terrestrial > Soil > Tree plantation...
CAGAGCGGGCGAGGCCTTCTTCAACGGTGCCGGCAAGTGCACCACGTGCCACTCGGTCACTGGTGATCTCAAGGGCGTCGGCGCGCGACTGACTGCCGGACAATTGCAGGGCCGCATCGTCCTCCCGCGCGGCAACGGCGGGTATCCGCGTCCCGTCGTTCCCGGCGCGCCGAACGACTATCCGGACGTGCCGAAACGGGTGTCTGTGACCCTGGCATCCGGCCAAACGTACACGGGGCAGCTGCTCGCGCTCACCGACTTCCACGTGACGTTCCTTGACCAGTCGGGCGTGCGCCGTACGTTGAATCGACGGAAGGACACGCCGAAGGTCACCGTCACGGACCCGCTCGAAGGGCATCTGCAGATGCTGCCGACGTTGAAGGACAGCGACATGCACAACCTGACTGCCTATCTGGTGACGATTCGATGAGCGCCGCATTGCTCCGTGGTTTCACCCTGCTCATCGTCGCGGCGACGGCCGCCTTCGCGCAGGATCAGGCGCACGACGTGGAGTGGCCGACGTATCACGGCGACCATACGGGTCGTCACCACAGTCCGCTGACACAGATTACGACCGCGAATGTGAAGAACCTGTCGCTTGCGTGGATCTACCGCCTCAACACGAGTACCACCGGCGCAATCATGGGAGGGTCGGGTCCCGAGCCGCAGGCACCCACCGGCGGCGGCTTTGGGCCATCGGGTCGCGCGGTGGACGTCAAAGGCATTCCACTGGTGGTGGACGGGGTGATGTACGTGACCACCACCAACCACGTGTGGGCGCTCGACGCTCGCACTGGCGACGAGATCTGGCACTACCTGTGGAAAGGCCGCAGCGCCATCGGCAACCGCGGCGTCGGCATCGCGGGGCAGTGGCTGTACTTCATGACGGCCGACAACAGCATCGTCTCGCTCGATGCCAGAACCGGCAAGGAGCGATGGGCCAAGGCGCTCGCGTCTCCCGACGCGCCGAACATCTCCACCGTCGCGCCGATCGTCATCGGCAAGCAAGTCATCATCGGCGTCGGCGGTGACTCGGGGACGGACACTCCCAGTTGGGTCGAGTCCCGCGACATCGAAAGCGGTGAACAGATCTGGAAGTGGCGTACCGTGCCCGGCCCCGGCGAGCCCGGCATCGAGACGTGGCCCAGCCCGGAGGTCGCGGCGCGAAGCGCCGCCGCACCGTGGCAGCCGCCGACCTACGACCCCGAGTTGAACCTGCTCTATGTCCCAACCGGCCAGCCGACACCGACCTACAACGGCAAGGGCCGCGAAGGGGCCAACCTGTATTCGTCGTCGATCGTCGCGTTGAACCCGCAGACCGGGAAGATGGTCTGGTACTACCAAACATCGCCGCACGACACTCACGACTGGGACGCGACGCAGGTGACTGTCCTCCTCGACGGTGTCATTGACGGGCGCCCCCGGAGGCTCCTCGCACAGACGAATCGAAACGGGTACTACTTCCTCCTCGATCGCACCGATGGCAAACCGATCGCGTCGCGCCCCTTCGGACTCGTGAATGCATACAAACCGGGTCGCGACGAGCGGGGACAGCTCATCCCTGATCCCGCGAAAGAAGCGTCGCCGCCCGGATCGCTGGTGTTTCCATCACAAGAGGGTGTGGCCAACTACCCAGCGCAGGCGTACAGCCCACAGACGGGGTTGTTCTACGTCAACGCTACGAATTCCGGCAGCATCTTCTACCTGCCGCGCGACGCGTCGGATCCGACAGGCTTCGGGAGATCGTCCGAGTGGCACATCGGGTTGTTCGATTCGTCGCTGCTCGCGCTCGACTACCGGACTGGTGACGTGAAGTGGCGGCATCGCTACGAGCACAGGATTGGGTTCTGGTCGAGCACGCATCCGGGTGTGCTGACCACCGCCGGCGGACTCCTCTTCACGGGTGATCCGAGCGGTAACTTCATCGCCTTCGACGCGGCCAATGGCGACATCCTGTGGCACGCGCGGCTCGGAACCATTGTCACGAACTCACCGCAGACCTACATGCTGGACGGCACGCAGTACGTGACGGCTGCGGCCGGCGACCTGCTGTTTGCGTTTGCGCTCAACTAGCGTCGAGGACCATTCATGCGCCGCGTGCTGAACATCGTTGCCTGGGTGATCGCGCTGCTGATGGTCTGCATGGTGGGCTCGGCGCAGGTAGGCAGAATCCCGGACGGCTTCACCAGTCTGTTCAATGGACGGGACATCACCGGCTGGCACTGGAGCCGGACGGTGCACCACGGGACGACCGGCGAGGTCTTCGTCGAAGGCGGTACGCTCGTCCTGCGGCAGCGGCCGTTCGGTCAGGGCGGCCTGCTCCTCACCGATCGTGACTACAGCGACTTCGAGTTCTACGTCGAGGTCAGGCCTGATCCCGGTTTGAACAGTGGCATCTTCATGCGTTCGACAGAGGGCGGGGCCGCATATCAGCTCGAGCTGGTGGCGCCGGGAAACGTGGGCGATTTCATCGGCGAACGGATCTTCATCGGAATGCCGGAGTACATCGGCGAGCGCATCGACGTAGCAAAGGTCTGGAAAGACGGTGAGTGGAACTCGATGCGAATGCGAATGGTCGGCGAGAAGCCGCACGTCACGCTCTGGATCAACGACGTTCGCATCTGGGAGCTGCAGATGCCGAAGAACGACCTGCCGGCGGGGCTCACCGCCGGGAAGATCGGGCTACAGTTGCACTGGACCGCGACCTACGACGAGGTTGGCGGCGGTGCCGGCGGCAGCCGCTCGTGGCAGGTGCTCCGGTTCCGGAACATGGCGGTCAAGGAGTTTCAGCCAGCCACGAACCCGGCTCACGGCGTCACGGCCGGCGCGCAGAGTGTCCGGACCTCCACCAACACGATCGGTATGGAGTTCGTGCGCATCAATCCAGGGACGATGACTGTCGGGAAGTTCCATCCGCCGTATCTGCAACCCGGCGGGAACGCGCCCGGCGGCAACCTCTATGGCGAGATCATGCTCGCCGGCGACGCTGACGGTGATCTCCGGCTGACACGCGAGGAGATGCGGCGGGTGGCGGAGGTCTGGTTCGATCGCGTCGACGTGCAGCGGGCCGGCCAGGTCACGCGTGAACAGTTCACGCAAGGGTTTGCGGCCATGCAGCCACAGGCTCGTGGCGGCTTCGGCCCGCCTGGGCGCGGGGGCATTGGCGCGGGCGTTACACCAGCCATCTTCAGTGTCGCCGACGCCAACCGCGACGGCGCCGTCTCGCGCGTCGAGTTCGCTAACACCTTCACGGCGTGGTTCGACGCGTGGGACACGAAGCGCACCGGCTTCGTCACTTCCAATCAGGTGCTGAAAGGACTCGGCGCCGCGCTCGCGCTGGCCATGCCGCCGCCCGGTCCGGGTCGGGGCGGGCCGCCGCCGACAGCCGAGGAATACGCGCGCATCGAGGCCGCGGCGAAACGGGACTGGTTACCGGGGTTTCAGGTCACGATTCGTCGTCCGTATGAGATTGGCAAATACGAGGTGACGCAGGGCCAGTGGAAGCGCGTCATGGGCGACAACCCGTCGGTGTACCAAGGGTCGCCCGACCCGAACGACACCGACGACTACCCGGTCGAGAACGTCACCTGGCAGGACACGCAGGAGTTCATCCGGCGTTTGAACGCACTCGAGCAGACTCGCGTCTATCGTCTCCCGACCGAGTTCGAATGGGAGTACGCCGCGCGCGCCGGCGCCGAAGACGACATCACGTGGCACGACATACGGCAGACGGCGTTCATCGGCGGCAACCTGCAACCGCAGCCTGTCGGCCGAATGAAGGCGAACGCATGGGGGCTGTACGACACGCTCGGGAACGTATGGGAATGGGTGGAGGACTTCTACAACGAGAAGATGTTCGCCGATCCCGTGCCTCCGCGCACGGGCACTCAGCACGTGTTGAAGGGCGGCGGGTTCATCGCCGACGTGAAGAACGCCACCTACATGACGCACGCGGGCGGGCCAGGCAGCAAGTTCGACAACGGCTTCAGGCTCGTGCGAGAGACGCCGTAGCACTATGAAGTTCGGCGTCAACATGTTCATCTGGGGAGTCTCGTTCGGCCCCGCGGACTTCCACCGCCTCGATGCCATACAGGCCGCCGGCTTCGACGGCATCGAGATCCCGATTCTCGATCCCGAGCGGTTCGAAGCGCGGGCCGTGGGTGCCGAGCTCGATCGTCGCGGGCTGGCGCGAACCGCCTGTTCCGCCGTTCCCGTCGGCGCGAGCCTCGCCGCAGCAGACGCCGCCGAACGGGAGCGCGGCCGCCGGCACTTCCGGGACTGTTTCGACCGATGCGCTGAAGCGGGCATCGAGCTTCTGGCCGGCCCGTTCTACACACCGGTCGGGACGTTCACTGGCGGTCGACGCACCGTCGAGGAATGGCAGCGCGTCGTCGGCAGCTGGCAGGAGCTGGCGTCGGCGGCCGCGGCGGCTGGTGTGGACGTCGCAATCGAGCCGCTGAACCGGTTCGAGACATACTTTCTGAATACTGCGGCCGATGCGATGGTGTTGTGCGACGCGATCGGGCACCCGGCCGTCGGCATCCTGTTCGACACCTTCCACGCCAACATCGAGGAGAAGTCGGCTGCGTTGGCGCTGCGCAACGCCGCGCGCCACCTCAAACACGTGCACACCTCGGAGAATGACCGTGGCACGCCGGGGTCCGGTCACGTGGACTGGACCGCGGTGTTATCGGCGGTCCGAGAGATCGGATACGACCGGTGGCTGACGATCGAGAGCTTCGGCTTTGCCACCGGGCCGATGGCGGCGGCCGCCTCGATCTGGCGCGACCTCGCGCCCGCGCCAGAGCTGATCGCCTTCGACGGGCTGCGATTTCTCAAGCACACCATGGCATCAACGGATAGGAGCGTTCGATCATGACGACGGCAGCCGGAGGACATGACAAGCAGCTGTTCTGGGGCTGCTTCGTCGCAATGATTGCCACGTCGTTCGCCTTCATCTCACGCGTACTCACCGCCGGCGCCTGGGGAACCGAGTTCGGCCTGACCGCCACGCAGGTGGGAGAGATCCTGGGCGCCGGCCTCTGGCCGTTCGCCATCAGCATCATCCTGTTCAGCCTGGTCATCGACCACATCGGCTACAAGACAGCCATGTGGTTCGGGTTCGGCTGTCACGTGGTGTCGGCGCTGACGATCCTCGTCGCGCGCGATTACGTGTGGATGTACGCCGGCACCGTCGTCCTCGCCCTCGGCAACGGCACCGTCGAGGCGTACGTCAACCCAGTCGTGGCGACGACGTTCACACGCGACAAGACGCGCTGGCTGAACATCCTCCATGCCGGCTGGCCAGGCGGCCTCGTCCTCGGCGGCGTGCTGATCATCCTGTTCGGGCTCGAGTGGCGCGTCGCCAACGCGCTTGTCCTGCTCCCGTCGATTGCCTACGCAGTGATGTTGGCGGCGCGCCATTTCCCTGTTCACGAGCGCGTCACGTTAGGCGTGTCGTATCGCGCCATGCTCGCAGAAGTCGGCGCCGTTGGCGCGTTGATCGCGTTCGGGCTGATCGTGCACCAGCTCGGCCAGATCTTCGGCTGGTCCTCCACCGTGAGCTGGATGGTCACGTTGCTGATTACGATCGTCTACGGGTCGTACACACGATCGATTGGGCGGCCACTCTTCATCATGTTCCTGTTGGTGATGTTCCTGCTGGCCACCACCGAGCTCGGTCTGGACAGCTGGATCACGACGTTCATGAGCAACGAGATGGCCAACATGGGCTTGAATCCGGGATGGGTGCTCATCTACACCTCTGCGATCGCGCTGGTGCTGCGGTTCTTTGCCGGAGACGTGGCGCACCGAATCTCGCCGGTCGGACTGCTCGCGGGGAGTGCGGCCATCGCCGCGATCGGCCTCTTCGCATTGTCAGCGTCGGCTGGTGCGACGATTCTGCTGGCAGCCACACTCTACGGCGTCGGCAAAACGTTCTTCTGGCCCACCACGCTGGCAGTTGTCGCCGATCAGTTCCCGCGCGGCGGCGCGATGACGATGAACGTGGTGGCGGGAGTGGGCATGCTCGCCGTCGGCATCGTGGGCACGCCGTTCATGGGGTTCCTGCAGGACCGCGAAGCGAACGCCAATCTCCAATCGTCGAACCCCGCTCTCCACGCGACCGTGATTGAGACGAAAGAAAGCATCTTCGGCACCTACCAGGGGCTGAACGCAGGCACTGTCGCGACATTGCCGGCGGCACAGCAGGAGGAGATCGCTACCGTCACCGGGCAGTCGCAGAAGGATGCGCTGCGAACGATGGCGTTGCTGCCGGTCGCGATGTTCGTCTTCTACGTCGCGCTCATCGTCTACTTCGCTGCGAGGGGCGGCTATCGCGCTCAAGACATGCACGCCTCGGCGACATCATGAGATCCGAAGGAGAACACGCCATGCGGAAGGTCCAGACCAGGGTTGCGGCGTTTGCGCTGACCATCGTGCTCTGTGCGCTGAGTGGTGGCGAAGTACGCGGCCAGGCGAACACGGCGGCAGGGGTTGTCCAGGCGGCCGCGACGGCGATGGGTGGTGCGGACAGGCTCAAGGCAGTCCGCAACATCACGTTGCGCGGCTACGGCATGTACGTCTATCAAAACGGTGCCGGCCGCATCACGGGTGAACCGGAAGCGCCGGAGAAATATATCGCCGCCAACGACATGGAGCGGATCTACGACCTCGAGCACAATCGTCTGCGAATCAGCGAGCGGCGCAACAACCTGTTTCCGTTCCTGGGGATCGACGCCCATGCCTGGAACCAGCAGGTTCAGGGACTGGACGGCGACACGTTGGTGAACGTTCAGCAGGCTCGCGCGGTGCGTGGCGCGACCGGCGGCGAGCAGGCGCGGCAGCGTCGCATCTGGCTGTGGAACAACCCCGCCGCCATGATCCGCGCGATGATGGACTCCTCGGCGCGCCTGTCGCCGCCGCGTCGCGAAGGCGTGGTCCAGGTCATTGACGTCACACTTGCCAACGGGGACAAATTCAGCGCGGCGTTCCGCGAGGACAACCTGCCGGCATGGATCCGCTGGGTGCAGCCGGTCTCGTCTTTTGGCCAGCTCACCTTCACCACTCATTTCACGGGATGGGCGGATGCCAGCGGGACTGCCGGCTTCCTGCTGCCGCTTGGTTACGTCACCCGTCAGGACTATCGCAATGTCGACTTCCTGAAAATCTATGTTGACGCCTACAGCGTTGATACTCAGATCCCGGACCTGTCGGCTCCCGCGGCAACGCCGGCACAAACACAGGGCGGGCCGGGGGGCGGCGGCCGGGCGGGTGGTCCGGGCGGTGCTACGCCCATCACGTCCAAGCAGATCGGCAAGGGCATCTGGCGCGTCAATCAGGGCGGCACGATGGTGATCGAGTTCGCCGATCACCTTGTCGTCTACGAGCTGAACATCAACGTCGACACGGCGAAGCGGGTGCTGGCGCACGCGCGCAGCCTCGCCCCCGGCAAGCCGATTCGCTATTACGTCACCAGTCACAACCATCAGGACCACACCAATGGGATGCGCCAAGCGGTGGCGGAGGGGGTCACGGTCGTTCAGCGCAAGGGGAGTGAGACGCAGTTGCGAGAGATGGCGGAGCATCGCGCACCGGACTACCCGGACGATCAGGAACGCAACCGCGCCCCGTTCAAGTTCCTGGCGGTCGACACACACCTGCGGATGTCGGACGCGGCACAGACCATTGACATCTACGCCGTGCCGCAGAACGGCCACATGGCCGACGCCATCATCATCTACATCCCATCGGAGAAGTTGATGATGGAAGGGGACCTCGTGTCGGCGTCCCTGCAGATGCAGCACTGGCCGGACGGATTCCGCGACGTGATCGCGCGTTACAAGCTCGACGTCGAATGGGTGGCGCCGGTGCATCCGGATGCGCTGCAGCCAGGTCAGGGTAAGTACACGAAGGCGTATGTCGAGGAGTTCCTCAAGGCGGGCACCGACCGCGCGCGCGAGCACTGCAAGAAGTGGCTCGACGTCGGTGTCTACCACTCCGGATGCCCGGTGCAGACGAAGTACTACTGAGGCGGCGTGAGACCAATCACAGGCGCTGAATAACCGGCGGACTCCGCAACCGCATACATCCATCAGATAGATCTTGCGCGGCCCTCGGGACTTCTATTAGCATCTGCAACCGATTACATAGGCCGGGGCATCGGTTACATCACGCCCGGCCACGACGGCCGTAGGCGACCTGACCCGATGAAGGAGGGACCTATGGAGTTTGCCCGGCGGTGCACCCTCGTTGCTCTCACGTGGATCTGGTGTCCGCTGCCTGTCTTCGCGCAGGTCAACACCGGCGACATTGTCGGACGCATCACCGATACCAGCGGCGGCGTCCTGCCGGGCGTCACCGTGGCCGTCGAGCACGTCAACACCGGCGCGAGCCGCGCCCAGGTCACGTCAGACACGGGCGACTACACGTTCACGCTCCTGCCGATCGGCACTTACACGGTCAAGATGGAGTTGCAAGGCTTCACCACTCAGACGGCCCGCGTGACCCTCGCGAGCGGCGACCGGGCGCGCCTCGATGGCAAGATGCAGGTCGGCACACTGAACGAAACCATCACGGTCTCCGGCGAAGCGACACTGCTGCAGACCGACACGTCCACGGTCGGGACGCTGTTCAACGAGAAGGTGGTGCAGGACCTGCCTGTAGCCGGCCGCAATGTGGTCCGCCTGGTGCAGATGGTTCCCGGCGCCAACGAGGGACAGGTGAGCTCGCTGGCTAACGGCACGAGACCGGACGACCGGCGCCTCACCTCGTCTGTCTCGATCAATGGCACGGCCGATACCCAGAACAATCAGCTCGTCGATGGCCTGGACAATAACGAACGCGCCATCGGCACCGTCGGTATCAAGCCGTCGATCGACGCCATCGCGGAGGTCAAGGTCGAGACGAACCTGTATTCGGCCGAGACGGGACGTACGCTGGGCGGCGTCATCAACATCCTGACGAAATCCGGGACCAACGCCTTCCACGGCTCGGTCTACGACTTCTTTCGCAACGACGCGTTCGACGCACGCAGCTTCTTCGCCAGGGAAAAACCAAAGCTCACTCAGAACCAGTTTGGCGCCAGCCTCGGCGGTCCCATCAAGAACGACCGCACGTTCTTCTTCGCCGACTACGAGGGCTACCGCTTGACGCAGGGCGTTCCGAACGTGATCACAGTACCGACGGCGAGGATGCGTACCGGCGACTTCTCGGAGCTGAGCACCCCGATTTTCGATCCCACGACAACGCCGCGGACTCCTTTCGCGGGCAATGAGATTCCCCGGAGTCGCTTGGATCCGATCGCGCTGAACCTGATTCAGCTCTACCCGCAACCGAACGGGCCTGGCCTCGCCAACAATTTCGCGCTGACGACCGAGCGGACGCAGGACCTCGACACGAGCGACTTCCGTCTCGATCACCGGTTCAACGGCGACAACTCGATGTTCGTGCGCTACTCGTACAACCGTGTGAACACCTTCACCCCCGGCGCCTGCCCGATCGTCAACGACGTCGATCCGAACTGCATCGTCGGCGGGATTGCGGCCGGTGGTGCTTTCCCGGGCCCGAACCACACGACAGCGCACAACGTGGTGGCAAGCTATGTTCGCGTCTACAACCCGACCCTGATCTCCGAGATCAAGTTCGGATTCAACCGGCCGAACATCTCGTCACTTCCGGCCAACTACGGCGAGAACCTTGGTACTGCGTTCGGGATCCCGAACACGAATTTCGATGACTCGACGTCCGGCATGCCGTTGATGAATACCGTGGGCTACGCGCTGATTGGCGACGCGCAAGCGGTGCCGCTGACCACAAAGGACAAGACGTACCAGTTCGCCGGGTCGGTGACCAAGACGAGCGGCGCCCACAGCTTCCGGATCGGCGGCGGCGCGATCCTCAGAGAATTCTCGGTGCTGCAGAGTATCTCTCCGGTCGGCGTGTGGACCTTCGACTCTCTCGCGACCAACAGCAACGGCGTCGGCGGCAACACCATCGCGTCGTTCCTGCTGGGGTACCCATCTCAGGTAGTGCGCGCGCACAACCCATTCGAGCCCGCGTATCACACGAACGAGCCGTACGCTTATTTTCAGGATGACTGGCGTACCACGTCCTGGCTGACGTTAAACCTCGGCGCCCGCTACGATATCTTCACGCCGTTTACCGAGGAGGGGAACCATCTGTCGAATTTCGATCCTGCCACCGCACGCATGGTTGTTGCGGGCGTCGATGGGGGATCGAAGTCCGCCGGCGTCGAGACCGACTACAGCAACTTCGCGCCGCGGCTGGGATTCTCTGCGTCGCTGCCATCTCAGATGGTGCTTCGCGGTGGTTGGGGCCTCTCGTACTTCCCTGGAAACGTCGCCTCGCCGTCGTATCTCAAGAACCCGCCATTCACCGCGAATTACGGTCCGGTGGTGAGCACCGCGTCATCGAATGGGGCTCCGAATGTGCTGCTGTCGCAGGGATTGCCGCCGTTGCAGAACAACAGCGTCAACAACCTGTCCGGCGCACTCATCGCAACCGCCCTCGACTTCCAGTCGAATCGCGTCCAGCAGTTCAATCTGCTTCTCGAGAAGGAGTTCGCGAGCAACGTGATATCGGCCGGCTACATCGGCTCGCGTGGCGATCGGGTTGCGACGAATCCGAACATCAACCTGGCGCCTGCAGGCCCCGGCGCCGTTCCGCCCCGTCGTCCGTATGCCCCGATCTACCCGAACGTGAGCAACATCGCCGTGTTCCTCAATCAGGGCGAGTCGAAGTACGACGCGCTGCAGCTGCAGTTCCAGCGGCGCTACCGCGCCGGCCTGTCGTTCAACACGCATTACACGCTCGCGCATGCGCAGAGCCTGCTGCCGTCCACCTGGGACTGGCAGGTTCTCGAATGGAGCGATTCAGTGAATGACATCCGTCATCGCTGGGTGATCACGGCAAACTATGTGCTGCCGTGGGGGAGAGAATTCACCGGGCTGGCGAAGGGCGCGCTCGCTGACTGGCAAGTCAACGTCTCGGCGCACTGGCAGACCGGTTTGCCGTTCACCGTCACCAACGCGGCCGCGCGCATGAACACCGGCGGCGCCGATCGGCCCGACATGGTCGGAGATCCCGAACTGCCATCGGACGAGCGGACGTTGGCGCGGTGGTTCGATACCGCGGCATTCGTGCCGCAAGCGCAATTCACGCCGGGCAGCACGCCAGCGACCGTGATGCACGGTCCGTCAAACCGGATGACGAGCCTGTCCGTCTTCAAGAACTTCGGACTCACCGAAACGGCGAACCTGCAGTTTCGGTGGGAAATCTATAACCTGTTCAACACCGCAAACTTCGTCAACCCGAACTCACAGCTCGGCAATCCGGCGTTCGGTCAGATCTCGAGCACCGGCAACTCCATACCGCGCCAGATGCAGTTCGCGGCGAAGTTGCTGTTCTAGGCTCGACGTCCCAAGGCGCGTACTGTCCCAAATCTCGATCGAGTGCCGCTGACGTAGCTCTTCGGTCGTGCTTCCACTCCAGTTCGTGCTAGCGACGTTGTGCGGTTGGCTGCAACATGAGCAGCACCAAATCATCGTGTTCTTGCGTGATGAAAGAGGAATGCCTGGACCGCATCGTGCCCCTCGGCGAGTGGCACCTCCGTAAGACGCTGCACGAATTCGCCACGCACTACCATCGCGAGCGCAATCACCAGGGACTCGCGAACGAACTGATCGATCGTCCTCCCGCGCGACGACCGACGGGCAGGGTTCGCCGCCGGCAGCGAATGGGCGGGATTCTCAGCTACTACTACCGCTCGGCCGCGTAGGGGGCGCCGATTCAAGCGTGGGACAGAACGGGCTTCGGGTATCTCGTCGCGTTGATTGAGGACTCCCGAACCGCCGCGTGGCCGTTGCTCGACGGCACCTTCGGCTGGTTCGGCGCCTACGGCACGCAGGTGTGGATCAACCCAAAAGACCGCTTCGTGACGCTCCTGACGGTTCAGAAGTTTCAGGGACTGTCACTCGAAGTTCAACGCGACTTCAATGCTGCAGTCGCGCAGGCGCGGCTTAAGTAGGGCAATAGGCGCGCAACGCTCGAAGCCCACTCCAGTGAACAATCAGTGAACAATTTCCTCCCGAACAGCGGGCAACAGCGCGATCGCACCCGAGCTACAGGCACGAAGAATCAACAAGATACAAGACCTACACCATTCTGTTAACCGGAGGGTTGCTGGTTCGAGTCCAGCCCGAGGAGCCAATTCCTCTCGGTCCTTTCCGAGCGGAGTGGTGGCAGTCTATTCCGAGCGGAGTGGTAACACTTTCGGTCCGAACGGATTCTCAATCGGCTCTAGCCGACACGTTTCATCGTCGAAGTACCCCACATCGTAGTGCATGAAGGTGACGAGCCAGATGTGCTCGCCGACCTGGGTCACGCCGAGGCTCTGCCCGGCGAAGACGTGACTGAGGTTGACCTTGCGGCCGCGGAAGCAGATGCGGCCGCAGCCGGTCACCATGATCGTCTGATCGTGAAAGGGATACGTCAGTTCCTCGAGGCCGCGATACACGCGCGCTGACCGAGCGTAGAGGTCGGCCGGCACTTTCATGCCGAGCGCCTGGTGCGGCCGGTCGGTGTTGTAGCGCGTGATGAACTCAATCGAAGCGCGCCTGCTGCTGGAGCACATTGGGAGCGGCCGGCTTCGTGGCGTCGCGCTTCAGTGTGAGGTGCATGCGCTCATGCCGGCCATTCTCCTGCGGGTGCCCCGGTTTGATGCGTTCGATCTGGATGCCCAGACGCAGCCACCACACCGCGAGCTTGCTCAACCCGTAGATCGCATGCGCCGACGCAAACGGAACGCCGTTGTCGGTGCGAATGATTTGGGGGAGACCAAATTCCTGGAAGGTGCGCTCGAAGACCGTGAACGCCAATTTCTCCTGGGTCGTGAGCAGCGCCTCGCACGTCAGCAAGTAGCGACTCGCGAAGTCGGTGATCGTCAGCGGATAGCAGTATTTGCGATTGCCGAGCAGAAACTCGCCTTTGTAGTCGGCACACCAGAGCGTATTCGGTTGCGTCGGGCGTGACAGCGCGGTCCCCGCGGCACGAGGCCGCCGGCGGCGCCGATGGCGCACCAGGTTGTGGCGATCGAGCACGGCGTGGACCGTGCTGATCGCCGGCAGGTGCGGGCCGGTGAACTGCTGCCGGAGCTTCTCGCGGATCTTGGGTGCGCCCCAGCCGGGATACTCTCGCTTCAAGCGCACGATCGTGGCTTCGATGGGTGCCGGCAACCGATTCGCCTGCCGGTGCGCGCGGTGGCTTCGATCGCTGAACGCCTGGACCCCGCAGTCTTTGTAGCGGTCGAAGATCTTGTAGCCGGTCTTGCGCGAAATTCCGAACTCGGCGCACAGCGGCGCCATCTTCTCGCCCTCGAGCAGGCGGGCGACAAACCGGAGCCGCTCGTCCATGACGTGACACTCCTTCCAAGGCATGCCCGCTCCTGCGAGGAGAGGGCCAAAGTGTCACCCATCCGCTCGGAATACGCCGTTACCTATCGCTCAGGAAGGACAGAGTTCCGGGGTGACACCGGGGTGACAGCCCCTACGCTATCCAGTGCTACTTCGCTAATCCCTACGACCGCTCTTAGGGTTCCGCGTCGCATGAGGTGCCTTTCGCTCACGCCTCATGTCCCACGACCGCAGCCACGTCACCACGGCCGCATGCGGCACGCTTCGGCCTTCGTTGAGCTCGGCGATGCCTGCGTGAATTTCGTGGATGCGCCAGCTCTCGGAATCGCGGTCGCGAGCGATCGTTTCAGCCGCGTACAATTTCGAACGGCGTCCCTTCACCGGTACACGTCCGTCCGATCGCCAATCTTCACAACAACAACAATAAGCTGGTCGTCCAGAATCTGGTAGATGACGCGGTATTGTCGGACGCGGAGGCGCCAGAGGTCTTCGGCGCCCGCGAGCTTGACGCACCCAGGAGGACGAGGGTTACGGGCGAGCGCCAGGAGCGCTGCCGCGATCATCTCTCGCGCCTGATGAGACAGCTTTGCGAATTGGCGCTGAGCAGCAGGCGTCAAGACGACGCGGTATTCAGCCATTCAGCTATCGTCGGCGACGATTCGTTTTTCGGGGACGTTTGGCACTGACGCGAGTTCGTACAGCGCGACGCGGGCGACTGACGCGGAGCGCCGGTCCGGCGAGCAGATGGTCCAATCCGTACTTCCGCAGAACCGTCTCGAGAGGAACGGTTCCTTCTTGTGTTGCCTCGGTCAGTGCGACCTGCGCGTCGCGCAGATCGGCCGCATCCTCGGCCGCTTCCAAACGCCTCAGGTCATCTGTCGAGACGATCGCCGCTACCGGCTTACCGTGACGTTCGACGATCACCCGTTCGCCACCGTATTCGGCACGACGGAGCACATCCGAAAATCGATTCTTGGCTTCAGCGACGGTCATGGTAGCCATAGGCCATTATGGCCCATTTGGCCATTCTGGACAACCACGGTGCCAATGGAGGATTGGACATCAGGCCGGATCGAGGTTGTCAGCCTGGGCGCTCGTCGCGATACGGGAGACCGGCCTGATGTTAGCGAACATGCTACGGGCGTTCCACGTTGGGAAGGCTCTGACCAGCGACGGGGAGCCGTCGAGTTGGATGCGGCCCTCGCGGGTAGCTTGGGCCCACGCGAGCTGGCCGGCGTGCCATTTGACGAAGGCTTCGGCTTCCGCCGTGACGTAGAGGTCCTCGTCGACGCCTGGGCACGTCTTGCAGATCTCGGTGTCTCCGAGCTCGATGAGTAGCCAATAGCGTTCACGGTGCGCGCGGCCGGTGAAGTCGAAGCGGATGACGACTCGGCGATCCGGAAGCCGGTCTCGGCGGAGGGCGTTGCACATCGACCACAGCGCCACGAATGGATCGAGGTTCTCCGGGGCGATCTCGAGCCAGCGTGCCCCCCACTCGCCGAGCGACACGCAGACTTTGAACAGGTCGTGGCCCGAAGACGTGAGCTCGTAGTGGTGCCCGCGCCCGTCGGGCTTGGGTGCCGATCCGACGACGCCGAGCCGTTCGAGCTGCTTGAGTCGTTGTGAGAGCAGGGTACGGGAGAGGCCGGGCGCGCCCTCCAGGATCTCACTGAAGTTTTCGCAGCCAAGGTACAGGTTGCGGATGATCAGCGGTGTCCACCGCTCGGCGAAGATCTCGGCGCCACGAGCGATGGGGCAGTACTGCCCGTATGTCCTCACAACGCCAGTGTTGCGCACCC
>Ga0075421_100005592_pt1 | contig 15228 bp, 11 predicted proteins | sample SoiMetdeltSBSDD5_FD_75292 | JGI IMG/M metagenome (GOLD analysis project Ga0075421, IMG submission 75292) | Bulk soil microbial communities from a Populus tree surrounding site in Tennessee, USA - Soil MetaG P. deltoides SBSDD5 | ecosystem: Environmental > Terrestrial > Soil > Tree plantation...
TCGCGCCCGATCGGGAGCCGAACGCCGTCGAGTATGTGCGGCGGTGCACGGCCCCGACGGACCGGGTGTTGGTCGTGGCGGATGCGCCCGAGATCCTGGCGATGGCGGGACGGTTGTTTGCCGGCGGCCATCCGACGTTCCGGCCGGGCTTCTACACGCTCGATCGCGATCAGCAGCAGACGCTCGATCGACTCCATGGTCAGTCGGTGCCGATTGTGCTGCTCGACAACGAGCAGTCGTACTCAACGCACTTCGTTCCGCAGTTTCGGCGTATTCACGAGCACGTCATGGCGCATTACGAGCGCGCCGGCGAGCTGGCCGCGCCGGCGGGAGCGCCCGTCCAGGTATTCACCCTGCGTGGACGCGCCTCGTCCGGGCAGTACGCGGCGACCGGGCTGCCGTGCTTCTCGTGATCCCGCGTGTGGCCCGCTGACATGCGACGTCGCAACCTGCCGCTCGCCATCAAGAACCTCACCGTCGTCGCGCGAAACCGTCTGGCGAAGTGGTATCGGCATCTCACGCACAAGCGGCAGCGCACGATGAAGTCCGCACGCGAGACGACGAAGGCGCTGCGCGCGTCGGCCCGTGGCACCGTGGACGCCGGCCGCGACGCCAGCTCGCATGCCTACTCCGGCACCGTCCGCACGGCGAGATACTGGACACGTGTGCACCAGCAAATCACGCCGAGGCTGGCGCGGGAGATCGCCGTTCGACGCGAGCTGCGAGCCGTCGCGCGCGGCAACGGTCCCATCATCGTCGGTCCATGGCTTTCGGAAGTGGGATACGAAGTCTTGTACTGGGTCCCGTTCCTCCGCTGGTTCCGCGACCGCTATGACGTGGATCCGTCGCGGGTCATCGTCGTGTCACGCGGCGGCGTGGCTGGCTGGTATCGCGGCATCGGCGATCGCTACGTCGAGCTGCTCGACCTGTTCGACGTGGCGACGTTCGCCTCGCGCAACGCCGAGCGCCAGCGCCAGGGCGAGCAGAAGCAGCATGCGATCACGGCGTTCGATCGTGAGATCGTCACGCAGGTCCAGACGCGGCTCGGCGTGAGCGCCGCACACCTCTGTCATCCGTCGGCGATGTTTCGGCTGCTGCGCCACTTCTGGCTCGGTAACGAATCGCTTCAGTACGTTCAGGACTACATGAAGTACGCGCTGGTGGACCTCGGGCCCGTCCCCGATGTTCCCCGGCTGCCGGAACGCTTTGTCGCGATGAAGTTCTACACCGGCAAGGCGATTCCCGGTACCGGCGAGCATCGGGCGCTGCTCCGCCAGATCGTCGAACGCGTCGCCGCGGACAGCCCGATCGTGAACCTCGACACCGGATTGGCCGTCGACGAGCACGAGGATGTGCTGTTCGGGGGTATTGCCGGCGTGTCGAATCTGGCGGCGCATCTGACGCCGCAGCGGAATCTCGCGGTGCAGACGGCCGTCATTCAGCGCGCCACGGCGTTTGTCGGTACCTGCGGTGGCCTGGCATGGCTGGCACCGTTCCTGGGCACGAAGACCATTGCCGTGTATGCCGACGACGACTGGTTGACGCCGCACCTCTATGCCGCGCATCAGGCGTATCGGATGACGGGCGTGGCCAGTTTCGCGACGGTTGACCTCAAGGCGTACGACGGAGTCGGGTTTGCGGTTCGTTCGCGAGCGTGAGGGCGGCGTTGCGGTGGCGGCACCGCGCCGCCGCGGGGCCCGCATCGCGGTGTATGTGGCCGTCGCGTGCCTGCTCGCCGCGTTCGCCGGGCTCTATCGCTTCAACACGCTTGGCGGCCGCTTCGGCGGCTTTGACAACGATCACTTCGTCCCGTTTGCCTACGCCAAGCAGATGCAGGCCGGCGAGCAGCCCCTCACAGATTTCGACGGGCTTGGATTGCAGGGCGCGTGGCCATCGCTCACCTACGAAGTGTCGTCGCTCGCACAGCAGTGGTTGGGCAACAACCTCCGCTCCGATGCACTCGTCACGATTGGCGGCGTTGCACTCGCGGCTGCGCTCACCTTTGCCGCCGCCGCGTCCGTGTCGTCGATCGCATGGGCCGCGCCCGCGACGCTGGTCAGCATCTTCGTGGCTCCGACGCTCTACAACTATTCGAAGGTCCTGACGTTCGCAGCGTTCGCAGTTGCCATCGTCGCCTACGGCCGGCGTCCCGGGCGTGTCACGGTCGCCGTCGCCGCTGTGCTCGCAGCGGCCGCGTTTCTCTTTCGCCACGACTACTTCGTCTATGTGAGCGTCGGCATGGTCATCGCGTGCCTCGCTGCTGGCCCGCTCCAATCCGGTGTTCGTCACGCACTCCTTTACGTCGGGTTATCGGCTGCGTTGCTGGCGCCGTCGCTCGTCTACGTTCAGCGCCACGAAGGTCTGCTCCAGTACTTCTCCGACAGCCTGGTCATGAGCCGGCGAGAAGCCGAACGGACGACACTGACCGAATGGCCACATTTCAGCGCGGTCGATGAGACGGGCCGCCGGCTCGGATGGAGTGTCTTTGGTGACGACGGGAATGCTGTGGCATGGCTGTACTACGGAGCGCGTCTCCTTCCATTCGCCGCTCTCGTGCTTGTGCTGACGTCAACGTCGAAAGACGATGTCCGTCACAGACGTGCCGCGGTGCTGGCACTGGCGGGGATGTCGGCGTTTGCCGTGCCATTTCTCGTCCGCGGCAACGTTGCGGTGCGCCTCGGTGACATCGGACCACTGTGCGCAGTTCTGGCCGCGTTCGTCTTCCATGAAGCGACCAAGGCGCGAGGGACCGAGGCGATCGGACGGCGCGTCGGTCGTGGTCTTGCCGTTGCCGTGCTCTGTGTGCCGACGGCACTCAGCACGATGACGGTGGGCGCGGTTCACAGCCAGCTTGGCGTCGCCGGGATGCGAGAGTCGCTCGGCGCGACAGTCTCCCGTTCACAACAGCTGTGGACGTATCTGGAAGATCTTCCCGCCTCCGCGATCACCGGCGACGTCCAGGCGCCCTTCCATATTTCGCATTACCTCAATCGCTGCACGCGGCCCGACGATCGCGTGGTGATGATGACCTACGAACCCGAGCTCCTGCCGTTTGCCGGCCGCCGGTTTGGCGCCGGACGATTGAGCATCCTGCCGAACTATGCGCTCAATCCCCGGCAGCAACAGGTGCTCGTGTCACGCTGGCAGCGGCAATCTGTACCTCTCGTTCTCGTCGAGTTTTCAGAGTTCTGGGATCCATCGAGCCCGAGCGCGCCGATCGTCCGCGATTATCTGCTCGCGCGTTATGAGATGGCCGGCAGCCTCGCGGTCAGGGACGACAAGACGCTCCGCGTGTTCGCCGAACGTGGCCGGACGCCGGTCTCGGTGTTCGGTCCGAGCGGACTGCCGTGTTTCGCGTGAGGTTCCTTCACTGGCAGGCCGCGTCGAGATTCCGATACAGCGTTCCGTAGGGAAGCGACGCGATGGCGTCGAGATGCAGCGACGCCTCCATCGCCGCACGCGCCGGCTCGTCGAGCAACAGATACCGCGACCGAGGCGGGAGGTGCAGCTGATCCGGTTCCCGTACGACGGACAACCCGATACCCGCAGGCACGGCAATCATGTAGGGCGGATACTGCGACGTCAGCAGCGTGTTGCACCAGCGCGGTCGATCTGCTCGATACGCGACCCGGCGGGCAAGTGTCTCTTCGAGGGCGTACACACCACGCCGGTCCCAGACGAACCGATCCCGATGGTCGTCGGCGAAGCTGGCGAGAAAGACATTCGCACTGAACACGTTCGACACGACGAGCACGAGGACCAGTGCAACCGGCGCTCGGCCCGGCGCCGCGACGCAGAGCATTGTGCCGAACAGCAGGAACGCCGAGAGCACGCGGTGCTCCGCCCAATTCGTCAGCGTGTACAGCAGCAGCATCAGCGCCAACGCCCCGGACATCACGAAGGCACTCACCAGCAGATGAGGGGACGCGTCGTCGGAACGCGTTCGTCTCTTGCGATACGCAGCGGCGGCGAGTGCCGTGATGGCGGCAAAGAAGCACCAGTACTGGACGCGATGCAGAATCTCGAGCGCCTGGTACTCGTCGAGCATCACCGTGCGCTGAAGATTGAACGTCACGTTCTCGACAATGGCGCCCCACGCGCTCGACAGGTTCAGTGCCCGCAGGAAGAAAAACCCGGTCGCAAACGGTGCCGTGGTCCTCGAATACGCGGCGACGATGAGCGCCGCGACGATGATCGAGCCGAGGACAGTCGCGACGACCACCGCGGGTCTCGCTCGGCGCGACGCCACCCACGCCCATGCCGGAAGGACGACGACCCAGGACGGTCGAACGAACGACAACACGCCGATCATGATCCAGCCGGCGATTGTCACGGCCCGCGATGCCGTGCCGTTGAGCGCTGACGCGAAGAGTGCGGCGAGCGCGATCGCGCCGGCGTGATGCAGAGATTCCTGCATGCCCGTTGGCGCCCAGAAGAGCACGTGCCAGAACGTGACGAGGGCCAGGCCGCCAACCAGCAGCCGCGCGGTGCTGGCGCGCGCAAGCGCGGTCCACACCCAGGCGGCCGCGGCGATGACGAGAAGATTCAGCAGAACCGTGCTGTGGCGATGCCAGCCGAACACGGCGCCGAATGCTCCATACAGCACGGCGAAGCCGGGTCCGTGCGGCCCGAACGGTGTGAAGCCGGAGGGATTGGTGGCCTCGGCGAGCGTGTAGTATCCACCGCGGAAACCGGCGTGAGCGAAGGTCGATGCCTGATGCCAGTAGGCCACCTCGTCATTGAGTACCGGCCGGAACGCCGAGAGCGGTACGCCGTAGAGCGCATGTATCAGGATGAGGGTCAGCGCAGGTACGCCCGCGGCACAGACGAGGACCGCGCACGATCGCGTGAGGGTGTGTCGGAGCGATCCGCCGATCATGTCTCGGATGGCGGTGATGGATGAGGTGCGACAAGCGCAACTCGCACGGAGCCCTACGCTATCACGACTGCTGCGGGCATCGACCCGAGCCGGGGACGTGATTCGTGTGGGCGCTGATACAATGATTTGCCTTTGACCAGCTGTCGAGCTGCGTCCACCTCAACCGAATGATTGATTGCATCGCTGGCTATCACCTCAACCCCTGGACCTGCGGAATCGCGAAATTCAATACGATTCTCGCCAAACACCTTGGGGTTCCCGTGGTGGGCCTCAAGGCCGTCGAGCTCGGCACGCACCGGCGGCCTCTGCTGTCGCTGAAGCTGTCGGAGTTCAGCTCCGACGACGCCGCGGATCTCGACCTCTGGGCCAGCGCGAAGTCGGGTCAGTTCGAGCTCTTTCTCCATGCCTTCGACGGCACCGAGATCGAGCAGCGGCTCGTCGCGGCCGCCGCCAGGGTCTATTGCGGTAACAGCGAGCTCTTCGCCGAGCTGTGCACGATGCGGCCCGACATTCAAGAGCTCTTCTGTCCCGGCACGATCCTCAACCCGTCGCGCTTTCAGCGGACCGAGCTGTCGGTGTTCACCTTCGGCATGGCGCACAAGATCCGCGTGCCGCTCTATCGCCGGCTGCACGACCTGCTCGAGGCCACTGGCCAGAGCTATTCCGTGTACGTCTCGACCGCCCTTCACGAGAACACCAGTTTCGACGGGTCGTTCGTCGTCCGCTTCGAGGAGCTGCAGTCGATCTTCAACGGGCAGGTCTACTTCATGGGCTACCTGTCCGATACCGCCGTGTTCAACCACTTGATGGACTGCACGTTCCTCGCCGCCTTCTTCGAAAAGGGACTGCGTGCGAACAACACCACCGTCAACGCGGCGATGGAAGTCGGCTGCGCGGTGATCACCAACCTCGATGAGCACTCGCCGGTCGGCCTGACGCACATGCAGAACGTGATCGACATCAACCGGTGCGAGCGTCTGCCCGACGCCGAGCAGACGCAGCGCATCGGCCGCGCCGCGCGCGAGATCGCGCACGGCCAGTACGGATGGGACCGGCTCGTCGCGCAGCTCAGGCCGGTGGTTCGAACCTGAACGAGATCATGTCGTTCTCGGTTCGCTGTTCCCGGTGCCCGGTTCGTGTTCATGTTCATGTTCGGTTCGATGGTCCGGGTTCGTTGTTCGCGCTTCGCGCCGAACGGCGCACTCGAACCATGAACCGAACCGTGAACCGAACCGTGAACATGAACACGAACTGAGCAGCGAGAACCGAGAAGAGCGAACGACGCGTAATTCGAGGGACCCGAGACTATGGCAGCCACACTGAAGATCGGCGCGCGCGAGATTGGCGATCACACGCCCTGTTACGTGATCGCCGAGATCGGACACAACCATCAAGGCAGCCTCGACAAGGCCCGCGAGCTGTTTCGCGAGGCCAAGCTGGCTGGCGCGCACGCCGTCAAGCTGCAGAAGCGCCACAATCGCGGGCTCTATACCCGCGCCGCCTACGAGAAGCCGTACGACAACGAGAACAGCTTCGGCGCCACCTACGGCGAGCACCGCGAGTTTCTCGAGTTCGGCCGCGATGAATACGCCGCGCTTCAGGCCTATGCCAAAGAGCTGGGCGTGGACTTCTTCGCCACGGCGTTCGACCTGGCCAGCGCGGATTTTCTCGAGTCGTTGAACGTGCCCGCCTACAAGATCGCGTCGGGCGATCTGAAAAGCCTGCCGCTGCTCAGGCACGTCGCCTCGTTTGGCAAGCCGATGATCGTCTCGACCGGCGGTGCGCTGCTCGAAGACGTGAGACGCGCCTACGACGCCATCCTGCCGATCAACCCGAAGCTCGCCATCCTGCAGTGCACGGCCGGATATCCTGCGGCGTTCGAGGAGCTCGACCTGCGCGTCATCGCCACCTTCCGCGAGCACTTTCCCGAAGCCGTGATCGGCTTCTCGAGTCACGACAACGGCATCGCGATGCCGGTGGCGGCCTACATGCTCGGCGCGCGGATCGTCGAGAAGCACTTCACGCTGAACCGTGCGATGAAGGGCACCGACCATGCCTTCTCGCTCGAGCCGGTCGGTCTGCGCAAGCTGGTGCGTGACCTGGATCGCACGTTCAAGGCGATGGGCGACGGCACCAAGAAGCTGTACGAGAGCGAGCGCGCGCCGATCGTCAAGATGGGCAAGAGCCTCGTCGTGGCGAGGAGTCTGCCAAGTGGCCATGTGCTCGGTCCGAAAGACGTGGTCATGAAATCACCGGGCGGCGGTATTCCCCCCTACGAGCTCGACAAGGTGATCGGCTGCACCACGCTCAAGCCGCTGCACGAGGACGACTTCCTGTCGTTCGACGTGCTGAGCAAGCCCGACGCCGAGTTCGCGCGTTCGTGACGCAGCCACTCGCCGGGCGCTTTTCGCTCGACACGCGCGTCGCCGTCGTCACCGGCGCGGGCGGTAAGCTGGGCGCCGTATGGGCCGAGGGGCTCATCGAAGCGGGTGCACGCGTCGCCGCGCTCGATCTCGGCAGCGCGGCCCCCACGATCAGATTCGAAGAGCTGACCCGGCGCGCCGGCGGCGCCATCCAGTGCTTCGACTGCGACATCACGAGACGCGAGTCGATCGAGGCCGCCGCTGCTCTCGTCGCCGAGCGCCTGGGCGAGCCGTCGATTCTCGTCAACAACGCCGGCATCGATCAGCCTCCGGACAGCCCGGGCGGCCGGCATCATCTGCACCAGCTGCCGATCGACGAGTTCCGCCGCATGGTGGAGGTCAACCTGCTGGGCACGTTTCAGGTGACGCAGGTCTTCGGCGAACGAATGGCCACGAGCGGCGGCGGCTCGATCATCAACATCGGCTCGCTCTATGCCTCGGTGTCACCCGACGCGAACTTCTACGCCCACCTCGCCGGCAATGCGCCGTTCATCAAGTCGCCCGCCTACGGCGCGTCGAAAGCCGGCGTCGTCAACCTGACGAAGTTCTTCGCCACACACTGGGCGGGGCGCGGCATTCGTGTGAACACGCTCTCGCCGGGCGGCGTTCTTGCCGGCCAGGACGAGCAGTTCAAGGCCAAGTACGGCGCGCGCGTACCGCTTGCCCGCATGGCCGAGCCCGACGATCTCAAAGGTCCGCTCGTCTTCCTCGCCTCCTCTGCATCGTCGTATGTCACCGGCCACGAGCTGCGCGTGGACGGGGGCTTCACGGCCTGGTAACCGCGTGAGCATCAATCTCTCGATTCCGCCGATCGTTCCGAATCAGATGGGCGGCCACGACCGTGGTGCCGCTGACAACCGTACGTTCTCGAAGATGGATCCGGCGACCGGCCGTGAGTGCTGCCGTGTGGCGCGCTCGAGCGCCGCCGATGTGAGCTCCGCCGTCGAGTGCGCGAAGAAGGCGCAGCCGGCGTGGGCGGCGACGACCGTCGTCAAGCGCGGCGAGATCCTGCGCCGCATCGCCATCCTGATGCAGGAGCATCGCGGCGCCATTGCCGACCTCGTCGCGCGCGAGACCGGGAAGTCGCGCAAGGACGCACTGGGCGAGACCGATGCGGCGATCGAGATGGGATTCTTCGTCGCCGGCGAAGGTCGTCGTTTCTACGGGCAGACGACGACCAGCGCGGTGCCGAACAAGAGCGCCATGATCGTTCGCCAGCCGCTCGGTGTCGCCGGTCTGATCATCGCCGCCAACACGCCGATCGCGAACGTCGCCTGGAAGGCCTTCCCGGCGCTGCTCTGCGGCAACGCCGCGATTCTCAAAGCCGCCGAAGACACGCCGCTTTCGGCGTGGGCGTTTGGTGTGCTCGCGCGCGAAGCGGGCATTCCCGAGGGCGTATACACCACGTTGCACGGCTTCGGCGAGGAAGCCGGCGCGCCGCTCGTCGAGCATCCCGACGTGGCCATCGTCAGCTTCACGGGTTCGTGCGAGGTGGGCCGGTGGATTGCCGAGACCGCCGGCCGGCGGCTGGCCAAGACGTGTCTGGAACTTGGCGGAAAGAATCCGCTGATCGTCTGCGACGATGCGGATTTGCAGAATGCCGTGACGTGGACGCTGGGATCGGCATTCAGCAATGCCGGGCAGCGCTGCGCGGCCGGCAGCCGGATCATTGTCTTCGACCAGGTATACGATCGTTTCAAGGCGATGCTCGTCGAGGCGACGGGCAAGCTGAAGGTCGGCACCGCCGATACCGACGACTTCGGGCCGGTCATCAACGAAGGTCAGATGACGAACATGCTCGCCGCGGTGTCCAGGGCGAAGGCGGTGGGTGCATCGGTGATCGCCGGTGGCGATCGATTGAGCGGTCCGGCGTACGGCGATGGGTATTTCGTTGCCCCGACGATCATCGAGAACGTCGGCCCGAGCGACGAGATCACGCGCAGCGAGCTCTTCGGGCCAATCACGTGCCTGTATCGGGTCTCGAGCTTCGAGGAGGCGATCACGCTGGCCAACGATTCGCCGTTCGGACTGACCGCCTCGATTCACACGCAGAACATCAACCGGGCAATGACGTTCCTGAACCGGATCCAGTCCGGCGTCGCGGTGGTGAACGGCGGCACCTACGGCAGCGAGCCGCATCTGCCGTTCGGCGGTCTGCGTCAATCGGGCAACGGCTGGCGCGAAGCCGGGACGCAGGCGATCGACGTGTATTCAGATCTGAAGACGATCTACATCATTCACAATCCGAACAACGTCTGATGCCATCTGCGGTCGCTTTCATTCCGGCGCGCGTCGGGTCGAAACGGGTTCCCGGCAAGAATGTGCGTGTGCTCGGCGGCCACCCGATGATCGCGTACACGATCGGACCGGCGCTCGAGAGCAAAGTCTTCGACGCGGTGATCGTGTCAACCGACTCGGAAGAGATCGCCGAGATCGCGCGGCATTACGGCGCCGAGGTACCGTTCCTGCGTCCGGCGGCGCTGGCGACCGATACGTCGCCCGATATCGAGTGGCTCGAGTACACGCTCGATGAGCTGCGTGCGCGCGGGCGCAGGTGGGACTGCTTCAGCCTGCTGCGTCCGACGAGCCCGTTTCGAACGGCTGCGACGATTCGCCGCGCCTGGGACTCGTTCACGTCGCAGCAGGGGGTCGATTCGCTGCGGGCGGTCGAGCTGTGTGCACAACATCCGGGCAAGATGTGGATCGTGCGCGGCCAGCGGATGTATCCGTTGTTGCCGTTCTCAGGGCCGCCTAAAGGCGGCCCCCACGACAAAGGCGGCCCCCACGACAAAGGTGGCCCCCACGACAAAGGCGGCCCCCACGACAAAGGCGGCCCCCACGACAAAGGCGGCCCCTACGACGAAGGCGGCCCCTACGATCTCGAGCAGCCATGGCACAGCACGCCCTACCAGGCGCTGCCGCGGGTCTACGTCCAGAACGCCTCGCTCGAGATCGCCTGGACGCGCGTCGTCTCGGAGCGGCGGACGATTGCCGGCGACGTGCTGGTGCCGTTTCTCACCGAAGGCTACGAAGGCTTCGACATCAACGACGCCTTCGACTGGATGGTGGCGGAGCGGCTGCTCGCCGAAGGAAAAGTGACCCTGCCACGGTTGACGCAGGAACCGTTCGCAGCAGTGAGAACATAGGAGGCGGGTCCCGGAGGACCGGCCCTACCGTAGACCGGAGTCCGTAGACCGTAGACCTAAGACATGGGTGACATACAGACAGACCACGGCGAATCGCTCGAGCTGCAGTTCGTACCTGTAGACGAGTTCAATCGCGTCCTCGACGCGCGCGTCTCGGACGTCGAGCGGGCGCGTGCGTTCGCGGCGCTGGCCCGCATCAACACGCTTTACATGATTGCCGGCGCGTGGTCGGGCCACATCGGCACGAGCTTCAGTTCCCTCGAGATCATGAGCTGGGTGTTCCTCAACGAGATGCGCGATCTCGCGAAGGGCCCGCAGCACGCCGACATCTTCTTCTCGTCGAAGGGCCACGACGCTCCTGCGCTCTACAACGTGCTGATCGGCCTTGGTCTGCTGCCGGAGGACAAGCTCCATCAGCTCCGCCGCCTGCATGGACTGCCTGGCCATCCCCACGTCGAGACGCCCTACATCCAGGCCAACACCGGCTCGCTGGGTATGGGGATCTCGAAGGCGAAAGGCATCGTCGTCGCCAATCGTCTGGCCGGCGTCGAGCGCCGTGTGTTCGTCCTCACCGGCGACGGCGAGCTGCAGGAAGGGCAGTTCTGGGAATCGCTGTCGTCGGCCGCGAATCGCGGTCTCGGCGAGATCGTCGCGATCGTCGATCACAACAAGATTCAGTCGGACACCTGGGTCCGGAACGTCAGCAATCTCGGCGACGTCGAAGCCAAGTTCCGCGCCTTCGGCTGGCACGTGTCGCGCTGCGACGGCCACGACCTGGCTGCGCTGGAGAGGACATTCCGCGCGCTCGACAATGTGGAGAGTCTGCCGAAGGTCATCATCGCCGACACGGTGAAGGGCAAAGGCGTGTCCTTCATGGAAGGTCCGGCGATGGCCGAGGGAGAGTTGTACGGCTATCACTCCGGTGCGCCGGGTGAGGAGCAATACATCGATGGCCTCGCCGAGCTGCTGGCGACGGCCAACGGCGTGTTCGCGGAGCTCGGACTCGGCGAGGTCCGGACGGAGACGCGGCTTCGCAATCAGCGGCGCGAGCCGCGCAAGACCGACAACCTGATTGCCGCCTACGAACAGGCGCTGCTGTGGCAGGGAGAGCGCCACCGCAACCTTGTTGCGCTCGATGCCGATCTCGTCAAGGACTGCGGCCTCGTGCAGTTCTCGAGGCGGTATCCCGATCGCTTCGTCGAATGTGGCATCGCCGAGCAGGACATGGTGTCGATGGCGAGCGGCATGGCCCGTCGCGGCGTGCTGCCGGTCGTGCACTCGTTCGCGTGCTTCCTGTCGGCGCGGCCCAACGAGCAGATCTACAACCAGTGCACCGAAGGCACGAAGGTCATCTATGTGGGCTCGCTCGCCGGTCTCATTCCCGGCGGTCCCGGACACTCGCATCAGTCGGTGCGAGACATCTCGGCGCTGAGAGGCGTTCCCAATCTGTCGCTCCTCGAGCCCTGCATGGAGGCGGAGGTCGGCGCGCTCGTCGAGTACGCGGTCAACACCGCGGTGGACAGCGTCTATCTCCGGCTGGTGTCAGTAAAGTGGCCGATTCCCTTCGGCTACCCCTCGCATCACAAGGTCGAGATCGGCAAGGGCTGGATGGTGCGCGATGGCGACGATGCGATCTGTTTCGGGTACGGTCCGTGGCTCATGGCCAGCGCGTTCGAAGCGGTCGAGGAGATCGAGAAGAGCACCGGTGCGACCATTCGTCTCGTCAACCTGCCCTGGCTGAATCGCATCGATCTGCGCTGGCTGCGCGAGGTGGTCGGCGGCCGCCGATCGATCGTCACGCTCGACAATCACTATCTGAAAGGCGGCCAGGGTGAGATGGTCGCCACGGCGATCGCCGAGCTCGGCCTCGAGCCGGCCTCGAGGGTCTGGCGCGTGGGGGTCATGGCGCTTCCCCAGTGCGGCACCAACGACGAAGTGCTGGCGCATCACAAGCTGGACGTCGCGAGTCTGGTGTCGAGCTTCAGGCGGGCGGTTCCTCAGATCGCATGATCGTTCTGTTCTGGGATATCGACGGCACGCTGTTGACGACAGGCAAGGCAGGCGTTCCGGCATGGGAACAGGCGGTTCGCGAGATCGTGCAGCGCGACTTTGAGCTGTCGTCGTTCCGCGTCGCAGGACTGACCGACTATCAGATCGCCGTCCGCACGTTCGAGATGCTCGACGTTCCCGTCGACGAGGCAACCATTCGCCGCATGGTCGGACGCTACGAAGCCTTGCTGCCGCAGGAGCTGCCCAAGAAGCAGGGACGAGTGCTGCCGAACGTACGCGAGATTCTCGAGCACATGAGCGCCCGGCCTGACGTCCGCTCGTACCTGCTCACCGGCAACACGCGCGGCGGCGCGCGTGCCAAGCTCACGCACTACAAGCTGTTTCACTACTTCGCGGATGGCGCGTTCGCCGAAGACGCCGGCGCGCGCTCGACGATCGCGGCGCGGGCGCTGCAGCTGGCCCGCGACGCAGGTCCCGTCGCCGACAACGGCGTGTTCGTGGTGGGCGATACACCGCACGATATCGAATGCGCCAACGCGATCGGTGCACGAACCATAGCCGTCGCGACTGGCGGCTATACGCGCGAGGAGCTCGAGTCGCATCGCCCGTGGCGCGCCTTCGACGAGCTGCCGGCCGCCGATGAATTTGCCCGTCTCATAGACGAGGGGTGCGAGGGTGCGAGGGTGCGAGGGCCGGTGTGAAGCACGGCATCCGACGCTTGCCGCAGCTGTGGCGCGCGACGCGGCTGGTGCGCCGCTGGTACCACGCTCGCGCGGGCGCCTATCCCGACTGGCGTCAACTGCTCGCCGCCGATGCCGAGCGCTGGACGTCCGCGCGGGCAGCGGCCGCCGGCGGCCCGCGTGTCCTCTTCGCGACCGCCATCGGCTCGTATGCGCACGCGGTGACGCTCGAAAGTGCCCTCGCGGCGGCGCTGACCTTCCGCGGCGCCGACGTGCACGTCCTGCTCTGTGACGGCGTGATGACTGCGTGCGCCGAATGCGAGGCGTCGCTCTATCCCAACGTGGCGCGCTTCGTCGAACGGGGACCGTCGCGCGATCTCTGCCGCGATTGTCAGTGGCCCGCCGAACGGGTCTACGCCGCGCTCGGACTCAAAGTGCATCGCTACGGCGAGTGGCTGACCGACGCCGATCGCGCCGACGCCAGACGCATCGCGACGACGACGCCGCGCGATCAGATCGTGTCGTTCACGCTCGACGATGTCGCCGTCGGCGAGCACGCGCATGCCGGCGCGCTGCGATTCTTCGCCACAGGATCGCTGGACGAGGAGCCGCACGGCGAAGCGGTACTCAGACGGTATCTCGAGTCCGCACTGCTGACGACGTTCGCGACACGGCGCCTGATCCGATCGATCGGGTTCACGTCCACGGTCTTCACGCACGGCATCTACGTCCCCTGGGGGCTGATCGGCGAAGTGGCGCGGCAGGAGCGCGTCAAGGTGTCGACGTGGAACGTCGCGTATCGCAAGCGGCGCTTCATCTTCAGCCACGACGATACCTATCACCACACGCTCATGAACGAGCCGTTGTCGCAGTGGGAGGACAACGAGCTCACGCCTGCGCATGAGCGCGATCTCATGGAGTACCTCGCCAGCCGGCGCGAGGGCATGTTCGACTGGATCGTCTTTCATCGTCCGACGTCGCAGAACAGCGACGACCTCGCGGTGAAGATCGGCCTCGATCGCCATCGTCCCGTGATCGGTTTGCTGACCAACGTGTCGTGGGATGCACAGCTGCACTATCCGGCGAACGCGTTTGCCAACATGCTCGACTGGCTCGTCCAGACGTGCCGCTACTTCGCGACCCGGCCCGACCTGCAACTGCTGATTCGCGTGCACCCGGCCGAGATCAGCGGGTTCCCGCCGTCGCGGCAGCCGATTCTTGGAGAGCTGCGGAAGCATGTTCCGGTGCTGCCGCCAAACGTCTTCGTCGTGCCGCCGGAGAGCGGAATGAGCACGTACGCACTGATGTCTCTGTGCAACAGCGCCATCATCTACGGGACGAAGATGGGCGTGGAGCTGACCAGCGTGGGGCTGCCGGTGATCGTCGCCGGCGAGGCCTGGATCCGCAACAAGGGGCTGACTCACGACGCGACGACGCCCGCGGAATACTTCAAAATCCTCGAACGTCTGCCGTTTCCGGAGCGCCTCGGCCCGGCCCAGCTCTCCCGGGCCCGGCGCTACGCCTACCACTTCTTCTTCAACCGGATGATTCCGCTGCCGTTCATTCAGCCGAAGGCGGGCTATCCGATCTATCGCCTCAAGCTCGAGGCGGTGAGGCACTTGTTGCCCGGGGAATCCGAGGGACTGGATACAATCTGCGACGGCATTCTCGGCAGGGGGCCCTTCGTGCTTCGCGACAAGGCCGCCCGCACGCCGCAGCTTGTAAATTCGTGATCCATCGACCCGCGCAGTGATCGTCATCCTCAGCTTCGTGATCGCGACCGCGACAGCGTTGGCGATGGGGGCGGCCCTCCGCCGTGTTGCACCGGTGGTTGGCGCAGTCGTGCCGCCGCGGCCGGATCGCTGGAGCAGTGCGCCGACGCCGACAATGGGCGGCATCGCGATCGCGCTGGGCACGATTGCCGGGTTCATCGTCGTCGGCCTGATGAGTCCGGCGAGCGCATCGGCGACCTCGGCGTGGGCATGGGTGCTCCTTGCCGCGCTGGCCATGTTCGTCGTCGGGTTCTATGACGATCGTCTGCAGCTGTCGCCGATCGCCAAGCTCGTCGCCTCGCTGGTGATTGGCGCGTT
>Ga0075421_100005593_pt1 | contig 15226 bp, 14 predicted proteins | sample SoiMetdeltSBSDD5_FD_75292 | JGI IMG/M metagenome (GOLD analysis project Ga0075421, IMG submission 75292) | Bulk soil microbial communities from a Populus tree surrounding site in Tennessee, USA - Soil MetaG P. deltoides SBSDD5 | ecosystem: Environmental > Terrestrial > Soil > Tree plantation...
TAATAGGGCACCATCTCCTGCAGCATGAACACCTGCCGGGCCACGTCGATATTCACTTTCGACTTGAGGAGTCGGGCGTTCTCGAGCGCCTGGGCGCTTCGTCCGGCCAGGGTCGAGACGAACGCGAGAAAGTGGATGTTGTGGGGATAGTAGGCCAGCGAGTAGACCGTCACCGGCTTCTGTCCCTCGATGAAGGTCTCGTCGCTATGGATGGCGTGCACGTTGCTCTGCGCCGCGTCGCCGTAGCGGCCGACCCGGACATAGATATGGGCCGGCATGTGCACCATGTGCCCGACGCCGGGCATCAGGCGCGCCAGGCGCTCGGCACAGGGCACCGCCTTCTCCGGGGTCACCGCTTCCACCGCGTGGATGTAATAGTGACAGGCGCCGGGATGCTCAGGATTGCGGGCGATCACTCCCTCCAGCAGCCGCACGATGTCTTCGGTCTGCGGATACGGCTTCCCCTCCGGGGTCCAGTAATTCCAGGGCCGGAGATCCATCAGCGCCTCGGCGTACAGCGCCTGGGCATCGAGATCGTCGGGATAACTCCGGGCGACGGCGCCCATTGCGCGCGCGTACGCGGAGTCGAGTGCGGCGCGATCGGCCGGCGGCACCGCTGCGTAACGGGTCGCGACGGCCTCCACATAGGCGCGCTCCCATGCGCTCGCGGTGCGGCTCTGCGCCAGCGCACTCTGCGCCGCCTTGTACGCGATCACTCCACTCGCCGAATCCATCCCGGCATTCACATGGGGTCCGGACGCGTAGGCGATGCCCCACCAGCACATGGCGCAGGCCGGATCCAGCTCGGTGGCGCGGGTGAACGACCTGATCGCTTCGGCGTGATTAAAACCGTACACCAGGCGGAGGCCCTGGTCGAAATACTGTTGGGCGAGGGGGACACGGGTGCCGATGGTGCGGCGGTGGGTGCCCAGATCCTTATAGAGCGGAACGGCGGGCTGCTGGGCCGACAGGCTCGCGGCGACCAGCAGCAGGGCCGGAGCGATGCGAAGAAACATGGGGGACTCCTTACGGAAGGTCGCCACCATTCTATCGTCCCACCGGTTGCCCGCCAAGAGTCCCGATCCAGCGTCCTTACGCCTTCTCCACCGCGCGCTGAGTGAATTCCGACACGACCAGGGTTCCGCTGATGTCAGCCCGCGCGGCGAGCAGCTCGGGCCAGTGATCGGTGCCCTCCCAGAGCACCTCCTTCAGCCGGCGGGTCGCCTCCGGGTCGTAACCCGCGAGCTTTCTGGCGAACTCTTCCACCCGGTGATCCAGCGCCGGCACCGTCTCCACCACTTCGGCATACAACCCGTGGCGTTCTCCCCATGCCGCGGATCGCCAGTCGGCATCGATGGCCATCGCCGTGAAGGCGGCGAGACCAATCTTCTTCTCGATCACCGGGCCCACCACGAACGGCCCGATGCCCAGGGCCAGCTCGCTCAGCTTGAGCGACGCGCCCTCGACCCCGATCGCATAGTCCGAGGCCGCCACCAGTCCGATCCCTCCGCCCGCCGTCTTCCCATGCACCCGCGCCACCACGAACTTGGGACTGCGGATCATCGCCAGGATCACCTTGGCGAACCCCGAAAAGAACTGCTTTCCTCCCGCGGGATCCCGGACCGCCTTGAACTCGTCGAACGACGCACCGGCACAGAATGGGCCGCTTCCCTCGCTCCGGAGCACGATCACCCGCGCCGCCGGATCCTGCCCCATCAGCGCAATGGTCTCGGCGAGCCGGGTCAGCAGCGCCCCGGGGAGGGAATTGCCTTTGGGATGGGCAAACCGGACCGTCGCGACGCCGTCGACGACGGAGGTGTGCACCGTTCCCGCGTCGAGGACCGACGAGAAAAATGGCGGGTGGCTCACGATGACGTTCCTTTTCGCAGGGGCCGATCGGACCGCCGCAATATACGCACCTGGGTGCCGACAAACCGGAGTGGAGGGAGGGAGGGTTAGAAGAGTCCGTGGCTGGTATACCAGGTGCGGATGCGCCCTAACACGGCCGGGCTCGTGGGCACGTCGTTGTGTCCCGATCCCGGATAGATCACCAGCTCGTGCGCGACGCCGAGCGAGGTGAGAAGGTCCGAGAGCCGCTGATCCGACGCCAGTGGCACGGTGGTGTCCAGGTCGCCGTGGTGCATCGAGTAGGGCGTGCGAATGGTCATCGCCTGTGCCACGGTCGGCGCGGCCGCATCACCGGTGATTCCGTCGGGTCGCACTCCTCCCGCCGTGTGCGAGGCCACCAGAAAGGCGTTGGGACGATCGGCCACCAGCGCGGCGGTCAGGAATGCGCCCATGCTGTGGCCATGGGCCGCGACCCGGTTCAGGTCCACGTATCCCAGCGAGGCCAGGATCTCCAGGAGCTTGCGAGCCCGCAGGACATTCGGGGGGCTGGCTCCCCGCTCCGACGCCGTTCCCGGGGCACCGAGCGGCACGCCGCCCCCGGCATGGGTGTAGTTCGTTGCGATGGACACCAGCCCCCAGGTGACCATCGTCGTGCCGAGATTGCGTGAGTAGCCCGCAGCATTTCCGCCCAGTCCGTGACTGATGATGACAGCAGGAAACGGTCCCGGACCCGCCGGCTTCAGCAGCACCCCGGCGAGGTCGTAGGTCACGCCCTCCGTTGTGGCCCGATAGGTCCAGGTGGCTCCGGCGCTGGACTCAGGGCTTCCCGTGATCTGGAGGCCGGGAAGCGGTGGTTGGCCCTCGACCGGATTGGTCGAGGATTCCGCGCAGCCGATGGCGCACCACATGAGTGCGAGAAAGGTGACCCGATGAAGACGCATGCCTGGTGAGACGGCGCCGGTTGCCGGATCGTTAACCGGGGCCTGCGTGGTATATTTGTCTGGACAGCCTAAGTGCTTGCCGAGTAAGCGGATTGGAGGGAACGCCACGATGGAAGCCGAGTTCGAAGCCCGGATTGGCAGGGGCGAAACGATCGAGCCCAAAGACTGGATGCCGGAACGCTACCGGAAGCAGCTCATCCGGATGATGTCCCAGCACGCCCACTCCGAAGTGGTCGGCATGCTTCCGGAGGGAAACTGGATCACCCGGGCGCCCTCGCTCCGCCGGAAGATCTCGCTGCTCGCCAAGGTGCAGGACGAGGCCGGCCACGGACTCTATATCTACTGCGGCACCGAGACACTGGGGACCGGCCGCGACGAGCTGATCGACCAGCTGCTGTCCGGGACCGCCAAGTACTCCAGCATCTTCAACTATCCGACGCTTACCTGGGCCGATATGGGGACGATCGGCTGGCTGGTGGACGGCGCCGCGATCGTCAACCAGACGATGCTCGCCAAGGCGTCGTACGGCCCCTATGCGCGCGCGATGATCCGGATCTGCAAGGAAGAAAACTTCCACAAGCGCCAGGGCTACGAGATCATGGCCACGCTCGCCGCGGGGACTCCGGCGCAGAAGGAAATGGCCCAGAATGCCCTGAACCGCTGGTGGTGGCCGTCGCTGATGATGTTCGGCCCCAGCGACAAGGACAGCCCCAACAGCGCCGAGCTGCTCCGCTGGCGGGTCAAGCAGAAGGGCAACGACGAGCTGCGCCAGCGCTTCATCAACCTTACCGTGCCGCAGGCGCATGCGATCGGACTCGCCTTGCCGGATCCGGCGATGAAGCAGGATGAGGCGACCGGCGACTGGATCACCGGGCCGATCGACTGGGAGGAGTTTCACCAGGTCATCACCGGCAACGGGCCCTGCAACAAGGAGCGGCTCGCCGCGCGCAACAAGGCCCATGCCGACGGTGCCTGGGTGCGGGAAGCGGCGGCGGCGCACGCAGCGAAGCAATCGGGACGGAGCGCGGCGTGAACGACTGGCCGCTGTGGGAAGTCTTTACCCAGCCGCCGGGGGGCGCACCCCACGAGCACGCCGGCAGCCTTCATGCCCCCGACGCCGAGCTCGCGCTTCAGAACGCCCGTGACGTGTACACCCGCCGCGGCGAGGCGGTGAGCATCTGGGTCGTGCCGAGTGCCGCGATCACGGCGTCGAGTCCTGAAGAATCAGGACCCTTCTTTGATCCCGGTAACGACAAACCCTATCGGCATCCGCAGTTCTATAAAGTTCCCCGGGGGATGAAATGAGCCAGGAGCGAGGAGCGAAGAGCGAAGAACCCGCTCTCGTCTCCTACCTGCTGCGCCTCGGTGACGACCGCCTCGTCCTCGGCCACCGCAACTCCGAGTGGTGCGGACATGGGCCGGTGCTCGAAGAAGACATCGCGACCGCCAACATCGCGCTCGATCTCCTGGGCCAGGCGACGCTCTTCCTCCGGCTGGCCGGCGAGCTCGAAGGGCAGGGGCGGGATGAGGACGCGCTGGCCTACTGGCGCGACGAGCACATGTTCCGCAATCTCCAGATGCTGGAGCTCCCCAAGGGCGATTTCGGCTTCACCATCGTCCGTCAGTTTCTCTTCGACGCCTGGAGTTATCACCACCTCCAGGCGCTCTCCCACTCCACGAACCCGGATCTCGCCGCGCTGGCCGCCAAATCGCACAAGGAGACCCGCTATCACCTGCGCCACAGCAGCGAGTGGGTGCTCCGGCTTGGTGACGGAACCGACGAGAGTCACCGCCGCGTGCAGGCGGCGCTCAATGAGCTGTGGCCCTGGACCGGCGAGCTGGCGTGGCAGAACGACGTGGACGCCGAGCTCGGGGCGAAAGGAATCGTACCCGACCTCCGGACACTCCATGCTCCATGGGACGCGATGGTCAGGGACGTGCTTGGCCGCGCCACGCTCAGTCTGCCGACCGGACCGATGCGGATGACGGGAGGACGGGAGGGCAGGCACACTGAGCATCTCGGGCACATGCTGGCTGAAATGCAGATTGTGGCCCGCTCGCATCCGGGGGCCAAATGGTAAAAAGCGTGAACGGTGAGCGGTCAACGGTGAACGGGCCTGGCCGGGCATTTGAGATCCTGCAGACCGTCATGGATCCCGAAGTGCCGGTGCTATCCGTGATTGAGCTGGGCGTCGTCCGAGGTGTGATGGTCGATGGTGATGCCGTCACCGTCACGATTACTCCGACTTATTCCGGCTGTCCCGCGATGCGGGTTATCGAAGACGACATTCGTTCCGCGCTCACCCGGGAAGGATTCCGGGAGGTAATCCTCAAGACGGTCTATGCACCCGCGTGGACCACCGACTGGATGTCGGAGCCCGCGCGCGAGAAGCTCCGCGCCTACGGCATCGCGCCTCCGCACCTGGTGACAGTCGAGCAGCTGGTTCCGCTCGGCCGGACGGTGCGCGCGGTCGAGTGTCCCTTCTGCGGATCGCCGAATACCACCACCGAGAGCGAGTTCGGCTCGACCGCCTGCAAGTCACTTCACGTCTGTCACACTTGTCGACAGCCCTTCGAGCACTTCAAAGCGTTCTAATTGGCGGTGCCATCGCTCAGGAGGTGAATCGTCTCCCCGATTGAGGGCGATCGAACTTCGGTCCCCGGTCTCAATCGCGTGGAGGATGCATGCCGGTTACACGACGTGAATTCCTGATCGCGGCTTCGGCCGGCGGCCTTGCACTGGCCGGCTGTGGTGATGCCGCGGAACGACTGGTCGATCCCAATCTTGCAATCAAGCCGGATCTCCCGCTGGATCTGAACAAGGTCGAGCACGTCATCGTGACGATGATGGAGAACCGCTCCTTCGACCATTATATGGGCTGGCTGCCTCAGGCGGATGCCAAACAGTCCGGCCTCTCCTACCCGGACCGGAACGGTGTTTTCCAGAAGACCTACCCCCTCGCGCCGGATTTTCAGGGGTGCGGACTCAACGATCCCGACCATTCCATGGAGGGCGGCCGGATCGAGCTGAACAACGGGGCCTGCGACGGCTGGCTGCTGGCGGGGAACAACGACCGGTTCGCCATCGGGTATTATCGCCGGGAGGACCTTCCCTTCCATGGCCAGGCTGCGGCCACCTGGACCACCTTCGATCGGTACTTCTGCTCTGTGCTGGGTCCCACCTATCCCAACCGGATGTACCAGCACTGCGCCCAGACCGACCGGCTGATCAATTCGCCCGCGATCTCGAGCCTCCCGACCATCTGGGACCGGCTGGCCGACGCGGGAGTGAGCGCTCGCTATTACTTCAGCGACGTGCCGTTCCTGGCGCTCTGGGGCGCGAAGTATGTGGGCATCGGCCGCAGCTTCGCACAGTTCGAGGCCGATTGCGCCGCGGGCACCCTCCCCGCCGTGTCGTTCGTGGAGCCGGGGTTCTTTTTCTCCCCGTTCGGCAATTCCAACGACGACCATCCCTTTGCCGACATCCGGGCCGGCCAGACCTTCATGAACCGTGTCTACCAGGCCGTCGCGCAGAGTCCCAACTGGGGCAGCACGGTGCTGGTCATCAACTACGATGAATGGGGCGGGTTCTTCGATCACGTCCCTCCGCCTACCGGCTCGACAGAGGAGGCGGAGCGGACGCTGGGTTATACCGACGGACTGCTGGGCTTCCGGGTGCCGGTGGTGCTGATCTCTCCCTTTGCCCCGCGCCGGGTGGTGTCGCACCAGACATTCGAGCACTGCTCGATCCTCAAACTCATCGAGCAGCGCTGGAATCTGGCGCCCCTCACCCAGCGGGATGCCAACGCGAATTCACTGGCGAGTGTACTGGTCGATGGGAAGGACGCGACCAAGGCGCCGCCGACCTATGCGGTGCCCACGGTGGAGGGATCGTCCTGCCCGGTCGCTGCGACAACTCCGGCGATCCGCGCCACCACGGAGGGAGCGCACTGGGGTGAACTGCAGCAGCTGGCCCGGCAGTACGGCTGGGCGGTGTAGCAGATCGGCTAGAAGCGGAGCCGTCCGGCCACGCCGAAGCCAGGCCGCGAACCGGCCGGGATCATCGGTGCGACCGTGAGCCGGGCGGGGACAGCAGACGCCGCGTCCGGCCTGGCCATCAGGGCGCGCACGCCGAGGAACCCCGCGGTCGCGCCGATCGCGATGTTCCAGACAGCCGCGGACTGATTCTCCCAGCCGTCACTGCCCAGTTTGCTCAATCCCAGTATCAGATTGGCCCCGCCAACTCCGGCTCCCAGGAATCCTCTCCAGCGCTTGGTTGAGAGCTTGTCCGCGGAGCGCGCATTCCAGGCGATCGAAAGCGCCGAGAGGGTGCTGGCGCCGGCGGACGCCGCGAGGTAACCGGCGCTGGGATGGCGGACAACAGGATCGTCGATGACACAGCAGGGGTTGCCGTCGTACGACGGCTGGATCCGCGCCGCCTCCGCGACGGTGAGCCCATGGTCGCGCAGCCATTCCGGGAGTCCCGGCTCGTCGACCAGGTCGGGCACGAAGGCATAGTTGCGATTACGCGCGATGTGATCGACGATATCGCCCCGTCCCGACGCGGCGATCAGGAACGCCATGGCGCAGAGATTTCCGTTCCCGTCGCGGAAGTACGGAGTTCGCTGGCCGGGGTGATAGCTGTTCTTCGGAAACGCGCCCAGCGACGCATAGCGGCGGAGCTGCCGGATCTGCTCCTTGCGCGCCGCCTGCTGCGCCGGGGTGAGGTCCGAGATGTCACGGGACAGCATCTCCCGCTCCACCTCGGCAAAGTGAAGCCTCAGGCGGGCGGTCTCTTCGGCCTCGAACGAACCCCTGCCGAATCGGTCGGCCCCGCCGATCTCCCACCCCAACGCAACGCACGCGACCAGTACACTGATGGTGACTATGCGACGGCGATTCATGACACGTTCCTCAGCGAGAAGGCGCAAAGACGCAAAGGCGCAACAAGGCAAGGCAACGACCATGCCTCGCAGGTAACACTCGCCGGGACTTTGAGTTGGAAGGACTTGCGATTGTAACGGCAGTTTGTAACGGGTGGGTCTGACACGCGGGGAGGACACCTCCGTGTCAGTTCGTCACGACCTCCAGGGGAGGATGACGCCCCCGCGCCGTCACCCGCTCGACCCCTTGAAAATTCCCCTTCGAGATGATCACCGCGTGGTCGAAATTGTTGACCGTTGGACAGACGTGACTGGGCCAGAGCCAGAGCCGGGTTCCGCGCGGCGGCAGCAGCGCACCGGCCGGCACATCGATCGGCAGATGCTCCTCGCTCGGATGCCGGGGGAGATAGTCGTGGTGGCCAACCACTTCGCAGGTCGGATCACCCGCGTCCGCCGAGATGGTCTTGTGCCCGGCATCGGTACAGAACCTGGTCGGTCCGGGATGGCTCACCACGCTCGCCAGCACGAATGCAGCCGCCCGGTAACCCGCGTTCCCGGGCAGCTGCTGCATGCTCCGCCGGTCGTTGTACACCACGGTACCCGGGGACACCCGGTGGATTACCCCGAGCTCGCTGAATCGGCGGTATTCCTTCGCATGCGGGAATGCCGGCGTTCCCGCGGTGACGACCTCCGGAGTGCGAATGCCGGTAGCCGCGAGTCGCTCGATCAGCGTCAGGAGCCGGTCGTAGCCGGCGTGCACCCGGCCCGCCGCTTCCTCCGGAGTGAAATCCGCCGCATGCCCGTCGTAGTAATGCAGTCCGGCGAACCGCAGTCCCGAGCCCTCGATGCCCCGTGCCAGCCCGATCACCTCGTCGTGTCCATCCAGCAGCATGCCGGTGCGGTCCATGCCCGAGTTCAGATCGATGAACATCCCGATTCGCGATCCGCGCCAGGGAGCCACCATCGCCGCGTCTTCGACCAGGACCGAGATGATCGAGCCGGGCTGATCGGCGGCAATCCGTTTCACCACTTGGACCTGGGGACCGGTGACGGGGTAGGCCAGGAGCACGTCCCGGAAGCCTTCCTCGCACGCGGTTTCGAGCTCGAGTGTCGTGGAGCATTTGGCCTGGGCCACGCCGCGCTCTCGAATCGTTCGCATGACGAGGGCGAGCTTCGCGGTCTTGAGATGGGGACGCCAGCGATCGGGATCGTTGCCAAGGAGCCGGAGTGTCGCGGCGATGTTCTCCTCGACCGCGTCAATGTCGATGACCAGCGCGGGAGTGCGGATGGCCTCGACCCCTGGAAACTCCGGTGCGGTCAGGTCCATTGCTCGATTGCCTCCACCCATTTGGTCAGGAATGCATTCGCCTGGAAGCCATCCAGCGCGCGGTGGTCGATCGTGAGGGTGACGTAGACCATCGGGCGCGCATGGAACCCGCCGGCGGCATTCACCTTGACCCGCGGTTCCACCTTGCCGATGCCAAGGATCGCCGACTGCGGCTGATTGATGATAATCGGCGCCGCAAGCAGGGAGCCACTCACGCCATGGTTCGAAATGGTGAAGGTGCCGCCCTGCACCTCGCGCGGCTCGAGCTTTTCGGCGCGCGCGCGGGTGGTGAGATCGTCGAGACGCCTGGCGGTTTCCGCGAGATCGAGATCCTGCGCCCGCTGCAACACCGGCACGATCAGCCCCCCCGAGGGAAGCGCCGTGCCGATGCCGACATTGCAGTCGGCAAGGAGCTCCAGCCCCTGATCGTGCCAGCGGCTGTTCACCTCGGGCACCGCCTGGAGCGCCGCGACGCTGGCGCGAACGAAGTAGGCGGTAAAGGTGAACGCCTTGCCGTGCGCTTCGCGGTGTGTGATCACGGCCGAGAGATCCGCCTCGAAGACCGCGGTCACATGGGGGGCGGTTGCGACGCTCCTTACCATGTGGTCCGCGATGGCTCGGCGCATTGGGGAATGGGCGATCAGACGGCTGGACGGCTGGACGGCTGGATCTCGGGCGGCTGGACGGCTGGACGGCTGGACGGCTGGTAAATGCGACTCGACATCCTGGACGGTGATCCGCCCGCCGCGCCCGGTGCCTTTGATCTGCGCGGCGTCGAGCCCGCGCTCGTTGAGCATGCGCCGGACGGCAGGGGAGAGCTCCGGTTCGCCGCGATTGTCACCCTGCGGCGCGGAAGCCGCCGCTGGGGCGGAGCGGGTCGAGACCGGCACCTTCGCGTCGCTCGGGGTGGCAGTGGAATCGATTCGCCCCACCACATCTCCCGGCTCGACCGATTCTCCCTCGAGCTTCAGAATCTCGGCCAGGACTCCGGCGGCCGGCGCGGCGATCTCCACCGTCACCTTGTCGGTGGTGATCTCGAGCAGGGGCTCGTTCCGAGTCACGGGGTCGCCAACCGATTTGAACCACTTACCGACGGTATTGCTGGTGCCTTCGGACTGGTCCGTTGGGAGAACAATGTCGGTCATGGGGGGCGACATGGTGGCAATCTTAACCACGTGAGAGGTGAGAGGTGAGACGTGAGCGATGGAGCCGCCGGGGCCGATGTGCGGCGCTTAGAACTCGACGAGCTCGACGATCCTCGCGCGGATATCGGCCACCTGCGGGAGAATCGCGTTCATCAGTCCGACGTTATACGGCGTCGGAATATCCGGAATGGCGATCCGCTGGATCGGCGCGTCCAGGCTCAGGAACGCCTCCGCCGCAATCACCGCGCTGACCTCGGCGCCGAATCCGGCGGTCATGGTGTCCTCATGCACGATCAGACACCGGCGGGTCTTCCGGACCGACGCGAGCACCGCCTCCCGGTCCCAGGGGGACACCGAGCGCAGGTCGAGCACCTCGACGGCGTACCCCGACTCCTCTGCTGCTGCGTCGCAGCGCTCCACCATGGCACCCCAGGTCACCACGGTCAGCTTGTCACCTTCCCTGATCGTTCGCGCCCTTCCGAACGGCACCACGAACTCATCTCCGGGATACGGTCGCCGCGCCCAGGTTCCGTCGAGCAGGGCTCGGTGCTCGAAGAAAATCGTGGGGTTGTTGCTTCGCATTGCGGTGCGCAGCAGACCCACCGCGTCTTCCGCGTTCGAGGGTATTGCGACCTGCCAGCCGGGGGCGTGCGCCCACATGACCTCGCCACACACGCTGTGCCAGGGATCGCCGCACTTGGGTGCGTAGCCACCCGGCAGCCGCACCACGATCGGCGCCGCCCAGCGGTTGTTGGTTCGCCAGCGCATGGTGCCGCAATTGTTCAGCTGCTCGGTGGCGGGATCGGCGTACTTGCGAAACTGAATCTCCGGCACCGGCATGAGCCCGGCGAGCGCCATCCCGACCGCACGCCCGATGATGCCCTCCTCCGACAGCGAGGTGTCGAATACCCGCGCGCTGCCGAAGCTCTCCTGAAGGCCGAGAGTCGCCGCGTGCACTCCGCCCTTGGGGCCGACGTCCTCGCCGAACAGCAGCATCCGGGGATTGCCGCGCAGCTCCGCCTCGAGGGTGCGTCGGATCGCGGTCAGCATGTTGATGCGGGGCCCATCCGGCGCCGGCACCTCGCTCCCCGGCGGCGGCCGGTATCCCGACGCCGCCAGGCCGCCTCGTCGCGAGAGGATCGGAGCGCCGTCGGGACCCCGCTCTTCGACCCGGAAGCGGGTCACCGTCTCCCGATCCGGCTCCGGCCGCGCCAGCGCTTCCGCGAGCCCGGCTTCCGCTTCGGCGCGGGCGCTGCGCTCGACGTCCGCGATTTCCTTCGCGGTCAGCCTGCCAGCGCCAAGGAAGGCATAGAGCCGGGGCAGCGGATCGGACGCCTGCTCCTTCGCCAGCAGATCGGGCGGCTTGTAGGCCTGGGTGTCCTGTCCCGAGTGCCCCGAGAGCCGCGGCAGGGTAAGCCGGACCAGGGCGGGGCCATTCCCGGCGCGCGCATGGGCGACGCATTCGCCGATCAGGCGGCCGGCCTCCTCGGGATTGACGCCGTCGCCGTTCCGAACCAGCAGATTTCTGAACGAGGCGAGATTCGCCGCGATGTCTCCTCCCGGCGTCTGGAACCACGAGGGCACCGAGATGCCGTAGCCGTTGTCCTCGATATAGAAGACCATGGGCAGCTGGAGCGTGGTCGCCATGATGAGCGCGGACCAGAACCCGTTGGTGGCGACCGAAGCCTCCCCGCCCAGGACGCAGGCGATCGCGCCCTGGTACTCGGCGTCCTCGAGCACGTTCCGGTGATAGAGAATCGCCTGGGCCCAGCCCGCGGCGGGGGTGTACTGCGAGCCGACGTCGCCCGACATCGGAAGCACCACGGGGCCGGGATCGTTGGGGAGATTGCAGACGACTCCGATATCGCGCCCGCCGCTCATGCCGCCGGCCTTGCCCATCGGGCCGGCAAAGGCGTCGGCCACCGAGAGGCCGAGCGAGAGCAGCAGGGGCCGGGAGCGATAGTAGGCGCCGGCGGCGTCGTGCTTGTGGGTCAGGTGCTCGGCGAGGATGAGCTGGGCCACGTCGTGGCCGCGGGCGGAAAACTGGTACAGCACCTTCTTCTCGGGAACCAGCGTCTGCTCCTCGGTGTCGTCGAGAAACCGGGAGATCAGCGCGAGTTTGAGCACCCTGGACCAGTCGATCACGCTGGGACGACCACCTTGCCCCTTTGCCTCCTTGCCTCCTTGCCTCACGGGTGCTCCTGACTGGTCTTGTACACCGTGCCACGGAAGAGGGCGACGATCTCGTCGAGCTGGTTGGTGACCTTCACCCGATAGAAGCCGAGGCGGTTGGTGGCGCTCTCCTCTTCGGCCACGGCGGTGAGGATGTCTCCGGCGTGCACGCTGGCGGGATAGGTGATCGAGTTCTCGATGCTCATGGCGATCCGCCCCTGCGTGTTGCAGGCAAAGGCGAAGGCGCTGTCGGCGAGGGAAAACACCACCCCGCCGTGGGCGACGCCGAAGCCGTTCAGCATCTCCTTGCGCACCAGCATGCGGCAGACACAATAGGCGGGCTTGAGCTGCAGGAGGTCGACGCCGAGCCAGCGGCTGAACTCGTCCTTGGCGAGCATGCCGTCCACCACCTGTTCGGCACGGCGCTGGGGGTCGCTCACGGATAGAAGCGCTCCCCGCCGGCGGCCATTCGCCGGAGGAGAGGACTCGCCCGGTAGCGGTCTTCGCGGTACTCCTCCTGGAGCCGGTCGATCCGCTCGACGACGGCACCGGCCCCGATCTCATCGCTCCAGCGGAGGAGCCCCTTGGGGTAGTGCACCCCCTTGGTCATGGCCAGATCGATGTCGTCCCGGGAGGCGATCCCCCAGAAGCGCGCGTCGGCGGCTTCGTTGATCAGCATCCCGAGGATGCGATCGAGGATCGCCCGGCCGAGCGCGGGGTTCGGCGTCGCCGCGGGATGAACCGCGCCCTCGGCGTAGTCGTAATGCCCGCGCCCGGTCTTCCGTCCCAGGTGATTGGCCTCGACCAACCGCTCCTGCGAGAGGAAAGGCCGGTAGCGGGGATCGTAGTGAAAGGCCTCGAACACCGAGCGGGACACCGCGAGGTTGATGTCGTTCCCGATGAGATCCATCAGCTCGAAGGGGCCCATCCGGAATCCCGCATCCTTCATGGCCCAGTCGATCGTCGCCTTGTCGGCGATTCCTTCCTCGAAGATGCGGAGCGCTTCGCCGTAGAACGGCCGGGCGATCCGGTTCACGATGAAGCCGGGCGTGTCGGCGGCGATCACCGTCGTCTTGCCCCATTGCTGCATCGTGGCGGTGGCCACCTCGATGGTCCGCTCGGATGTGGTCAGACCCGGCACGATCTCGACCAGGGGAAGCAGTGGCGCGGGATTGAAGAAATGAATGCCGATGACCCGCTCCGGGTGGGCGCACACGCCCGCGATGCCGGTCACCGAGAGCGACGAGGTATTGGTGGCGAGGATGCAGCGCTCGCTCACCACCGCTTCGAGCCCGCGGAACGCTTCACGCTTGACGCGGGGATCCTCCGCGATCGCTTCAATCACCATATCGCAATGCTTGAAGACGGCGAATTCGCCCGCCGCGCCGGGCGCCCAGGTAACTCGTTCGAGCAGCCGTCCAGCCGTCTGGTCGTCCAGCCGTCCTTTCTCCACCTCCCGTGCCATCACTCTCTCGAGCCGCCCCCGCGCGTCCTCCAGCGCCTCGGCGCGCGCGTCGGTCACCATGACGTGATGTCCCGCCGTCGCGGCCACCTGAGCAATACCGCTGCCCATGGCGCCGGCGCCGAGGACCCCGATGGTCGCGTCGCTTCCGAGAGCCGTCACGTCAGCGGCCGACGAAGGCGGGTTTCCGCTTCTCGAGGAAGGCGCGCACTCCTTCGGTGTAGTCGGAGCTCTTGCCCGCGGCGGCCTGACATTCCGCTTCGAGCTCGAGCTGCTCTTCCAGGGTGTTGGTGCCGGAAGAGTTCAGCAGCTTCTTGATCAGTCCAAGGGCGGCGGTCGGCTGACAGGCGAGCTGGCGGGCGACCATGTACCCGCCCTCCTCCAGCGTGCCGGCGGGGACGACCTTGTAGATGAGCCCCATCTCCGCCGCTTCGGTGGCGCCGAGCGGCTGGCCGAGCATCATGAGTGCCGTCGCTCGCGCGGTACCGACGAGCCGGGGAAGGAAGAAGGTCCCTCCGGAGTCGGGGACCAGGCCGATGTTGATGAAGGCCTGAATGAACTTCGCCTCGGCCGATGCGATGACGAGATCGCAGGCGAGGGCGATATTGGCGCCGGCGCCGGCCGCGGCGCCGTTCACCCCGCACACGACCGGCTTGGGCAGCGCACGGATCGCCCGCACGATGGGGTTGTAGGTGCGGCGCAGGTGCTCGGCAAAATTCACGACGCCGCGTCCCTCGCGCGCCACCGCTTCGGCGAGATCCTGGCCGGCGGAGAAGGCGCGTCCTGCACCGGTGAGATAGACGGCGCGGAGCGAGGCGTCGGCCGCGACCAGGGCCAGCACCCGCTGGAGCTCCGCGGCCATCGCCTTGTCGAAGCTGTTGAGCACATCGGGGCGATTGAGCGTGATGCGCGCCACGCCATCCTTGGGCTCGAACAGAATGCTCGAAACAGTCATCGTGTGCCGATCCGGTGAAAGCGTACTAAATTAGCACCGCAGCATGAGTTAGGGGAGTTGGGGAAGCCCTTTGGAAGACGGGGGAAAACCGGGGAAGACCGGGGAAGGCTGGAAGAACTGTGTCCGAGGCATTTCTGGTGGACGGCATTCGCACCCCGATTGGAAGCCTGGGAGGCTCGCTCTCCTCCGTTCGGGCCGACGATCTGGCGGCCCACGTGATCGCCGCGCTGGTCTCCCGGCATCCGGGGCTCGATCCCGCCGCCATCGCCGACGTCATCCTGGGCTGCGCCAACCAGGCGGGAGAAGACAACCGCAATGTCGCTCGAATGGCGCTGCTGCTGGCCGGGCTTCCGACCAGCGTGCCGGGGGAAACGGTGAACCGCCTCTGCGCCTCGGGGATGAGCGCCGTGGTCAATGCGGCGCGAGCGGCCCGATTGGGCGATGGCGACGTGTACATCGCCGGGGGGGTGGAGCAGATGACCCGGGCGCCCTA
>Ga0075421_100005594_pt1 | contig 15223 bp, 10 predicted proteins | sample SoiMetdeltSBSDD5_FD_75292 | JGI IMG/M metagenome (GOLD analysis project Ga0075421, IMG submission 75292) | Bulk soil microbial communities from a Populus tree surrounding site in Tennessee, USA - Soil MetaG P. deltoides SBSDD5 | ecosystem: Environmental > Terrestrial > Soil > Tree plantation...
AAGACAAATGGGGTACCGTCGGCGTATCGCACAACGTCATCGAGGCGAGTTGGCTGGCGTTGGCCGATAGTATCGATTACAAGCTGTATAAAGATGCGAGGCACCGGGCGAACTGAAGAGAATTGGAGTAAATGGAGTAACGGAGTGATGGAGTACTGGGTTTGGAACATTGGCCCAGCACTCCAATCCTCCACCACTCCAATGCCCCAGGTGTTCGGTCATGTGGCAAACGCTTAAAGAAGATATCCAGGCAGTCTTCGAGCGCGATCCGGCGGCGCGGTCGACGTGGGAAGTGGCGATTGCGTATCCGGGTTTTCACGCGATTTTGATCCACCGGCTGGCGCATTGGTTGTGGCAGCGCCAGTTCACCACGCTGGCGCGCTTCGTCAGCCACCTTGGCCGGTTCCTCACCGGGATCGAGATCCATCCGGGGGCGAAAATCGGCCGGCGCTGTTTCATCGATCACGGCATGGGTGTGGTGATCGGCGAGACGACGGAGATCGGCGACGACGTGACGATTTACCAGGGCGTCACGCTCGGCGGCACGGCGACGGCGCCGATCAAACGCCATCCGACGATCGAAGACTCGGTCACCATCTTCAGCGGCGCGGCGGTGCTTGGGCCGGTGACCGTCGGCCGGCATAGCCGGGTGGGCGCCGGCTCCGTGCTCGTGAGTTCCGTGCCGCAGCATTCCACCGTCGTCGGCATCCCCGGTCGAGTGGTGCAAATCGAGGCGCGGCACACGCCGACGGGTAAAGCCATCATCGACCTCAACTCGGCCGATCTGCCCGACCCCGTCGCGAAGGCGATCGGCGCGCTTGCCGATTATGTCGAGAAACTCGAGAAGAGGGTCGACGAACTGGGCACGCGCCAGGGCGGCCTCGAAGAAAAAACCGCGGAGGAGAGCGAAGTTTTGAACAAGGTTAAGGAGCTGCTCAAAAATACCGGAAGTTAGAAGAACGCAAAGAGTTCAAATCGTTCAAGCCGTTTAGCGAGTAAAATCAATGAACATCCGAAGTCGGGGAAAGAAGATTGTCGTCGCCATGAGCGGTGGTGTCGATAGTTCGGTGGCGGCGGCGTTGCTGGTTGAGCAGGGCTATGAGGTTCAGGGTGTGACCCTGCGCATGTGGGAAGAAAATCAGGGACCGCGGGTGTGCTCCGATCATCGCGGCGCCGCGGAAGTCGCCAAACTGCTCGGTATCTCGCATACGCTGCTCGATCTGCGCGCGCAATTCGTCGCAACCGTGGTGAAGCCTTTTGCCAGCGATTATTTGCACGGCCGCACGCCCAATCCTTGCGTGGCATGCAATCGCGACTTCAAGCTCGGAACGCTGCTCACATGGGCGCGTGAGCAAGGCGCCGATTACGTGGCCACGGGTCACTACGCGCGCCTCGTGCGGGATGACGCCGCGTCCCACGTAGTACTTTTTCGCGGCGCCGACCGCGGCAAGGACCAGTCCTACTTTTTGTTCGCGCTATCGCACGAGCAGCTTGCGCGGACGCACTTCCCGCTGGGCCAAATGCACAAGACCGAAGTGCGCGAGCATGCGCGCCGGATGGGTTTAACCGTCGCCGAGCGTCAAGAGAGCCAGGATATTTGCTTCGGCGACTACCGGGCGCTCGTGGCGTCCTACGCGGGCGAGAGCGGGACGACCGGCGGGGATGTCGTCGATCGGACGGGTAAGATTCTAGGTCGGCATGGCGGCATTCACGGCGTGACGGTCGGGCAAAGACGAGGCCTGGGCATATCTGCCGCCGAGCCGCTCTATGTGGTCGAGATCGAGGATGATAGCAAGCGGGTGGTGGTGGGGAAGAAAAACGAACTGGCTTCGAGCGGTTTGATTGCGCGCTCTCTCAATTGGCTCGAACCGCCGAGCGGCGAGGAGCTGGAAGCCGAGGTGCAGATCCGGTACCGCGCCCCGGCAATCGCCTGCGTGATTCGACCGCATGATCAGCGTTGTGAAGTTATATTCAAAGCGCCCATTGCCGCTGTGACGCCCGGGCAAGCGGCGGTTTTCTATCGCGGCGAGCAGCTCCTTGGCGGCGGCTGGATCGAGAGAGGAATTAAAAATTAAAAATTCAAAGTTAAAAAGCCGGATGGCGTTTTTCCTGATTTTTCATTTTTAACTTTCCATTTGAATCCTCAAATGCGCATCGCAATTACTACACTCGGATGCAAGATCAACCAATACGATTCGGCGGTGATTCAAAGCCGCCTGGAAGAAAAGCATTCGTTTGTTCCGTTCGAGAACGAAGCCGATTGCTACGTCATCAACACCTGCACGGTGACCGACCGCGCCGATTGGGAAGCGCGCCAGCTCGTGCGCCGGGCCAAGCGGCGGAATCCCGCGGCGAAGGTGCTCGTCACAGGTTGTTACGCGCAGGTGAGTCCGGCGGAGGTCGCGGAAGTTCCCGGCGTCGATTTCGTCGTCGGGCTCAACCGGCTCGACGATTTGCTGCGCTATGTCGAAGAGCCTGCACAATCATCGCCGCAGCTTGCCGTGAGCGACGTGCAACGCGAACGCGGCGTGCCGGTGCTGGGCACGCGAGCATTGCCGGGACACACCCGCGCTTTTCTGAAGATTCAAGAAGGCTGCAATTATTCGTGCACCTACTGCATTATCCCGAGCGCGCGCGGCCTCAGCCGCAGCGTTCCACCGCGCGAAGTTCTCGAACAGGTGCGCCGGTTGGCCGAAGCCGGCTACAAAGAAATTGTTCTTACCGGCATTCACCTCGGCGGTTATGGTCATGATTTGATTCCAAAGATCGATCTGGCGGCGTTGGTGGAAATGATCGCGGCCAGCGGATTGATCGCGCGTTTGCGCCTGAGCTCTCTCGATCCCCGCGAGGTGCCCGATCGATTGCTCGATTTGATTGCTCTTTCAAGGATCGTCTGTCCGCATTTGCACATCTGCGCGCAAGCCGGCGACGATGAGATTCTCAAACAGATGCGGCGCAACTATGATACGGCTTACTACCGCGATTTGCTTCAGCGCGTGCGCGAGCGCTTGCCGGAGGCTGGTTTGGGTAGCGATATCATCGTCGCTTTTCCCGGCGAGAACGACGCGCGGTTCGAAAGGTCGTTGGAATATTTCGCTTCTTTGCCGCTCACCTATTTTCACGTCTTCCCTTACTCGTCGCGGCGCGGCACGATGGCGTCGTCTTTTGCAGATCACGTGCCGGCGCAGGTGAAAAAAGAACGGGCGCGGCGCATGCGGGAACTGGGCGCGCGCAAGAAAAGTGAGTTTTGCGCGAGTTTCATCGGACGACGCGTTTCCGTGTTGATCGAAGAAAAGCTCGAAAAGCAAACCGGGCGGCGGCGCGGTTTCAGCCGAAACTATTTGCCGGTGGCGGTTGCCGGCGCGGACGGGTTCCTCAACCGCGAGCTCGACGTGCGCATCGATCGCTATGGCAGCGGCTGGTTGAACGCGATCGCGAATCAAGACTCGATCGCGCTCATGTCATCCTCGCAATAGGACCGAATTGAAAAAAGAGGCCAATCTCAAAAAACTGCAAGATGAGCTGGGATACTTTTTCAAAGATCCTGCTCTGCTCGTGCGCGGCCTGACGCACGTTTCCTACGAGCGGCAAAAGAGCGAGGGGCACAACGAAGTTCTCGAGTTTCTCGGCGACGCCGTGCTCGATCTTGCGGTGAGCGATCTCTTGATCCAAAGAAATCCGCAAAAGTCCGAAGGCGTTCTGTCAAAAATGCGCGCGGCGCTGGTGAATTCAACCGTGCTTGCGGAAAAAGCCGCCCACATAAATCTTGGTTCCTTGCTGCGCATCGGCAAGGGTGAGGAGTTGAGCGGCGGCCGCGGCAAGCCGTCGATTCTCGCCGGCGCCTTTGAAGCCGTGCTCGGGGCCATTTACCGTGATGGCGGTTATGAGCCGGTGCACCGAGTCGTCGAGCGCTACTTCGGCGCGGATGTCACGGCCAAGAGGCTCGGCCAGCACGACTACAAGACGCGGCTTCAGGAAATCAGCCAGATGCTTTTCCGGGCTCCGCCTGCTTATCGCGTCGTTTCGGAAACCGGGCCGGACCACGAAAAGTATTTCGTCACGGAAATCACCGTCGGCGGTAACGTGCTCGGCAAAGGGGAGGGACGCAGCAAGAAACAATCCGAACAGGAAGCGGCAAAGCAAGCTCTGCAAGAGCTCCAAAAGAGCGGCGCGCAACCTGAGATAGACTGATCTTCTTCTGATCACGACCGGGGTAACGCAACGATAATGCCCCATCTCTCCACAGACGTACTCGTTATCGGCGCCGGCGGCGCCGGCATGTATGCGGCAATTGCCGCCGCGCAACTAGGCGTTTCGGTGCTGCTCGTCGACAAAGGCCAGGTTGGCCGCGGCGGCGCGACGATCATGGCGCAGATGACCGTGGCGGTGGCGTTGGGCGAGCAGGAGCCGGATTCCATCGCATTGCACTTGGAAGACACGCTGAAGGCCGGGCGGGGCCTGTGCAACGAAAAACTTTCAGCGCTTTTGTGCGAAAACGGACCCAAGCGCATCCGCGAGATGGGACAGTGGGGCACGCGCTGGGCGCGCGAGAACGGCCACATCAAGCAAGAGATGGCGCCGGGGCACAGCGTCAAGCGCTGCTGTTACGTCGACTTCCTCAACACCGGCCCGGCAGTCGCGGCCACGCTGCGGCGCAAGGTGAGCGAGATGCCGGCGATTCGCCGGGTGAGTAATCTCGCCGCGGTCGACATACTCGTAAGTGAAGGACAAGCGCACGGCGCCATCGCGCTCAATCTTACTGGCGGCGAGCTGGTTACGATCCAAGCCAAGGCTGTCATTCTCGCCGCCGGCGGGCTGACGAAGCTTTACGAGCGCAACAGCGCTGCTGCGAACATGGGCGGGGAAGCCTATGCGCTGGCACTATGGGCGGGCGCCGAACTGATCGACATGGAGTTCGTGCAGTTTTTTCCGATCGGCCATCTGGCGCCGCGCCTCGTCGGCATGGACCCGATCATGTGGGATCCGTTTCGCTACAAGCTCGGCGGCAAAATGCTCAACGGGAAATTAGAAGAGTTCATCGATCGCTACGGCAGCACGGATTTCGGCAAGTACAACGCGACGCGCGACATCGCCGCATACGCGATCTTGAAGGAGGTCGAAGCGGGCCGGGGCACGCCGCACGGCGGCGCGTATCTCGACTTTCGGCACATCTCTGAAGCACAACTTCGAGGCGCGTTCGGGCCGGTGATCGATCGTCTGCTCGCCAACGGCATCGATTTGACGAAAACACCGGTCGAAGTCGGCCCAATGGCACACTATCACATGGGCGGCATTCGGGTCGATGTAAATATGGAAACTCGTATAAAGGGACTTTACGCGGCCGGCGAAGCGGTGGGCGGCGCCAACGGCGCCAATCGGCTGTCCGGCAACGCGATCACGGAAGCGTTTGTTTTCGGCGAACGCGCGGGTGCGTGTGCCGCGGAAAAGGTGAAGCGGTTGGAATCGATTTGGCACGAGGGGGCGGCGCGCGAATCGATCGAACAGTTTGGTCATTCGCGTAACGTTCATTCGGCTGGCACGACAAGGCCGATCGCAAGCCAGGCTGAGCTGCAAAAACTCATGTGGGAAGGGGCCGGCCCGTTTCGTACTGGCGGGAAGCTCAGGGCCGCGCTCGAACGCATCATGCAGATGCAGCGGGAATTGTCGGGACTTAACATCGGCGTTGAACAGCGATTCAATCTGGACTTGCAGGATTGGTTCGAGCTGCGCGCGATGCTCGCGACCGCTGAAGCTGTTGTGAAGTCCGCGTTGGCGCGGACCGAAAGCCGCGGCGCGCATCAGCGCGAGGATTTCCCGGCGTCGGACAATGCGTTGCTCAAAAACCAAGTTTTGCGGTTGAAAGATGAACAATTAGCGACAACGTGGCACGATCCGGTTCGCTTGAAAGAAAGCGATTCGCCGCATGGCTGAACCGTCGCGCAAAACGGCTTTACTTCACGTCCGGCGCGGCGCAGCCGGCGAAGTCGGACACTACGACGACTTCGAGGTGCCATATGAAGAAGGCCTGTCGGTGCTCGACGCGCTGCGTTGGATTCGCACTTACCGCGATAGCAGTCTCGCCATTCGTTACAGCTGCATCAATGCGAATGCCTGTAAGACCTGCCTGGCGCTGGTCAACGGCGAAGTCGAGTACACCTGTATCGCCAGATTGCTCCCGGGCGTCGTCACGGTAGAACCGCTGCCCAAGCGGCCGCTGATCAGGGATCTGGTGACGGACATCGTTCCGGACGATGAAAACTTATGAGCTTGCCCAGGATGCGGCTCGCTGGGCGTTGAGCGATACTTCTTTGAGGGATATCTGCGTGGCAAGCAGCACGTGGATATGTTGCGGGACTGAGCGGCGAGCGATGGCGCGTGTATGCCGGCAATTGTAAGAGGGTTCTTGATGCCATTTTGCTTCGCCGTCTTTTAGTTCCTAACTAATGGGATCGCTACAGTGAAGCTCGATCCGACGCCCAGTTCACTAGTCATCTGGAGCTTGGCGCCGATCAACTCGGTATAGTTTCTCACGATGTAAAGTCCGATTCCCAAACCGCCGTGCGGCCTGATCTCGGAGCTATCCGCTTGGCGAAACATATCGAAGATGGCCGACGCCTGTTCTTGCGAAATGCCGATTCCCGTATCGCTGATTTCAAACTCCAACTGTTCTGACTCCGTTATGCGGACCGATACCGTTACGAATCCCTGCGCGGTGAATTTGATGGCGTTTTTAATCAGGTTGCTCAGGATATGCCGAAGCTTGTTTAGGTCGGTTTTCACCGCGGGTAGAGTCGCCGGATAGTTCCAGCGGATCCGCACGTCCTTGCCAGGGGGCGCGTCGTGGGCGATTTTCAAATCGTTGAGTAACTGAGATATATCCGATTCCAAAAATTCTACTTTAGCGGTGCGGTTGCCGATCTGTGCAGCCTGTAAGATATCTGTAACCAGGATCAAAAGATCTTTGGACTGGCTCATCACTTTCTCGAGAACCACTTGTTGTTCCCCGGTGAGCGCGCCGAACGTTCCCTGCAGCATAAGCGTGGTATAGCCCATCAGCACGTTGAGCGGCGTTCTCAACTCGTGCGATATCACGCTCAAAAATTCATCCTTGACTTTATTCGCTTCCTCGAGCTCCAGGGTTTTCAGCGTCAACTCGTCTGCCCGGCGGCTGGTTTCTTCGAACAGGCGGGCATTCTCCACGGCGATGCCGATCTGTTGCGCCATGGTGGTGAGCAGGTCCACCTCCTCGGCCGTAAGGGATCGGGGGTGAGTGCGGCTGATCAGCATGGCGCCGAAAGCCCGCCGCTTGCTGCTGATCGGAAATACCGCCAGGAAACGCTGTCGTATCTTCTCGGAGTGCTTGGAATAGCTCATTTCGCGGTATTTGGGATCGCTCTGAATGTCTTCGAAAATAATCGGCTCCTCGGTTTCCACCGCGCGGCCGATAAGGCCTTGTCCCCGGCGAAAAGTGGGAACCGCTTCGAACAAGTCCGGCGAGGTCTCATAGCTTGCCGCCAGATTAAAATTTTCTCTCGACGAGTCAAAGAAAAAAATGCGCGTCGCGTTAAAATCAAAAATCTCGGTGATTTTTCGGAGCACCTCGCTCAAAACGTTGCCGATCTGCAGGGATTGGCTGGTCGCCGCAGTGATCGCATAAAGCGCCTGGAGCTGTCGATGCGCGTCCTGGATCTCGGCTTCTCGCCTTTGCGCCGCTTCATAGAGCTGCGAGTTGTGGATCGCGATCGCCGCCTGGCCGGCCACCGTGCTGAGCAGAGAGATTTCCTCAGCGTTAAATTCGTGCTCTTCCCTGGTAAAAAAGGTAATGACACCCAGCAGCTGGCCCTTCACCAGGAATGGAACCCGCAACGAGGAAACCAAGCCATGCTTTCTGAGAAATTCGAAAGTCAAAGAACCAGGATCGGTTTGCACGTTGCGGGTGAACAATGGGGAATTGTCGTCGGGCAGCATTCCCGAGCCGTCGAGATCGACGGCCGGAGTCGCCGCCCGCCATTCCTCTGCGTCGAGATTGCGGCAGGCGACCGGCTCCAGTGCGCCGGTTTCCCGATTGACCAGCCTGACAGTAGTCACCGCGTAGGGGAGAAATAAATCGATTTTTTCCAGCAAGAGGGTTAACACCGCATGCAAATCGAGGCTCGAGATAATCGCCTTGTCGATTTCATGCAGCGCCCGGATGCGCTCAAGGCTCTGTAGCGTCGCCTGATGGAGGCGGGAATTTTGCACCGCAATGCCCAGGTGATTGCCGATCGCCTCGAGCAGGCGTATCTGCGCCGGCTGGAACTCTTTCCGAACGCGGCTGCCGAGTTGCAGGGTTCCTAATATTTCATCCCCGGCGCGGATCGGCACGACGATCATGGACACAACGCCTTCTCGTTTGAATGTTCGAAAGCCGCGCGTGGCGGCGATGTTTTCGGCAACGTAGGCGCCGGTGCCGGTGAACACTTCCGTTTGCGTTCGGCTGAAGGTGGCATCGCCGGCGCTCGTGCTCAACGGTCTGATGTTTTCCGGGTTTCGATAGCCGCGGCTGGTCGCGACTTCGAGCATGCTATTTTCTGCATTGAGCAGACGGATAACCGCGATGTCAAAGTCGCGAACCACGTAGGTCTTCTCCAGGATTCCATCCATGATGATTTTAATATCGACGGAATTGATAATCTCCCGGCCGATTTCGTACAGCCATTGAAACTCCAGGTACCGCACTTCTGAGGCCAGCTCCGCTTGTTTGCGATTGTCACCTAGCTGATTGAGAATTCTGGCGTTTATCCAGATCACGATCGTGAACATGGCGATGCTCGCAACGACAAGGAGAGATAGACCGAATTCCATGCCGAAGAACCCGGCCCTTTGACCTTCCAGGCAGAACCAGCCCAAAACCAACGGAATGCCAAATGCCGCGGGCAAGAGACGGCGCGCCGTCATGCCGCCAAAATTGTCGCCGGTGATTTGTTTCATAATGCCGCGGTCGGGGCTGGTCAGTAGAGCACCGACGGACAAGATGACGAATGCAGCTGCTGTGTGGAACGCCATTTCCGTATAGTCGGGAAAGCCGTAGGACGTGATGCGATAGGCATAACCAGCAATTGCCAACAGGCCGATCAATGCTGGCGCCAGAGCGAGCAACTGGGAAGGACGATGGCCGGTCCGGCTTTCGTAATTCAGAAACAGCAGCGCGCCGCCGATAAAAAGAAAACTGAGGGCGGTATTGGGGGCCATGCGAGCCGGGAATGAGGTGCCCGCGGCTTTTAGATTGTCCTTAAAAAGTATTTGATCGATGCCAAAGTCCGAACCGAGCAAATACTCGCCGATCGTAAGCAGACCTAGAACCGCCGCAAGCAGGGCGCAGGGTTTTGCAATCCAACCCCCAGGCTGCTGTCGCCAGAGCGACAATCCGGTCAATAGGAAGCCAAGCGCCGTATTCGGCTTCATCGCTGCAAGGCCGGGAATGACGCTCTTTAGGGCGGCGATATCTAAGAACCAGCCGACGAGCACCAGCGCGCCGATGAGGCTGACAAGCAGTCCGCCGGTCCGCGCGAGACTATTAAGGTAGGCAATCAGCATGTTTTTCGCGTCGGTAGTCATTCGTCGATTAGGCGTTGTTTCCATCCGGCGCTCAGCGGGGCTGCGGCCGCTTGGAGCTCGCGGATCGCCGGTAACAGCCGGGTGATCATGTTCGACTTGGTGATAAAGCGGTCGGCTCCGGCCGCCAGCGCGGCTTCGCGGTAGCTGATTTCGCTGTGCATGGTCAAAGCGATGATTGCCAGCGATGGAAAGGCTGCGCGTAGTTCAGAGAGTAGTTTTAGGCCGGAGACGTCCGGCAGAGTCAGGTCGACCAGGACAAGATCTGGTTTTAACTCTCCGGTTTGCTTGAGCGCAGCTGCACCTTTGTCGATCGTGCCGACAACGACAAGGCCTTCTTGCTTCGCCAGGTAAGAAGCGGCGAGTTGGAGAAAGGTCGGATGATCGTCTACCAGCAGGACTGAAATCTTCTCCACGCCGGAGAGGGTAGACGAGGTTCGGAAGCTTGTCGATTAGGGTTTCTACGGATTGTCGATGAGTTGGCAGCGCTACTCGGGGCCTGCAAGCCGCCGGCCTGCCTGTTTCCGGTGCAAACCAGCGCCGCTCGAATGAAATGGACTATTTTTTATGCCCGCCGGCTGGCCCAGGCTCCTTCAGATCCTCTGCCGGGGGCTGCTCGACGGAAATAATACCGCGCTTGACTGCGTAGGCGAGCAACTCCATCCGGTTATTCAAGCCGAGTTTATGCATCATAGTTCGCCTGTGGCTCTCCACGGTTCGAGGGCTGATAAATAGCCGCTTGCCGATCCGGGCGTTGGTGAGCCCTTCAACGACGAGCTGAAAGACCTCGCGCTCGCGGTCGGTGAGAGTATCGTGGCCGGTTGCGTGCTCTTGATTGCTTACCGCGATGAAAAGATCGATGGCCTGCTCGGAAACTTTGGAGCTTAGAAAGCGTTTGCCGGCGGCGACGTCGCGCATCGCCGGCACCAGGTCCGTTAGCGCGGAGTCCTTGAGAATATAACCGGTCACCCCTGATTTCAGTGCCTCCAATACAAAACTCTCGGTGGCATGCATCGAGAGGATGATCACATGGGTGTCAAGCGAGATTTGTTTGACCTGTCGCGCCACGTCGAGCCCGTTGAGGCCGGGCATGCTGACATCGACGATGAGAATCTTAGGATTGAGCCGCTGCACCAATCGGACCGCTTCCAACCCATCGCCGGTCTCGCCGATGACCTGAAACTCGGGCTGTGCTTCGAGTAACAAGCGTAGTCCATGGCGCACGACCGGATGATCGTCGGCGAGCACAATGGTTATCGGAGCAGCGCTTTCAGTCATATTGTGCCACTAATCGTAGCGCGGTTTGATCTTTGCGCCCAGCATAGCCTTGCCATCCGTTGCTTATTGGATCTCCGGCCCCCCTGATTCCTCTGCTTGCGCCAACGGCAACTCGACCATGATCCGCGTGCCGGCGCCCGGCTCTGACGCTATTATTATCGCGCCGTTAAATTCGGTGACGCGCTCGCGCATGCCGGTGAGACCGCCGCCGGAAGCTTGCGCGAGGATCTTCTCCTGATCGAATCCAATGCCTTGATCGACCACCTCTATGCCCAGAGTGCGCGAGTCTGCCCACAGCTTTATCGTCGCCGTGTGCGCGCGCGCGTAGCGTGCGATGTTGGTCAGCGCTTCTTGCACGATGCGGTAGGCTGCGATCTCAATGTCCTGGGGAAAGCGTCGCTCCAAGCCGCTATTCTGGAATTCGACATGGACATGAGACCGAGCGGTGAATTCCTTGATGTGCCAGGAAAGCGTGGGAAGTAGCCCGAGATCGTCAAGCATCGGAGGCCTCAGCCCTTGGGAGAGAGAACGGACCTTTGCGAGCACCTCGTCAATGATCGCCTGCGCCTGCTCGATTCCCTGGCCGCCGTTTACGCCGAGGGTGAGCTTGAGGCCGGTCAATAGCGAGCCAATCTCGTCGTGCAATTCCCGCGCGATGTAGCGGCGCTCGGTTTCCTGGTTCTCAACAAGTTTGTGCGATAGACCGCGGAGCCGAGCCTGGACAGTGAGCGTTTCCTCCAGGAGCCTGCTCTTTTGCACGGCAATCCCCAAATTGCTGCCAACCGTCTCGAGAAATCGGACCAGGCCGGGGTCGAAGGTCCGCTTCGTGCGGCTGCCGAGTTGCAAAACTCCGAACACCTCGTCGTGGACGAGCACGGGAACCCCGATGAGGGCTTGGACTCCCTCGCTCTTGAAGGTGCGCAGCCCGGCGTCCTGCTGGACCCGTTGCACGATGACTGCACGTTTGAGAATGAAGGTTCGCATCAGCCTTTGCGAGATTTTATTGATCATGGATGCGTGATGTCGCCGTACATTTTCGGCATTCCGGTAGCCGTAGCTGGCGACCGGTTCGAGCCGTCCCGTGACACGATCGGCGAGGCGCAGCAAGCCGATGTCGCAGCCGCTTATCGCGACGGCTTTGTCGAGAATGGCCGCGGCCATCGTCTGAAGATCGTCGGACAGCAATATCGCTTGGCTGATTTCATGAAGCCGTTGAAGCTCCCGGTAGCGCGCATCAAGAGATTGCTCCGTGCGCTTGCGCTCGGTTATGTCGCTGACAAATCCTTCCAGCGCCAGCAGCCTCCCGTGCGCGTCGAACACTCCGCAACCCTGCTCCCAAACCCACTTTTCCGCCCCGGTGGCGGTAGCGATGCGATAGGTGATCTCATACGGACTCCGTTCGTCCAAAGCAGCTTGGACCTGGTCCCAAACGCGGCCTTGATCGTCCGGGTGAATCAACCGGCCGAAGTGACGAAAAGGCTCGCTGAAGTCTGAAGATGGATAACCGGTGAGACGCAAGACTCCCTCGCTGATAAATTCGGCTGTCCGGTCTTTGTCATTGCGGCCGCGATAAACCACGCCCGGCAGATTTTCGATCAGCGTGGCGAGCCGCCGCTGATTTTCCTTGAGCGCCATTTCCGCCTCTTTGGCGGCGGTGATTTCCAGCACCACGCCGCGCATACGAACCGGGCGGCCGTCAGCGGCAAAGTCGAATTCACCCCGTCCCAGTATCCAGTGGACGCTGCCATCAAGCCAGACGACGCGAAACTCGCGCACCCAGGGCAAGCGCTCGGCAATGCAGCGGGACACCGCCGCGTTGATCCCCGGAAGATCATCGCGATGGACTCGTTCCGAGAATGACTCGTAGGTGCCGGCAAATTCGCCGGGCGCAAAGCCCCAAAGCTTTTCGTGGCCGGGCGACCAGGTGATCCGGTTGTCCGGGATTTCCCAGTCAAACGTGCCCATCTGGGCGGCTTCGAGCGCCAGGCGCAAGCGCTCCTCGCCATCGCGCAGGGCCTGCCGCGCCCGCTTGCGTTTGGTGACGTCCCGCGTTACGCCGAGTAAACCTGTGATCCGGTTGTTTTCATCGCGTAACGGCGTTGCGTGAGTCTCGAGCCAGCGGCGCGTGCCTTTGAGGCCGATCACTTCAAATTCCAGTGTGCCCGTCTCACCCGAGAATACGCGCCGATTGAGGGCTGCAAAATTCTGCCGGTGCTCGATGCCGATTAGCGATTCAACGTTTTGACCTATGACCTGCTCCGGCGCATCGGCGTCGAGCATGCGTAGCCCGGCGGCATTCATTTCCAGCAGCGTGCCGTCAGGGGCAAGAACCTTTACGCATTCCGGCGCGGTCTCAATAATCGCGCGCAGACGCTGCTCGCTTCGGCGCAGCGCTTCCTCCGCCTGCTTGCGCTCGGTGATGATATTGGCGGACGGCACTAGGAAGACGACTTTGCCGGATTCGTCCCGCAGCGGTTGCAGAGAAAAATCGATGTCGATGAAGTGGTTTTCGCCCACGCGGAGTTTCACGTCGTAGCGCGAGGGTTCGCCGCGCGCCGCGAGCGCGAGCGCGTCGCGCAGTTGGCGCTGAACCTCTTCGGAGTAGCACCACGGAGAGAGTTCTGCGAAGGGCCTGCCCAGAACATCTTCAGGCTTGAACCCGGTCGCCTCTAAGGCCGATTTGTTGGCTTCGATCAACTTGCCTTCGGATGTCATCAACCCGACGAAGATCTGCGGCCCGAGCCCGTCGATGACGTTGCGCAGTCGCTGTTCGCTGCGCCGTAATGCTTCATGAGCGTATTTCAAATCCACATAGCTGGTTTCCAGGCTCTCGGCCATTTCATTGAACGCCGCGTCGAGATCACTCACCTCGCGTATGCTCGACGATTCTCTGCTGCGCGCGCTCAGGTCGCCAGCTCTCAAACGTCGCGTCGCAGCGATCAACGAGTTTAGCGGCCGAAGGATCAGCGCATATCCGCCATACCATGCCGCGGTGAGCGCAAGCGCGCAGATCGCGGCCAGCACTAACAAACTATGGAACAATAGGGTATTCGACGCCGCATAGACGGTCGCCAGCGGCACGCCGAGCGCCACGTAGGCCTCGCCAAGCGATGCTTCGCTGCCGAGCCGGCGGAAGACATAGAGTCGTTTTATTCCGTCCGTGCCGGTGGCCTCTGAAGCCCCTGCGCTGCCTTGAGCCCGCGCGCGATTTACAATTTCAGCTTCATTGCGAAGCCGGCCGGCCCATTTTTCCGGGTTCGGATAGCGGCCCAGAATGAGACCACCCCGTTCGATGACTAGCAATATCGAGCCCGGCAGCAAATTCATATCCGTCGCGTATTCACTCATCCACGCAAGATCCACCGCTCCAAAGAAGACCGACTGAGTTTTTCCCGCTTGATCGAATAGGGGATAACCAAAGACCAGGACGGGCTTGGCGCTGATGCGACCGAGCTGATACTCGCCAGTGGAAAATCGGCGAGTATCGATCGAACGTTGAAACCACGGCCGGTCGGCGGCCGTGACCGGCGCCTTCATGGGCAGCGCGCTGCAAAGAATCCTGCCATCGGGCCGTGCCACTCCAAAGTTGACAAAGCGCGGATACTCGCGCAGTCGCGCGGCTAATGCGCTTCCACACGCGACCGCGTCACCGCTTCTTGCATCAGGTAATTCCGATAACCTGCCAAGCACGATGCGGGCGCGGTTGATGATACGATCGTGTTCCCTGCTGATGAGGCCGATGAGGGCCTCAGCATCGCGCGTTGTGCGGTCAGCTTCGTCCTTTTTGGCTTCTGTCCAGGTGTAAAGGACGATGCCGAATGTGGGCAGAGTTGTAAGGAGAATCAGGGCAAGGAGGCGGCCGCGCAGTCCGGAAAAAAACAATCGAAGCATAGATTCAGCTTTTGGCAGCCACCTGACAGCGATCAGCTCATCGTCCCTATGATGATTTTTCGTCCATGAAAAAGCCCGGCTGTTATATCCAGTCGGGCTCGTGGCAAAGCAACCAAAACCAGTGACTGTCCGAGTCCGATGGAGGTCGCGCAGTCTCGGTGGTTTTATGACTGGCGGATTATTTCACTCCGCCCGCCGAGGTGCAAGGCGTACCGGACAAAATGGCGGGCAGGGGCGAAGTGGAGTGCACCTACATCGCTAGATTAATCCGGGATTGCAGGCGCAGAGTGGTGGAATAATCTGAAACTCTTTTTGGGTTTGTATCCCAGATGGCGCGTACCGGAATCCGGGGTCTTTCTAAGTCAGCCCCATGAGCCGCGCCGGGTTGATCGAGGCGACCTGATTGACTTCGCCCTGACTCAAACCGCCTTCGTGCAACATGCCAAGATACATGCGGAAC
>Ga0075421_100005596_pt1 | contig 15217 bp, 13 predicted proteins | sample SoiMetdeltSBSDD5_FD_75292 | JGI IMG/M metagenome (GOLD analysis project Ga0075421, IMG submission 75292) | Bulk soil microbial communities from a Populus tree surrounding site in Tennessee, USA - Soil MetaG P. deltoides SBSDD5 | ecosystem: Environmental > Terrestrial > Soil > Tree plantation...
CAGGCGCTCCGACATGTCCTCGTCTCCGTGGTCGAGCAGCTCGCGGATCTCGTCCAGGGACAGCCCCGCCCGCTGGGCCACGTCGACGACGGCCAGGCGCCGCAGCACGCTCTCGTCGTACAGGCGCCGGCCGCCGGCGCGGGGAGCCTCCGGCAGCACCCCGACGCTCTCGTAGTAGCGGATTCGCGACTTGCGGACGCCCGCCCGCCGCGCGACCTCGCCGATCTGCATGGTGGAATCCAGCACAGCCCTTGACCTCAAGTCGACTTGAGGAGCAACGCTACCAGGGCCATGGAGTTACCGATTTCATGCACGCTGGGTCCGAGCGACGGCGCGGAGCGCCGGCGGCGCTGGGAGGCGCTGGCCGACGCCGGCGCTGCGAGCGCGCGCCGGAGCGGCCATCGCCTCGAGGTCCGTTACCGCGCGGAGCCGGGCGTCCGGGACGAGCTCGAGGCCCTCGCGGCCGCCGAGCGCGACTGCTGCTCCTTCGTGACCTGGGACGTGAGCCGTGATCGCGACGAGGCCGTGCTGCACGTCCGGGCCGATCCCGGCAGCCCCAGCGACCTCGACGCGATCGCGATCCTGTTCGCAGCCTCCTGATCCCGAGGGTGCGGTTATCCGTACCGCCACTGGTGGGGAAGCCCCCTTGGCTTGGGGCGCCCGCTGCCGCACAGTTCCCTGCCGATGAATTCGGCCTCCCCCCGCGGTCCTTCTGACAGGAGCATGATCCGCACGACGACCGAAAGGACCCCCGCACTATGACTCGTGGTCTCGCGAAGCTCGCCGACCTCGCCTACCGGCGCCGTGGCCGCATGGTGCTCGCCTGGATCGCCGCGGCGGTGGTGATCATCGGGGTTGGATCGTCGCTTGCCGGCGAGTACAACGCCGACTACAACACGCCGGGCTCGGAGTCCAAGGCGGCGAGCGACCTCACCGAGGAGCGCTTCGGCGGCTACTCGGGCCAGGAGATCTACGTTGTTTGGAAGGACGAGGACGGCGCCCGGGGCCCGGCGGCTCGCGAGAACATCGACGCCTTCCTCGCCGAGGCCACCCAGGTCGACCACGTGGAGCGCCAGACGCCGATCCGCGTCTCGGACGACGGCACGATCGCGGCCACCACGCTTCCCCTGACGGTCCCCGGCTGGGACGTGCCCAAGGAGGATGGCGAGAAGCTGATCGCGGCCGCCGAGCGCAACAGCGTCGACGGGCTCGAGATCAAGCTCGGCGGCGACCCGATCTATCAGGCGCAGGAGGCCGCCAGCCCCGAGGGCATCGGCTTCCTCGGCGCCGCGATCGTGCTCCTGATCGCCTTCGGCTCGGTGGTGGCGGCGGGCCTGCCGCTCGTGATCGCGCTCGTGGGCCTCGGCATCTCCTCCGGCGGCCTGATCGTCCTGCTCGCCAACGTCGTGGACGTGCCCGACTGGACCACGGCGGTGTCGGGGCTGATCGGAATCGGCGTGGGAATCGACTACGCCCTGTTGGTGCTGACTCGGTTCCGCGCGGCCATGCACGACGGCAAGGACCGCCACGACGCGATCGTCGAGTCGGTCACGACCGCCGGCCGCAGCGTGATCATCGCCGGCTGTACGGTGGTGATCGCCGTGCTCGGGCTCGCCCTCACCGGCCTGCCCTACATGTATGGCGTGGCCATCTCGGCCTCCTTCGCCGTGCTCGTGGTGATGCTCGCCGCGGTGAGCCTCTTGCCGGCGCTGCTCTCCTACCTGGGTCCGAACGTCGACCGCCTGCGGATCCCCTTCCTGGGCCGGACGTTGAAGGCCGAGACCAACGGCGAGTCCCTCGCGGCGCGCTGGAGCCACGCGGTCCAGCGCCGCCCCTGGACCGCCGCGATCGCGGCCACGGCGCTGCTGCTCGCCCTCGCGGCGCCCGCGCTCGGCATGCGGCTCGGCTTCCCCGACGCCGGGAACGACCCGCCCGACACCATGACCCGCCAGGCCTACGACCTCCAGACGGAGGGGTTCGGGCCCGGCTCGAACGGCCCGCTCGTGATCGCGGCCGAGCTGCCGGACCGCACGGCGGCAGGGGATATCGACTCGCTCGCCCAGCGGCTGCGCGACGAGGACGGTGTGGCCTTCGTCGCCGAACCGACGATCAACCAGGCCGGCGACGCCGCGCTCCTCACGGTGATCCCGTCGACCTCTCCGCAGGCCGCGGAGACGGAGGACCTGGTCGAGCGGCTGCGCACGGACGTGGTGCCCGACGAGCTCGGCGACTCCGGCATCGTGGCCCAGATCGGCGGCGTCACGGCGGCGCTCGACGACCAGAGCGTGTACATCACCGACCGCATGCCGCTGTTCATCGCCGGGGTGGTCGGCCTGTCGTTCCTGCTGCTCCTGGTGGCGTTCCACTCACCGCTGATCTCGCTGAAGGCGGCGGTGATGAACCTGCTGTCGGTCGGCGCCGCCTACGGGGTCATGACCCTGGTGGCGAAGGGGGGCGCGGTCGGCGAGCTGATCGGGATCGACCACGAGGTGCCGATCGCGCCGTTCATGCCGGTGATGATGTTCGCGATCCTGTTCGGGCTCTCGATGGACTACGAGGTGTTCCTGATCTCACGCATCCGCGAGGAGTACCTGAGGCACGGCGACACCCGCCGGGCGGTGGCCGACGGGCTCGCGAAGACCGCGAGGGTGATCACCGCCGCGGCGGCGATCATGGTCGTCGTGTTCCTCGCCTTCCTGGCCGCACCGGACACGTTCCTGAAGCTGTTCGGGATAGGCCTGGCCTCGGCGATCTTCCTCGACGCGACCGTCGTGCGGATGGTCCTGGTGCCCGCCGTGATGCAGCTGCTCGGCAAGCGCAACTGGTGGATCCCGGACTGGCTCGAGCGGCTCCTGCCGCGGCTCGACGTGGAGCGCGTGGCGGTGGGCACGGCGGAGGCACGGCCCTAGGCCGGCCAGACCCCGCCCGCCCCAGGCCTTACAGCCGCTTGTAGCCCGGTTGCAGCCGAGCCGCAACCCGCGGCGTGCATGGTCGACCCCTTGGCGCACATCGAGCGCCGAAGCCACGAGTCGAAGGGGTGTACGAAATGAGAGGAGCAATCATGCGTGCCATCCGCGCACGCCGGGGTCTGCTGGGCGCTGTCGTGGTACTCGTCGTGCTCGCGTCACCGGGGTCCGCCCACGCGGACGCGGTGACGGACTGGAATCAGGTTGCCGCCGCGGCATTGCAGTCTCCTGGCACGGCCACGCCCCCGGGGGCCGGCCAGGGCGCGGCCTCGACCGTGCATCTCGCGATGGTTCACGGCGCCGTCTACGACGCGGTCAATGCGATCGACGGCGGCCATGAGCCGTACGCGTCGTCGCCCGCCGCACTGCCGTGGTACTCGCAGGAGGCCGCGGTCGCGGCCGCCGCACGTGGTGTGCTCGTGAACGGGGGGCTAGGGATCCCCGCCGCCCGCATGCCCGTGATCGAGGCGGCCTACCAGTCCTCGCTGGCCGCGATCCCGGACGGGCCGGCCAAGGCCGGTGGGATCGCCACCGGCCAGGCGGCGGCGATCGACATGCTCGCGGCCCGCGTCGGTGACGGCCGCTTCGGCAGCTTCCTGTTCCCGGTCGGGTCGCTGCCCGGCGAATGGCGACCGACGAGCGGCACCAACGACCCAGGCGCGTGGCTGAAGGACGTCACGCCGTTCGTGCTGCGCGACCCGGACCTGTTCCGCGGCCGCCCGCCCCACGACCTCGGCTCACGAGCCTACGCGGCCGACTTCAACGAGGTGAAGGCGATCGGGTCGGCGCTCGGCTCGACCAGGACTCCCGACCAGACGGCCGCCGCCCAGTACTGGGGCCTGACCAACGCGACCGCGACGATGGCGAGCATCATCCGCTCGATCGCCAACGGCCAAGGGGGCACGCTCGCCGACAGGGCCCGGCTGCTCGCGCGGGCTTACACGAACGCCTCGGATGCGCTCATCGTCACCTGGCGCGACAAGGCGCGTCACGGCTTCTGGAGGCCGGTCACCGCGATCCGCGAGGCCGCGGCCGACGGGAATGCTGCGACGGAGGCCGACCCCGCCTGGACGTCGCTGATCGCGGCGCCGCCCTATCCCGATCACCCGTCCGGGCTGGCGACGTTCGGCAGCGCGGTCATGGACACGATGCGGCACTTCTACGGCCGCGACGAGGCAACGTTCAGCGGCACCACGCCCGGTGGCGTGACGCGGCAGTTCACCAGCTTCTCGCAGCTGCGAGACGACATCGTCGAGGCCCGCATCTGGTCCGGCATCCACTTCCGCTTCGCGGACGAGGAGGCGGCAAAGATCGGGCGCAAGGTCGCCCACTGGGGCAACCGGCACGCCTTCCGCTGATCCGGACACGCGCCCTGGCGCCATAGAGCGCCAGGGCGCAGCCGGTCAGCCCTCCGGCCCGCTACTGCGCGTAGCGCAGCGAGCCGGGTGTGGTGAGTGACTCTCCGGTCTCGAGCAGCGTCTTGAGACCGGAGAGGATCATCGGCCAGCCGCCGTAGAGCTCCGGGTTGGCCCCGTCCGGGAGCCGGTCGTGGATCACGGTCAGCTGGCAGGAGTCGCCCACCGGGGTGATCTCCCATGTGACCCGCGACGTGCCGGCCGCCCTCACCTCGTCGCTCCACAGCGCGTTGAAGCTCTGGACGAGCCGCCGCGGCGGGTCGACCTCGAGGTTCTCGCCGGCCGCGATATCCACGACACCGGGCACAGACGCCTCGTAGCTCGAGCCCGGCGTCCAATCCGAGTGGGTCTCGACCCCGAAGCTGTAGCGCGCACGCAGCTCGGGATCGGTGATCGCCTCCCAGAGCCGCTCCGGCGTGGTCTTGATGTAGATCTCGAACACCGCCATCTGGCCTTCCCCGTCGGGCGCCGGGCTGATCGGGATCTTGTGCTGTACGTCGTATGCCTCCATCGGTTCCTCCTCGAGTTCTCGCTTGATGCCGCTGAGCGCCGCCGCCCAGGGCTCCGCGTACTTGCTCACCCAGCGGTCGTGGACGAGCCTGATCGGGACGGGGTTGAGGAAATGGAGCTTCTCGCGCCCCCGTCGCCGGGTGGTCACGAGGCCCGCCTCCTCCAGCACCCGGAGGTGCTTCATCACGCCGAAGCGCGTCATCGGCAGTCGCCCCTCGAGCGCGCCCAGCGTCTGCCCGTCCTCCGCGAAGAGTGCGTCGAGCAGGCTGCGGCGGGTCGGGTCGGCGAGTGCCTTGAAGACCGCGTCCATGCGCTGGAGAATACGTGACTAGATGGTCACATGTCAACCCCGCCCATCTCGGTAGGCTCCGTCAAATGACCCGCGCGCAGGACCTGCCACAGCTCGACGCGCGCTCGCTCGTTGACGGCGAGCGACTCGAAATGGAGGTCAAGGAGATGTACCGCCACGTGGCGCGCGAGGAGGAGGCGGAGCTCCACTTCGAACTGGGCAGGGCGCTCGCCGAGCAGCTCGGATACGACCGCGAGCTTCTGGATGCCATCCCCGCCGAGGCGCTCGCCTCGTTCGCCGGAGTTGGCCATCACCTCGACCTTGCGCGGCTCGAGCCCGGCGAGTCGGTGCTCGACCTCGGCTCGGGGTCGGGCACCGACGTCTTCTGTGCGGCGGTCCTGGTCGGGGAAGCAGGTCGCGTAGCCGGGGTGGACATCACCGACGAGCAACTCGCCAAGGCCGGACGGCTGCGCGACCGCGACGGCTTTGGTCAGGTCGAGCTCCTCGAGGCGCACATCGAGGAGCTGCCCTTCGACGACGCGAGCTTCGACGCCGTGATTTCGAACGGGGTCATCAACCTCTCGCCCGTGAAGGGGAGCGTCTTCGCGGAGGCGGCGCGCGTCCTGCGCCCGGGAGGCCGCCTCGCGATCGCCGACATCGTGAGCGGCCAGGCTCTCAAGGAGCGCACGAGGCGGAACGTCGAGCTGTGGGCCGCCTGTATCGCGGGTGCAATTCCGCGGAGCAGCTACCTCCAGGCGATCGAGGCCGAGGGCCTGGAGATCAGGGAGGTGCGGAGGAACGACTACCGCTTCATCTCCGCTCGTGCGCTGGATGCCTGCAGCACGTACGAGGTCGAAAGCATCTCGCTCGTGGCGGCAAAGCCGGACTGAGCATCCGGACCACAAGGCAAACGGAACTTCGGTTCCGTATAGTGGTCCAACATGAACGCCACCTCCGCTTTCCCCCACCGGTGCTCCGATGACTGACACATCCGACTACCTGGAGCGGCGCTGGTGGGCGCTTGCCCTGCTGTGCATGACGCAGTTCATGGTCGTGCTGGACGCGTCGATCGTGAACATCGCCCTGCCCTCGATCGGCGAGGACGTGGGGATCTCGCAGGAGAACCTGTCCTGGGTCGTGAACGGCTACGTGCTCACCTTCGGCGGCTTCCTGCTGCTGGGCGGCCGCATGGCCGACCTGCTGGGCCGCCGCCGAATCTTCATGACCGGTCTCGTGATCGTGGCGGTGGCCTCGCTGTTCGCGGGCTTCGCCCCGAGCGAGGGCGTGCTGATCGCCGCCCGCGCCGCCCAGGGCCTGGGCGCGGCGATCATCGCGCCGAGCGCCCTCTCGATCGTGACCACGATCTTCCGCGACGGCTCGGAGCGCAACAAGGCGCTCGGAGCGTGGGGCGCGGTCGCCGGCTCGGGTGGCGCCGCGGGCGTGCTGCTTGGCGGCGTGCTCACCGACGGCCTCGGCTGGGAGTGGGTCATGTGGGTCAACGTGCCGGTCGCGCTCGTGGTGCTGGCGCTCACCCCGGGACTGATCCCGGAGAGCCGCTCGGAGTCGCAGACGCGGACCTTCGACCTGGGGGGCGCGGTGACCGTGACCGCCGGCCTGTCGCTGCTCGTCTACGCGATCGTGGACGCCGAGAGCGCCGGCTGGGGCTCGACCCAGACGATCGTGCTGATCGCCGCGGCGATCGCGCTGCTCGGTGTCTTCGCCGCGATCGAACTGCGCTCGCAGGCGCCGCTCGTGCCCTTCTCGATCTTCAGGAAGCGAACCCTCACCGGCGCGAACGTGGTGGGCCTGATGGTCGGCGGCTCGCTGTTCGCGATGTTCTTCTTCATCACGCTCTACATGCAGCAGGTGCTCGACTACAGCCCGATCAAGGCGGGCCTCTCCTATCTGCCCCTCTCGCTCGCGATCATCATGTCGGCCGGAGTGGCGTCACAACTCGTGACGAAGATCGGCTTCAAGCCGGTGCTCGCGGCCGGGATGGCGCTCGTCACGGCAGGGCTCGTGTGGTTCGCCCAGGTTTCCGTGGACGGCGCCTTCGCGTCCGACATCCTCGGCCCCTCCCTGCTTGCGGCCGTCGGGCTCGGCTTCGCCTTCGTGACGACCACGATCGCGGCGGTCTCGGGAATCGAGGATCGCGAGCAGGGGCTGGCGAGCGGCCTGATCAACACCTCCCAGCAGATCGGCGGCGCCCTGGGGCTGGCCATACTCGCGACCGTGGCCAACTCCCGCACCGACGACCTCATCGCCGAGGCCGGCGGCGACCCCGCCGCTCTGCCCAACGCGCTGGTCGAGGGGTTTCAGGCGGCCTTCCTGGGTGCGGCGGTCATCGCCGCGATCGGCCTTGTGCTCACCTTCGTGCTGATCCGGGGCAGCGACAGCCGCGAGCACGTGGCCCTCAGCAAGGAGGGTGCGCAGCCGGTGGCCACCTGAGCGGCCCCCGGGCCGAGCAACGACCGCGGCTGGACCGGCTAGCTCGGCTCGGCCGGCTCGCCCGGCTCGCCCGGTGACGTGCCCGGCTGATCGGGCACCTCGGGCGGCGGCTTCTCGTCAGGCGGTGGCTGCTGTGGCTCTGTCTCTGGGGTATCCATATCGAGTCGGTACCCGATCCCTCTCTTCGAAACCTCCCGCCCACGTACGCTTCGGCGACATGTGGCCCCCCGAAGCACTCGAGTTCCTGCGCGACCTCGAGGCGAACAACGACCGCGACTGGTTCAAGGCCAACCGCGAGCGCTACGACAGCTACCTGGTCGAGCCCGCACGAGAGCTCGCTGCCGGGCTCCGGCACCTCGGCGAGCCGCGCTTCTTCCGCCCCTACAACGACACCCGCTTCCACATGCGCCCGCCGCTCAAGGAGCAGCTCGGGGTCGCGATCGGGTACGGCGGAGCGGGCGGCTACTACGTCGAGCTCTCACTCGACGGCCTGCTGCTGGGAGCGGGCCTCCACCACCCGGCGAGCGACCAGCTGGAGCGCTTCCGCGCTGCGATCGACGACGGGCGCCGCGCAGCGGCGTTCGAACGTGCGGTGAGGAAGGCGGCGACGGGCGACCTCGTGCTGGTCGAGCCCGAGCTCAAGCGCGCGCCGCGCGGCTACCCGCAGGACCATCCCCGCATCGAGCGGCTGCGCCTCAAGAACCTCACGGTCTTCTGCCGCCACGGCCTCGAGCCCTGGCTGCACACCCCGGCCTGCGACGAGCGCGTGCGCAGCCAGCTCGACTCCGCTCGCCCGCTCGTCACATGGATCGGCAAGCACATAGGGCCCTCGCTGCGGGCCCAGGCCTGAGTCTGAGTCAATCCCGCTAGGGCGGTTGTGGCGGCGATCAGCGTGGCGTCGTACTCGTGGCCGCCTCCCGTGTTCCACACCCCCTTGGCGAGGTGCAGCTTCCGGATGTCTCGGACAGGCCCGACGCGAACGCGTGGGGGCGCGGGGGCTTCATCTCGAGGCCGTCCATCATCTCGGTCGTGCCGTCGAGCACGGGCCCCTTCTGGGTTCCGTGGCCGACGAACGCCCGCCGATCACCGTGCGTGCGATGAGTCGTCCTGCATTCATGCCCAACGGCCTCCGGGTCAGGAAACGGGCAAACGCCCCGCCCGGAAGTCGGCGCGGCGGCGCGCCTGGCGCTTCGCCATCTCGCGCGTGGTCAGCGCCGTGGCGCCCATCGCGAGCGCCTGGGCCCGCACCTCCTCGGGGAGGTCGTAGTGGTCGTGCCAGGGGCGGCCCGGCTTGGCCTGAAACCACTGGCGGACGAGCCCGAGGCTGCCGGCGAACTGGTGCAGCTCCGCCGTGTCGTCCGCCGTGAGGTGACACCAGCGCCGGCCGCGCCAGATCCAGATCGCCTCGTCCACGTAGACCGCCACGGCGGCGGTCAGGCCGCAGCGGCGGAGAGCTGGACCTCGATCGGCATCGGGGTCGCGGGGAGCGGGTCGGGCGTGAGCGGCGCGTGGCCGAGCTGGTCGCGGGCGCGTGCGAGCTCCTCGTGCACCTGGCCCGCGGGCAGCCGGCCCGCGAGGAAGCACGCGAGCACTCGCTGCTCAGCTGGGCTGAGGCGATGCGCGACGCAGGTGGGCGTGCTGTCCATCCCCGTGCTCTTCCAGGTCGCCGGACGCTGTCCTGCAAGCACGCAGTACAACTAGGCGGCGATGTCTCAGAGCATTCCCACCAGCGAGATCGACTACACCCCCGCCGCGGGGTTCTTCGACGAGCTCTTCGAGGGACGCGATCGGCCGCGCCCGCCGGCGTCCGCGCTCGTGGACACCCTGCGCGGGCTCGGCCGCGAGCGCCTGCGCTCGGCGGGCGAGCGGCGCGACGCGATCTTCATTCAGCAGGGGATCACCTTCGACGCATCCGGCCCCGACGGGCCGGTCAAGGACCGCCCCTTCCCGCTTGACCTCGTGCCTCGCATCCTGCCGGCGGACGAGTGGCGCACGATCAAGCGCGGTCTCGCGCAGCGCGTGCGCGCGATCAACCTGTTCGTCGACGACGTGTACCACGAGCAGGAGATCCTGCGGGACGGGCTCGTGCCCTGGCAGCTGGTCGTCACGCGGCCGGCCTTCGCGCGCGCGGCGTACCGGATCCGGCCGCCCGGCGGCGTGTGGTGCCACGTGTCCGGCTGCGACCTGGTGCGCGACGCGGACGGGCGCTGGAAGGTGCTCGAGGACAACGTGCGCACGCCGTCGGGGATCTCGTACGTGCTCGAGAACCGGATCGCGATGAGCCGTCTCCTGCCGGAGCTGTTCGCCGGCTACGACGTGCGGCCGGTGAGCCACTACCCGGCGCTGCTGCTCGACGCGCTCCGGAACGCGGCCCCGAGCGGTGGCGAGAACCCGGTGGTGGTCGTGTGGACGCCCGGCCCCGCGAACAGCGCCTACTTCGAGCATGCGTTCCTCGCGCGCCAGATGGGCGTGGAGCTGGTCGAGGCGTCCGACCTCGTGGTTCGCGAGGGCACCTGCTACATGCGCACCACGCGCGGCCTCGCCCGGGTCGACTCGATCTACCGGCGGATCGACGACGACTTCATGGACCCGCTCGAGTTCCGGCCGGACTCGCTGCTCGGGGTGCCCGGCCTCATGGGCGTCTACCGAGCGGGCAACGTGGCGATCGCGAACGCGGTGGGCACCGGGGTGGCCGACGACAAGGCCGTCTACCACTACGTGCCCGAGATGATCCGCTACTACATCGGCGAGGAGCCGATCCTCGACAACCTCCAGACCTGGCTGCTCGCGGACGCCGAGCAACGCGCCTACGCCCTCGAGCACATCGGCGAGCTGGTGGTCAAGCCCACCGGCGAGTCAGGTGGCAAGGGCGTGTTCATCGGGCCGCTCGCCACGAAGGACCAGCTCGCCGACCAGCGCAGCCTCGTGGGGCAGGCGCCCGAGCGCTGGATCGCGCAGACGACCGTGGCCCTCTCCACCGTGCCCACCGCCCTGCCGGACGGCTCGCTGGCGCCGCGGCACGTGGACCTGCGCCCGTTCGCCGTCTACGGCGACGAGATCAAGATCGTGCCGGGCGGCCTGACCCGGGTCGCCCTGCGCGAGGGATCGATGATCGTGAACAGCTCGCAGGGCGGCGGCTCGAAGGACACCTGGGTGCTCGCCGACCAGCCGGACGCCGGCCCGGACCCAGGATCGGCGCTCGCGCCGCCCACGATGCCTGACATGCGCCGGCCCGGCTGGCGCGGCCAGGACCAGCAGCAGCAACAGCAGCAGCGGGCCGGCGGCTGAATGCTCTCCCGGATCGCACACGACCTCTACTGGCTCGGCCGCCAGCTCGTGCGCGCCGAGCACACCGCGCGCATGCTCGACGGGCTCTTCCACGCCGACCTTCAGGGCCGTCCGGACGACCCCGCCTCGGTCGAGCTGTCGTGGGAGTCGCTGCTCGTGATCATGGGCGCCGGTGGGGGCGCCGGAGGCGCCACACGCGACGGCGTGGTCAGGATCCTCACCACCGAGGCCGACAACCCGGTGTCGATCGTCTCCTGCGTGCGCGCAGCGCGCGAGGGCGCCCGCACGCTGCGCGACACGATCTCGGCCGAGATGTGGGAGTCGGTCAACACCTATGATCTCCAGCTCGCGCGCCGCGACCTCGATGCCGGACTGCGCAGCGGCCCGTACTCCGTCTACGCGTTCGTGAAGGACCGCAGCGCGCTGTTCTGGGGGCTCACCGCCCGCACGATGCAGAAGGACGAGGCGCGCGCGTTCCTCGTGGCCGGCGGCCGGATCGAGGCCGCCGACATGGTGCTGCGGATGCTTCGCGTGGCCCTCCCGCACGAGCGGGAGGAGGGCGCGCGCACGGACGGCAACGCGCTCGCTCTGCTGCGCGCCGTGGGCGGCTTCCAGGCCTTCATGCGCGCGGCCGCATCGCCGCCGAACGCCGCGCCGGTGTCGCGCTTCATGCTCTACGAGCGCGAGTTCCCGGATTCGGTGGCCGCCTCGGTGCAGTCGCTCGACGGCGCGCTCGAGCGCGTGGAGGGCGAGCCGCAGGACTCGCCGCCCGTGCTGCGCGTGCGGCGGATGCTTGCCGACCTCGATTTTCGGGCACGGGTGTCCCCGGATCCCGACGCGGTCACGCCGCTCCTGCGACCGACCCAGCAGGAGCTCGAGCGCCTCGACGCCGAGATCCACGACCGCTTCTTCAGCCCCAGCACGATCGTCTCCCAAACCGTCACAGGATGAGATTCTCGCTCCGCTACCAGGCTCAGTACCGCTACTCGGCCGCCGTCTTCGACCAGCACAACGCGCTGCGCGTGACCCCGGCGACCACGCCACTCCAGCGCGTGCGCGGCTTCCGCGTGACCGTCGAGCCGAACGCCCGCACGCGAACCCACCGCGACTACTTCGGCACCGAGGTGGTCGAGTTCAACGTGCCCGGCGAGCACGAGCAGCTCACGATCACGGCGGAGGGCGAGGTCCACACCGAGCCGCAGCCCGCGCCCCCCGGGGCCGACTGGGACGCGCTCCGCCCGGAGGCCTACAGGGCGGCCGGCGGGGAGTTCCTGCTGTCCACGGGAGACGAGCCGGCCAACGGCGCGCTCGCCGGCCTGCGCGAGGAGATCCGCCGCGAGGACCCGCGCGCCACCCTCCTTGCCGTCTGCGACGTGATCCCCCAGCGCTTCGAGTACAGCCCGGGCGCGACGTTCGTCGGCTCCACGGTCGACGACCTGCTCGAGGGCGGCGCGGGTGTCTGCCAGGACTTCGTGCACCTCGCGCTGATCCTGCTGCGGTACGAGGGGATCGCCGCGCGCTACGTGTCCGGTTACCTGTTCGCGGCTCCCGAGAACGGGGGCGCCGACTCGGTCGAGGTGGACACGCACGCGTGGATCGAAGCGCTCCTTCCCGACGCCGCCGGCGGCGGCCCGACCTGGGTGGGCGCGGACCCCACCAACCGCCAGCTCGCCGGCGAGACGCACGTGAAGATCGGACATGGGCGCTTCTACGGCGACGTACCGCCGATCAAAGGCGTCTACCGCGGCGCCGGCAGCCAGGCGGAGCACGACGTCGCCGTTCGCATGACCCGCCTCACTTCATAAAGTAAAGTAAGGGGCCGTGCACACCTTCTGGAGATTGCTCGGCTTTCTCCGGCCCTACCGGCGCGGAGTAGCGGTGTCGTTCGTGCTCGCCGCCGCGGCGATGGGCACCGGCGTGCTGATCCCGTACCTGGTGGGCGTCACGGTCGACGACATCCGCAAGGGCGGTGCCGAGCTGTGGCCGCTCGCGGCGGCGGTGGCCGCGGCGGGCGTGCTGCGCCTCGCGTTCAGCGTCTCGCGCCGGCTCGTGGCCGGCAAGGTCTCGCTCGGGGTCGAGTACGACCTGCGCAACCGGATGTACGAGCACCTGCACTCGCTGGAGCTCGCGTTCTTCGACGGGCAGCAGACCGGCCAGCTCATGTCCCGCTCGACCGTCGACCTCCAGGCGGTGCGCTTCTTCCTCGGCTACGGCCTCATCTTCATCCTGCAGTCCGCGCTCACGATCCTGATCGCATCGGGCGTGATGCTGGCGGTCGACCCGTGGCTGGCGGCCGTGTCGCTCGCCCCGATGCCGTTCGTGATCTGGGTGGCGTTCCGCTACGGACGCCGCAACCGGCCGGCCACCCAGGAGGTGCAGCAGCGGATCGCGGAGCTGACCGCGGACGCCGAGGAGAACATCTCCGGCGTGCGGGTGGTCAAGGCGTTCGCCCAGGAGGAGCGCCAGCTGCACCGCTTCAGCCGCTCGGTGGGCCGGGTGTTCGACCAGTCGATGGTCTCCACGCGGCTGCGCGCCTTCTACTCGCCGTTCATCGCCTTCCTCCCCCAGCTCGGCCTCGCGGCGCTCCTGTTCGTAGGCGGCCGGCAGGCGATCAACGGGCAGATCAGCGTCGGCGAGTTCGTTGCCTTCTACGGCTACGTGCTGATGCTCACCGGGCCGATGCGGATGCTCGGCATCGCGCTCGGGATGGCCCAGCGCGCCGTGGCGAGCGGCGCGCGCGTGTTCGAGATCCTCGACACCGAGCCCACCCTCACCGCGCCGCCGGGCGCGCCCGGACTGCCGGCCGGCGGCGGGCGAGTGGAGCTTCGCGGCGTGACGTTCGGCTACGGCGACGCCGAGCCCGTGCTGCGCGACGTCGACCTCGAGGTCGAGCCGGGTCGCACGGTCGCGCTCGTGGGGCCGACCGGCTCCGGCAAGACGACGCTCGTGATGCTGATCCCGCGCCTCTACGACGTGGACGAGGGCTCGGTGCTCGTCGACGGCGCGGACGTTCGTGGCGTCGACGCTGCATCGCTGCGCCGCGAGGTGGCCGTGGTGTCGGACGACGCCTTCCTCTTCTCCGCGACGCTGCGCGACAACATCGCCTACGCGCGCCCGGAGGCGAGCGCCGATGAGGTGGCCGCCGCGTCCGAGCGGGCCGGTCTGACCGAGGTGCTCGAGGACCTCCCGGAGGGGCTCGACACGCTGGTCGGCGAGCGCGGGCACACGCTCTCGGGCGGCCAGCGCCAGCGCGTGGCGATCGCGCGCGCCCTGCTCGCCGAGCCGCGCATTCTCATCCTCGACGACGCCACCTCGAGCGTCGACGCCACCACCGAGAGCCGCATCAAGGCGGCGCTCGGGGAGGTGATGGAGGGGCGAACGACCTTCGTGATCGCGCACCGGCTGTCGACGATCGCGCTCGCGGACGAGGTGGTGGTGCTCGAGGAGGGCCGCGTGGTGGCCCGGGGCTCCCACGGCGAGCTGCTCGACGACTCGCCGCTCTACCGCGAGATCGCCGAGAAGGGCCTGCCCGACCAGGTCTTCCTCACCCGCGACGACCCCGAGCGCGAGGTGGCGGGACTATGAGGTCGCGCCGACTCAGGCATCTGGTGAGCCTGCTCGGCCCCTACCGGGGCCGCGTCCTGCTGATGCTGCTCTCGCTGCTCGTGGCCACCGCGGCCGCGCTGGCGCCCCCCTACCTGGCCGGCAGGGCGATCGACGCAGGGATACGCGAGCAGGACACCGGCGCTCTCACGCTCATCCTGATCGCGTTCGTGTCCGCCGCGCTGCTCAATTGGGTGGCCACCTACTTCCAGACCTACCTGATCTCCTGGGTCGGCCAGCGCGCGCTCCAGGATCTGCGGCTCGAGCTCTTCGAGCACCTCCAGCGGCTCTCGATGAGCTTCTACTCGCGCAACAAGGCCGGCGTGATCATCTCGCGCATCACGAACGACGTGCAGGCGCTCGACCAGCTCGTGACGGAGGGCATCGCCACTCTGTTCTCGGCCACGCTCACGCTCATCGGCACGGCGGTGATCCTGGTCGTGCTCGACCCCGGCCTGGCGCTCATCACGTTCCTGACCTTCCCCGTGCTGCTCGTGGGCAGCATGATCTTCCGGATCTCGTCGTCGGGCGCCTACCGGCTCACGCGCGAGAAGATCGCGTTCGTCACGGCGTACCTGCAGGAGACGCTGTCCGGTGTGCGGGTGGTGCGCGCCTTCGGGCAGGAGCACCGCCACCGCGAGCGCTTCGCGCAGCTGAACGACGAGCACCGCGAGGCCAACATGAAGACGGTCTACCTG
>Ga0075421_100005599_pt1 | contig 15213 bp, 6 predicted proteins | sample SoiMetdeltSBSDD5_FD_75292 | JGI IMG/M metagenome (GOLD analysis project Ga0075421, IMG submission 75292) | Bulk soil microbial communities from a Populus tree surrounding site in Tennessee, USA - Soil MetaG P. deltoides SBSDD5 | ecosystem: Environmental > Terrestrial > Soil > Tree plantation...
GCGCTGATCCGTCGGGGAGCTGGCGCCACGACAGCGCCGTGGCCAGCACTGCCTGGCGCGTGTTCGAGCTGATCCGCAGCAGCGGGACTCCGGTGTTGCTGCTTACCGCTACCCCGATCCAGAACAGCCTCGCCGAGCTCTGGGCGCTGGTGCAGTACGTCGATCCCACCGGGACCCTGCTCGGGCAGCTCGGGACCTTCCGGGACCTGTTCTGCGACGACGACGACCGAGTGCTCGCCCAGGGGCAGGAGCTGGAGCTCCGCGCGCGCGTGGAGACCGTGCTCAAGCGAACGCTCCGGCGCCAGGCCCAGGAGTTCCTCGCCCGGCCATTCGTCCCCAGGCAAGCGAGGCTCTTCAAGTACCGGATGAGCCCGGACGAGACCGCGCTGTATCAGGACGTCACCCAGTACCTGCTGGAGCCCAACCTGGCCGGCTTTCGCGGCAACAACCGCCGGCTGCTGCTCATCGCGTTCCACCGCCGCATGGCGTCCTCCTCGCGGGCGCTGGCGGACAGCCTCGACAAGGTGGCGAACCGGTTGCGGCGCCTGCTCGGCGTGGTCGATGGCGCCCCGACCGGCGAGGCCGACGATCGGTCGCTGATCGAGGACATCGACGAGGACGGCGATCTCATCGAAGAGCTCTCGGTGGAACCGGAGAGCCCGCCCGCGCCGCCCCCGCTGGCGGGCAGGGTCGGGGCGGAGCTGGCGCGCGTCGAGGTGTTCGCCCGGCGGGCGAGATCACTCGGGCAAGACAGCAAGGCGCACGCCCTGCTGGAGGCGTTCCGGCTGGTGGGCGAGCGCGCGTTGCAAGCTCGCGGAAGCGGCAAGATGGTGGTGTTCACCGAATCGCTGGTCACCCAGGACTACCTCCGAGAGCTCTTGATCGGCAGCGGGCTAGCGCGGGACGAGGAGGTGACCCTCTTCCGCGGAACGAACGCCTCGGTGCGCGCCCGCGAAGCGCTGGACCGTTGGTGGGGGGCGGTCGGCGAACGCTTGCCCGCCCACGCGAGACCTTCCCGCGACATTGCGATGCGGCTGGCGCTGGTGCTCGAGTTCGAGACCCGCTCCAAGGTCTTCATCTCCACCGAGGCGGGCGCCAAGGGCCTCAACCTCCAGTTCTGCGAGACGGTCGTGAATTACGACCTGCCGTGGAACCCCCAGCGGATCGAGCAGCGCATCGGGCGGTGTCACCGCTACGGCCAGAGACACGGCGTGACGGTGATCAACTTCATCGCCCACGACAATCCCGCCGACCAGCTCGTCTTCGACATCCTCAGCCAGAAGCTGGAGCTGTTCGGGACGGTGCTCGACGCCAGCGACGAGGTCCTGCACGAGCCCGGAGGGCCGCCACCGGAGATCCTGGCCAGCGCCCTGGGTGCGGATTTCGAGGCGAGCATTCGCCGCATCTGGGAGCGCGCCCGCAATGTGGAGGAGGTCGAGCGCGAGCTCCGGGAGCTCCAGGAGACCATCGGCGAGAAACGCCGCCGATTCGAGGAGGCCCGCGCCCACACCGCTGGTGTGATCGAGGCGCGGTTCGACGAGGACGTCCGGCGGGTGTTCCGGCGCAGGCAGGAACAGCTCCCCCGAGCGCTGGCCGAGCTCGACGAGTCGCTCCAGCGCGTGGTGGTCGGGTACCTGGAGCACTCCGGCGTCCCCTACGACGTCGACGCCAGCGGAGGCTCGAAGGTCCTGCGCGTCCGCGCGCATCAAGCCCTCCCGGAGGAGCTCCGCGGCGGGGTCACCGCCGCCATCGGCGCCGCGGTCGAGCACGGGTCGTTGCACCTGGGGCACCCGCTGGTGACTGCCGCGGTGGCGGCGGCGCGGGCCGCGACCGCGGGCGCGCGATCGGTCGTCTTTCGGCCCGGCCCCAGCGCGAGCGCGGATCTGAGGCGGCGCCGCGGCGCCAAAGGCCGGCTGGCCCTGCTGCGCGTCCGGCACGGGGGGCTGGAACGGTCCGACGACCTCCTCGCGGTGGCGCTCCTCTCCGGCGAGGAGGCTCCGCTGGCGCGCTCGCTCGCGGAGGAGCTGATGCTCGCGCCCGCGGAGGGCGCGCGGGACCCGCCGGCCGCGGCGCCGGTCGCGGCTGACGCCTTCGAAGAGGCCATCGAGGAGGAGCTCTTCCTCCACGGCAACGAGGTCGCTGGCGCCGAGCGGGCGCGGGTGGAGCGGGCCTTCCGGCAGATCGAGCAATACCTCGACGACCGCGCCCTCTTGTTGCGCCGCAAGCGCGCCGACCTGAACGCCCGGATCGACCGCGCGCGGGAGCGCAGGGACCAGGCGCTCGGGGCGGGGGCGCGCGAGGACGCGGAGCGCCAGGTCCAGGAGCTGGGGACTGAGGTGGAGTCCGTGCAGGAAGAGATCGAAAGGCTGGAGCGGCGCGAGGACGCGACCTACCGGCGTTGCCACGAGCAACTCCGCGAGCGCGGCTACGCGCCGCCGAAGGTGGAGCGCGTGTTCGAAGTGGAGCTCGCGATCGAATGAACGGCGAGGAGGAGGACGACGTGGCGCTCACGCTGGTGCACACCGCGGACTGGCACCTCGGGAGGCGTTTTCTTCAGTTCCACGGTGAGAGCCGGCGAAAGCTGTCGCAGGCGCGCCTGGAGGTCGTGGAGCGGCTCCTGGACGAAGCGGATGCGGCCAGGGCCGACGCCGTGCTGTGCGCGGGCGACCTGTTCGACGAGGCAAGGCCAGAGGAGCTGTGGTGGCAAGGGCTGGCCCGGGTGCTGTCGCAGTCCCGGTGGTCGTCCCGCCCGATCTTTCTCCTCCCCGGGAACCACGACCCGTTGATGCCCGGCTCGGTCTGGGAGGAGGGGCACCCGTTCCGGTCGGGCTTGCCGCCGAACGTTCACGTGGTGGACCGCGACGATTTCACCTGGGAGCTCAAGGAGGGAGCGGTCCTGCACGCGGCCCCCTGCCGGTCCTTCTCCACGACCCGGGACCTGGCCCTGTCGCTGCCGGCGCGCGCTCCCGGCGACGACCGGATCCGGATCGGCATGGTGCACGGGAGCACCTTCGACATGAAGGGGTGCCAGGCCAACTTCCCCATCGCTAAGGACGCGGTGACCCAGCGCGGCTTCGATTACCTCGCCATCGGCGACACCCATAGCTTCCGCGTCGTCCCGCCGGACGCCGAACCGCCCACCGTCTATCCCGGAGCACCCGAGCCGACCAGCTTCGGAGAGGACGACGCCGGTCACGTCGCCCTCGTCCTGGTGACGCGCCGGAGGAAGACCCATCTCAAGAAGATCCAGGTGGCCCGGTGGCACTGGGAACGGACCTCGGTGCGGTCGATGGACGCCCTCCGCGCCCTGGAGCGGCGGAGCGACCTCGGCGATCGGGTCCTGGCGCTGACCGTGGAGATGTCCCTGCCTCCGGAGCGGGTGGAGGAGGCGGAACGCATCCTCCACGAGTTGGAGGGGACGGAGGCCGTGAAGGGCCGGGTCGGCGTCCTGCTGCTCGAGAAGACCCTGCGCGTCGACGTCACGGATGCCCACCTCCTGTTCGAGAACCTGCCCGAGCCGCTGAAGGTGACCGCCACCCGGCTCCAGGACGCAGCCCGGAGCGAGAGCCGCGACGGCGAGGTGGCTCGCCGGGCGCTCCTCCGCCTGTACGAGTTGGCCAGGGTGGACGGCCCGGCGGTGAGGTGAGCGATGCGCTTCGTCCAGCTGGGGGTGCGCTCGTTCATGGGGGTCTCGCAGTGCGAGGTTGAGTTTCGCCCGGGCCTGAACGTGCTCCACGGGCCCAACGACCTTGGGAAGTCAACCCTGGCCCAGGCGATCCGCGCTGCGCTCCTGCTCCCGTGCACCTCGGCGGATGGCCGGGCCTTCGTGCCCTGGTGGGGCGACGAGACGCCCGCGGTTCGCCTGGTGTTCACGGACGCCTCGGGCCGCTTCTACCGCGTGGAGAAGGAGTTCTCCGAAGGTCACCGCGGCCGTGCGGTCCTCGAGAGTTCCAAGGACGGGCGGGACTGGGATCCCGAGGCCAAAGGTCGGGAGGTCGACGAGCGGCTGCGGAAGGTCCTGGCCTGGGGTGTTCCCGCGCCGGGCGGAAAGGGCGGCGTCAAGGGATTGCCGCAGACGTTCATCGCCCGGACCCTGCTGGGAGAGCAGGGCGAGATTGCCCGCGTCCTCCATGAAGGCCTGGAGGACGACCCGGACGACTCCGGGAAGCTGCGCCTGACGCGGGCGCTCCAGGCGATGGCACAGGATCCGCGCACCCAGGAGATCCTGAAGCGCACACAAGCCGAGGTGGATCGCCTCTACACCGAGAAAGGGAAGAAGCGGAGCGGGAAGGGGTCTCCGTTCAAGGAGGTGCTCGACGAGATCAACCAGCTCAGCGCGGAGCGCGATCAGGTCGGCCAGTTGCTTCGGGAGTCGGAGATGGCCGAACAGCAACTCGTGGAGTCGCAGGACCAGCTCCTCCAGCTCGAGGACCAGCGGCGGGCGGCGCAGCTCCGGTTGCAGCGCGGTGAGGTGAGCTGGGAACGGGCCCAGGCGTGGGCGCGCGCGCAGGAGGCCGCCGACGCCGCCGCGGACGAGGTGCGGCGGATCGATGGCCTCGAGCAGCTGATCCGCGAGCGGGAAGCCGCCCTTGGAGAGAAGGCGGCCCAGCTGGCTTCTGCCAGCGCCGCGCTCGAGGCCAGCCGGGAGCGGGCCCAGGACGCGCGCCGCACGCTGGAGCTGGCCAAGGAAGAGGGGCTCCGGGCCGCCGCGGAGGGGGACGGGCAGCGCGGGATGCGGCGAGCGCAGCTGGAGAAGGACGCGATGGCCCAGGAGCAACGGCGGGCCGCGGCGATGGAGCGGCAAGCGAGAGCGAAGACCGCCCTGGCGCAGGAGGCTCACGCGAGGAAGGTGGAGGCCGACATCCGCGCCGCCGAGGGGAAGCGGGCGGCGGCGGGCGCCGCGCTCGAGGGTGCCCGAAAGCGGCTGGAGGACACCGAGCGAACTGCGCGGCAACTGGCGGACGCCGAGGCGTACGGCCGCTGGAGCCGCGCCGCGCGCGCGGTGGAGGAGGCAAGGATCGCGGTGGCCGAGGCGAGCGAGCGCGAGCGGGAGGCGGCCGGGCTGGAGCGCGACATCGGCGCGCTCGCTGCTCAGCTGGGGTCGCTGAAGCTGCCGCCAGCCGAAGCGGTCCGCCGGATCGAGCGGCTGGAGCGCGATCTGAAGGAGGCGGAGGCGGGCCTGGGAGGCGGGCTCACGGTGGCGGTGCGCCCGCGGCGGCCGTTGCGGATGGACGTGACGGTGGATGGTGGGTCGCGGTCGAGCTCCACGCGCGAAGCCGCGGTCGAGCTGGAGGCGATGCAATCCGTGCAGCTGTCGGTCGACGACCTGCTCGACCTCACGGTAATCGCCGGCCACCCCGCCCAGCGGCAGCGCGTCCGGGCCCTGAGGAAGACCTGGAGCGACGAGGCGGAGCCGGTGCTCCAGGCCGCGGGCACCAAGAGCGGCCCGGAGTTGGCGGAGCTGCGCCGCCAGGCGGATGACGGAGAGCGGAACCTGGCACTGAAGCGCGCGGAGCTCGAACGTCAGCGCGCGCGCGCCGCGGAGCTGGGGGCCAAGGCCGCGAGCGCGCCCGCCATGGAGGACCAGCTTCGAGCGTGCGAGAGCGAGCTGGCCGGGCGTGATCGGGAGGCGGCGCGAGTCTTCCTGGAAAGCCTTGGGACCGCCTGGGAGGGCCAGGCCGCTCAGCTCCGGGCGCGAATCGAAGGGCAACGCGCGCAGGCCGGCCGCGATCATTCAGCGGCGGAGGTCGAGATCGCGCGGATCGAGACCGAGTTGGCCGGCCTGCGGGAGACCGCGGGCGCCCTGGGCGAGTCGCTGGAGCGCGAACGGAGGGAGCTGGGCTCTGGGCCCACCGAAGCGCTCCACGCGGCGGAGGACGAATCGAGCCGGGTGGCGGAAGAGCTGCGCCGGATCGACGCGGCCATCGAAGCGATCGACGAGGAGGCGGAGTCCGTCCGGAGGCACGCGGACGAGGCGCTTCACGCTGCCAGGCGGGCGGACGAGGCGTCGTCGAAGGAGGTCGAGTTGGCGGAACAGCGCGTTCAGGAGACACGCTCCGCCCAGGACCTGGCGAGTGGAGAGCTGACCGCGCTCCGGGCACAGGCGGCCTCCGTCTCCAGGGCCGCTGCTGAGCAGAAGCTCGCCCGGGAGCAGGCGTTGCTCGCGGCGCTGCCAATGCCGGCGGACGCTGTGAGCGAGGACGAGCTGAAGGCCGCGCGTGGGCGGGTCCGGGAGGTGGAGGCGCGGGTCCAGGAGGCCGATCGGAACCACGCCGAGGCGCAAGGTGCGCTCCAGCGCGTTCGAGGCGCGGTCGCTCGCGAACGCGACCAGGAGTTGCAGCAGGCGCTCCAGCACGCGAAGGAACGTCAGGAGCAACTCGACCTCGATGGCGACGCGTGGCGGGTCCTCCTGGGCATGCTGCTGGAGGTGGAGCGCACGACCGGCCTGCACCTGGGCCGAGCGCTGAGCGGCCCCGTGGGGCTGCGGTTCGGAGAGCTGACGGGCGGTCGCTACGGCGGGGTGGCCATCGACCCCGCGCTGCGGACGGAGGGTGTGGTCGCCGCCGGCGCGACGCGAGCCACGGAGCTCCTGTCGGAAGGGACGCGGGATCAGCTCGCCACGCTCCTGCGGCTCTCCATCGCCGAGAGCCTGAAATGCGCGGTGGTGCTCGACGACCACCTGGCCCAGACGGATCCGAAGCGCTTTGAGTGGTTCCGCGCCGCACTGCGATCGGCGGCGGCGACGGTGCAGGTGATCGTCCTGACGTGCCGGCCGGACGACTATGTGGGTGCGCAGGCCGGACCCGGTGACGGACCGCATGTGGTCGATCTCGAAGGCGTCCTGCGTCGCGCGGGACCCTCCGCGGAGAAGTGAGCCCGGCACCGAGGCAAGGTCACGATCACTGCAACGCAACGTTCGGCCCCGCCGCCCGGAGGAGCCCCTCCTCGACGAGTTCGTCGATCACGACCCGAACGGCGTCAGCCGCACCGCCGCTGATCCGCTCCGAGCCGAAGAGCCGCACCACTTCTTTCGCCAGCGACTCCCTTTGAACGCTGAACGACTGCTCGACGAGATGTAAGACCGCCAGGCGAATCTCCTCCGGTGCGATGCGCGACATGGGCCGCGCCACGCTCTCCGTCGGTCTCCGGAAGGCACGCGGCTTCGTCCTGCCAACTGGCCAGAGGAATGACGCGCGCGACTCAACGCCGTGCTGAACGGCCAGCTTGAGCGCCGCTTCGAAATTGGTGCGCACGTTGGACCCGGCCCGTCGCACATCCGCCAACTCCATCAGCCGGTCGAGTGTCTCCTCCTCATGGATGGGCCACTCGGCATCGACGATCAATCGGAGCGCCTGCGCCAGCGCGCGGCGCTCCGAAGCCTCGATAAGGACGTCCCGTCTCATCTGCTCACCCCGGAAGGCCTCGTATGGCACTCCAGCTGAGTACCGAGAAGTCGCCGTCGGCGGCGAGGTAGGGGCTACCCCCGGAGGCCGCCCCGGGTCGGTGAGCTGCTCCACTGGGGAGGATACCGCCCGAGGCGCCTCGACGAGCACCCCGCTTCGCAGCCCGCGATTCATTTCGATCGCCCGGTTTACCTCCGCGACGAGCGCCTCCAGCGTGGCGTCACGGTTCTTGAACCAGTCCGTCGACCACACACGATACAGCCGCCAGTCCATCTTCTTGAGGGCTTCTTGGCGAAGGAGATCGCGATCGCGCGCGGTGCGCGACGAATGATAGGTCGCGCCGTCGCACTCGACGCCGATGGCGTATTGGTGCGGTTCCACTGGATCGCGAACGCCGAGGTCGATCCGGTACGTGCCGACACCCACCTGGGGCTGGACGGAGAAGCCGCGCGCCTCGAGCGCCGCCTGGACGGCATCCTCAAAGTCATTGGTCTCGCCATCCGTGACTTGCCCTACCCCTCGGTCCAGCCGACCTCCCTGAGCCACGTAACGGAGGAAGCTCCGCAGCGCGATGCCACCTCGATTGGTTGGGCTCAACCCCGCGAGATCCTGTTCCGTCACCGTTGAAACGACAATCGTCTCCAGGCGCGCTCTGGTCACCAGGACGTTCAGGCGACGCCATCCGTGCGCGGAGTTGATGGGGCCCAAGTTCAACGACATCCCGCCCGCTCCATCCTTGCCGTAACCGACCGAGATCACGATTCGATCGCGCTCGTCGCCCTGGACGTTCTCGAGCGACTTGACGAAGAAGGGTTCTGTCGCGTGCTGCTGTAGAGGCGCGAGGGCCACGGGGGCGGTCGCCGCCTCTTCCTCCAGGGCGTCTTCGATCGCCTCGCGCTGCGCCGAGCTCATTGCCACCACGCCGAGACTCTCGTTCGGAAACGCGCGCGCCAGCTCGAACACGAGTCGCGCAACACGCCGCGCTTCGATCCGGTTCGTCCTGCTCTTCCCTCGATCGTAGGCCCCGTCCGGGACAGGAACCAAGCGGACCCCGCGCCCCGGGTGCCTGTCGAACGCGGGCGGAAACGTGATCAGTGAGTTGTCATAGAACTCATAGTTGGAGAACTGGATGAGACGATCATCCTGGCTTCGATAGTGCCACTTCAGATTGCACTCCCGGAACGCCGGGACGACGGCCACGCATTGGTCGAGCACCGACTCCAGCGGTTCTACCTCTCCCTCGTCCACATCTTCTTCCTCGGAGGAGGCTTGAAAGAAGTTCGTGGGAGGCAACTGCTTGGAATCGCCGGCGACTACGACTTGCCTTGCCCGCAGGATCGCGGGGATCGCCTCCGGTGTTGGCAGCTGCGACGCCTCGTCGAATACGACCAGATCGAAATGAACACGGTCAGGAGGCAGGAATGTAGAGACCGAAATCGGGCTCATCAGCATGCAAGGCTTCAGCGCCTGCAGAGCGTTCGGGATCTCCGCAAAGAGCTTCCGCAGCGGCTTGATCCGCTTCTTCTTCTGGAGCTCGCGGCGAAGAAGCGCGACCTCACCGCCGGAGATGTTCGGAGCGCCTTGCAGGGTGTGACGCGGAGCACGCGCCCGTGCGACGATCGCGCGCCGCACCGCTCGCTGGACACGCTGATCGTGCGCGGCGAACTCTTCGAGCAATTTGGCGTGCGTCCGGCCGGAGAAGCGCGCCAGCGCAGGCTCGGCGGCGATCCTGGCGTTGCACCATGCCTCCCAGAAACGCCGCTTCAGCGCCTGGCATGTCGACCGCAGAGGTAAGGGCCCCGTAGCTCTGAGTAAGCTCTCGAGCTTGAGCGCCTTCGCATCTGCTAAGGCCGCTGACATCCCGGTCCATTCGTGGAGCCGCGCCATGGCGACAAGCAGTTCTTCGCCACGTTCGAGCAAGGCGCCAATCCGGCTACGTTGGGCCGGCTGACCTTCGCAGAAGCCTTCGGGCCAGCTCGCGTTGAGCCCCAGGACCGCAGCACTGAGCGGCGCGTTCCGCTCAGGAAGCAGATCGAGAAGCGACCGGGCCGTACGCCGTGCGTCCGGAGTGAGCTCGGCGAATGGGGCAGACGGCAACTCCACCGCTCGGAGGCACTCACGGAGCACCCTGGCCGCGCGATGCGACCGGGCAAAGCTCCGTGCTTGATCCGCTGTCGGAAACCGCCCGCCGCCGATCTCCCCGAGCCCCTCCAAGAGCCGCGCCTGGGTTGTCTCGAGTGCCTCGATCTCGTCGCAAAGGCGAAGGTATTGTGCAACTGCGGAGAACCCTCGTGGTTTGCCGGGAAGCACGATCTCCGCGACCGCCCGCTTCCAGCGGTAGTAGCTGGGTCGGAAGACGCGCGGCCAATTGGCGAACTCCTGAAGCCCCCTGCGGAACAGTTGCTGCGCCTCCGCTCGCTGAGGTCGAATAAAGCCGTGGAGCTCTGCATTGGCCGCCGCGAGGCGATCGATCGCACCGGCCAGGTTTTCGAGTTGCTCAGCCCTCGAAGCGAGGAGCGCAGGGGTGGCAACCCACCATTGCGCCGGGAGCGCCTCGACTTCAGCCATCGCTGCGATCCCTGGAGCGAGGTTCTGGAATTGATCCAGGGACAACCTGGCCGGGTCTTGGAGGAAGGGCAGTCGATTGGCCGCCTCAGCGATCTCGCGAGCATCATCTGTCACCTTTCGCAGCGCCGCATCGACGCCAGAGATCGCCTCGGGTGTGCTGGCGAATCCTCGCCACGGGTGACGATCCCGCTCCTGATAGACCCGCTCGTGCCCTTCGAGCTTCTCCAGCGCTTGCACGGCGCGACGCAGGGCCTTGGCATCGACTGCAAGGACGTTCGGCCACGGCAAGGCGAAGGAGATCGTGGGTCCGGCGGCCAGGCGCTCCAGCTGACCAAAAGCCTGATACAAGGAGGCTCCAAGCGCTGGCTGAATGGCGTGAAGCGCCCGTACATATGCGTTCAGGGCGTCGCGACGCTCCAGCAAATCCTCGAGACGTTCTGACAACCGCGGGTCGCCTTCCGGCTCAGCCTTTCCCAGGATCCGGCGCAACTCCTCGGCGATCTTGGCCTTGCCTGCCTTCGTGCTGTGCGCCTCGAGACAGAAATCACCCAACCCCTCACGTTCGAGCCACCGATGGACGACTTCGAGCGCGGCCATCTTCGCGCTCACGAACAGGACTTTCTTGCCTCGACCGAGCGCGTCGGCAATGAGATTCGTGATCGTGCGACTCTTGCCAGTACCCGGTGGACCGTGAATCACCACATGGGCGCCCTTCGCCGCGTACGTGAGCGCCTCGAGTTGGCTTGAGTCAGCGCCAAGGATAGTGAGGGGAGTGACGGAGCCTGGTGGGAGGGTGTCGAGGTCCGACGGCAAGGACTCGCTCGCGCCGAGGTCGGAGCCCACTCCTCCGAGGCTGCGAACGACAGGATGTTGGACTGCCGCACCCGCCATGGTTTCGAGATCTCTGTGGAGGACGAGCCCTTCGAAGGAGAGAGTCGCCAGCCAACTCTCGTCCCCCACGGTCCAGCCCCGTTCGCCAGCCATGGAGGAAACCTCACCGAGGAAGGCGACGATCGTCCTCTCCAACCAGTCCTCCGGCTCCTGCGGCAAGCGGAGTTTGTGGCGCTCTCGCAGGTAGAGTTCCAGAGCAGGATTGAGCTGAATTTCCTCATCCGCGCGCTCCAGCAGCAAGGGCTTGTCCGGCCCTTCACTGGAGAGCCGGCACGGAACGAGCAGCAGAGGACTGTGACAGTCCTCCCCAAGCCTGGCGTCGGCCCATTTCAGCATTCCCACTGTGAGGTGAAGGATCGTGACGCCGCGCTCTTCGACGCTCGTCCGGGCGTTGTCGTATAGCCGCCTCAGCTTCCTGAAAAGATCCTGCGGAGGTTGCGGCGACAACTCCACGTCCCCTGGCTCGACACTCCACTGCGCGTCGGCATTGGGGTCGCTTCGAGCACGGCGATTCGATGCCCGGACCAGGGGAAGCCGGACGCTCGCGCCCTCCTCGCCAAGGAGAAGCATCAGGGCCTGTCCGGACGGCCGAACGATCTGGAGCTTTGTCGCGCGGGAACGATTGCTGCACAGCAGCGGATTCCGACCGCTCAGATCCAACAGCCGCTCCCTGCAACGCTTCAGGAAAGGCGCGAGTGCATCTGCCTCGCGCGGCACATCGTTCATCCCGAACTCCTCCGCCCATTCGTAGGATAGGATAGCGTGCGGGCCGGTCAGCACCGCGCACCGCGCGACCGGCAGGCCAACGAGGTGTGCCGTTGGCCTCCGCGGTGAGCGTCGCGCGGGCCCGGGTGCGGGTGACCAGAACGTCCGACGAGTCGGACGGTGTGGGCCACGCCGCCTCTGCCGGCCCTGACGGAGGTAGCCGTCATCTTCCGCCACACCGCCGCCGATGAGAGGCGCGGTTCCCTCTGCCTACCTTGTTCGTTTGAGGCGAGCGATGAAGCGCGCACGCGAGCGTTGTCTCTGCGTCCGGATTGGTCACCGGGAAGAAGAGCTGTGCCGTCGGGCGCACCTGCCGCTCGGCGGTGGTGCTCACAGCTTCTCGGAGACGTTCCGCGAGGCCGCGGTGGTTCTCTTTGCATTCCTGCTGGACGAGCGCCCACCTCCCGTCACGTACCAGCGAGAGCGGCGCCGCCGGCAACAGATTCAGGAGAGGCTGGTGCGCCGGCTGAGGCGCTTAGCTCAGGCGCCGCCTCGCCAGCCGTTGAGCCCCCCGGCGCTGACGCAGGGCATCAAGGAACACCACCCAGCGACAGACCCGGGTAGTTCTCTTGGTGCACTGGGCCCGCGACGCTCCGCTTTCGCGGCCTCATCCGCGGGGAGCTTTTCTCTCCTGGCCCCTCCCGGTCTACTCCCCTAGGCTTCCTTGGTTCACCTCTGCCCGAGGAAGACCATGAGGACCATCCCCCGCCTATTGGAAACCTACGAGGAAGCCCGGCTGCTGTTGGAGGCGAAGGGCTGGGGGGTGTCGAAAGCGGCGGACCACCTCTTTGCCCTGCCGGAGTTGGCTGGCTTCAATCTCTCGTCATCCAGTTTCTCCAGGAAGACGGCTCCGGGAAGCAAGTTCCCCATCGAGCCCGAGGTCGCCTCGGCGGTCGAGGATCTGGAGACGCGGAGCGGGTACGAGCGGCAGACGGACATCATCACCAGGGGGCTGTTGGCCCTTCACGGCGATCCGCCCATCGTGGACGTGGACCGGCTCGCGACCGAGTTGCAGGAACGCCTCCCGGCCAGCGAACTCGCCCTCAAGTTGGTGGAGGCCCTGGAGGAGAAGTCCGGCCAGCGGCTTACCAGGCTCTCCCAGAAGCTCGCGGAGAGGTCGGCAAGCGAACTCACTCCCAAGCTGGCGGAGGCGGTGGAGGTCCTCGGGGAGAAGGCCGGCCAGCGGGCCGCGGAGAGGTCGGCAAGCGAACTCACGCCCAAGCTGGTGGAGGCGGTGGAGGCCCTGGAGGAGAAGGCCAACCAGCGGGCCACCCAATTCTTCCAGGCGCTCGCGGAGAAGCTCGGCCGTGTCTCCTGGAAGCAGATCGCCATCTCCGCCGGGTCTGGGGCGCTCGTGGGGTGTCTGGCCCTCGCGGTGGCGCCGCTCCTTCCCGTCCGGGCGAGCGCGGCCCAGGCTGGCTCTCTCGCGGTCATGGTCCCCGCCATGGCGGCGCCGGACCAATCTCCTGTGTGGTTGCGCTTCGACCCAGGGAGCCTGTTCCCCACGCCCGCCAGATGGGGCGAGAAGCCCTTGGACCAAGCCGTGCCTATGAGCACGCTGCCCGGCCAGAAGGTGGCGCCGTGTGATGCGGAGTGGGGCCAGGTGGCCATCTACGGCAACTGCTGGTTGGCCTCGGCGGACGTGAAGCCCCCGTGCGGGCGCCTCTTTCGGCACGGCGACAAGTGCTACCTCCCAGTCGCCGCAGACCCGAAGAAGCCGGTCGGGCCTGCCCCCTGATCGCCCCCTCAGTGCCGAGCCGGTTCCCCTTCCAACACCTCGCCCAGCACCATCTCTGACCTGACCAGGATGTCGAGCGCGGACGCCAGGACGCGCTCGGTCCAGGCGACACCTTTCTGCTCTTGCCACAACCGCGCGGCGTCCAGGACCAAGTCCTTCGCGGCGTCGCGGAGGGTGGAGACGGACTCCTGGAGGTGGGCTGGAGGCGGGCAAGATGGCGTTCGCTGCTGCTTCTTCATGGAGTGCCTTCTCCGGTCAGGGCTGAAGGCACGGTACGCCCGCCGGCGTAGGCCAAGGATGCACGGGCCACCTGCCCGCCTGTGAACGCGGCACCCAGAAGCCAGGGCCGGTCATTCTGGGGCGAACGGGCCACGCGCACGGGTTACTCACCCACTCCCTCCAGAAACGTGGGCCATGCGCATCCCAGGGGCCATGACCAAGCCCACCAAGAGGGAACGTCCGGAGTCGGAAGGTGCTGGGGGGAGGATCGTGCTGTCCGAGGTCATGCTCCGGGCCACCGCGATCAGCTACGCCGTAGTGGCCAAGCTGGACCCTTCGCACCCGAAGTGGCGTCGCTGCTGGCGAAGGCTGCGACGTGCGGCCATCGGGATGGTCGCCGTGCTCGAGGCGGCGGGGCAGTCGGTAGGGAACCTACCCCCGCGGGTGCTCGTGTCGGGCCGATCCTCAGCCCCGCAGTCTCGTTGATGGATGCGGCGCGGCCCCCTCCAGCCTTCTGGCGGGCCAGAACGCGCGCCCAGCGGCCCGCCAGGGCCGTTCCCGTGCCCGTTCACAGCGGAGAGCAGTGCCACCAGGATCCGCATGGTGGCGCTGCACAGGACCCAGGAGCTCTGGCGACCCTCGCGGCGACCTCCACCTGACTCGTGACCTTCACGCGCCGCGAAAGGGCGTGAGGCGGCCAACGTTCAGCCTGACCATGGGCTGCGAGCGAGCCGGGTGATGGAGGCCAGCTCTGCCCGCCGTCTGCCCCTCACCGGCCTCCAGGGGTACTCCCATGTTCGAGGCGCGGGCCGCCGCCCATCGCGTTCCCATCCTATCGTTGCTGGTCTTCGCGCTCGCCGCGGTCGACTGCGCGCCTGGGCGGCACACGGTGCGCCTCCGCACGGCCGATGGGCAGGTGCGAACGACTACCCCGCGTCCCCGGCCACCTGTCGAGGTTCCGAAGGAAGAGATCCACCAGGCGGTCCGCGCCCTCGCACGCAAGGTCGTACCGGCGCCGGACCCACTGGAGTTCGGCCGCCAGAAGTTCGAGGTTCCCGTCCGTGGCGGCGTGTACGCCTTCAACCCGCGAACCAAGCAGATCCGGCCGCTGGATGACGCGGCAGCGGCGCGGGAAGACCTGCCGCCGGAGTTGGTGGCGCAGGCCCGCGGATACCTCGGGTGGTGCGAGAGCATCCACAAGCACGGCGACTGCCTCCAGATCCTCCGGAGCGGCGGCATCCTGGACGCGCACGGGCGCTACGCGGTGGCCATGGCCATCGCGCAGGGGGAGACCATCGAAGCGACCAAGGAGAGCCTCAAGGGGATGGTCAACCCGGACGCGGTGATGGCGATGCTGGTCTCCGGGATGACGATGTACATGATGCTCTGGGTCCTCCCGGAGCCGGTCTCCAAGGGCATCGCCGCCGTGGTGACCGTCGCCTTGGTGGTCTACCTGGGGGTGGACACGCTCTACACGCTGGCGTGGGGATGGAGGGACCTGGTGAATGCCGCCGACAAGGCCACGTCCTTCGAGGAGTTGCGGAAGGCGGGGACCGACTTCGGCAAGGTGATGGGCGCCGACACCGCGCGCATCCTCCTCATGCTGGCCACCGCGGCCATGGGGAACGG
>Ga0075421_100005605_pt1 | contig 15210 bp, 15 predicted proteins | sample SoiMetdeltSBSDD5_FD_75292 | JGI IMG/M metagenome (GOLD analysis project Ga0075421, IMG submission 75292) | Bulk soil microbial communities from a Populus tree surrounding site in Tennessee, USA - Soil MetaG P. deltoides SBSDD5 | ecosystem: Environmental > Terrestrial > Soil > Tree plantation...
GGGCCGGGACCGAGGTGCTGGTTGGTGCGGGGGAACTGTTCGTCATGCTGAAATGCTCCTCTGCCCTCTACAGTAAATTATAGGCGGGAATTGTCTCAGTCATTGTGACACAGAGGGTACCATCGATAGCTTTCTTTTCAAGATTGGAAACAACGATTGTATATCTCTTGGTAGGAATAATTATTTGGTGTTTATACTATTTATATTCCAGGGTTCGTGTTATGGGGTTGTTGGAGGTTGAAATCCATCGCAGATGGTTTATGAGAGTTATTTTACAAATAGGCCTTCCATTCTTGTCGATTTACGCTATAGCTTTCTTCGGTCTCATCTTACCAGCTAGTTATGGTAGTTTGGTGGCCCGTCATGACTTTCAGCGTATGCTTGGGACTCCGATCCAGAGGGTAACCAGCTTACAAGGAGTTGGGATCGATTGCTTACAGACCCAATCCTCTACATGTAAATTCGAGACCTGTCTCTATGTTTATAAAGAGCCTTTTCCTGAGGCCCACTACTTGGGTCAACTTGGAGGTTTGCGTTTGCTATTGATCTTTGAAGACTCTGATCACTCGCATATCTGCTTATTCAATGATAAAGCAATTGATTTTATGGAATTAGCGGTTAATCGCTAACACAAATCATTTTATTTTAAGGAGGATATCATGGTTCACCAAACAGAACGGGCTCGTCAACGTCGAGTTAAAGCTCATTTACAGCGGCATCATCGGCCACACCCTGGGGTGATACCACCGGGAGGTGCTTTTCCGAATCATGGATTTCATCTATCGACTCACCCTCGGCCAGGAGCACCTTCTCGCATAGGACTAACTGCAAATGAGAAGCTATTGTTAATATTGGCGGCTTTATTTGGTTTAATTGCTTTTTGTTTAAGTTTTATAGCCCCTTATACTGTCTACGCGTTCATCTTCGGTGGGCTTGCTTGTCTGTTCGTTTTAATTTTCGCTATCACTTTGGCTCTACATCCCCGTGGTTAAAACTAGGCGCCCAAGTGTTCTAAAGGTAGAGAGTGAGCTTTTCCAAGTTCTTCTCTACCAAATTGTTCCTGGCGAAGAAGCAACATTAGCGAAAACAGTCGTTAATGGAGTCTTTGGTGATCAAGCACAAGTCTTCGTTGCTCTTTCTGAATTTGATCTTGTTGCTATAATCCCGAACCCTCGTCTACCTCTGACATTTGATCATCATTGCTCTGTAGCTCGACAAGTGCGCGATGTCCAAGAAACCCTTGCCTTTCGCTGGACGCAGGCAGCCGAGTTTAACTCATTCTTTAATTATAAGGGCCCAGCGGTAGCCCTTACTTTTGTCAAACTGAATGCAGCAGTTATTAACCAGAGAGGTTTGTATGTTGAACGTGATCTTCTGGACTATTTGAAAACTCAGCTTCCTCGGTTAGCCAAGCGGGGTGTAGCTGTTTACCCATTAGGTACTCTTGGCTGGAGCGAAGTCCTGCTTATATGGCATGCCGACAGTTATAAGGTTATTACAGAAGAGATATTGCATTTGCGGACAGCTCCTTTATCTGATCTGCCTCTAACCCTCAACAGGCCGCTTATTACTGATACTCACACTATCCCCTGTGCATACCTTTCTGGTCCAGCGGACTTTGATCGGCCCTATGCTGCTAATAGCTTGGCTCAGATTCAGGGTGTTATTCATCCTACAATTTCTATCGCTTCGAACTTTGGTTATCACACAGCCATAATAGATGCACTCCAAAAAGCTCCAATCAATAAATCTCTTCAGATTGAAGCTACTTTTGGTTATTACGACCTGAGTATTAGTCCACAAACAAATGACTTTTCTGTCTCAGATTTAGCATCACTTATTGGTTTCATTCGTGATCCAAACAAATGTCCAGGAGTACTTTCCACACAAATCATCCTGGCTGAACTTCCTCCCGGAGCACCCCGTGTAACACCATTAAAATTTGATTCAACTAGTCTAGCAGATAACATTGCTAGTTACTTTCCTGATGTTCTTGAACGGCTAGTGGATGTGGAGACAAAACAAGCCAATCCTTTTAGACGTTTTGCTCCCAACTTGACACAGATTGTCACCAGTTTTCTTTCCGCTAATGCTTCCGGTGAAATGGATGGGCTCACTGACGATTTGTTCCCTTTTGTTGAAGAGATGTTGAAAAAGGCTGATCAGCTTTCAACCATCCCCTCTCTTACTGAGCAAAGTGCAATCTACGAAGCGCTCGAAGATGTTCATCTGCTATATAAATTTGGTTTTGATCAGCGCTTAACAGGAGTTCAGGTTGGCCTTGCAAATGCTGCTCGCGCTAGTACAGCATTACGCCCCATTGGCTTGCAGCGAATATTGGGCGCAGTGAGCAGCATCCCACGCCACCTTCTCCAGCATCTTCCACAAGTCTCTTGGAAAGGATTTGTCGTTTTTGGGTATGCACCCTATGCTGTCCGGTTGGATGAAGGGGTCTTTAGTATTCCTATTAACGATTTACTCGATCCGGCGAGGTGGTGGTTTTTGAATCATGAGGTTGGTCATGAGTTGTTTGTGCAATTAGAACTCTCTTTGTCACCTGGCTTTCAAAATGCCATTGAGCGCTATTGTCAGGAAAGCAAGGTAGATATGAGGAATCGAGAAACCCATGCACTATTTGCAGCCGCCCAGATCGATGAATTAGTGGCCGAACTATTTTTCTTCGTTACGGCCTGTTCTTCAGACTGGCACTTTTTTTTGAATGGGGTATGGGACTTTTTCCAGTATTACCTTGACAATCAGGCAACACAATCGAAAATTGAAGAATATTTGCTCCGTAGCTTATTTGTGTTGACTTGTCACTTGGAACGACAAGGAGCTCTCGGTAGTGGAGAAACCCTCGCTGGGGCTATTCTAAATGGCAAGAAATTGGAGGGGCATATTTTGTTGCCCCCTGAAGAAGATTCTCCTAGCTATTCCGTTTACAATTATCCTAATGTTGATAAAAACTTGTCCTATCGAGGTTTTGCTGAGTATGACTCGATAGCTGACCTGATTGATAAAGAAATCATAAACCCAATTATCAAGGTATGCCCACGCCTGTCATCAAATTTGAGAGCCATTGATTCCGCAGAGGTCGCCAGACTCTATACAATCTTTGAGGGCTTGCGTAGCGAGATCATTCGGGTTGTGAATCAACTTGTTCCTCCCTCAAAAGCGCCAGCTTCTTCAAGCTTGACCAATCTCTTGAGAAATATCTTGACTGATCCTGCTGATCTCCGTCTCTCTGCCCGTGAGAGCAAACTCTGGAAACGCTTGTCTGCTGGCGAAATCCTAATTGAAGAGAAAGTAGCACCACATGAACTCACAGCGCTCCTCAAGCGTAAGAAACTGATTCATCGTCATAAACCTATCGATGAAAAAGAAAGGTCTCGCGCCTTTTTGTCTGTTATCCTAAGTCTATGGCACATGGATAAACAAATCGATCGCTTGGCGAAATAGCCCTCATTACCATAATGAGTGCTTTTGCGTAATTTCTTCACCTCTTGTGTTCTTCTAATGTCCTTTACATAGATTGTTGTTTATTCTAGAACTGAAGATATAACTAATCAAGGTGCTTGCCCATGACAACTGCTCCCGTGCCTGAAGCGATCGAATTCCGCGCCGAAATTCGTCAACTGCTCAACATCCTCGTTCACTCTCTCTATACCGACCGCGAAATTTTTCTCCGGGAACTCGTCTCCAACGCCTCGGATGCCCTCAACCGGATTCAATTTGAAATGTTGACCAACCGGGCCGTGCTTGATCCGGAGGCCGAACTCGCTATCCGCATCAAGAGTGATTCGGAGGCGGGCACGATCACAATTTCGGATACCGGGATTGGCATGACGCGCGCGGAGTTGATCGAAAACCTCGGCACCATCGCGCACTCCGGGGCGGCGGCGTTCCTGGAATCACTCAAAGAGGGCCAGAAAGTCTCCGAGTTGATCGGTCAGTTTGGCGTGGGGTTCTACTCCGTTTTCATGGTCGCCGATGAAGTGCGGGTGACCTCGCGCTCGCACCGCCCCGAAGAGTCCGCCTGGACCTGGACGGCGTCCGGCGACGAGAGCTACACGCTCGAACCGGCCGATAAGCCTGACCGAGGCACGACGATTGAAATCAAATTGAAGGAAGATGCCAAAGAGTTCGCCCAGCCCTATCGCCTGGAGCAGATCGTCGGCAAGCATTCAGACTTTGTCTCCTTCCCCATTTACGTCGGCGAGAAAACGGCCAACCGGCAGACGGCGTTGTGGCGCCAGTCCACCGCCGAGATCACCGAGGAGGCCGCTAACGATTTTTACAAACAACTCACGCTGGATTTTGAAGCGCCGCTGGCGCGCATCCACTTAAACACCGACGCGCCGGTGCAAATCTACGCGTTGTTGTTTATCCCGGCCAAAGCGGACCGGGGCATCTTGAGTCTGCGCAAAGACTTCGGCCTGAAGCTGTACTCGCGCAAGATTTTGATCCAGGAATATTGTAAGGACCTGTTGCCCAACTATCTGCGCTTTGTGGAAGGGGTGGTGGACTCGGAAGATTTGCCGCTGAACGTGAGCCGCGAGACGGTGCAGGCGAATAAAGTGATGGAGCGGATTAAAGGCGCGCTGACGCATAAAGTGATTGACTCGCTCAAGGACCTGGGCGCGAAGGAGCCGGAGAAGTATCGCGAGTTTTGGAAGCAGCAAGGCCTGTTCATCAAAGAAGGGCTGGCGAGCGACTACAGCGCGCGTGACAAGCTCACACCGCTGGTGCGCTTCTACTCCTCGCGCGGGGGTGAGAACGAAATTGTTTCATTAGCGGAGTACGTGGGCCGGATGGCGCCGGAGCAGAAGGAAATCTATTACATCCTGGGCGAGGATTTGAAATCCGTCGCGCACAGCCCGCACCTGGATTACTTCCGCAAAGAGAATCTGGAAGTGTTATACCTGGTGGACCCGATGGACTCGTTCATGTTGAGCGGTTTGCCGACGTACGAGGGCTTTCCACTCAAGAACGCGGATGATCCCAACCTGGAACTGCCAAAGAGCAGCGATGATAAAAAAGAAGCGGAGGCTGAGGGAAGCGCTATTCCGGCCGCGGAGTTTGAGGGATTGATTGCCCGGTTCAAAGCCCAGTTGGGCGAACGCGTGACGGATGTCCGCGCCTCCGACCGGCTGGTGGGCAGCCCGTTGCGGCTGGTATCCTCGGACGATGCTCGACTGCACGAAATGGACCGGGTGCGCCGGATGATGAATAAAGACTTTTCCGTCCCCAAGAAGATTGTGGAGATCAACCGGCGGCATCTGCTCATCAAAAATCTGGCTGACCTGGTGGCTGCGGGGGAACAGGAAGCCGTCGTCAATCAGTGTATCGAGCAGTTGTATGAGAATGGCTTGTTGTTAGAAGGGCTGCATCCCAACCCGGCGGAGATGGTGGAGCGGATTCATACTCTAATGGAAGCGGCAACCAAAAAATAAAACTCCCAACTCCCAACTTCCAAATCCCAATTTGCTTGATGACCTTGGGATTTGGTCCTTGGGAGTTGGGATTTGTTGTTGATTTAACCCTCTGTTTTCTCCAACTCGTTAATCATCCCCGCAATCACATCAAACCCGCCCTGCCAGAACTTGGCCGAGGCGATGTCAATCCCGGCTTCTTTCAAAATACGGGCGGGCGCTTCAGAGCCGCCATACGACAAGACTTCGAGATACTTGGGCTTGAAGGACTCGCCTTCGCGCTTGAACATCTGGTAAAGCGACAATACCAACAGTTGCCCGAAGGAATAGGCGTACACATAAAAGGGCACGGCGTAGAAGTGCGGGATGGATACCCACTCCCACCGGAACTCGTCGCTCAATTCCACTGCGTCTCCAAATTGCGTTTTGAGCGTCTCTAAGTAGCGCGTTGCCATCTCATCGGCGGTCTTGCCTTGATTGACTAAATCGTGCGCTTCCTTTTCCCACATCGCAAAATAAGCTTGGCGGCCCACGGTCGCGTAAGCGTCGTCAATCGCCCCGGCCAGTAGGTCGCGGCGCACGGCGGGATCGGATTCGTGGGCCAATAGTTTTTCGGTCAGCAGAATCTCGGAGAAGACCGACGCGGTCTCGGCCATCGGCAGCGAAGAGTGGTAGGTGAGGACGGAGTGATGCGCGGCCAGCAGCGCATGAATGGCATGGCCCATCTCGTGCGCCATGGTGGCGACGTCGTTGGCGCGCCCGTTGTAGTTGAGCAGCACCCACGGCGAAACGCCGGGGAGGACACCGGCGCAGAACGCGCCGCCGCGTTTGCCATGACGCACTTCCGAGTCCACATGGCCGTCGTCGAATACTTTTTGGGCGAGTTCGCCGACGCGCGGAGAGAATTCACTGAACGTGTTCAGCACCATCTGCACGGCTTCTTCGTACCGATATTCTTTTTCGGATTGGGCCAGCGGCGCGTAAATGTCGTAACGCCGCAGCTTGGGCATCCCGATCCATTTAGCCTTAAGCTGAAAGTAGCGCTGGAAGACGGAGACGTTCTTGGCGGTGACGGCCAGCAATGTCTCGACCACCGCATCCGGTACATCGTTGGCTAAATTGCGCACGGCGATGGGGCTTTTGAACTTACGCAGGCCCATATTCTCATTCCGCCAATTGCGGACGACGTTGCTGTAAATTTGGGCTAGCACCGGGCCGTGTTCGCCATAGACGCGGTAGAGTTCTTGATACGCCGCCGCGCGCAAATTCGGGTCGGCCTGCCGGACATTCACCATCAGGGCATCGCGGGTCAGCGTCTTCTTCTCGCCGTTCACTTCCAGCGTGAAAGTGAATTTGTTAGTCATCGTCTCATACAACGTCTGCAACGCGCCGACGCCGGTGACATCTTTGAGATTAATAATTTTCTCTTCCGGCTCGGAGAGGGTGTGGGGCTTGAAGTGCCGCATTTCCTCCAGCCAGTAGCGCAGGTCGCCGGCGGCTTTCATCAAGCGCTTGGCGTTGGTGTTATCCACTTCCTTCCACCACAAGGAAAAAAATAGGATGCGATTTTGGGATTGCGCCAGCAGTTCTTCGATTTGCGCCATGAAGGCGAGCGCTGACTGATTTTGCGTGTCGGCGGAAAACTGGAGTTGGGCGAATGCCCCAATCCGGTTGGCTTCCCATTGCAAATCTTCGTAATCCTTGAGCGCCGCCAAGAAGGTCTTGACCGGCATGGCGGCTTTGAGCTTCTTGCGCCAGCCTTCGACTTTTTTGACTTTCTTCTCAAAGACGCTTAGGGCTTTCTTAACATCTGCGTCCTCACTAGAAGGCAGCAGCGCGTCCAGTTTCCAGCGGGATTGAGTGTAGGTCATTGGAAGGTCTCCTTGATTGGGAATAGAGAAGTCAGGAGTCAGAATTCAGAAGCCAGAATACAGGAGTTATAGATCAGGTGTGAATAGAAGCAAGAATGGTCTCTGTATAGACTTGAAGTAGTTTGCTGACTTCTTCGAGTTGGGTTTGTAGTGATTGGCTATCACCGTCGCCCAAGTCTTTTGCTAGAATGAGATAATAGCGACATTCCTCGACCGAGCCTTGAGATATGTTCATGAACCGCGCTTTATCGGCTTTGCCCCTCTTTTTGAAGCCCTCGGCAATATTAGCCGCAATCGAATCAGCCCATAGGCCTCGCTCTTCGGGAAACTCTCCGTAAACCGATAAACCGCCAAGACAAACTGATGCGCCTTTTGCCAGACGATCAGGTCTTGAAAAGTTTTGGCGGGCGCTCGCGGCGTTCGGGTCATCGGAGGCTCCTGGAATTATGGAAGCCAGAAGACGGAAGAAAACATTCTGACTCCTGTCTTCTGTATTCTGTCTTCTGCTACTTCGAGAATCTAATATTCAAAATGTCCCCGTCTTGCACCATGTACTCTTTGCCTTCCAGCCGCAGTTTCCCCTTCGCCTTGACCTCCGCATAACTGCCGAGTGTCATTAACTCTATATAACTCACCACTTCGGCGCGTATGAAACCTTTTTGTAAATCCGTGTGGATTTCGCCGGCGGCCTCGGGGGCGGTCGCGCCCCGGCTCACCGTCCAGGCCCGCACCTCGTCCTCACCCACGGTGAAGAAGCTTTGGCGTCCGAGTAAATCGTAAGACAGCTTAATCATCCGGTTCAGGCTCGGCTCCTCGATGCCGTACTCCTTGAGGAACTCGGCGGCCTCCTCGGGAGAAAGTTGAGCAATTTCCATTTCCAGCTTGCCTTGCAGCGCGACGGCGCCGGAATGGGCGGCGAGAAGTTTTGAGTCTAATTTCTCCTCGCCGGTGTTGAACACCACCAGGATCGGTTTACGCGTCAACAGCCCAAAGCTGGCGAGCAGTTTTTCCTCGGCGGGATTCAGTTCCAGATCGCGCAGTGGTTTCTCGGCGGCCAGCGCCTCTTGCAGTTTGGTAAATACCACCAATTCCTGGGTGTGCAAGCTCTTATCCTTGATGCTGCCTTTCTTCGCTTCGTCGTTCAGGCGTTCCAGTTTGCGCTCGACCGCCAGCATATCGTTGAGCAGCAGTTCCCCATCCACCGTCGCGATGTCCCGCTCGGGGTTCACCGAACCGGCCGGGTGCGGCACCGTCGGCTCCTCAAACGCGCGGACGACGTGCAGGAATGCCTCCATCGTATTCAGTTGATTAAGCAGCGGGCCGGAGAAGCCGCTTTTTTCCGAATCGCTTTCCGCTTCCAGGCCGGCGATGTCGGCATAGGTTACTTGCGCGTAGATAGTTTTCTTCGGCTTGAACATCGCCGAGAGTTTATCCACGCGCGGGTCGGGGACGGAGACGACGGCGGTCTGGACTTCAAAACGCCCGCCGCTGGTCATTTGACCGACGGGCCGGTTGCCGCGCGTCAGCGCGTTGAAGAGGGTGGTTTTGCCGGATTGAGGTAGGCCGATGATTCCGAGGCGCATAACTTGACCAATATTTTTGGTTGGCTTATACTGCGATTACTTCAGCCGAAGTGGCGGAACTGGCAGACGCGCACGACTCAAAATCGTGTACCCGGAAGGGTGTGTGGGTTCGATTCCCTCCTTCGGCACACCGGCAGAAGAACGCGACGGTCAGTAGCCGTCGCGTTTTCTTTGGTGCAGCGCGCATTATACCATCTCTGTTAAGACTCTTTGCGCCACTTCCGGCTCTGTGGCACAATCTTCACCATGTCTCACACGTCCCGCTTCGTCTTGATCTTTTCCGTCGCTCTGGGGCTGGCTCTCGGCATCTATATCGGCTGGATTGCCAGCCCGGTGCAGTATACGGATACCTCGCCAGTTTCCTTGGATGAACGCTACAAAGACGATTACATCCTAATGGTCGCCACGCTTTATTCAGAGGAAGGTGATTTGCCAGCGGCCCGCGCCCGCCTGTCAGTTTTAGGTTTCGATGACCCCGCCCAAGCGGTGGCCGCGGCCACACATCGCCTCATCGCCGCCCAGCAACCGGAAGCCGACCTCCGCCGTGGCGCGCGTCTGGCATCGGCGTTGGGTGTCATTACTTCGGAGATGCAGCCGTATTTGCCATGAAACATAACTGCTCAAGCCGCCGTCCATGGCGGCAAATCAACCGCGCCGCGGACGGCGCGTGGAGCATAAACTATTTGCCATGAAGCGCCATCTTATGCTCGCGGGTATTGGCTTGATCGTTGGGTTGGTCGTGGGGCTGGGCTATACGTGGTTGATCAGCCCAGTGAAGTACGTGAACACTGCGCCCACCTCCCTGCGCGCGGATTATAAAACTCAATATATTCAACTGGTGGCGGGCGCCTTCGCGATTGAGGGGGATGTTACTCGCGCGCAGACGCGCCTGGCTTTGTTGGGGGATGCGAATGTGAATCAGACGGTCACCGCCTTGGCTCAACAGCTAGCGGCCTCTAATAGTGATCCGGAGATGGTGCGTTCGCTCACGGCGCTGGCAGAGGCGTTGAATACAGCGTCACCCGTTCCCGCGGTTTCTGCAGTTTCCCCGTCCGCGGCCTCACCCACTCCGCCTGAAGCAACTTTGACACCGGTCCCTTCCTCGACGCCTTATCTGTTACCGACGCACGCGCCCACGGCGACGCCGCTCGGCGAGTTCGGGTTCGTCGGCAAGGAATTGGTGTGCGATGCCAATCTTCAGCCGCCACTGATTCAAGTGGTGATGCTGAATTCCGGCGGGGAACAGATTCCGGGCGTGGAAGTAGTGGTGGAGTGGGATGGCGGCTTCGACCATTTCTTCACCGGCCTGAAGCCTGAGCTGGGACGAGGGTATGGCGATTTCACCGTGACGGAGGGCGTGGAATATGCCGTCCATCTGGCGGCCAGTCCTTCCGCCGCGGTTACTGAGTTGGCCGTTGAGACCTGCCCGAACACAGGCGGGACCCCGTTCCCCGGTTCGTGGTTACTGACTTTTAGGCAGCCGTAGGAAAGAATAAGACTGCGCTCTTTCACAACGTCACTCCCGCGCAGGCGGGAGTCCAGCGCCTAAGACCTGGACTCCCGCCTGCGCGGGAGTGACAAATCTAAGGAACTTCCGCCTGGAAGAGTTCGCTTGAACTCGTTGAAGTAAGTTCGATTTCTTTTAGTAAGTCGGGTATCAGAACAGATTGACCTTGTCTCAAATTCTGTTTGTTTTCCTGGAGGTCACTCTGCCAGGCCAAGCTGATTTCGCCTTGAGTAAGAAGCAGGATGCGCGGACCATTCCCCTTCAGCTTCGTCATATTTCCCGGCTCCACGGTGATCCGCGAGACTTGGAATTCGGCCGCGGGAGTTTGATAGATTACTTGGGCGTTAGCCTCGCTCTCTAAAATGGGAACCGGGCCTAAATCGTAGGCAAGAACCTCCAAGAGGGCTTCGACATCCGTAAATTTCGGCGTCAGCCCCACCCGAATGACATTGTCCGAATTGGCCATACACTCGATGATGTTTCCTTCCAGATAGGCATGCGGGATGCCGGCCGGCGTAAACACGCCCTGGCCTTTTTTGAGATGGACTAAATTGAAGAGGAAGACTGACCACAAACCCACATCCGGCTCCGGGTAGCTTTTACGAAGCTTGAGGAAAATAAGCTCCTCTTCTTTCAAGTGGCCGTCCGAATTACGTAACCGTTTCTCTAGTGCCGTAAGCGCCTCTCCCAGTTTGGCTTTATGGCTCACCGAGCGCTTCACTAAAGTGGAGTAGAGTAAACGCCCGCGTGCCTGCTGCTCAGAATAAGGAAGTCCGCTTGAATTACGCAATTGATCACAGACGCTCTGCCCAACGCACCCCGCGAGTTCCGGGTATTCTTCTAGACAGTCCACAATTTCTGAGAAACGTCGAAAGCCAACCAGCGCCGTCAGCGAATCCAGTGCCACCGCTATCTCGGGTTTATGGTTATCGTCGGGATAGTGTTTCGGGTCGCGCGCATGCAGCTTTTCAGCTTGCGACTTATTGGGATGAACTTGAATCGAGAGCGCTTCGGCGGCGGATAAGACCTTGAACAGGTAGGGGAGCGTTCCACCCCCTCTCTCCAGGACGGCCTGGCCCAGAATTTCCAAAGGCTGCTGGGCAATCAATTGATCTAAGGGGAGGGGGGTCCCGTCAATAATAACGTCAGACGGGCCGAGGCGGTGGGTCCCCATCCACAATTCGGCGTAAGGTTGGTTGGCTTCGGCTTTTATCCCGAGCAGCCGAGGAATGAACGCGTTCTCACCGCGCGTGCCCCAGGCATAGTCTTTGATCTTATTTAACAGCAAAAGCGGGCGAGGCTTCATAGTAGCGAGTGAGGGTCTCATGCGTATGATCAAGTTGAGAGAGTGGGGAAGGATCGGTGTCGTAAGCCATCGCCAAGTAGTAAGCCACGTAATCGCCATAATGCAGCGCGGTGAGCATATTCGCCAGGGGCGATTGTCCGGCGGCTTCAATGGTATCCGTGTTGAAACCGGCTTTCAGGTAAATCCCGCGCGTCAACTCCGTGCGTAAACGATTACGGGGCTGGTCGTGCCGGGAGCGGAGGAAAACGATCAGGTGTTTACTCGCCAAGGCCTCGGGATGAACCAGGCCGGTGGCGATGTTGTGGCTCATTTCCGGTAGCTCGTCAAAGACCGCGTTGGATTTGGCCACTCGATTGATTTGCCCCTTCCAACGCCGGGCTACCGGGGCGAGATACTCAGAAGCCAGGATCATGCCGAGGCGATCCCTCAACTGCCCCGCCAAGCGTTTGGCCGGGTTGTGAACGGTGGGGATATCAACGCGCAGCGCTTCTTGCTGCTTGCGCATCGCTTGCACCGCCTCGGCCACATCCGCGGATTTATCTGAGACGAGTCCTAACTTCATCAAAGCCGCCAGGATGAACATAAAGGACAGGCCCACGGCGGCGCGGGGTTGGCCCTGGTGCTCAAAGCCCCAGATGGGCATGCCATGTTTCTTGGCCAGGGCGGCGAGTTTACCACCAGTAGTAATGACGAGCAGTTTGGCGCCTCGCGCCAGGGCCGCTTCGCAGGCGTTCAAGGTCTCTTCGGTATTTCCCGAATACGAGGAACAAATGACCAGGGTGTTCAAGCCGGCAAAGGCCGGTAGGTTGTAATCCCGCCAAACAGTCACCGGTACGCGGCTCTCATGCGTGACCAGGGCCTGCGTCAGTGCTCCGCCGATGGCCGAGCCGCCCATACCGGCCAAGATGACATTGGTGATGGCCCCGTGGTTATTGGGTAATTTAAACAATTGGCCTAATTTCCAACCAGCGGCCACCTGGTCCGGAAGCGTATTAATGTCGCGGATGAAATTCTGCGCGTCCAGGGATTTTAAGTGATTAAGATTATCGAGATTCATAACGGTTAGCCTTTCCAGCTTATGACAAGCTGATAGAGCGAAGAAAAAGCCATACCGTTAACGAAAACACTCAGCCTTTTGTTACTTTTGAATGGTCGCTTTATAAACCTCCCGCGGCGGCCAGCCGGATAACTCGGCAATGAGTTTGGCCGCGTCTTTCTTTTTCATCCCTGCATTAGCCAGTTTCTCAAGTTCAGCACGCACGCGGGCCTCGTCCCATTTTTCCTCGGTGCGTGGGTCGGCTCCGGCGATGACGAGCGTAATCTCGCCCAAAATTTCTTTCTGCGCGAAGTGTGCCTGAGCGGCGCTAACTGAGCCCCGAAAGATTTCTTCGTGTAGCTTCGTCAATTCACGGGCGACGGCGACTGACCGGTCTCCGAGCGTGGTCTGGATGTCGGAGAGTGATTCCAGTAGACGATGAGGGGCCTCGAACGCGATCAAGGTCCGGGGTTCGTGGGACGCGGAAGCGAGGAGCCGCCGGCGGTCTGAGTCCTTCCGGGGCAGAAATCCCAGGTAAACGAAGGCATCGGTTGGGAGGCCGGAGGCGACGAGCGCCGCTAAAAGGGCTGAGGCGCCCGGGACCGGCGTGACCGCATGGCCGGAGTCCAATGCCGCCCGCACCAATTCGTAACCGGGATCGGAGAGGCCGGGCGTGCCGGCGTCCGAGACGAGCGCCACCTCGTCCCCGGCGGCCAGCGCGGCCAAAATCTCATCCAGCTTCGCCAGCTTGTTGTGCTCAAAGTAACTGGTGAGCGGCGTGTGAATGTCGAAGTGCGCGAGGAGTTGGCCGGTGTGCCGCGTGTCTTCGGCGGCGATGAGTTTCACTTCGCGCAGCAGCCGGAGCGCGCGCAGGCTGATGTCTTCCCGATTGCCAATAGGGGTGGCGATGAGGTAGAGCGTACCCATTAGTGATTCTGCACAAAATTGACCGTCGCCAAATTCCGGGCGCAGTCTTTGAAGGTTTGGACGGTGGTGGTGGGGGACAAGGGATTGCCGATGGTGTCGAGGACTTGGAGGGTGTAGGCGCCGTTGGTGTTGGCCGGTTGGCTGGCGACTTTCTGAACCCAGCCTTTGATGCCATATTCCTGCGAGGAGCCGCTCAATACCAGATAATCCGGCCCGCCGATGTGAATCACCAGATCAACCACGCGCTGCCCTTTGGAGTCAATGACTTCGCCAGCGAAGCCCATCCAATTACAGCCGCCGGGGTAAGCCGAATAGAGGGGATAGCCGGTCTGCAGGGTGTAATGATAAGGCGACTGGGTATTTGACGGGATACGCGTCTTGGTGGGCGTCAGCGTCGGAGTGCGTGTCTGCCGTGGCGTGGACGAGATATTTTCCGTCGGCTTGAGGCGGAAGATGGGAGTCGCTGTCTGGAACGGTGTCGGCGTTTTTGTCCAGGCGTCAGGCAGACTCGGCAAAAGCGAGGTGGCGCTGGGCAACGGCGTCGGGGTGGAGGTAGGGAGCAAGGTCAAAGAAGGAACGGGCGTCGGTGGGCGCAGTGGCGCCGGGACCCAGCCGGGATTGAAAAAGATGGCAAGGTAAACGAGGACGACCGAGCCGGTGAGGGCGAAGAAGAGATTGCTGAGGCGTACGAGGAGGCGTTCTCGCGATGTTAAGGAGGGCATGAGATGACGGATGACGACGAAGGACGAAGGACCAAAGACGAAGGCTAGAGGATTGTGAACTAGCCTTCGTCCTTCGTCGTCCGTCTTTCGTCAATGATTCTGCGCAAAATTCACCAAGATCAGATTCTTATTGCAATCCGCGAATGTGTTGATCACATAGGTATCAGACAACGGTGCGCCGGCATTGCGCAGTTGGAGGCGGTAGACATTCGTGGTCGCTTGGACATGGTCGTTGAATGGCAGTTCATAGCCGCCCGGTCCGTAGGCCGGCTTGCTGCCGGTCACAGACTCGACGACAACGCCTCCGCCATCTAAATGGACTAGTAAGCCGACGACGGGTTGGCCGCTCAGGTTAAAGGCCTGGCCGGCGATGCCCATCCAGTTACAACCGGCGGTATTGGCGAAGTTCGTCAGGTAGGTCGGGCTGCCCTGCAGCGTGAACTGGAATGCGGATCGGGTGGGAGTCCGGGTTGCGGTCGGCCCGGCGGGGGTATGCGTAGGCGTCCGGCTAGGGACGCGGGTATTCGTCCGAGTTACGCGCGGCGTCTCTGTCGCGGTGGCTGTCGCGGTATCAATGATCTCGCGCGTGCTGGTTACCGTCGGTGTTTCCGGTGTCCAGGTGGGGGGGAAGGTCGGGTAGACGGAAGTATTCGTGGCGGTGGAAGTCGGGATACGCGTGCTGACGGCCGGAATGGGCTGTGGTTGCAGCTCCGCAGGGATGATGCCCGGGTTGGCAAAGACGGCGCTGACACATACCAAGCTGACGCAACTCAACAACAGAAAGACTGCGGTCAGGATGTTGAAGCAGCTACCTCCCCCGAAGGCG
>Ga0075421_100005606_pt1 | contig 15207 bp, 13 predicted proteins | sample SoiMetdeltSBSDD5_FD_75292 | JGI IMG/M metagenome (GOLD analysis project Ga0075421, IMG submission 75292) | Bulk soil microbial communities from a Populus tree surrounding site in Tennessee, USA - Soil MetaG P. deltoides SBSDD5 | ecosystem: Environmental > Terrestrial > Soil > Tree plantation...
AGCGGCTCGAGAAAGGGCTGGTGGAGGCGGAGGGCGCATTCCAGCGCTTCGCCAAGCTGGCCCGGGCCGGCGGCCAGACGGCCCAGGTGGCCAGAGGGGCTCAGGCGCTCACGGCCGCCCAGCGGGCGTCGAAGATCGCCGAAGGGCTGGGGAAGCTCTCCGCCAAGATCGGGCCGTTGCTGGTGGCGATGGCGATGCTGGAGCCATCCAGCACCGCGACCCAGGAGCAAGACTATCCGAGCTGGATGAGGGCCAGGGATGAGCTGGAGGTGAAGCTCCGCCAGGTGGCGGCGGATTCCCAGAGGGTGGGGAAGGAGATGGAGGCGGCCCGAAGGCCGGCGGGACAGAGCGAAGGAACGGCGGAGGAGGAGCGCAGCGCTGGGCGGAAGCGGGAAAGCGATAGGTGTTGGTGCGTGTGTGTGAAGCCGGGTGAGATGCAGGGAGGACAGAACGTCAAGAATCAAGCCGAGTGCCAGCGTTATTGCGACACGTCCCCGTGGGGAGGGAAGGGCCTGTGCAAGTGACGCGTGCGCGTGGACAAGGGAACTCCAAGCACAGGTCGATCCTGGCACAGGTACGGCAGGCGCTTCGGCTTCAGGACGCAACGACGCTGGTCAACCTCGGATCGCGCTTGCGCGATGGCCATGGCGTCCCGCGTGATGTGAGATTGGCACGGAGGTGCTTCGAGTCGGCGGTGCTGCTGGACGAACCGACGGCCATGACCTCACTCGCGAGGCTGTTGCTGGAATTCTCGGCCACGTCCAAGGATCGCAACCGCGCCGTTGACCTCCTGCAGCGTGCGGCGCAAAGAGGAGAGTGGTCGGCGCTGCACTTTCTTGGACGCGCAGCGGAGGACTCTGGTGACTGGCGCCAGGCCGAGCGCTGGTACACGCGCGCGCTCATGGGCGGGGACATCGCGTCCGGGACTCGCCTTGCTGCGCGCTATCTGGGGCGGCTGGACGAGAGATCCCACAGGCTGGGAGTGGAGGTGCTCCGCCGTTCCGCTGCTCGAAGCATCGTCGAGCCCGATCTGGTCTACCTCGAGCTTGGAAAGTGCTACCTGCATGGCCGAGGCGTGCGTCGCTCGCTTGCGAGAGCGGCGAGGTATCTCGAGCTCGCAGCCCGGAGCGAACCCGAGGCTCGACGGTTGCTTCATCGGATGCGCCCGAAGCGCCCGACTAGCCGACGGCCGTCGCGCGCCCGCGCCCGCCGCGCACCAGGTGGTTCACCGCTTCGCCCAGCCCCTCCAGGGTGAGGGGATACATCTCGAACACGCGGCGGACGGTCTCGATGGTGCCGTACCAGGCGCGCCGCGGCTCCGGGTTGAGCCAGCAGCTCCGGTCGAAGTGCTCGGAGAGCTTCATCAGCCAGGCCAGGCCGGGCTCGGCGTCCGGGTCCCAGAACCCCAGCGCCCCGCCGCGCTCGTACAGCTCGTACGGGGCCATGGACGCGTCGCCCACCAGGATCAGCTTGTAGTGCCGCCCGCACTGGGCCAGCAGCTCCGCGATGGGGACCGGCTGGTCGAACTGCGGCGTGGTGTACACGCGTCCGTAGATGCAGTTGTGGAAGTAATACGTCTGCAGGTCCTTGAAGTGGGTGGCCTTCCGCGCGGCGGTGAACAGCCGGGAGACCATGTCCGCCCACGGGTCCATCGAGCCGCCCACGTCCATCAGCAACAGCACCCGGGTGTTCGGCCTCCGCGGCGGGCGGACCTTCACCTCCAGCTCGCCCGCGTTCTTGGCGGTGGCGTCGATGGTCCCTTCCAGGTCCAGCTCCTCCAGGGCGCCCTCGCGCGCGAAGGCGCGCAGCTTGCGCAGCGCCACCGCGATCTGCCGGATGTCGAGGACCAGGTCGTCGCGGTAGTCCCGGTACAGCCGCGCCTCGGCCAGCTTGACCGCGCCGCGCAGCCCGCCGCCCTCGCCGCCGATGCGCATCCCCTGCGGGTTGCGCCCGGCGTTCCCGAAGCGCGAGGTGCCCGCCGTCCCCACCCAGCGGTTGCCGCGGTCGTGCCGGCCGCGCTGCTGGCGCAGCCGCTCCTCCAGCATGCGCTGCAGCTCCTGCAGGTCCAGCGACTCCAGCAACTGCCGCTCCTCCTCCGTCAGCTCCCGCGCGCCGGAGGCCGCCTCGCGCAGCCAGTCGTACAGCTCCTGGGTGAGCTCCAGCGCCGCCGCCTCCACGCCGTGGAAGTGCTTGAGGAACGCCTCGTCGAACGCGTCCAGGTGCTTCTCCGAGTGCACCAGCAGCGACCGGGCCACGTGGTAGAAGCCGTCCAGCGAGCTCTCGTGCAGGCCGCCGCCCAGCGCGCGCGCCAGCGCGACCGCCTCGTGCGGCCCCACCGGCACCTTCCGGGAGCGCAGCTCGTAGAGGAAGGAGAAGATCACGCTCGGCTCACGCTCGGCTCGCTCGGCTCACGCGCGGTTCCGCCGGGTCCCGCCCAGGTGCTCCTGCAGCGCCAGCATGTCCTGTTCCCGCTTGAGCAGCGCGCCCAGGTAGGGGAGGGACTCGTCCATCTGGAGGTCCTTCACCCCGGACGCCTTGAGCACGGCGATCCAGTCGATCAGCTCGCTGGTGGAGGGCCGCTTGCGCAGCCGGGCGAAGGCGCGCAGCTCGTAGAAGATGCGCAGCGCCTGCTCCGCCAGCCCGGAGTCCAGCTTCGGGTGGTGCACGGAGACGATCCGCCGCATCAGGTCCGCGTCCGGGAACTCGATGAAGTGGAACACGCACCGGCGGAGGAAGGCGTCCGGCAGCTCCTTCTCATTGTTGGAGGTGATCACCACCACCGGGCGCTGCGCGGCGGCGATCTCCTCGTCCGTCTCCAGGATCTTGAACCGCATCCGGTCCAGCTCGTGGAGGAGGTCGTTGGGGAACTCGATGTCCGCCTTGTCCACCTCGTCGATCAGCAGCACCACCCGCTGCTTCGACGCGAACGACTGCCCCAGCGGACCCAGGCGGATGTACCGCTTGATGTCCCGGATGTCCCCGTCGCCGAAGCGGGAGTCGTACAGGCGCTGGACGGTGTCGTACACGTACAGCCCGTCCTGCGCGCGGGAGGTGCTCTTCACGTTCCAGGTGATCAGCGGCGCCCCCAGGGTCCTGGCGATGGCCTCCGCCAGCAGCGTCTTCCCGGTGCCGGGCTCACCTTTGACCAGCAGCGGCCGTTCGAGGACCAGCGCGCAGTTCACCGCGTGCTGGAGGCCCTCGCTGGCCAGGTACTGCTCCGTGCCTCGAAACATCCGCTGATGGTAACGCCCCGGGGCCCCTCCGCGCCCGCAACTTCGACCCGCCGCGTCACCCCCTCCGCCCGCCACGTCCCGGCTGGACGCGCCCGCGTTCGCCGCTGACGCACGCGTTGCCCGGATCCGGGCCTGGCGGGTTGTAGCCCCCAGGAGGGACTGAATGCCGTGCCCGGCGCCGACCGTCCGACATCGCTGGTCCGAGGCTTGCTGCAGGGCTCTCGCCATGCTGGCGAAGCTCCTCTCCCTGGCGGCACCGGCCCATGGCCCGCCCGTGGGCCAGCGCGAGATCGCCCGGCTGTTCAACGAGCACGGGCCCATGGTGTACGGCCGCGCCCGCCGGCTCCTGGGCAGCCACGAGGACGCCGAGGAGGCGACGCAGGAGATCTTCATCCGGGTGATGGCGGGGAGCGAGGCGCGCCCGCCCGCGGGCGAGGCGGTCCCCTGGCTGTGCCGGATCACCACCAACTACTGCCTCAACAAGCTCCGGGACGGCGGCCGCCGCCGGGCGCTGTTCGACGCCCGGGTGGGCCCGGCCCTCTCCGGCTCCAGCACCTCCGGGCCGGACGAGCTGGCGCAGGCGCGGGCGCTGCTGGCGGCCGCGGACCGGCGCCAGGCCCAGGCCGCCGTCTACGTCCACATCGACGGCATGTCGCACGACGAGGCGGCGGAGATGCTGGGCGTCTCGCGCCGCACGGTAGGCAACCTCCTGGAGCGCTTCGCGGCCTGGGCCCGCGAGCAGACCTCCCTCTCCGCCCGTCCCGCCTCCGGAGCCTGAGATGAGTGAGACGATCCTCGAACGGCTCCGGCAGGGAGGCCCTGGCTGCCCCTCGGACGTGATGCTCCACCGGCTCCGCAACGGCGAGCTGATCGACGAGCTGGCCGGGGCCCTGGGCCGCCACCTGGCCGACTGCGAGCGCTGCACCGCCCTGATGGTGCGGCACGCGTCCGGGTTCTCCGCCTGGCCGGAGGTGGACCCGGCGCGGATGCTGTCCGCCATCCGGCGCGGCGCGGACGAGCGCGCCGGCCGGGCCTCCGCCGGCTGGCGCACCCGGATCCGCGCCGCGCTGACGCCGGTCGCGCTGGCGGCGGGCACGGCCATGATGGCGCTGGTGGCGGTGGTCGCGACGGAGGTGTCGGACGGCGGCCCGTCCATCCGGATGAAGGGCGGGCCGGTCCTGCACGTCTTCCGGCAGCAGGGCGGCGCGGCGGTGGAGGTGGCCGGCGGGGAGGCCGTCGCCCCGGGGGAGTCGCTCCAGCTCACCATGGACCTGCCCGCCGACGGGGTGGCGCGGGTCGTGGGCGTGGAGCCGGGCGGCGCGCTGTACTCCATCTGGCCGAAGGGCGACGCGACGTTCGCCCCGGTGAAGGCGGGCGCGGGCCAGCGGGTGCCGGGCGCGTTCGCGCTGGATGACGTCGCGGGCCCGGAGACGTTCCACCTCGTCCTCTGCCGGCCGTCGCTGAGCCCGCCGTCCTGCCGGAGCCAGGGCGCGGGCCAGCCGCTGGCCTGCGCTCCGGGCTGCACCAGCACCCCGGTCACCGTCCACCGGGCCGGCGGGGCGCCTCCCGCCCGGAGCGGCGGATGAGGTCGCGCGCCGCGGTGCTCGCGGCGGCGATGGCCCTGGGCGTCCTCGGCGCGCCGTCGCCGGCGTGGGCCCTGCCGCCCGACACCTGGCTGGTGGCGTTCGCCAGCAACCGTGGCGACGCCGGCGAGCTGCCGCTGCTCTACGCCGAGCGGGACGCCCAGCAGCTGGCGGAGGTGCTGCAGGCGCACGGCGGGGTCTCTCCGCGCCGCACCATCGTCCTGGGCGCGGCCAGAGTGGAGGAGGTCCGCGACACCCTCCACGAGGTGAACGCGCGCATCCGGGAGGCGGGCGGCGGCCGGCCGACCGCGCTGGTGGTCTTCTACTCGGGGCACGCGGACGCGGAGGCGCTGCACCTGGGCGGGACGCGGCTGCGCGTGGAGGAGCTGGAGTCGGTGGTCCGCGGATCCGCCGCCACCGTGCGCCTGCTGGTGATCGACGCCTGCCGCTCCGGGGCCATCACCCGGGTCAAGGGCGTCCAGCCGGCGCCCGAGTTCGAGATGAAGCTCCAGGGCGAGGTGACCGCGGAGGGGCTGGCGATCGTCACCTCCAGCGCCGCCGGCGAGTCCAGCCAGGAGTCGGACCAGCTCCGCGGCTCGTTCTTCACGCACCACCTGGTCAACGCGCTCCGGGGGGCCGGGGACCAGGACCAGGACCACCGGGTCACGCTGGCGGAGGTCTACGCGTACACCTACGCGCAGACGCTGCGCTCCAGCGGCCGGACGGCGGCGCTCCAGCACCCGACCTACTCCTACGACGTGAAGGGCAAGGGCGAGCTGGTGATGTCCCAGCCCTCCGCCGCCCAGGGCCGGGGCGGCTGGCTGCGCCTGGCGGAGCCCACCACCTACGTCATCACCGAGGGCCGCGAGGGCGGGCCGGTGGCCGCCGAGGTCGCTCCGCCGCGCGCCGCCACGCTCCTCGCGCTGCCGGAGGGCGCCTACTTCGTCCAGGAGCGGCTGCCGTCGGAGTACCGCGAGTACGAGGTGCGCGTCGCCTCCGGCCGGGAGGTCGCCCTGGCCTCGCTGCCCCACCGCGCGGTCCGGTACGACCAGCTGGTGCGCAGGCGCGGCGGCGAGAAGGCGCACCTGCACGGGCTGATGCTGCTCGCCGGCGGCCGGGGCGCGGCGCTGGAGGGGGAGACCGTCCCGTTCAACCTCCTGGCCGGGTACACCCTGGACCTCCCGTGGCTCTCCGTGAGCGCGCGGCTGCGCGCCGCGACGGCGTCCAGCCGGGGCCTCGAGGAGCTCCTCCCCGGACGCCACGAGGAGCTCGGCGCGGGCGTGCTGGTGCAGCCCTTCGCCGTGGACTTCCCGATCGCCAGCGTCGGCCTCGGCCTGATGGCGGAGGCGGTGCTGCACCGGCAGACGTTCGCCGGCGTGCGCGACGCCCCGGACCGGCTGTCGCTGGGCGCCAGCTTCGGGGGCCTGCTCTCGGTGGAGCGGCACCTGTACCGCGGGGTGGCGCTGCGCGTGGAGGCCAGCCCGCTCACGCTGTTCTTCCGGAAGGCGGCCCCGCCCGAGCAGGGTGGGAGCGTGCTGGCGACGCCGTTCACCTGGTGGGCGGCGGGAGGGCTGGTGTGGCGCCTGTGAGGTCCGGGCTGGCGATGGCGCTCGTGATCGCGGCCTCCGGCTGCGGCGATCCGCTGGTGGACGATCGCTACGGTGGCGAGCCGAAGCTCGACCTGGTCGGGCGCTTCGTCGGAGGGTTCCCGGGCGTCGAGCCGTCCGATCCCTCCCTCCGGGGAGCCCTCTTCTGGAACCCGGGCGGGACGTCTCCGGCCGCCTCGTTCGACCAGCTGGTGGAGCAGCGGGGCTCCGGAGTCCCGCTGGCGTTCCCCGAGAACGTCAACTGGCCCGTGTTCGAGCTGCCGGGCCCCGAGCACCTGGCGGCGACCTCCGGCGGCCCGGCGGCGTACGCGCTGGGCTTCCCGCTCATGTACGGCGACGCGAACGGCGATCGGCTCCGCGACCCGGAGGAGAAGGTGATCGCCCTGCCGGAGAACATCGCGCTGCTGTACGCGCCCCGGGCGCTGGCGCCGGAGGAGTCGCCGACCGGGATCGCCGTCCCCGCGGGGCTCTCCGTGATCACCGCGCCGCTCCCGTGCGGCCGGCCACCGCCGCCCGCGCCCGACGGTGACTGCGGCGTGGCGCTGGGAGCGCCGTGCCAGGCGGACGCGGACTGCGGCGGCGCGGGGGTGTGCATGAAGGGCGCGCCGTGGCCGCATCCCGACGGGATGTGCGCGGTCCCGGAGCCGTCGCTCGACGGCTGCCGCCCTCGCGGCGGAGCGCTCGCCACCGATCCGCACGATCCCGGCCGGGCCTTCTGGGTGAAGGCGTGCCGGGCGGCGGAGGACTGTGGCCGCGCCCTTCCGTTCCAGTGCGACTTCGCGTTCGGCGCCTGTCTTCCCTCCAACCACCTGCGCTTCACGGGGGACGACCGCGCGCGGCAGCCGACCCCGTTCTGCGCGACGGCCGGGTGAGTTGCCCGGATTGTTGGCTCACGGGTTTTTTCGTCGAAGGCGAACGCCTTCCGAAAAACGAATCAAGAACCGGAGCCGACGATGAATCCCTTCAGCAAGCGCATTCCACCTTTCGTTCCCCCGCTCGTGATGGCGATCGCCTTCACGCTCACCGCCTGCGGGCCTGACTTCCAGCAGCCGCTGGACCTGACCGCCGCGACGGACGCCCTGGCCGCGCAGAAGTTCCAGCGCTCCGAGCGGCCCGTGCCGGGGCAGTACCTGATCACCTTCAGCCGCGGCGCCTCCGGCGACGCCCGCGAGCTGGCCGCCGGCCTGGCCCGCGCGCACGGGGCGGAGATCGCCTTCGTCTACGACTCCGCCATCCGCGGCTTCGCGGCGAAGATGCCGGAGCAGGCGGCGATGGCGCTGGCGCGCAACCCGAACGTGGAGCTGGTGGAGGAGGACGGGATCGTCACCGCGGACACCATCCAGAGCAGCCCGCCCTGGGGGCTGGACCGGATCGATTCGCGCTCGCTGCAGCAGAACAGCCTGTACGTCTACGGGGACGACGGCTCCGGCGTGCACGCGTACATCATCGACACCGGCATCCGGCAGACGCACTCCGAGCTCTCCGGCCGCATCGGCGGCGGCTACGACGCGGTCACCTCCGGCGGCGCGGCGGACGACTGCCACGGTCACGGCACGCACGTGGCCGGCATCGTGGGCGGCACCACCTACGGCGTCGCCAAGGGCGTCACCCTCCATCCGGTCCGCGTGCTGAACTGCAGCGGCTCCGGCACCACCTCCGGCGTGGTGGCGGGGATCAACTGGGTGACCAGCAACTTCACCGGCCCGGCGGTGGCGAACCTGAGCCTGGGTGGCAGCGCCTCCTCCACGCTGGACAGCGCGCTCCAGAGCCTGATCGACGCCGGGGTCACCGTGGTCGTCGCCGCGGGGAACAGCGACGCGGACGCGTGCAACTACTCGCCGTCCCGCCTGGCGGACGCGATCACCGTGGGCGCCACCACCAGCACCGACGCGCGCGCCTCGTACTCCAACTACGGGAGCTGCCTGGACCTGTTCGCCCCCGGCAGCAGCATCCTCTCCGCCTACTACTCCAGCGACAGCGCCACCGCGACCATGAGCGGCACCTCCATGGCCTCCCCGCACGTGGCCGGCGCGGTCGCCCTCTTTCTGCAGGACCACGGCTCCGCGTCTCCCTCCGGCGTGGCGACCATCATCCGCAACTCGGCCGGGGTGGGGTACGTGAGCGACGAGGGCACCAGCTCGCCGGACAAGCTGCTCTCGATCGCCTTCAACAGCATCAGCCTCCGGGCGGGCTCCGGGCACTTCGTGGTGGCGGAGGGCAGCGGCGGCGGTGACGTGTTCGCCAACCGCACCTCGGTGGGCCCGTGGGAGAAGTGGAACCTGGTGGACCAGAACGATGGCGCGCTGAACAGCGGCGACTCCGTCTACCTCCAGGCGTACAACGGCGACTACATGGTGGCCGAGAGCGGCGGCGGCGGCGCGGTGAACGCGAACCGGAGCGACCCCTCCACCTGGGAGACCTTCCGAGTCATCCGGCTCGGCGGCCCCGGCACCATCGGCCCCAACGACCTCATCGCCCTCCAGAGCTACAACGGGAAGTACATGGTGGCGGAGGGCGGCGGCGGCGGCGACGTGAACGCGAACCGCACCTCCATCGGCCCCTGGGAGTCCTTCCGGATCGGCTTCGAGGGGTGGTGAGCCGGTCACGCTGACGCGCTGACGCGCTGACGCAGGGAGCAAGGTGGGGCCTGGCGACCTTCAGAGGTCGTCAGGCCCTTCGCCTGTTCCGGGCCCTCAGGGCCCCTCGGGCTCCGGTTCCTCCTCGGGCGGCGCCTCCGGTTCCGGCGCAGGTTCCGGCGCCGTCTCCGCGGAAGGCGAGGGCGGCGATGGCGGCGACGGCGTGGGAGCGGCGGGCGGGGGTTCGTCCTCGGGCGGCGGTTCGTCGGCGTCCGCGCCGGCGGGCTGCGGCGGCGGTCGCTTGTGACCGAAGAACGCGTCCAGCTCCGCGCGGGCGGCGGTGGCCTGGGCGGCGGAGATCTTCCCCACCACCTCCAGGTTGGCCAGGTTGGTCATGGTCCGCCGGTAGAGCGCGGCGGGGCGTTTCGCCGGCAGCCAGGTGCGCGGCGCCGGGAGCATGGAGGCCAGCATGGCGCCCTGGGCGACGGTGAGGTGGGCGGCGTCGGTGTGGAAGTGCTCGCGGGCGCCGGCGTCGATGCCGTACACGCCGTCGCCCCACTCGACGACGTTGAGGTAGAGCCAGAGGATCCGCTTCTTGGGGAGGGTCTGCTCCAGCTTCCGGGTGAGGAGCAGCTCCTTCAGCTTTCGGGTCAGGCTGCGCTCGGTGGAGAGCCAGAGGTTCTTCGCCAGTTGCTGGGTGATGGTGGAGGCGCCGCGCAGCTTGCCGGTCTCCATGGCGCGGTCGACGGCGGCCTCGATCTCCGCGGTGTCGATGCCCTCGTGGACGAAGAAGCCGGCGTCCTCGGAGATGACCACCGCGCTGACCGCCGCCGGGGCGATCTCCTGGAGCGGGACCACCCGCTGCTTGTGGCGGAGCTTCCTCCCGGCCTCGGCGGCCTCGGTCTCGCGCTGCCGCATCAGGGCGGTGACCGGAGGCGGGCCGGAGGAAAGGGGCGCCGCGTCCGGCAGCCAGAACACGTCCCAGGCCACCATGGCGGCGATGGCCGCCAGCACCACCGCGGCCACCCGGCCCAGGCGGATCCGGGTGCTCCGGCGCGAGCGCCCAGGCGCCGCAGCGTTTCCGACAGCCAGCACCCGGCCCGTGTACACCATCCAACCCTGCTCGAGCGAAGGGTCGAGCAGCCCTGCAGGCGGATGCCCAGCTTGGAGGCATCATGGCCATTGGCGGTGTGCTGAGGCGCGGGCCGCTCGCCCGCCTGACGGGGTTACGGGGAGGCTTTCAACCCACCAGCCTGGACGAGCCCTGGCGCGTGGGTCCCCTGGTCGCGCTGGCGGAGCCGGCCGTGGCGGCGCTGGGCGCGGTGGTGCTCCTGTTGCTGGCGATGCGCGCCGGCCTGCGCCTGGAGCCGGCGGCCTTCATCGCGGCGGCGCTCGCGGTGGCGGTGCCGGGGTGCCTGTTCGGGCGCCACCGGGTGACCGAGGCGTTCCGCGGCTGGGCGCGCGTCGCCGCGGAGCTGCCGTTCCCGCTGGGCGGCGCCGACCGCCTGCTCGGCCGTCCCGCGTCGCACGTCCGGATGGACGTCCGCTTCGCGGTGGCGGTCCCGGTGGAGCTGCACCTGCTGCGGGCGGCGCTGGAGGCGGCGGCGGTCCCGTTCGTCGCCATGGTGCCGCTCCGGCACGACGCGGGGCGCGTGACGATCATGGTGGACGGCCCGGCCTGGCTCGTCGCCTGGGCGGTCAAGAGGTTGCTCGCCGCCGGCCTCAGCGCCTTCCACGAGGCGTTCCCCATCGAGCACGTGGAGCTCTGCCCGCCCATGCGCCGCCGGCGCTGAGGGGCGGGAGACGGGCCGACGCCCGGGTGGTGGTATGCGCGGCGTGGCTGGTGAGGGTGGGTGCGCCACGTTCGTGGCAGGGGCCATTCCACCTTCGGTGTTCCGCTTCGCCAGCGTGGTGCCACAGCGGATGGGAGGCTCCTGCGAACGAGGATCCCCGTGCTCTCGTCACGGATTTCGTGACCAAGGGACTTTCCCCCACCTCTTACCCCTGAAGATGCGCCCCTCCCGCGAAGAGTTGCTGCGGATCGTCCGGACGTTCTATCCGTCCGGCGTGCAGCAGGGTGACCCCGCGTATCTGACCTCGTCCGAGATCCTGCGTTTGGAGCATGCCCGAGAAGAGGCGAGTACGTACGCTGGGCGAGCGCGCTGGGCATCTGTCCTGCGACGCATCGGGACCGAGTTGCCCTGGGCATGTCGTGGAGGACTGGACCTACACCGTGCCGCTGAACTGCTGGCGATGCCGGGTTTACCTTCCGGGAGCGACCCTGCGAGAGGCGAACCAGACGAAGGACGCGGTTTCGGTGGTGGGCTTGGTAAGCATCCTCGCATCCGTGCACGTCGTGTATTCATCAATGCAGCGTCGCGAAGGAGACAGGTTTCTTCCGTCGCGGACCCTCTACCAGCCACTGCCCGAAACGGAGCATGCACAGGGCGTTCTGGAAAGAACCTACGATCGGAGTTGCATACTGATGCTGTAGAAGCAGATGCCTTGTTCACGCCCATCCCGGATATCAGTTGTTTCAGCATTCCCCATGGAAGAGCGATGCTCATCGACGCGCTTTTCACCGACGACCGCTGGTGAGAGTTCGATTCTCCGGCTGACCACGAGAGCGCTGAGGAACGAGGCTTATGACCACGTGACCCTCCGGGGCGATGGTCAGCGCACTCATCCGTCAAAGATCGAGTTGGTGATCACAGAGCGCTGGGCTGTAACGGGGTCCAGAGCGGGAAAGGGATTTGAACCCTCGACCCCCGCCTTGGCAAGGTGGGCGTGGCCCCTGTGGGAATCGCAACTTGGCGGAATCCGGTGAGCAGCGGCGAGCAGGATGAGCAGGGGCGAGCACCGTGAGCACCCGAATCCCATCAGGAACCTCATCGGAGCACCGGCCGATGAGATTCTGCCGAGCTGGCGCTGGGACCTCCGCGACCGATGTCGCGAACCCTCGACCCGACGCTCCCGGCCAGCTCCTCGCGGGTGAGGTGGTGGCGCCCGCTCGTTGGCGGCGCACCCGTATGGTCCACGTCCCGACCGAGGACAAGCCGGGCTGGGCCTCGGGTTCCCGGGCCGGCCCTCCAGTGCCGCGCGGAGGTGGCGGCGGTGCCCACCTCGCGAGACGCTGACCCGGTGATCGCCTTTGGCCGAGACACCGGCACCGGCCCAGAGCACGCACGTTCTCGCCGCGCCGGGGACTGACTCGGACGGCAACGGGCAGGTAAGGTTTCGACCCTTCAGCGTCTCCCCGAAGCCAGGACTACAGGACCATGTCCAGACCTGAAGTCTTCCTCTCGCATGCGAGCGCCGACAAGCCGAGCGTCAAGGCTATTGCGCTGCAACTCCAGCAGCGCGCGGTCCCCACCTGGCTGGACGAGTGGAACCTCGTCCCCGGGCAGCCCTGGGTGGATGCCCTGGGCCAAGCCCTCCGGGAGTGCAGCGGCTGCGTCGTCTTCCTTGGGCCCGGGGGCACCGGGCCCTGGCACCATGAGGAGGTCCGCTCGGCGCTGGACCTCGCCGCCCGGGACGCTTCCTACCGGCTCGTCCCAGTTCTCTTGCCCGGCGCCAAACCCGAGCGCTTGAGCCAGCTCCCCAGCTTTCTGGCAAACCGCACCTGGGTGGATTTCGCCAAGGGGCTCGACGACGCCGAGGCGCTTCACCGCCTCGTGTGCGGAATTCAAGGCAAAGAGCCCGGCCCGCCCGGTGGAGCGTCCTACGAGCCCAGCCGCCGGCAACAGCATCTCGGTGGCTCCGCGCGACGCCACCCCCTGCGCACGCTTGCTGTGATGACCGCGATACTGCTCCTGGCCGCCGGGGCAGCCTTCTTCCGGACGTCGCGTCGGGTACCCACCGCACTTCCGGAGGCACCTCCACCCGCAGCGACGGGCCCGAACCCTCTCGCACCATCGGAGCCCGCCCCGAAGCCATCCTCCCCCGCCGCATTTCCGGAGACATCTCCCTCCCCTGTGAAGTCCCGGAGCCCTTCCTCCCCAGCAGCGCCTTCCACGAAGCCACCCGGCCCGCTCGTCGAACTTCGGGTCACCTGTGAGCCACCGGGGACCATCACGGTGAACTCCGGCGGCCAGACCTGGACCCGCCCGAGTCCGCTCACTGTTTCCCTGCGTCCCGGCCGGGTCGACCTCGAAGCCACCGGAACTGGGAAGCAGGCATTCCATATCCATGACTCGTTCGTACTGCCTCCATTCCCCGGGCAGCAGACGCACGCACTGCTGGCCCAGATGGGAAGGGTGGTGTTCCGCTCCCGTCCGTCGTCGCTCGTGACGGTCGACGGGGTCCAGCAGACCGACGTGCCGGGCGAGCTGACCCTGTACGAGGGGGAACACACCGCGTCTTTCGAGTGCGACCCGCGTTTCGCGGACTGCACCGGCAAGGCCAAGGTGACGATTTCGTTCCAGGTGAAGCCAGGGTTCAATCCTCCAGTGGAGCAGATCTGGAAATAGTCCGCCGTAATACCGCGCTCGCCCGGCGTAAATGGGATGACAGCAAGCACGGAGGCCCCATGCCGGTATTGGCCCACATCATCGGATTGGTTGTGCTCGTAGCCGCCTCCGATCACCCGACCGCGGCAGCCACCGATTACCCACTCGTGGTGGCTGGCAAGATCCTCTACGAGCGGCAACTCACAGGCATGTGCGACGAAGTCGTCCGTCTGGCCAAGACTGCTCCAAATCTCCAGGACGGTGAGCGCGCCCAACTGCATCTGCTCGCCGCGATGCGAGCCATCGATGATGGTCATGAGGCGGAGGCGAAACACGAGATCGCTCGGGCGCTGCGACTCGATCCTTCGGTACCAGCTTCACCCGGCGCCTTGCTCCGGTTGCACGATTTGATCGCAGAAGTGCGCTCGCAACCGCCAGAGGAGTCGGCTCAAGGCGAAGATGGCGGTGAGGCTGCTACATCTGAACGCGTCCTGACGGTCGTCATCCAAGTGATAGACGTGCTTCTGGAGAGACTGAAAGACGAAGACAAGGACGTAAAACAGCTCCTCGAGTCCACCCGGACCAAGATGGCGCTGACCGCAGATGAAACTGCACAGGTGGCGTTGCGCTTGGGCATCCTCAAGATGGAGAAACGCGACGTCCCTGGCGCCAAAGTGGCTTTCCGCGAAGCACTGAGAACGAATCGCAGCATGGAGCTTCCAAGCTATGCGACCGGTGCAACGCACAACGTCTTCAACGAGGTCAAGTACGCCCTCCAGGACCCGGTGGTCGTCACGCCGTCGCCGTTCAGCATCGTCTTCGCGGAAGACCCACAGCGCCCGGGACTCTACTTGGGCGGAGCGGGGCTGGCGCTTATTGCCGGTGGAGTTGTGGCCGGTTCTATCGCGCTCACGGCCTCTCGAAACCAGCAGATCGCTTCGGCCAATGGAGATTGGAACGCCTACGTCCGCAGTCGTGAAACCGGAAAGATGGCGGCCAACGTCGCGGACGGACTGTATGGCGTCGGGGCGCTCGCAGTGGGTGTCGGCGCCTTCATCTTCTTGCGGAACACCCCCGGCACCGCGATCGGTGCAAGCAGTGAATCCGGGCACACTTCCGTGGTGATCGGAGGGAATTTCTGATGAAGCGCCTCTTTCCCCTCCTGCTTCTCGTCAGCGGGTGCAACCTTCTGCTCCACTTCGACGTTCCATCACCCCCTCCGACGTTACTGACCTATACCACCCCGGTCACCTATACCATGGGCCGGCCCATCGACGAGAACAGGCCATCATATCAGGGCGGGCCACCTGACTTGTATGCGGTCAGTCCGGAGCTTCCCCCAGGCCTGAGCTTGGACAAAGGAATCATCTCCGGCATCCCGACGGCGCCGTCGCCTGAGGCCGGGTACACGGTGACGGCAACCAACTCCGGTGGTTCCACGACGGCCACACTCATCATCACGGTGAAAGACGTGCCGCCCTCGTTGCTCTCCTATTCCTCCAACTCGGCCACGTACACGAAGGGGCAGGTCATACCGAGCAACACGCCTTCCAGCAGCGGAGGGGCGGTCGTCTCCTATTCAATCAACCCTCCTCTTCCGGTTGGGCTGACTCTCAACACCACGACGGGCGTCATCACGGTGTTGCTGAGCGTGGTGGATGAGGGATCGGCGGGCGAGATCGATCCAGTTGATTGCCGGGTAGCGATCTTGCGGGCGGTGCCGTCGCCATCGTGGGCCTGGATCCCGGGCCGGCATGTTG
>Ga0075421_100005607_pt1 | contig 15206 bp, 14 predicted proteins | sample SoiMetdeltSBSDD5_FD_75292 | JGI IMG/M metagenome (GOLD analysis project Ga0075421, IMG submission 75292) | Bulk soil microbial communities from a Populus tree surrounding site in Tennessee, USA - Soil MetaG P. deltoides SBSDD5 | ecosystem: Environmental > Terrestrial > Soil > Tree plantation...
CCGGGCCTCGCGGACGCGCTCGCCGGGATCGCGGCGGTGATTGCGCCATGAGCCGCCCGAGTCTTCACCACGTTCTCGGCAGCCTCGGCGCCACGGCCATCACCGGGACCGGTGACGACGTGCGCGCGACGGTGGCGCCCAGTCAGGTTCGCGCGCTCGCGGATGCGCTCGGCGCGCTCGGCCTCGAGCTCCAGCTCTTCACGGCCGCCGACACGCGGGCGACCACCGGGCACTTCACGCTCGTCTACGTCTTCGCGCCGCCGACGCACCGGCCGTGCGTCACGCTGCGCGCGCCGCTTCCGCCCGACGAGCCGCGCATCGCGTCCCTCGCCACGCGGTCGTTCGCGGCGAGCCGCTTCGAGCGCGAAGTGCACGACCTCTTCGGGATCGTTCCGATCGACCATCCCGACGTGCGGCGGCTCGCGCTCCACCAGTTCTGGCCCGCCGGCTATCATCCGCTCCGCGCCGATGTGCCCACCCGCACGGACTTCCAGGACGACGGGCAGCCGTTTCCGTTCAGTCGCGTCCAGGGCGAAGGCATCTTCGAGATCACGGTCGGCCCCGTGCATGCCGGCATCATCGAGCCGGGCCACTTCCGGTTCAGCGTCGAGGGCGAGACCATCGTCAATCTCGAGACGCGGCTGGGCTTCGTGCACAAGGGCACCGAGAAGCTCTTCGAGATGCTGCCGTTCGCGCGCACACCAGAGCTGGCCGAGCGCGTCTCGGGGGACACGAGCGTGGGCCACGCCCTCGCGTACTGCCGGGCGCTGGAGCAGATCGCGGGCGCCGACGTGCCGCCGCGCGGAGCCGCGCTGCGGGCGGTGCTCCTCGAGCTCGAACGGCTCTACAACCACGTCGGCGACGTCGGCATGATCGTCAACGACACCGGCTTCGCCTTCGGCCACGCGCATTGCTTCCGGCTCCGTGAGGAGCTCCTGCGTCTGAACGAGCGCCTCACCGGGCATCGGCTCCTCCGGGGTGCGGTCGTTCCGGGCGGCGTCACGGGCACGGTGGTCACGCCGCCGGCGGCGTTCGCGCGCGACGTCGCGCAGATCGTCCGCGAGTTCGAAGACGTCGCTCGCCTGTCACTCGACAACACGATGGTGCTCGAGCGCCTCCAGGGCACCGGGCGACTGACGACACGCACGGCGCGCGAGATGCAGGTGGTCGGCATGATCGCCCGCGCGAGCGGGATCGACACCGACGCGCGCCGCGACGCCCCCTTCGCGCCGTACGATCGCCTCGGCGTTCGCGTGCCGGTCTACGAGACGGGCGACGTGTGGGCGCGCACGGTGCTACGCCTCGACGAGGCTCGGGAATCCGTGCGGCTCATCACGGCCATCCTCGACCGGCTCGAGAGCGGGTCCGCGCAGACCGCCCTGGGCGCGCTTCGTGCCGGCGCAGACGCGACCGTGGTGGTCGAAGCGTGGCGGGGCCCGATCTGGTACTGGGTACTCGCAGCCGGGCCGGCCGGCGTGGCCCGCGTGAAGGTGGCAGATCCCTCCTTCCGCAACTGGCCCGCCCTCGAGTACGCGGTGCTGGAGAACATCGTTCCGGACTTCCCGCTCTGCAACAAGAGCTTCAACCTGAGCTACTCGGGGTCTGATTTGTAAGGCCCATTCGCACGCGTGGTACCGTGAAATCGATGATTCTCCACGTACTCGCCTGCGATTACGACGGGACGATCGCCGACCACGGGGTGCTCAGCCCCGAGACCGCCGCCGTGCTCGGGCGTGTACGCGACTCCGGCCGCAAGCTCTTCCTGGTCACGGGGCGGATGCTCGACGATCTCAAGCGCACCTGTCCCGATGTCGACCGCCTGTTCGACCTCGTCGTCGCCGAGAACGGAGGCTTGCTCTATGTCCCCGAGCGGCGCGAGGTGCGCCGGCTTGGGGACGCCCCGGAGCCGGCGCTCGTCGAGGCGCTCCAGCGCCGCGGCGTGCCGCTCGATGTCGGCGCCTCGATCCTCGCGACGACGGCCGACTTCTCGGAGGCCGCGCTGGCCGCGATTCGCGAGACGGGTGTGGAGCGATCGCTCGTCTTCAACAAGGGCTCGCTCATGCTGTTGCCAGGCGGTGTGACGAAGGGCACAGGCCTGACCGCCGCGCTCGACGCCGCCCAGCTGTCGGCCCACAACCTCGCGGGCATCGGCGACGCCGAGAACGACCACGCGTTTCTCTCGATGTGCGAGTGCGCGGTGGCGGTCGCCGATGCGGTGCCCGCGCTCCGCGAGCGAGCCGACATCGTGACGGCCGCTTCGGGTGCGGCGGGCGCGCGGGAGTTCATCGAAGAGCACGTGCTCCCCGACATCCCGGACCTGGCGCCGCGTCTGAAACGCCACGACATCAAGATCGGCGAGGACAGCGCGGCCACGCCCGTCACCGTCGGCGCACACTGTACGCACCTGCTCGTGGTGGGCCCGTCGGGCAGCGGCAAGACCACCCTCACGGTGGCGCTCGTCGAGCAGCTCGTCGATTCGGGCCGCACCACGTGCCTCATCGACCCGGAGGGGGACTACCACACGCTCTCGGAGTTTCCGCGGGTCGTGGCGATGGGCGGCAAGGGCGAGCACGCGCTTCCCACGCCCGACGAGCTCGGGCAGCTGCTCGGGCGCCCGGGCGACAGCCTCGTGCTCGATCTCTCCGCGCTCTCACGCCCGGAGAAGGTCACGTACACGACCAAGGTGCTCGCCACTGCGAACGCCGTGCGGGGCTCGCGCGGCATGCCGCACTGGCTCGTGATCGACGAGGCGCACCACATCTTCCCCGCGGACGGCTCGCAGGCGGTCGAGCTCCTGCCCGCCGGCATGGAGTCGTTCTGTCTGATCACGCTCGGCGTCGACGATCTGCCGCGCGAGATCACCGAGCGCGTGAACACGATCGCGTCCACCGACCTCGATAGTTTTCGCAAAGCCACCGAACGCGTGTTCGGACACTACGTCCACGGGCTCCGCCTTCCAACGGGCGCGCCGCTCGAACGCGGCGAAGCCGCCATCGCCTGGCGGGACGCGGATCGGCCCGCGGTGCGATTCCGCGTCAGCCCGCGTCGCATGGAGCACCGCCGGCACGTCCGCAAGTACACGGAGGGCGAGCTGCCGCCGGAGCGCAGCTTCTTCTTCCGGGGTCCGGAGAACGCGCTCAACCTGCGCGCCGCGAACCTCGTACGCTTCGTGGAGCTGGCCGAGGGCGTGGACGAAGCCACGTGGACGCACCATCTGCGCGCGGGCGACTACTCGCGGTGGGCGCGCGACAAGATCAAAGACCCCGAGCTGGCGGACGAGATCCGTGGCGTGGAGCCGCTCGACCTGCCGCCGTCCGAGTCGCGCCCGCGCGTGCTGGACGCGATCCGCAACCGCTACGCGGTCTGAGCTCGGAGGAGCTAGCCCCAGCGCACGTCCGTGGCGGACTTGTCTTCGCGGAGGCCGAGGAAGGTCGGGTGGCGAAGCCTGCCGTCGCCCGTCCGCTCCGTGAAGCCGATCTGCGCGACCAGCTTCGGCTCCACCCAGGTGACGCCGCGCTCGCGCGGGGCGTCGGCGAAGGGCGATGATGCGCGCACGAGCGGTCGCAGGCGCTTGCTCAAGTCGTCGAGTGTCTTCCCGGTAAAGCCGGTCCCCACCTTCCCCGCGTAGCGGAGCGCGCTGTCCGCCCACGCGCCGATCACGAGCGCGCCGAGATGGCTGCGACTGCCTTCGGGCGCCGTGAAGCCCCCGATGACGAACTCCTCCTCCGCGCGCACCTTCACCTTGCGCCAGAGCGGCGAGCGCGCGGCCGCCACGTACACCGACGCGCCGTCCTTGGCGATCAGCCCTTCCAGTCCCCGCCGGCTCGCGGCCGCGAACGCCTTGAACCCGTCCGTCCCGAGCCGGCGTGCGAGCAGCATCGCGGGGCCGGGCCGGACTTCGCGCTCCACGACGGCGCGCCGCTCGCTGAGTGGCAGACGACGCAGATCGCGGCCACGGGCATACAGACAGTCGAAGACCACGAACACCGGCGCCGAGGCGCCTTCGCCGACCATGCGCCGCTGGAGAAGCTGAAAGCGCGAGATCCCGCGGCGGTCGAAGATGACGACCTCACCGTCGAGGAGCAGCGTGGGCGCGGGAAGCGCCGCGACCGCCTTCGCCACGTCGGCGAATTCTTCCGTGCGGTCCTTCATGTTGCGCGTGAGGAGCGTGACGCGCCGGCCCTCCTTGTACGCCAGGAACCGGAACCCGTCGTACTTCTCCTCGTAGACCCAGCCGGGATGATGGAAGGGCGCATCGACCAGGGTGGCGAGCATCGGCGCCACCCGGAATGGGATGCGCGACGCCGCCACGCTCAGCTGGCGCGACGCGCGCGAGGGCGCTCGGGGTCGGCGGCGGTCGCCTGCTCGAGCTGGCGTGGCGTCGCGCCGGCCGCCTTCGCGATGCCGGCCATCGTGCGGCGCGAGACCACCGACAGGGGTCGCGTGATCGTGAGGTCGTCGGCCGACGCCGCGTCGTCGCGATGCTTGATCAGGAGCCACTGGCGCGAGCCTCGCGTGCGCACGAGCACCCACGAGCCACCGAGCTTCTTGCCGTGCAGGCGGAACTTCAGCTGGCCCTTCGCGAGCGCCTGCGTGACGAAGTCGGCGCCGCCCTTCGCCAGCGAACGATCCGGCATCTCCGGCTCCCAGCTGCCGTGATCCCAGATCATCACGGTGCCGCCACCGTACTCCCCTTCGGGAATGACGCCCTCGAAGTGGTTGTAGTCCATCGGATGCGGCTCCGTCTGCATGGCGAGGCGCCGCACGCTGGGATCGAGCGAGGGGCCCTTCGGCACCGCCCACGACAGCATCGCGCCCTCGTGCTCGAGACGGAAGTCGTAGTGCAGATGTCCCGCGCGGTGTTTCTGGATGACGAAACGGAGCGCGCCTTTGGACTCGCGGGCGCCTTTGGACTCGCGGGCACCTTTGGACTCGCGGGCACCCGGGCTTCGCCCGCCCGCTCGGGTCGCGCGCTTCGCGGGCACCCCCGACGGCTCCGGGGTCACGGCGAAGTCGCGCTTCCGGTTGTACTCGGCGAGAACGCCGTAGCGGCTCAGCGACTCTCGCGACGGGGTGGCTCGACGCGACGCCATGACTCGATTGTACGGCTCAATGATAGAGGAGCCAGTACACGACCACCCCGCTGACGGAGACGTAGAGCCACAGCGGCAGCGTCCATCGCGCGATGCGCACGTGGCGCACGAAGCCCGCGCTCGGGTCGCTTGCCCCGCGCCAGCCGCGATAAATCGTCGTCAGCGCGAGGGGCACGATCCCGGCGGCGAGGACGATGTGGGTGATCAGGAGCGTGAAGTAGACGATCCGGATCGGCCCCTGCCCGCCGAACGGCCGCGAGCCCGCGTGATAGTGGTACGTGACGTACGAGAGCAGGAACAACGTCGACACCGCGAATGCGCCGAGCATGCAGCTGACGTGCGCGACGACGCGCCGGCGCCGAATGAAGAGCCAGCCCGCCACCAGCAGCCCCGCGCTGATCGTGTTGAGACACGCGTTGACCAGCGGCAATGCGGCGACGTCGAACGTCGCCGGCCGCGTCGCGCCCCCGCTCGTCATGAGGGCGCCCACGAGGCCGACGACCACGAGGGACAGGATCCCGATGGTCACGAATGCGGCCCGATCGCCCATGGCCTGACTAGTAACTCATTGGCATCCCCCCTGCAATCCAGACAGGGCAGGATACGAGGAGGACTGAGCGATGAAGGGTCTGGGTGTGATCGTTCTTTCCGGACTGGTGATCGCGGGCTGCTCCACGTCGAGCGGATACCGGACGGCGGGCGGAACGCCGTACGTGACATCGTCGCGCGGCCAGAGCGCGGCCCAGCAGTCGGCAGATACGACGGCCTGCCAGCAGGTCGCGTCAGATGAGAGTCATCGTGGAACCGAGACCGCCAAGGGTGCCGGAGTCGGTGCCGCTGGCGGAGCGCTGGCCGGGGCGGCGGCAGGCGCGGCAATCGGAGCCGCGACGGGCGGTGACGTCGGCACGAGCGCCGGAATTGGCGCGGGTGTCGGCGCGGTAGGTGGTGCGGCCGCTGGCGGGGGTTACAAGTATTCGAAGTCGAAGGACGCGTACAACGCGGCCTTCGCCTCGTGCATGAGCGCCCGCGGGTATTCGGTCACGTACTGATTCACCGTCGAGGGCCGGCGGGGGCGCACGCTTCCGCCGGCTCCTCACCGACGTTTCCCTCTCATCTCTTTCCGCCTCCGGCCGATAACTCCTCCGGGAACCACTGCGCATGGTGGTCCGGAAGGGGCGGAATGCAGGTCGAGGTCGACGATCGCCTACAGAGCTTGATGGCCCTCAGTCGGGACGCGGCCGCCGCGCTCGACGTGGACGGCGCCTTCCAGGCCATCATGCGCGCGGCGGTGGAAATCACTGCGCCCTCCGTGGTCGCCCTCTGGGCGGTCGACGAGAAGACAAGGTCCCTCACGCGCACCGCGGTCTCGGACGAGGCCGTCTACGCCGACTTTCCACTGGGGACGTTCAAAATCGGCCAGGGGCTCGTGGGCGAGGTCGCCGCGACGGGTAAGAAGATCCACGTTCCGAACGTCTTCGTCGACCACTCGCGGATCCCGTTCCCCGACTGGCACCGCCGGCACGGGCTTCCCAGCTGCGACGCGCTTCCGATCATGTTCCGCGACTCGATCCTGGCGGTCCTCGTATGCAGCCGGCCCACGGCCTTTGCCGACGACGACGAGACGCCCGAACTCCTGACGTACGTCGTCGACCATGCGGCGATCGCCATCCGGAATGCCATGCGGCTCGAAGCGCTCCTCGAAATCAGTCGGGAGCTGGCCAGCATCCACACGGTCGACGCGCTGCTCGCGCGCATCGCCGAGGCGTGCGGGCGGCTGCTCGCTTCGGACTCCGTGACGTTCCGACTCATCGAAGGGGACGAGATGCTGCTGAAGGCGACCTGGGGCGACGCGGGGCACATGGCCTTGCGGCCACGGATCGGGATCGGAGAAAGCCTGTCCGGCGTGGTTGCCACGACCGGACGCCCGCTGAACCTCGCGAACGCGCTCGACGATCCTCGACAGCTGCCCGCGCATCGCGAAGAGATGGACCGGCTCGGCTATCGCGCATGGCTCGGGGTGCCGCTGAAGCTCGGCGCGCGCGTGCTGGGTGTCCTCGGCGCGCGCACTCGCCGGGAGGACGGATTCTCCGCCGGCGACGTCAGCATCGCCTCGGCGTTCGCTTCGCAAGCTGCCGTGGCCCTCGAGAACGCGCGCCTCGAGGCGGATCACGCGCGGCTCTACGCAGGCCTCGCCGACAAGACGCAGCGGCTCGAAGTGCTGCATCGCCTCGCGCTCGGCCTGACGGCGACCGTGGGCCGTGAGGCCACCTTCTCGGCCGTGACCCGTGCCGCCGTGGCGCTCTTTGGCGATGTCGGCTGCAGCCTCTGGCTCCTCGACGCGGACTCAGAAGACCTGGAGCTCGTCGCGGACGAGGGCATCCGCTTCCCCACGCTCCGCAAGACGCGCGTCATGAAGGTGGGCCAGGGCATGATGGGCACGGTCGTCGGGGAGCGGCGCACGATCGTGCTCGACAACATCCAGGAGCGCGGCCACAACCAGGCGCTGAGCGCCGCCGAAGGGTTTCGCGCCGCGATGGCCGTCCCGCTGCTGCTCGACGACCGCTGCTTCGGTGGACTGTCGGTCCGGCGCCGCTCGGAAGACCCGTTCACGCAGGAGGACGTCGACCTCCTCACCGCGCTCGCCGGCCACGCCGCGATCACCATCGAGCACGCCCGGCTCTACGACAACCTGCGCGAGCAGGCCGGGGCCCTGCAGGCCAAGAACGAGGAGCTCGACAGCTTCGCGTACGCGGTGTCGCACGACCTCAAGGCGCCGCTCGTGAGCTTGCAAGGAATGGCGGGGCTCCTCGAGGAGGAATGCGCGGAGCAGCTGGGCGAAGACGGCCGCCACTATCTGTCGCGAATCGGCGCGACGGTCAAGCAGATGGAGCGGCTGATCGGCGATGTGCTCACGCTGTCCCGGATCGGCCGCGAAGGTCGCCCGACCGAGCTCGTCTCGCTCGACGAGGTCGTGGACGTCGTGCTCGATCGTCTGGCCGAGCCGATGAAGACGCGGGGCGTGACGGTGACCCGTGCCGAGCTCGGCCCGGCGCAGGCGATCCGGACGCAGATGGAGCAGGTCTTCGCGAACCTCATCGGCAATGCCGTGAAGTACATCGGCGACACCACGGATCCGCGCGTCGAGATCGGCAAGATCGGCAGCGAATATTTCGTGCGCGACAACGGCATCGGCATCGCGCCCGAGTATCACGCTCGCGTCTTCGAGACGTTCCAGCGCCTCAAAGACGTCGAGGTGGAAGGCTCGGGCATCGGCCTCGCGATCGTCAAGAAGGTCATCGAGGCCGCCGGCGGCACCCTCCGCCTGGAGTCGGCTGCCGGCGAGGGCTCTACGTTCTTCTTTACGTGGCCAGCTCCGCCAACGTCCGGATGATGCGGTCGGGACGAACGGCGCTGCCCGCCGGAAGCCCCGTGCCCGCCCGATCGATCCAGATTCCCTGCATGCCGAGCTGTTGCGCCCCCGCGACGTCGAAGTCCAGGTGGTCTCCGACCATGCACGTCTCGTCGGCACGGACCTTCAGCGTATCGAGCGCGTGGCGATACACGACCTCATCGGGCTTGCCGGCCCCGAACTCGCCCTCGATCACGATCACGTCGAAGTAGCTCGCCAGCGCGTGCCGCGTGATCTTGTCGCGCTGCTGCGCGGCATCCCCGTTCGTCACGAGCCCCAGCCGCACGCCGCGCGCGCGCCAGCCCTGAAGGCACGTGAGCGCGTCCGGGAAGAGCTGCATGCGCTCGCGCCGGCGCCGCGCGAAGTCCGCGGCGATCGACGTGGCCAGCGCGGCGTCAGGTCGCCCGAGCGTCTCCAGGGCGTGCTCGACGATCTTCGTCCACGCTCCCGGCATGTTCACGCGCTCGCGCCGATGACGCGTCGGGTCGTCCCAGAACCACCGCCGGCTCTCTGCCACGGCGGGGACGAGCGCTTCGAGGCTGACGGCGCCGCCGGAGCACCCCACGCTGCAGGCCGCGCTCCAGCACTCATCCACACCACCGGAGTAATCGAGCAAGGTGTCGTCGAGATCGAGCAAGAGTGACTTCACGCATCGATTGTAACGTTTCCCTTCCGGCTTCCCGCACTAGGGGGCACGTGCGTTGCTACCCCTCCATGGCGGCAGAGCGAAAGCGACCGTTGCGAGAAAAAGCGACCGTTGCGAGAAGAAGGCACCGAGCGGGCGGGAAAGGGGCGTCTAGCTTAGGACGAACGCGCGGCAAGAGCCCATTGAGCGGGCACCCGAGCGGGCGGGCGAAGCCCGGGTGCCCGCGAGTGGAAGAACGATGGTCCAGCAAGCCCATCGAGCGGGGGCCCGAGCGGGCGGGCGAAGCCCGGGAGCCCGCGAGTTCAAAGGAGGACAACATGACGGATCGATATTCCGAGCGCGGGCAGCGCTGGGAAGATGGCGAGCGGCACCATCGCGATCGTGAGCGCGAGTACAGCGACGGCGATCGCGGCTTCCTGGAGCGCTTCGCCGACGAGATGCGCTCGTGGTTCGGCAACGAGGAAGCGCAGCGGCGGCGGATGATGGACGAGCGCGAAGACTGGCGCGGCGAGCGCGGATCCAGCGACTGGCGATCGCGCGATCGCGGCCGCGAGTGGGGTCGCAGCGAATGGCCGCGCGGCGAGTCGAGCCGGACGTCCACCGAGTGGCGTGGCCCGGATGAGCGCCAGTGGAGCCGCAGCTGGGGCTGGGTCGAGGGGCCCGGTAGCTACCGAAGCAGCGGGTACGGCATGAGCGGGCTCGGAAGCTACGGAACGTTTGGCCGGGAGCGTGACTGGGGCCGGCAGGGCCGTGAGACGCACGAGTCTTCCAGCCGCGACTGGATGACGACGAACGGCCCGTACACCGGTCGTGGTCCGCGCAACTACCAGCGCTCGGACGAGCGCATCCGTGAGGATCTGTGCGAGCGCTTCACGCAGCACAGCTATCTCGATCCCACCGACATCGACGTGCGCGTCCAGAACGGTCAGGTGACGCTCGACGGCACCGTGAGCGACCGCTGGGCGAAGCGCACCGCGGAAGATCTCGCCGACAACGTCTGGGGCGTGAAGGAGGTTCACAACCTGCTTCGCATCGTCCCGATCGACCTCGGTCAGGAGCCACAGCGGGAAGAGCGCCGAGAGCAGGGCGGCACGGGCCCGCAGCGAGGGACCTGGGCGGCCTGAAGACGGCGAGCGCCTCACCGACCGTGGTGAGGCGCTCGCTCGCCTCCCCTCAGGAGGCGGCGAGGCCGAGGAGCTCGAGCGTGACGACGCGGCCGGTCGCGAGATCCGCGACGCGCACGGCGTGGTTGTTGGTGTCGGCGATGTAGAGGCGGCCGCGCGCAACGCTCAGTCCACCCGGCTCGCTGAAGCGCGCCTCCTTTGCCTCGCCGTCGCGATGCCCGGCCACCCCGTCGCCGAGAAGCGTGCGGCACTCGGCCGTGGCCGGATCCAGGCGCTTGACCTTGTGATTGTAGGTGTCAGCCACGTAGAGCACGCCGCCGTCTCGGGCGACGCCGAGAGGGTGCTGGAGACGCACGGCCGCGCCGACCCCATCCAGGTCGCCGAACTCGAAGAGTCCTTCGCCGACGATCGTGCGGAGCGTGCCACTCGCGAGATCGACCACGCGGATGGCGCTCGCCTCGCTATCGGCCACGTAGAGACGTCCGTCCGCGCCCGCGAGCCCGCTCGGCTGATTCATCGAGGCCTCCGCGAGCGGACCGTCCTCGAGCGCCTCGCGCCCGTCGCCGGTGTGCGGCGCGATCGTGCCACGGCCGAGCGGCATCGCCCACAGCTGATGCGTCCCCGCCATCGCGACGTACAGCACGCCGTCGACGACGGCGAGGTCCCACGGGGAGCTCAGCGCGACGCGATCAGCCACGCCGCCGACTCGCTCCGCCATGAGCTGCTCGCCGGTGCCGGCGACCGTGCTCACCTCGCCCGATCGTAGATCGACGGCGCGCACCAGGTGGTTCTCGGTGTCGGCGACGTACAGCGTGTCGTCCACGAGCGCGAGGCCTTGGGGTCCGGAAAAGCTCGCCGCGCTGGCAACGCCGCCGATGACCTGGCGCACGGCGCCATCGAGATCCGCGATCACGATGCGGTGGTGACCGGTATCGCTCACGAACAGCCGTCCGCTCCGCTCGTCGGCGAGGATCTTGCCGGGGAAAAGCAGTGGCGTGTTCGCCGGCGCGGCGTCGGCGGCGACGTCGAGCGCCCGCCGATCGAGCAGGCCGGCGGCGTCGAACTCCTCGACCATCTCGGCGAGCAGCTCGTCGAAGGCGGCCAGCGGCAGCTCGCCCTCGTGCTTGCCGATGACCTTCCCGGCGGGATCGATGAACATGAGGGTCGGCCACGCGCGCACGGCGTATTGCTGCCACACCGAGAAGTCGCGATCGTTGACGACCGGATGGCCGACGTTCAAGCGCAGGATGGCCTGTCGCACGGCCTCGGTCTCACGCTCGGTGGTGAACTTCGGCGTGTGGACGCCGACCACCGCCAGCTCGCGCGCGTACTTCCGCTCGAGCTTCCGCAACTGCGGAAGCATGTGCACGCAGTTGATTCAGCAGAACGTCCAGAAGTCGAGGACGACGATCTTGCCGCGCAGGTCCTTCACGCTCAGCGGGCGGCGCGCGTTGAGCCATTCCGCGTCCGAGGGAAAATCGGGCGCGTTCACCTGCCCGAGGAATCTCACGGGAGGGCTTCGAACGCCGGAGAAATGTCGGCGCCGGGCTTCGTCAGGGCCGGGTCGAAGAGCGTGTACGGATTGACGTTGCCGAGCGCGGCCGAGATCGACTCCGGCACGCCCGGGTGACGTCCCCGCAGCGTGGTCAGGAAGTCGCGGATCTCACGCCGGACGCTTTCTTTTTCACCGCACACGCAGCCGATCGTGTCGAAGCCGAGCTCGCGCGCGTACGTCGTCGTGAGCTCCTCGCTGACGAGCGCGAGTGGCCGCACGAGGCGCAGCCCGCCCTTGCGCGAGCGCGCCACGGGCGGCAGCGACGCGATCCGGCCGTTGAAGAGCACGTTGCGCAGGAGCGCTTCCGCGCAATCGTCCGCGGTGTGGCCGAGCGCGAGCACCGTGCACCCGAGCTCGCCGGCGGTCGTGTAGAGCATCCGGCGGCGATGACGGCTGCAGACGTCACAGCCATGCGCGACGCCCTCCGCGACGAGGCTCAGCGTCGCGGGCTCGTCCCGCACCTCCCAGGGAACGCCGAGCGCGCGGATCTGGCGCTCGAGCTGGCGAATCGGGGCCTTGAACTTCCCCTGCTCCACGGTGACGGCAACGAGCTCGTACGGAAACGGCGCGCGCCGGCGATGGGCGACGAGCGCATGGAGCAGACAGAGACTGTCCTTGCCTCCGGAGACGCCGACGGCGACGCGATCACCGGCCTCCAGCATCCTGAAGCGGCCCATCGCGCGACCGACCAGATCCAGCACCGTGCGCTCGACGCCGACGTCCACAGGCATGCGCCATACTGTACGCGATGCCCGAGCTTCCGGACGTGACCGCCTATCTCGCCGCGCTCGAGCCGCGCGTGCTCGGCCAGCCGCTCACGGGAATCCGGATCGCGAGCCCGTTCCTGCTCCGGTCGGTCGATCCGCCGCTCCGCGAAGCGTTCGGCAAGCGCGTCGTCGGCCTGCGCCGCGTCGGCAAGCGCATCGTGATGCAACTAGAGGACGAGAGCCAGAGCGGGCGTCGCGAGGGCGGCCAGCCGGCCGGGAGCCCCGCTTCCGTCGCCCGGGAGCCCGCGATCTTCATCGTCATTCACCTCATGATCGCGGGCCGCTTGCACTGGAAGGACACGCCGGCGGCCCGCATCCCGGGCAAGCTCGGGCTCGCGGCCTTCGACTTCCCCAGCGGGACACTGCTCTTCACCGAAGCGGGCACGAAAAGGCGCGCCGCGCTCCACCTCGCGCGGGGCGAAGAAGCGCTCGCGGCACATGACGCCGGTGGGATCGATCCCCTCACCGCCGACCTCGCGGCCTTCCGGACCGCGCTCACACGCGAGAGCCACACGGTGAAGCGAGCGCTGACCGATCCGCGGTTCTTCAGCGGCATCGGCAACGCGTACTCCGACGAGATCCTGCACCGCGCGCGTCTCTCGCCGGTGAGGCTCACGCGGCAGCTCACGGACGAGGAGCTCGCGCGCCTGCACGCGGCCACGCGGACCACGCTCACGGACTGGATCGCGCGGCTCACCGCCGAGGCGAAGGAGGCGTTCCCCGAGAAGGTCACCGCGTTCCGCCCCGACATGGCCGTGCACGGGCGCTACGGCAAACCCTGTCCCGAGTGTGGCGCCCCGGTCCAGCGCATCGTCCACGCGGACAACGAGACCAACTACTGCGCGCGCTGCCAGACGGGCGGCAAGCTCCTCGCCGATCGCGCGCTCTCGCGCCTGCTACATCAGGACTGGCCGAAGACGCTGGAGGAGCTGGAGATGGGCCCGCGATGACGCGTTCATGTAAACTCTAAGCCACTCATGCACGGACTGCTGGCCTACGGCGCGTACGTCCCGCACTATCGTCTCGACCGCGCGGCGATCGCCCAGGCGCTCGGCGTCTCCGCCGGCAAGGGCACCCGCGCCGTCGCCTCCTTCGACGAGGACAGCACCTCGATGGGTGTCGAAGCTGCGCGCGCGGCGCTCCGCGGAGCTTCCGGCGTGACCCCCGCCGCCGTGTACTTCGCCACGACCGACCCGGGCTACCTCGACAAGACCAACGCCACCGCGATCCACGCGGCGCTGGGGTTGCCCGCAAGCGCGGGCGCGTACGACATGATCGGGGCCGTCCGTTCGGGTGCGGGCGCGCTGCGCGCGGCGCTCGATGCGCGACGGCCGACGCTCGCGGTGCTCGCGGACGTGCGCACCGGCCTTCCCGCCGGCGGTGACGAGCGCGAAGGTGGCGATGCCGCCGTGGCGCTCCTCTGTGGCGACGACGTGGCCGGCACGGTCATCGCCGAGCCGATCGCGTTTGCCTCGGCGTCCGCGGAGTTCCTCGATCGCTGGCGTGTTCCCGGCGAGAGCGCCTCTCACCAGTGGGAGGAGCGCTTCGGCGAGCACGTGTACCTGCCGCTCGCCGGCGCCGCCATGGGCGAGGCGCTGAAACAGGCGGGCGTGAGTGCCGCCTCGCTGAACCACGTCATCGTCGCCGGCCCGCACGGCCGCGCGTCCAAGGGCGCCGCGCGCGCGATCGGGGCCAAGCCGGAAGCGCTCGCCGACGATTTCACCGGCGTCATCGGCAACACCGGGACCGCGCACGCCGGGCTGCTGCTGGCCGATGCTCTCGACCGTGCCGCCGCCGATCAGCTCATCGCGGTCGTCTCGCTCGCCGACGGCGCCGATGTCACGATCTGGCGGACGACCGGCGCGCTGACGGCGCGACGGCCGGCGCCGACCGTGGCTCAGCGCGTTGCGGGTGGCACGCCGGTGGGATACGCGACGTTCCTCACGTGGCGCGGCCAGATCACGCGCGAGCCTCCCCGGCGTCCCGACCCTGAGCCGCCGGCGGCGCCGCCGTCGTTCCGTGGCGAGGACTGGAAGTTCGGCTTCACCGGCAGTCGGTGCCAGGCGTGCGGCACGCGCCACGTGCCACCGCAGCGGGTGTGCGTCAAGTGTCACGCGGTCGACCGCATGACGCCGGAGCGGCTGGCGGATGTATCGGCGACGATCGCGACGTTCACGATCGACCGGCTCGCCTACTCGCTCTCACCCCCGGTCGTGGCGGCGGTGATCGACTTCGAGGGCGGCGGTCGATTCCAGTGCGAGATGACGGACGTGGATCCGAAGAGCGTGAAGATCGGCGATCGTGTCGAGATGACGTTCCGCAAGCTCTACACCGCCAGCGGCGTCCACAACTACTTCTGGAAGGCTAAACCGGTAGCGGAGCGGGCGGGCGCGTGAGCGAGGCGGGCGGGCGCGGCATCAAGGCGGTAGAGCGCGGGACCGGAGCGGGCGGCGGCAGAGCCGCCGGGAGCCCGCGACTCCAAAGGAGCTTCTAATGGCGAGCAATGGCATTCGCGACCGGGTGGCGATCGTGGGCATGGGCTGCACGCAGTTCGGCGAGCGCTGGGACAAGAGCGTGGGCGACCTGCTCGTGGACGCCGCCACCGAGGCGGT
>Ga0075421_100005608_pt1 | contig 15203 bp, 18 predicted proteins | sample SoiMetdeltSBSDD5_FD_75292 | JGI IMG/M metagenome (GOLD analysis project Ga0075421, IMG submission 75292) | Bulk soil microbial communities from a Populus tree surrounding site in Tennessee, USA - Soil MetaG P. deltoides SBSDD5 | ecosystem: Environmental > Terrestrial > Soil > Tree plantation...
CTTGCGCCAGCGAGCGCAGCCCGTTGTGGCCGGCGAGACCGCCGCCGGCACGGGCCTGCAGCCGCCCCGGCTGGAGGTCGACGTCGTCGTGGACGACCAACAGCTGCTCCGGATCGACCTTGAAGTAGCGCGCCGCGGCGCCGACCGAGCCGCCGACGAGGTTCATGTACGTCTCGGGCTTGAGCAGGGCGAGCCGCAGCCCGTCGAGCCGGACCTCGGCCAGCTGCCCCGAGAACTTGCCCCGCCAGCGCGCGTCGAGCCGGCGCCCGAGCTCGTCGAGAACGAGCCAGCCGGCGTTGTGGCGGTCGCGTTCGTGCTCGCGCCCGGGGTTGCCGAGCCCGACGACGAGCAGATCCAGCGTCGAGGCGCGCTCGCCCCGACGGAAGAGCCGCACGAACTAGCCCTCGGTCGTGCCTTGTTCGCCGGCGGCGTCCGCCTCCGACTCGGCCGGTGCCTCGGCGGCGCCCTCCGGCACCTCCTCGCCCTCCGGCACTTCGCCCTCGGGCAGCTCCTCGCCCTCGGCGAGCTCCTCTTCCTCGGGCTCGGGCTCGACGATCCGCGTCGGCATGGTCACCGTCGCGAGCACCGTCTCCTCGGGATCGTCGAGATAGGTGACGCCCTCGCGCGAAGGCAGGTCGGCGAGGCGGAGCGTGTCGCCGATCGCCATTCCGCTGACGTCGAGTTCGATCCGCTCCGGGACCTCGAGCGGCAGCGCTTCGACGTTGATCTCGCGCTGCACCTGGGAGAGCACGCCGCCCTCTTTCACGCCCTCGGGATCGCCGATGAGCTCGACGACGACCTGCGCCTGGATCGGCTGATCGAGCCGGACTTCCTGGAGGTCGACGTGGATCACGTGCCCGCGCACAGGATGCACCTGGTAATCCTTGAGGATCGACGCGTGGGACGTCGCCTGACCGTCGAGCGTGACGTCGAGGATCGCGTGCAGGCCGCTATCGCCCGTGAGGACGCGCCGCAGCTCCCGCTCCTCGACGCAGAACGCATGCGGCTGCTGCCCGCGTCCGTAGAGGACGCCGGGGATCAGACCTTGACGCCGTAGGCGGCGCGAGTCACCGGTCCCCCGACCCTCGCGCTCCTGCACGGACAGCTTTACTCGCTCGCCGGCCACGGCGGCGAAGTGTAGCGACCGCTCTCCATTTCGATGGCGAGCGACGCCCCGGGCGAGGGATATGGACCGCCGGGCGAAGCAACGATGAGAAATCAACCGAGGAAACCGGCGGCGCGGCCACGCCTAGACAGGAAAGGTGATTCGAGTGATCAGGCTCGTCGCTCGTTGGCAGGTCTTCGTGTCAGGGGCAAGCAACGCCCTCAGGCGCCAGGACGGGCAGACCATGGCCGAGTACGGAATCGTGCTCGCCGCCATCACCATCGTCGTGGTGCTCGCGCTGATGACGTTCGGAACCGCCGTTAGCGATCAGATCAGCGGCATCGCAAGCATCCTTCCCGGCGGCTAGCCGGGGATACCGACGGACCGGCCGCGCCCCGCCGCCCGCGGCCGCTTCGTCAAATTCGGACCATCGATGTCCGGCCAGCTGCTCTAACCCCTCGTTTGCCCCGCGTTCGGCCCGACACCAGTCGGCGATAGGTCGAAGCACTGATTTGGAGTCGCGCGGGCCTGTCTAGGCGTCGTGCTGACGGAGGAACTCCGCCGACTTGGGCGGACCTTGCGTAAACCCGGCTTCCTGAAAGATCGCCGGGACCTCAGGGTCCGAGGTGAAGCTTTGCCAGCCCGCCTCGTCCCAGTCGAAGATCGCCCAAACCCGGTCGCTCTCATTTGGATCCCGAAAGACATGCGCCCCCTTGCAACCGTGCTGCTTTCGCTTCTCAGCGCCCTTGGTTGAGAAGGTATTCCAGAAGCGGTCGAAATCCCCGATCTTGGCCGTTGCCAGGACCATTGTCTCCTCCTCTGTCGGAACGTGTTGTTGTGCCGTCCACCCTACGCCACTTCATCACGACTGACTTGTACGTGTCGAGCGTCAGTGATTTCCACGGTCGGCACCGCAACGCCAACCGCCGCAACTAGACATGAGCGATCGGTGAGCGCACCGCCCCAATCGTCCCGAGACCCCAGATCTAGGGCCGGGCGGCTACCGAACGCCGAGCGCTTCCGCGGTTCCCGGCCCGAGGGGCTAGCTGCCCAACGTGGACGGCAGGGGTGGCCGCCAGGTGCGCCGCCCAGGCGCGATCACTCCGTTACCGCAGTCCCCCTGCCGCGCAAATGTAAATAACACGGGTGCAGCGGCTTTTCAACGATCGCCGGGTCTCGCGAGGTTGGCAAGGGACTCTTGTCGATCCGCTGGCATCGCTCCCTCAAGCTCGTCCCCGCTCGAGACCGACTGCGCCATGCGCCCGAGTATCGACGCCCAACCGGCGACGAGGGCGCACCAAAGTACGAGCACGAGAAGCGCAGCAGTTGGAAGGATCATCAGGTAGAGATCGCGCACAGCGTCGCTACTCCTCGACGATTCGGAAGACGCCGGCTATAACACCTCGCCGCAGGCTCTCTGAGCGACCGTCATTCCACTTGACCAGCCTCTGCAGCTCGTCCGCGTAGAAGACCGTGCCACGTACCGCGACGCGCATTCTCAGCGCTCGATCCGACGCACCACCGTCGGAGCCCGTGGATCAGAGAGACTGGCCGCAGTCGCCCCTTCCGTTGCTCTCCGATGGCGCACTATCCTAGCCTCTGCAGGCGTTTTCAAGAGGCTGCGCATCCTCGGGCGCACGTGCGTTTAGGTCACGGGCCAGCAGCCGGCGGCAGCAACCCGCGGATGAAGGCGTGGAGCCTTCCGCGCGCAACCCGACCCGCTGACCGAAGCGTTCCTGCGTCACCGCAAGGCCGCCGGCATCCCGACCGGAACGTTTCACATCCTCCGTCACACCCATGCGACGCACGCACTCTCGAGTGGCGTCCCTGTTCACGTCGTCGCGGCCCGGATCGGCGATCGACCTGAGACCGTCCTCAAGACCTACGCGCACGTGTTGCCAACGTCGGACGAAGAGGCTGCCGAGCAGGTAGCGGCGCCGATCGCTTAGCTATGTGGGCTTTTGATCTCAAGGCGGATCGTTCGGTGGAGGCGCCTCACCAGCTGTTTGGTCCCCGCCGGCGAGCTTGTCCTTCCACTGCGCGGCACCGGCCGCCATGCACCAACGGTCGCGGCCGCACCGAACGCCTCGGCGCCTTGGAAGGTCATTGCGCTGCCGCTCCGCTGCAGAGCCTTCGCCGCCTTCTTCAAGTTCGTTCGTCGCTCATGTGCGGGAATCGTAAAGCGCATCCGGGACAGCCCCGTTAGCGTCTCGTTAGCAAAGAAGGCTCAAACCCGCATGGCTGCGCGAAGTGTTCAGAAGAGCTGGTTCTCGCCGCCGAAGATTGCAGAAACCGAGTCGTCGGCGAAGACGTTCATGATCGTCTCCGCGAGGAGGCCCGAGACCGGCAGCACCGTCAGGTTGCCCGGGCGGTTGAGCGGATCGATCGGCACGGTGTCGGTGACGACGATCCCCGCGATGTCGGAGTCCTTGAACCGTTCCAGCGCGCCGCCCGAGAAAAGGCCGTGCGTCGCGAAGACCCAGACCTCGCGGACGCCGTGCGCGCGGAGCGCTGCCACGTTCGCGAGCAGGGTGCCCCCGGTCATGATCACGTCGTCGCCGAGGATCGCGATCTTGTCCCGCACGCGCCCGGTGATCTCGGTCACCTCGGCCAGATCGCGCTCCGGCCGGGTCTTGTGCATGATCGCGAACGTCCCCTCGATCATCTCCGAGAACCGGACGGCCATCTTGGCGCGGCCGGCGTCGGGCGAGACGGAGACGACGTTCTCGCCGGTGAGGCCGAGGTCGCGGAAGTGCCGCGCGAAGAGCGGCAGCGCGGTCATGTGATCGACCGGGATCGTGAAGAATCCCTGGATCTGGCCGGCATGGAGGTCCATCGTCAGGACGCGATCGGCGCCGGCGAGCTGGAGCATGTCCGCGACGAGCCGCGCGGAGATGGGCTCACGCGGTTTTGCCTTGCGATCCTGACGGGCGTACGGGAATAGCGGCATCACGGCCGTGATCCGCTTGGCCGACGCGAGCTTCGCGGCCTGAATCATGAATGCGAGCTCCATCAAGTGGCGGTCGATCGGCTCGCAACCGGTCTGGACGAGGAAGACGTCGGCGCCGCGAATCGACTCGAGGTAGCGGCAGTACGTCTCGCCGTTCGCGAAGGTCTCCAACTCGATCTCGCCGAGCTCGACGCCGAGGTGGCTCGCGATTGCGTCGGCAAGGTCAGGGTGCGACCGACCCGAGAAAACCATCAGCCGCTTCTGCGGTCCGCGCTCGATCCAGTGCCCCATCGCCGGCGCCGGCACGACCTCCGGCGGCTCGGGCGTCGTCTCGAGGCCGGGAAGCGTGACGGTCTCAGTCATCTGTGGGCCTTCCGTGCTTGTCGTAGACGTACCCTTCCTTCGTCACCTGGCGCGGCGCGAAGCCCGCAAGCGAGCCGGGCGGCACGTCATCCGTGACGACGGAGCCGACCGCAATCCACGCGTCATCGCCGATCTCGATTGGCGCAACGAAGGCATTCTGGACGCCGGTCCTGACGTTGCGCCCGATCTTCGTCCGCCCCTTCGGCCTGCCGGGCTGGTGCGGATAGTTGGCCGTGATCGCGCCGGCGCCGATGTTCGTCTCGGGGCCGATCTCGGCGTCGCCGATGTAGGACAGGTGCGGCACCTTTGTCCCTGTTCCGATCCTGGCGTTCTTGAGCTCGACGAACGTGCCCGCCTTCGCGCCGCTTTCCAGCGCGGTTCCGGGGCGAAGGTAACAGAACGGGCCCACCAATGCGCCGTCGCCGATCTCAGCGTCGACCGCGACGACGTGCGGGCCGATCTCGGCGCCGCGACCGACGCGGGTGACCCCGCGGAGCAGGGTGAAGGGATGGACGACGGAGTCGGGCTCGAGCTCGACCGACGGATCGATCCACGTCGTCTGCGGATCGACGAGCGTCACGCCGGCGAGCATGTGCTGCTCGTTGATCCGGTCGCGGAGGACGGCGCCGGCCCAGGCGAGGTCGGCGCGCGTGTTGATCCCCACCGGGGCGTCGGGATCGTCCGCCTTGTAGGCCGCCACCGTCTTGCCCGCCTGCGCGAGCGCGCGGACGGTGTCGGTCACGTAGAGCTCGGCCTGTGCGTTGTCGGAGTCCAGTCCGCTCAGCGCTGCCCAGAGCTCGGGGCCTGAGAAGACGTAGGTCGACGAGTTCAGCTCGCGGATCCGCCGCTGCTCCTCCGTCGCGTCGGCCTCCTCGACGATCGCGTCGATCTTGCCGTCACCGTCGCGGACGATTCGCCCGTACGGCAGAGTCCGGTCGGGTTCGAAGGTGAGGACGGTCGCAGCAGCCTCGCCGGCGCGGTGGGACTCGACGAGGCCCTCGAGCAGCTCGGGGGTCAGCAGCGGCGAGTCGCCCGAGAGGACAAGGATGTCGCCGTCGAAGCCGTCGAGCGCCGGGTGAGCCGCAGCGACGGCGTCGCCCGTGCCACGCGCCTCGGGTTGGACAGCGACGGTGACGCCGTCGGCAGCGATCGCATCTTGCGTCTCCGGCGACGTGACGACGACGAGCCGATCGGGCGAGAGGGCGCGGGCGGCATCGATCACCCAGTCGACCATCCGCCGGCCGAGGAGCGGGTGGAGGTGCTTCGGCGTCTCGGAGCGCATACGCGTCCCGTGGCCGCCGGCCATGATCACGGTTGCGAGTTGTTGCGTCACGGAGATGGCTGGGGCGCCAGGATTCGAACCTGGGATCGCGGGACCAAAACCCGCTGCCTTACCACTTGGCTACGCCCCACCGCGCTCGTCCTTTCCCCAAATACGCAGTCAGCACGGCCGCACGGGCAAAGCCCGCACGGCCTCCAAGCCGGCGTCGCAAGCGACGCCTCAGCACTTGGCTACGCCCCACCGATGAGTCGCCGGAGAGCCTCGCGCCCACCTACAAAGTTTAGTCGCGGGAGCTGAATAAGAGGACCAGCGCGACCACCGCCAGAAGCCCGACGATGATCAGCGCCAGCGTCCCCACGATCAGCACCAAGACCGGTACGAGCGCGACGAGCGCCTGAGAGACCGCGACGGTCCAGCCGGCCTGCCGGGCGGTGTCGGAGCGCACCCGGTGGGCGAAGCTGAACCAGCTCACGAGGACGAGAGCCGCGATCACGATCGCCGCCCACCACGAGATCGCGTGGAAAACGATGAGGATGCCTTCCGCAACGGCGATCCAGAAGGCGATCCGGACACGGCGTGGGCGTAGCCAGCGGCCGAATCGGCTCGAACCGTGCTCCAGTGCCGGCTGGCCCCCGTACTCCATCGCGGTCAACCGTACCAAGTAGGCACCGTCACCCAGGTCCGCCCGCGCCCCTCCAAAGTCGCCCGGGCCCGACGCGCCGTCTCGAGCTGCTGGAACAGCCCGTAGACGACAGGCCCGGCGCCTGTCACGTCGGCTCTGAACGCGCCGAGCTCGAGCAACTCGGCCGCGAGCGGCGAGCTCGCCAGATCGTTCGGCGGAAGCCGCGCGAGGTCGCCGGCCCGAGCCACTTCGTCCAGACTGCGCCTGAGCGCGGCGCGCCGGTTTCGAAAGCCTTTGCCGCCGTCGCGCTCGTCGAAAGCTGCGTAGACCGCGCCGCTCGAGAGCTTGTCAGCCCCGCGCGGGAGCAGGAGCACGACCCAGTAGTCCTGGGGGAGGTCCAGGGGCGTCAGCTCGGAGCCGTCACCCAGGCCGAGCTGGGGGCCCTGGGTCAGGAAGAACGGCACGTCGGCGCCGAGCTCGGCTGCGAGCTCGCCCAGACGAGTCGCGGGTAGCGGTGCGTCGAGCGTCTCGTTCGCGAGCCGCAGAGCCGTCGCCGCGTCGGAGCTTCCGCCTCCGAGGCCGCTCGCGACCGGGATCCGCTTGGTCAGCCTCGCCTCCCAGTGCGGTGCGACGCCGGCGGCGTCCGCAAGTCGCTCGAGCGCCCGCCGGACGATCGTGTCCGCGGCAAACCCATCGACACGAAGGCCACGCGCGGGCGAGAGCGCGACGCGGTCGGCGAGATCGAGACGCTGGTAAACCGTCGCCACCTCGTGCTTGCCGTCCTCGCGGGAGCGACCGACCACGAGGGCGAGATTCAGCTTCGCGGTCGCCGGTTCTCGCCTCACGGGAGCGCTTGCGCAAGAGCGACGAAGTCTTCCGGCCCCAGCTCCTCGGCGCGCACGGAGGCACCGCGTCCGACCTCCTCGAGCCCGGCGGCCGCCTCCGCCCGCGACGCGATCCCGGCCAGCTCGAGCGAGTTGGGGAGCGTCTTGCGACGGTGCGCGAACGCGGCGCCGACGACCGCCTTGATGCGCGGATAGTCGGTCGGCAGCTCGCCGCGCCGGCGGAAGGCGACGAGCGCCGAGTCGACGTTCGGCCTCGGCCGGAACACATTCCGCGACACCGGATGGAAGCCGGTGCGCTCGGCGACGAGCTGAAGGAGAACGGACACGGCTCCGTAGGCCTTCGTCTCAGGCTCGGCGAAGAACCGGTCGGCGACCTCCCGCTGCACCATGACGCACCACTCCTCGACGGCCGGGAGGCCGTCGAGGCTCTCCGCGACCAACGGCGTAGCGACGTTGTACGGCAGGTTGGCGACGAGCTTTTTCGCGGGCGGCTCGAACGCGCTCAGGTCGAGCGCGAGCGCATCGCCGAAGTGGAGCTCGACCTGCTCGCGTCCGGCGAGCGCCTCGCGGAGGGTCGGCTCGAGCGACCGGTCGAGCTCGACGGCGTGGACGTACGCGACGCGGTCGGCGAGGTAGACGGTCAGGACACCGAGCCCAGGGCCGATCTCGAGCACGACGTCGGACGGGTCGAGCTCGGCGAGGCGACCGATCACGCCGAGGATGTTCTCGTCGGCGAGAAAGTGCTGTCCGAGCTCCCGCTTCGGCCGCGTGCTCAAGGCGAAGGGGTGGCGACCGCAAGCGCGAAGGCGGCACTCGCGTTCGCATCGATCCGCGTCGCCAGCTCGATGGCGTCTTCGCCTCGCACTTCGGCGAGGGCCGCGACCGTATGGACGACGTTTGCCGGCTCGTTCGGCCTTCCGCGGCGCGGGACCGGTGCCAGGTAGGGGCTGTCGGTCTCGGCGAGGATCCGGTCGGCCGGAACGCGCCGCGCCGCCTCACGCAGCTCGTCGGCCTTCGCGAACGTCACGTTTCCGGCGAAAGAGACGTAGTAGCCGCGCTCGAGCGCAGTCGCAAGCAGGCCCGGGGACGAGAAGCAGTGCAGGACGACCGTGCCGGTGAAGCCGGCGAGCAGCGCCGCCGTGTCCGAATCCGAGTCGCGATTGTGGACGACGACCGGCTTGCCGAGCTCGGCCGCGAGCTCAAGCTGCGCGGCGAAGAGGTCGCGCTGCGCCTTCGGCGGGGCCCAGTCGCGGTAGAAGTCGAGGCCGGTCTCGCCGACCCCGACGGCGCGCTCGTGCCGAAGAAGCTCGGCGAGCTCGTCCAATCGACCCGCCTCGGGACCGCCGGCCTGGTGCGGGTGAATGCCGAGTGCGGCGAAAACGCCGCTCTCGCGTTCGGCGATTGCGAGCGCCGCTCGGCACGAACCGATTCCGGAGCCGACGGCAATGACGCGCTCGACCCCCGCGCCGCGGGCGCGCGCCAGCAGCAGCTCCGGCGCCTCGTCGCACCCGTCGAGGTGCGCGTGGGTGTCGATCACGCGACGGCGGTCTCGAGCTCGACGCGTGGGAACAGCGGCTCCGCCGCGGCGATGCCTTCCGCGGGAACCGTCCGCCCGTAGGCGACCCCTTGCCAGACGAGGTCGGCGGGCTGCCCGAGGGCCGCCAGGATCCGATCAGCCGTCTCCGGCAGGTAAGAGGCGAGCGCGATCGCGACCACACGAAGCCCGTCCGCGAGGTCGTAGAGCGTGCGATCGAGCTCCTCGGCCTTGCTCTCGTCCTTTGCCAGCTGCCAAGGAGCCCGCTCCTCGACGTAGCGGTTGAGGGAGCGGACCACGCCCCAGACCGCGTCGAGTGCCCCAGAGAGGTCCCAGGCGTCGAGCAGCGCCGGAACCTCATGTGCGAGTTTCGCCAGCTCGGAACGGAAGGGCGAGTCCCATGGCGCCTCGGCGAGCCGCCCGTCCCGGAAGCGTGCGATCAGCGCGGTCGTTCGCGAGAGCAGGTTGCCGAGGTCGTTCCCGAGCTCGCGCTCGTAGCGCTCGTGGAAGTCGTCGACGGATGCGTTCCCGTCCTGACCGAACCGCGTGACGCGCGCGACGTAGAAGCGGAGCGCGTCGACGCCGTACAGATCCACTAGCTCGAGCGGCTCGATCACGTTGCCACTCGACTTCGAGATCTTGCGATCACCGAACAAGAGCCAGCCGTGGACGAAGATCTGCTTCGGCACCTCGTACCCCGCCGCGAGCAGCAGAGCCGGCCAGAAGACGCAGTGGAAGCGGAGGATGTCCTTGCCGATCAGGTGCCGCGCGACCGGCCAGTACTCGTCCCGGAGGTCCTCGCCGGGCCGCGCGTACGTGAGCGCGCTCAGGTAGTTGATCAGCGCGTCGACCCAGACGTACACCACCTGCTCGGGGTCCCACGGCACCGGCACTCCCCAGGGCTGACCCGCGCGGCTGAGACTGAAGTCGCGCAACCCCCCCTCGATGAAGCTGCGCGCCTCGTTGTAGCGGTGCACGGGTTGCACGAATTCGGGCTGCTCGTCGTAGAGCCGGAGCAACTGCTCCTGAAAGGCGGACAGGCGGAAGAACCAGTTGCGCTCCTCGATCCATTCGGGCCTCGTCCCATGCTCGGGGCACAGCCCGTCGGCGGTGAGCTCCTCCGCGGTCTTGAACTCTTCGCAGCTGACGCAGTACAGGCCCGCGTAGGTGTCCTCGTAGATATGGCCGTTGTCGTAGATCCGCTGGACGAACTCCTGGACGAAACGGTGATGTCCCTCATCAGTGGTGCGAATGAAGAAGTCGGGATTCGCGCCGACACGGGCGGGGAGCGGACGCCAATCCTCCTCGACGAGGCGGTCGACGAACGTCTTCGGGTCGACACCGGCCTGCTCGGCCGCCCGGACGTTCTTCGAGGCGTTCTCGTCTGTTCCGGTCAGGAAGAACGTCTCGTCGCCGCGCTGCTTGTGATGGCGGACGAGAATGTCCGCCGCAATCGTCGTGTACGCGTGCCCGATGTGCGGGGTCGAGTTCACGTAGTAGATCGGCGTTGTCAGGTAGTAGCGGGACATTTCCGGCAATGATAGGCGCGGGGTCGCCGGCGACAGATCCGCGCCTCCGGCGCCAGGCGAAGAGCGCAACGGCGACGATCAATAGCAGCATTCCGGCGGCCCAGTGCCACGGCCGGGAGCCGGTCGCACGGGTGTCGGCATCGCGTGTGAAGGTCAGGCGATCCCCGCGATCCAGGCTTGCCCGCGACTGCATTCGGGGCGAGCCGTCTGGCCGCCGCCGACCACCCGGGGCGCCGGCGCCCACTCGACGGCCATGTTGCAGCACCCGAGGCTCGGCGTGCCCAGGGCCATGCGCCACAACGCCGGTTCCCAACAGGCCAAGCGCGTGCGCCGCCGGGCGCGATCGAACCCGCTGACCGCGATCCGGCGCGTCTTCGTGTCCTCCGAGGGCGACCGCCGGTGATGCACCGGGCGCCCTCCCTGCGGGCGCCGAGGCGACGGGAACCCGAGCGGCCGGCGCAGGCGTCGGTGCAGCGGTGGGTAGCGACACATGCGAGGCCGGCGCGGCAGGCGGGGCGGGTGCGGGCGCCGGAGGAGGCGGCGCCGAGGCGGTAGGTGCGGCCGGCGGAGGCGCAAGCGGCCGGTCGGGCAAGAAGACGAGCGGATCGATGTAGCCGTTCGGATCCTCCGAACGCCGGACGCCCAGATGAACGTACGGCACGTCGTGCTCCAGGGTGCCGCTCGGACCGATGGTGGCGATCGCCGCTCCTTCACCCACCGGGTCACCCCGTTGCGGAGCCGTCGAGCCGAGATGCGTCAGCGTCACCGAGTAGCCGTCGCGAGTCTGAATCGTCAGCGTCCGACCGCTGACCGGCACCGCGCCTGCGAACGAGACAATCCCCGAGATCGGCGACAGCACCGCGGTTCCCGTGGGAGCGCCGATGTCGATACCGCGGTGCTGGCCGGCCGCGTAGGGGTCATCACCGAGCTTGAACTTCTCCACCACCGGCCCGTCGGCCGGCCACGTCCATGCTGCGGCGGGCGGCGTGAACACGAGCACGGCTGTGACGGCAGCGATCAAAGCTCGGCGCATTTGGGTCTCCTTGTCTTCTTAATTGACAACGCACAACCACCGTAGCGGTACTGCCGGATGTTGTCAACTTGGACTACAAGGACATGTCGTATAAGCGTCGCCGGGAGAGACCGGTCAGGCGCGCGATGACCTCGGCGGCCTGGCGCCGAGGGAGTCCTGCCGCGACCAGCTCTGCAACTCCTCGAGCGGCCGCCGCCAGGTCAGCCGGCTCCGCCTTCGCCCCCGGACCGACAACGAGCGTGATCTCGCCCTTCGGCGGGTCCGCGAAAGCAGCTGCGACCTCCTCCACGCTCCCACGCACCACCTGCTCGTGCCGCTTCGTGAGCTCCCGGCAGACGGCGATCGTGCGCTTTGGATCCGTCGCCGCCAGCGAGCGTAATGTCGCCGGCAGACGCCGGGGCGATTCGAAAGCGACCGCAGGCCACTGCCACGAAGCGAGCTCATTCCACACGCGCGCCAGGGCGGACTCGCCGCGTGGCAGGAACCCGAGGAACTGGTAACGCTCAGCGGCAAAGCCGCCCGCGACCAGTGCCGTGTCGACCGCGGAGGCGCCCGGCAGCACCGTCACCGGCACGCCCGCCTCGAGCGCCGCCCCGATCAGGCGCGCGCCGGGGTCGGAAATGCCCGGCAGACCCGCGTCCGAGACCAGCGCGATTCGCTCGCCGGCCTGCAGCCGCGGCAGGACTTCGGCCGTTCGCGCGGCTTCGTTGTGCTCGTGATAGGAGCGCAGGCGGGAGCGGATCCCGTGACGCTCGAGAAGCCGCCGCGTGTGCCGGGTGTCCTCGCAGAGCACGAGGTCGGCGTCGGCGAGCTCGCTGAGCACGCGCAGGGTGACGTCCTCCAGGTTGCCGATCGGGGTCGCGCAGACCGCGAGCACCGCGCCCGCTACGCCAGCTCGTGGTAGGCGACGAGCGCGGCGCCGATCACGCCGGCGGCCGTGCCCAGTTCCGCACGGACTATCTCGACACGCTCGTTCGCCGGCGGGAGCGCTTCTCGCCGCATGATCTCGCGCGCCGGTTCGAGCAGGAAGTCGCCGGCCGATGCGAAGCCGCCGCCGATGACGACGATCTGTGGCCGGAAGACGTTCACGAAGCTGCCGATCGCGGCGCCGAGCTTCCGGCCGATCCCGTCGAGGATCTCGACCGCCGTCGCGTCGCCTTCGGCGGCGAGTCGGACGAGTCGATGCGCGTCCACGGCAGGTCCGAACGCCTCCTGTGCGAGCTTCGTCGCCGCCGTGCCGCTGACGTAGCCCTCGAGGTGACCGCGGCCGGTGCACGTGCCCTGGCACGGGATGCCGTCGTAGACGAGCACCGTGTGTCCGAGCTCGCCGCCGTCACGAAGCAGCTTGTCGTCGATCACGACCCCACCGCCGACCCCGGTTCCCAATGTGAGCATCACCATCGTCCGAGCGATCCGCCCGGCACCGACCCGATGCTCTGCCAGGGCAGCGGCGTTGCCGTCGTTCTCGATCGAGACCGGGAGGCCGAACCGCTCGGTCATCAACTCCCGAAGTGGCACGTCGACGAGCGGGATGTTCACGGAGCCGTCGACCCGGCCGGTCTCCTGATCGACCCGTGAAGGCACGCCGAAGCCGATCGCCTCGATCGAGTCGTCGATGACGTCTTCGACCGCGGCGCCGAGCTCTTCGACAAGCCGCTCCCGTGAGTCGAGCTCGGTCAACCGCTCGCGCCGGTGATGGACTCGGCCGTCCGCATCGACGACGCCCGCGAGGATCTTCGTTCCACCCACGTCGACCCCCACCACGCGCTTGGCGTCTGCCACGGGTGGCTACCATAGCCCGCCAGATGTCGGCTCCTCGCGAGGAGAAGCCGTATCGCGTCTATCGCGGCGGCCGCGTCAAGGGGAAGGTCCCCGCGATTCCGCGGCCCACGCGCGAACGAGGCGTGAACGGAGACGGACGCCGCGAATACCGCGGTCCCGGCGCAAGGCCGCCGAAGACCGGCCTGCGCGCCTGGGGCTGGAAACGCTGGACCGTGATCACAGTCCTTCTCCTGATCCTCGTCTTGTTCTTCTGGGTCCTGGCCGGGTACCTCTCCTTCCGCAGCGGAGTGAAGGACGCGAACAAGCGGCTTCCCGAAGCGGCCCGATTGGCGCTCGTGCCAGACAAGGGAATGATCCTTTCGCACCCGACCGACATCCTGCTGCTCGGCACCGACCACTCCCTGAACGCCTCGCGGGCGTCCGACCAGCACTCGGATTCGATCCAGATCATGCGCACCGATCCGAAGCACGACAAGCTGATCTACCTCTCGATTCCGCGCGACCTCCGCGTCCCAGACATCCCCGGCCACGGCCCCGACAAGATCAACGCCGCCTTCCAGATCGGCGGGGCGCGTCTCGCCGCGCGGACCGTCCACGAGTACACAGGGCTGCCGATCAACCACATCGTCGTGGTCAACTTCCACAGCTTCGCGAAGCTGATCGACAAGGTCGGCGGAATCGACATCTACGTCCCGGAGCGGATCCTGTCGAACAAGTTCGACTGCCCGTACTCGACGAACGAGCGGTGCGCGCGCTGGAAAGGCTGGCGGTTCGCAAAAGGGATGCAGCACATGAACGGCTATCGCGCCTTGATCTACTCCCGCGTGCGCGAGAACAGGCTCAACCCGGCCGATACGGACATCACGCGCGGCGCGCGGCAACAGGCGGTCGTTCAGGCGCTGATGTCGAAGCTGTCGAGCGGCGGCACGTTCTTCAAGCTCCCCTTCATCGGCGGCGATCTGATGAAGCCGGTCGCCACGGACCTGAGCCCGACCGAGATGATCCAGCTCGGCTGGCTGAAGTTCCGCTCCGGGAAGACGCTGCATTGCCGCCTCGGCGGCACGGCGGACGGGGGCTACATCGACCCGAGCGAGGACAACCTGCGCGTGATCGCGATGGTCAGGGGCGAGTCGGCGGCGCAGCCACCGCCGCCGAACGGAGACACCTTCCCGCCCGGCTGTTACACCAACCGGCTGCCGCCCGGCGGCTAGGCCTCAGTCTTCGTCTCGGGCTTCTTGTCGCCGTCTTTCTTCGCGGCGGAATCCGAGTCACCACCGCCGGCGCCGTCTTTGCTTTCCTGCCGGCGCGACCCGCGGCCGTAGTCCGTCGAGTAGAAGCCGGAGCCCTTGAAGTGGACGGCGACGGGATAGAGGACGCGTTCGACCGGCGTCGCGTCGCAGACTTCGCAGTTCTCGGGCACCGCTTCGCCGATCCGCTGGAAGAGCTCGAAAACGTGTCCGTTCGGACAACGGTATTCGTAGATCGGCACGTTCTGACAGTAGCAGCGGGTGTGGCTAACTCCGGGCGCGCTCCCGCTCGAGCTCGACCAGCTCGCGGTAGCAGGGCGCGTCTTCGAAGGCCGCGAGCCCGGCTCTCGCCGGCCGGGCAGAGGCGCCCCGCCGGCGGCGCGCAGCGGCGATGACCGCCGAGGCGCCGACGAGCCCGCCGAGCACGAACGTCCTCAAACGGGCGCCACGTCCCTGACCGTCCATGGGACGATTGTACGGCGATGCCCCGACTCGTCCTCTGCACCCTCGGTGACCTGCTGCTCGACGTGATCGTACGGCTCGACGAACCGCTGCGTCCGGGCACGGATGCTACGGCCCTGACGAGGACCGGCTCAGGTGGACAGGCCGCGAACGTCGCAGCTTGGGCCGCCTCGCTCGGCGTCGAAGCCCGCTTCATCGGCAAGCGCGGCGACGATCCGGCAGCTTCGCTCGCCGCTTCGGAGCTCGCGCAGATCGGCGTCGAGGTCTACGGGCCGGTGGCACTGGGCCGGAACGGAGTCATCGTCTCGATCGTCGGACCGAACGGCGAGCGGTCGATGGCCAGCGATCGCGGCGTCGCGCCGAGCCTGTCCGCGGAGGAGCTCGAGCCGGTCTGGTTCGACGGCGCGACGCACCTCCACCTTTCCGGCTACAGCGTGATGTCTTCGCCG
>Ga0075421_100005609_pt1 | contig 15203 bp, 13 predicted proteins | sample SoiMetdeltSBSDD5_FD_75292 | JGI IMG/M metagenome (GOLD analysis project Ga0075421, IMG submission 75292) | Bulk soil microbial communities from a Populus tree surrounding site in Tennessee, USA - Soil MetaG P. deltoides SBSDD5 | ecosystem: Environmental > Terrestrial > Soil > Tree plantation...
CGAGCACGCCGTGGAAATGGGCTGCGAAGCGTTGTCGGGTGCGCTCGAGGACGCGGGTATGCGGCCCAGTGACGTCGATCTGATCGTCACGACGACGGTGACCGGTATAGCTGTGCCGTCGCTGGACGCCCGCATCGCAGGGCGGTTGGGGCTGCGGCCCGATGTGCGTCGCGTGCCGATCTTCGGCCTCGGCTGTGTGGCGGGCGCCGCGGGTGTGGCGCGGCTGCACGACTACCTGCGTGGTGCACCCGACGACGTCGCTGTGTTGGTGTCCGTCGAAGTGTGCTCGCTGATGTTTCCGGCGGCCGAGCCGACCATGGCCACCCTCGTGGGCAGCGCTCTGTTTGGTGACGGCGCGGCCGCGGTGGTGGCGGTCGGCGATCGTCGCGCCCTGCTAGACCCCGCGGCCGGGCCCGATGTGCTTGCGACGCGCAGCCGGATGTATCCGGACTCGCTGGACATAATGGGTTGGGACGTAGGCGCTTCCGGCTTCCGGCTGGTGCTGTCTCCCGATCTGCCCGACCTCATCGAACGCTATTTCGCCGACGACGTCACTGGCTTCCTGGCCGACCATGGCCTGACGATCGACGACATCGGCTCGTGGGTGTCCCACCCCGGCGGCCCAAGGGTGCTCGAGGCGATCAACGCCGCGCTCAGCCTCGACGACGCCGCACTCGAATTGTCGTGGCGCTCATTGAGCGAAATCGGCAACCTGTCGTCAGCATCCGTACTGCACATCCTGCGTGACGCGCGTGCCAAGCCTCCGCCAAGTGAAACACCGGGCCTACTGATGGCGATGGGCCCCGGATTCTGCGCGGAACTGGTGCTGTTGCGCTGGCACTGAGCATGGTCTGGTATGCGCTGTTGATCGCCGCGGTGGCGGTCGAACGAGTCGCGGAACTAGTTGTCTCCCAACGTAATCTGTCGTGGAGCCGCGCTCGCGGCGGGGTCGAGTTCGGTGCGCGGCACTATCCGGCGATGGTGGCGCTGCACACCGGTCTGCTGGCGGGATGTCTCGCGGAGAGCTTCTACCGTCCGTTCCTGCCTGCGCTTGGCTGGCCGATGTTGGTGGTCGTGCTCGCTGCGCAGGGGTTGCGTTGGTGGTGCATTGCGACGCTCGGTCGCCAATGGAACACCCGCGTCGTCGTCGTCCCCGATGCGTCGCGGGTGACCAACGGCCCGTACCGGTTCTTCTCGCACCCGAACTATGTGGCGGTCGTTGTCGAAGGAATCGCGCTGCCGTTGGTGCACACCGCGTGGGTCACGGCTCTCGTGTTCACTGTGCTCAACGCTGCTGTGCTGCGGACCCGTATCGGCGTGGAGAACACCGCACTGGCGAGGCTGCGATGATCGACCTGCTCGTCGCGGGCGGCGGTCCGGCCGGGCTGGCCACCGCGATCCTCGGTGCGCGTGCCGGGCTTGAAGTCGTCGTCATTGAACGACGCCATGGGCCCGTCGACAAGGCATGCGGCGAAGGCCTGATGCCGCATGCGGTTTCGCTGTTGCATCGCCTCGGCGTAGAGGCGCCGGGCAAGCCGTTTCGCGGCATCACGTACATCGACGACCGACGCAGTGTGACCGGGCTGTTCCGCGGCGGCCCTGGACGCGGCGTGCGCAGGACCGCATTACATGCCGGGCTATTGGAAGCGGCGACGGCTGCCGGTGTGCGCATCGAGCATGGCGACGTCGGGCCGGTGAGTCAGAACGCAACATCGGTGTACTGCAGTGGTTTTCACGCCCGCTACCTGGCGGCCGCCGACGGATTGCACTCGCCGATCCGCACCGCACTCGGCCTGGCGCGGCCGTCCGGTGGCCCACGCAGGTGGGGCATCCGGCGTCATCATTTGATGGCGCCGTGGAGCGACTGCGTCGAGGTGTACTGGTCCGACGACGCAGAGGCATACGTCACGCCGGTGGCCGACGATTGTGTCGGCGTCGCGGTTCTTACCTCGCGCAGGGGCGGTTTCGACGAGCACCTGGACTCGTTTCCCGCGCTGCAAGAACGGGTGCATGGCGCGGGGCACGGCCCTGACCGCGCGGCGGGTCCGTTGCGCCAGAAGGTGAGCCACCGATCGGCGGGTCGGGTGTTGCTGGTCGGTGACGCCGCCGGATACGTCGACGCGTTGACCGGAGAAGGCCTGGGCATCGCATTCGGCGCCGCGCAGCTGTTGGTGGAATCCGTAGTGGCAGACCGGCCGCAGGACTATGACCGCCGCTGGCGCCGGATGTCGCGCCGCTACCGGCTGATGACGGCGGCCGTACTGCATGCAAGCGCCATGCCCGCGTTGCGTCCGCGGATTGTGCCTGCGGCAGCACAGTTTCCGACTGTGTTCCGCGGCGTCGTCAACCTACTGGCGGATTAGCGCCTGCCGGAACGCTCGAACCTGAATGCGTCCGCCGTTGCGCGGCACCATGATTACGTGCTTGACCTTCTGGGTTTCGGCGGGTGCCGTCGTCGTGGCGAGCTCGACGCGCCGCAGTATCTCGCGAAGCACCACCCGCAGTTCGACCATCGCGAAGGTCGCACCGAGGCAACGGCGATTGCCGCCGCCGAACGGGAACCACGTCGTGGGGCTCAGCGTCGCACCGACCATCCGGTCCGGGTCGTACCGGTCTGCGTCGGGGTACAGCTCGGAGTCGCTGTGCACCAAGCCAATTCCGGGGACGACCATCACCCCGGCGGGCAACTGATAGCCGGCCAGTTCGACTGGCTTTTGCAACACGCGACCGACGTCGAACACCACCGGGCGGATTCGCAGCGTCTCCTTGGCCACCGCGTCGAGATACTCGTCGCCGGCGGCATCTCCGGCATCGGCCGCCTTTACCGCCTTATCGAGGATGGCCGGGTGCCGGGTCAACCGTTCCAGCGCCCACGACAGCGCGGTCGCGGTGGTGTCGTGGCCCGCGACGAGCAACGTCATCAGCTGGTCGCGCAGTTCACGGTCGCTTAGCGTGCGCCCGTCTTCGTCGGTGGCGCGCACCAGCATGGCCAACACGTCGGTGCGCTCATCGAGATGAGGGTCGGCGCGGCGTTCGGCGATCTCGGCGTAGAGCAACTGGTCGGCTTCCTGGATGCGATCCCACAGCGACCGCCACGGCCAGCGGCGCTGAAGCTCTGGGCGCGCGATCGCCAACGACGCCCACTGGCCGACGTTGAGCAGCTTCGGCATGACGGCCCGCAGCGCTGCGAGTCGCGCGGGGTCGCTGGCACCGATGACTGTCCGCAGGATCACCTCGAGCGTGATTTCGGACATCTTCGGCGCGACCGCGAATGGTCGGCCCACCTGCCAGTCGGCGATGTTCGCCGCGGCGATCTCCGTCATCACCTCGGTTTGTTTAGCCACTGCCTCGCGGTGGAACGGCGGCAGCATCAAGCGGCGCCGGTCGCGATGCACGTCGTCGTCGATCACCAGCACAGAGGTGTCGCCGAGCAGGCCGCCCAGCATCGCGTTCGCCTCGCCGGCGTGAAAGATGCTCGGGTCGCCGGCGAACACCTTCTTGATCTCGGCGGGATCGGACAGATACACCAGCGGCGGCACCGTCGCGGCGCGAATCGTGAACACCTTGCCGTAGCGACGCCCGCAGGCCGCCACGAACCGCGGCCAGTACCGCATGAACAGAATCGTCTGGACCCACCTGGGAAGCGGGGGCCCCGGCGGCAACGCTGCCGACCCTATTTGACTCATGCCTAACAGGCTACAAGGGGCGCGCGGTGTTGTGAACTACATCGCATACAGCGCCGCATCCCGATCCGGCACCACGAACGACGCCCCGGTCTGTACCGCAGCGCCCGGACGCGAGACGTAAGGCAGCACTCGAAAGTCGGCGCGCAGTTCCTCCGCGGTGATGCGGGCACGGATGTAGCCGCGGCGACCGCTGAAGTAACGGATGTGTGGATTTTCGGGCAGGACCGCGGCGATCTCGTCACGTGAGTCAGAACCGTCGCCACCGGAGCTGATCGAGGTGGTGACCAACTCGGTCGCGACCGCGCGTGATGAGGGGTCATCGGACCTCTCGTGAACCTGGGCCGCCCAATGCGAATGGACGTCGCCGGTGAGTACCACCGCGTTGCGCACCGGCGAGTGGGCGAGCCCTGCGACGATGCGGTCGCGGTTGGCTGTGTAGCCATCCCAGGCGTCGGGATTGAAGCCGCGGCCCGGACCGGGGGTCAAATCAACTTGGGAGAAGAACACCTGTTGTCCCAACACATCCCATTGCACTCGAGATTGCTGAAAACCGTTGAGCAGCCACTGTTCCTGGTCGGCTCCGGTCAGCGAGGCAGCCGGGTTCAGGCGTTCGAGGCAGTCCGACCGGAGTTCGTCGCCGCATGGTTGGTCGGTGCGGTACTGCCGAGTGTCGAGCATGTGGAACATGGCCAGTGCGCCCCAGTTGAGACGGCGGTAGAGCTGCATGTCGATACCGCGCGGCGCCGATGACCCGCGCAGCGGCATGTTCTCGTAGTACGCCTGCAGCGCCGCGGCGCGCCGAGCCACGAATGCGGGGTCGGGTTCGTCCGGCACCTCGTCGGCCCAGTTGTTGGCCACTTCGTGGTCGTCGAACACCGCGAGCCAGGGGGCTGCTGCGTGGGCGGCCTGCAGATCGGGATCGGTCTTGTACTGGGCGTATCGCTGTCGGTAGTTGGCCAGCGTCACCGTTTCCGGACCGACGTGATCACGCACGTTGCCGTTGCCTGCGGCGTACTCGTATTGGTAATCACCAAGGTGCACAACGAGATCGGGTTGCTCATCAGCCAGTCGGCGGTATGCGGTGAAGAAGCCTTGCTGGTAATTGGAGCACGACGCGACGCACATCGTCAGCGGCGCTAGCGAGCCTGGCTCGGGCGCCGTGCGGGTGCGGCCCGCCGGCGAGAGGTAGCCATCGGCGCGAAACCGATAGTAGTAATCGGTGCCGGGCCGCAGCCCGGTGAGTTCAACATGCACGCTGTGTGCCGCATCGGGTCCGGCTGTCGTGATGCCGCGCTGCTCGATGCGACGGAACCGGTCGTCGGCGGCGACTTCCCACTCGACATCGACCACACGTGCCGGCATGCCGCCGAGGCCGTCGTCGGCCAAGGGGCGCGGCGCTAATCGCGTCCAAATCACCATGCCGTCAGGCGCGGGCTCGCCGGATGCCACACCGAGGCTGAACGGGTCAGCGGGAATCGGGCCGAGACGACGCTCGGTGGCGAATCCCGCGAGTGGCAGTGCGGCGAGGACAACCGCGCCCTTGAGCAGCGAGCGGCGGCTCGGACGTACAGACACGGCGCAGTGTCATGGCGGCGTCTGTCCAATCGGTGACGAGAAGCCATACGGTGTCCGCACCCAGTGATGCGGTTTCGCAAACAGGCGGAATTACTCCGCGGGTGGCAGCTGGCGAAGGCCGTCGGCTCCGCGCAGTTCGGGGTGTCCTTCCCGATCCGTCATCGTTTGTTGACGCTCCACAGATGAGACGACTGTCTGAGGCGCTGCCGTCTCAGTGGCCACCGACCCGTGCTCTTCCGAGTGGACGCTCACCTTGTGTGTGCGCTTGAGCGAGAAGTGAATCTCCTCCGTCTCTTCGAACACCTGGCGCGCACTGCGCAGCGGCCTGGTCGTGGTGTCGATCGCGCTCGCGATGATCGGGGGCACGAACGGACGAAGCCACCGTGCGGCGGTCTTGGTGACCTCCGGAATCAACGAGGTGCTCTCGCGACGCGACTCCACTGCGTCGCTTTCGGCCAGCGCTGGCAGGTTGTCCGATTCCGCCGCGGGCAGCGCTGGCGTCGGCTCGGTGACCCGCTCCGACTCAGCCTGCACCGGCGCCTCCACCGCTTCGATCACTCTGCGGCGGTGTTCCTCCCGGTCGATCTCCATCTGCGCCTCGACAGCCATGCGGGCACTGGCCAATTGCTGCTCGGCCCACAGCGTTTCGACGGCGGCGCGCACCTCGGCACGTTTGACAGCGATCGCGGTGTCGGCATCGAGCTCGGCGCGTTCGACCTCGGCGCGCGCAGCGGCGCCACGATCCTGACTTGTCTGACCACGCCACAGCCTGAGGAGCAGCGGCAAAAGGAGCAGCAGCGCGAAGAACGCGATCGTCACCAGCCGCAACAGCATCGCGCCGGGGCTCGCGACGGTGTGGTCGTTCATCGCCATCCAGCGCGCGCCGAGGCCGTGGTCCACGTCCTTCGTCGCGGCCGCGCGCGCTTGCTCCAGTGCCTGCTCACGAGTGGTGATTTCGTTGTCGAGCCCCGGCGCCAGGCGATCCCGGTTGGCGACGGCGTCGTCCAGCTGTCGCTGGGTGTCTGCGAGAAATTCTGTCGCCGTTCGTGTTTCGGGCCCCGACCCGGGAACCCCGGTGATGTGCGTCTGCGGGCAGGCCGGCGATGGGTTGTACTCACAGCGGGCGACGACGAGCGCTTCGTCGCGCTGGCGACTGGCATTGTCCACCGCGGCATCCAGCGCAGTACGTGCCTGACGGTTGCGGTCGAGCTCGGCCGAGGCCTGCGCGACGGCGGGCGTGGCGTCTGCGCGGCGTGCGGCGCCTTCGTCGAGAAGACGGTCGATGGAGCCGGCGAACACCACGACCGCGGCGAGTTCGCCGACGACGGCACCGACCGCCACTGCGACGGCGGCGCGTCCGATGACGCCGGACCAGCTACGTGTAGCGCCACTGGCGACGGCACGGCTCACCGCGCCAACCACGAGGCCGAAGACGAGAGTCAGCGGCACGATGGCCGCCATCGACACCTGCGTCGCGGCAGCGATGGCAAGCGTCGAAACGAGCCAAGCCAGTGCGGCGGCGAGCAGCACGACTACGCCGGCGGTGACGTGCGCCGACCGCTCGTCGCGCTCACCAAGCTCGCGCCATTCACCGCCCCCGAGCCACGTCAAAGAGTGAGCGATTCTGTTGGCAGACATGGAAACTCCAAACATCTCCAGGACTTGTCCGGCGTGACAGGGGCGCGGGCCTACTCATTTCGGCCAAGCAGATTTCACTCCCCCGCATCGCGCCATCACGCCGGTGCGACTGCCCGACATTCTCTCACAGGCCCGATCGGTGCGCTTCGGCTGCGAGTCAAGCGACAGTTTTGCAGGTGCCCTAATTGCACCCCGCGGCATTGACCCACCGGCCGTTGTAGCTGACACACCCGGTGACGTTCGGGGGCGGCGGGGGGTCATACGGCATGGGCGCGTAGTAGGCAGGCGGCGGAACGTAGGGCGCAACCGCGTCGGCGATGTTCGCGCACCCACTCACAGATACCCGTCGGCCGCCGCTCACGCACACATCGGCGTTTGCGATGCCCGGGGCGTGAATCGTGACGAGCCCCGCGGGGACGGCCGCGAGGGCGAAGACGCTCGCCGCCGCGACGGCCACTGACCGTGTCCAATGAGTCATCTCGTTTGTCTCCTCAATGGCGTGATCGGCGTATCCAGCCGAAGACGGTTGTGGGGGGTAGCAACGCTTAGGTGACTACTCACCCATAGGGGCGGGCGCATCGCAGCGATTCCTCAAATCGGTTACAGGCTGGCGGATCCCGTTGATCTCGGCCTCGACCGCAGGGTTGGCATCCATATAAGTCTGGACCCTGCCCCGAAGTTCCTCGTTCGGCAGACCACGGAGGCTGGTGAAGAAGTTGTTTACATCGGGGTGGCTGAATAGGTACACCCCCATCGCCGTTCCGACTATGCCCGAGGCCTCGGCCAGGTCAGCGGCCGTGCAGCCGGGGGCGGGGGATGGAGGAGGCTCGGGCGCGGGTTCGGCAAACGCCAGTGCGGAGCCCCCAATCAGCATCGCGCCGGTCACCGCCCCAGTACCGATCAATCCAGCGGCCGCACGGCGCGTGAAAATGCCAGACAGCAACATGCGTTGCTCCTTTTTGCTGGTCTTGGGCCGGCAACCGGACGGTCACCAACAATGACAGCCAAACACAACCGACGACGAGAATTGGCGGTTCAGCATCCTCATCCGTTTTCCAGCCGCAGTGCGAGCGGTGGCGTATCGGGCTATGAGTAGTGGGAAGGGGTCGCTGACATCACCACGGGCTCCATCGGGGTCGTTGGCCGTTCAGTCGTGAGCGGGTCGTCAGATGCTGGGGCCGGCGTGCCCGCGCGGACGGCCTCGAGTTGCGCGGCGAACGCGACACCGAGGAACAGCGCCACTGAGGACAGGTTGGCCCACAGCAGCAGGGCGAAGATTCCGGTCAACGGGCCGTAGGTGGTGCCGAAGGACCCGCTCTTGACGACGTAAAGCGCGAGCAGGCCGGTCAACAGCAGCCACAGCGCAAGCGAAACGCCGGACCCTACCGCCAGCCACGAGTATCCCGGTTGACGCCGGCGCGGCGCGCGCTCGAGGACGACGGTGAAGGACGCCCAGGCCAGTGCGACTCCGGCCGGCCAACTGCCGATCGTCCACGCCCTCTCGAACGTCTCGCCCCAGCCGTAGGCCGCCGCCAACGCCTCGCCCAGCGCGTCGCCGGCGACGATGACCAGGAATCCGAGCTGTAACAACAGGCCGGCGGTCAACGCCATCACTAGAGCCCGACCGTATTTCCGTAGTGCGGGCCGATCGCGTTCTATGCCGTAAATGCGGTTGGCGCCCCGCTCGATCTGCCCCATCGCCGTAGTCAGCGCGATGATCGCGGCGAGCAGACCGAGCCACAACGCGAGCTGGCCTCCGGTCACCCCCTGGTCATGGGTGCGCTGCGCGGCCTGCTCCACCATGTCGCCGGGGCCCTTGCCTGGCAGCACACCGCCCAGGGTCTGGATGATGACCTGTCCGACCTTCTCCTGATGCACCGCGCTCGCCAGGCCGACAACCGCGATGATCAGGGGGATGAACGACAAGCAGAGCTGCAGCGCGAGGGCGCGTGCATTGGTGAAACCGTCGGCGTACCTGAACCGGATGAATGAGTTTTTGACCAGGTTCCAGCGGCCGTAGCGTCGAAGCGTCGTGACAGCGTCGTCGGCGGAGAGCTCGTCGCCGGAGATGGTGGTCGTTTCCGGCACGCGCATCGCGGTACTCATATCGGGCTCCTCATTTAGGCGGCCGTCGCGACCGGCTGCGGGGCGCGGATGACGAGAGCGCCGGGCTGGATCCGCGCATAAAGGCTCCGCCCGTCGTCGATGACCTCACCATCCATCTGGCGAGGCACGATCCGGTCCGCCTCGATCAGGATCGTGCGGCCACGGAAGCGTTCGAGATGCGGGTGCTGCGTGCGATCGCGGCGAAAAACCCGCCATACCAAACGGATCCAGTCGCGCAGCGTTCGCGGTGCCACGACTACCACGTCAAGCAGGCCGTCGTCGGGCGCCGCGTCCGGCAGCAGCTCGAGGCCGCCCTGCAGCCGTCCGACGTTGCCGACCAGGACCGTGCGCGCAGGCCGGCGCAGCGGCGGGTTGTCGTCGATCCGCAGTTGCACCTGCATCACCGGGTCACGCAGGTGCCGAAGGCCGCTGACCACATAGGCAGGCCAGCCGGCAAGTTGTTTCAGACCCTCCGAGGCGTCGGCCATCATCGCCGCATCGAATCCGATGCCAGCCATGACCGAGAACGGCTGCTCGCCGACCCGGCCGAGGTCGATGCGCCGGTCTTCGCCGTTGACGGCGACAGCGAGAGCGTCTGCGAGCTCGATAGGCACACCGAGGTTGCGGGCGAGCAGGTTGCCGGTGCCGAGCGGGAGAAGTGCGACCGGCAGGTCAGTGCCGGCCAGGGCGCCGAGGCAGGCCATTATCGTGCCATCGCCGCCGCAGATCACGACCAGTTGGACACCTGCCGCCACCGCGGCCTCGGCCATTGCGGCGCCCGGATCCTCGGGCGTGGTCTCCAGCCACATGGGCGTTGACCAGCCTGCAGTGGCCATGGTCTTCTCAACGGCCTCCCGCAGGGCCGATACGTCCGCCGTCGCCGGATTGAGGATGATTGCGGCGCGCGTCATCGGGTCACCAGACGCGTGTCGGCGTCGACGGCCGCGTCGCGTCGCCCGCCGGCGTCGTGGGTGCGCACATAGAAGATGACGACGGTCAGCCAGATCGCGCCGAGCAGCATGCCGACGACCACATCGGTCGGGTAGTGCATCCCGCGATACACGCGGCTGCCGGCGATGGTCAGCGGCACCGCGGCACAGACGACAACCGCGACGACCTTGATCCACCGATGCCGGGTGTGCCAGAGGATGATCGCGGCAACCGAGCCGTAGAAGCAGACGGCGGCGGCGGTGTGGCCTGACGGGAACGACGAAGTCGGCGGTGCCACATCAAGTTTCGGCACGTCTGGCCGCGGGCGGTCGATGAGAAGCGTCGTCGCCAAGAAGATGCTCGTCTCCCCGACCACCGCGTAGATGACGACCAGCGACTCGCGCCACCGGCCGAACTTCCATCGGAACACCGCCGCGGCGATTGCCGTCAGAGCCACGATCGTCGGCGTCTCCGACAGCGACGTGATGAGCCTGCTTTCCGAGACGCCCTCCTGCTGGCGATACTCCACGAGCCGTCGCGGCACCTCGGCATCCCACTTTCCGATCGTCGTGGACGGCAGCACCTCGGTGACGAGATATCCCAGCCCCACTGTCACCGCAACGAGGCAGACGGCCGGAATGAGAAGCCACACGACATCCCGTGCGATGCTGGCAAAACCTCGTGGGCGCACGTACTGGACATACCCGCGCCGCCGTTAATTAACTCCCTTGACGTGATCCGAGGGGTGAACTGGCAGCTCAGCGATGCGCAGCGGGGTGCTCGGTGGTGCCCACTTCGGCCGGCCGCTCAACCGGCTGCCCGGTCTCGCGCCGCCACGCGACGTATGCCCACGTCGTCACGGCCACCCAGCCAATGCCGAGTGCGATGCCGGCCAGGACATCGCTGACGAAATGGACACCGAGCACCACCCGCGCGAGCGCGACGATCCCGACGATCAGCACGGCCGCAATGACGGCGGCGATGCGCCCGCGCCGCGGCAGGAAGCGAAGAGTGATCAGCAGCAGCAGGCAGCACCCGATCGACGCTCCAAGCGCATGGCCGGAAGGGAACGACAACCCGGGCGCCGCCGAGACGGGATCGGGCAACACCGGGCGGGCCCGGCCAACGATCTCCTTCAGCGCGAAACCGAGTGCGGCACCGCCGAAAACAGTGACGACGAGCCACGTCGCGTGATGCCGTTCGCCGTGGATCACATACACCACCGCGATCACCGTGAGCCCGACGCGGAACACATTGGGGTCGAAGACGTCGCTGACCACCTCAGCGGCCTTCACCACTCCCGGCTGATCGACGTCGATCCGATTGAAAGCCTCCGCGGCGGCGGTGTCGAGGCTGCGCAATGGCCCCCAGCCCGCGCGAACGAGCACTAGAAGCAGCGCGAACGTGACTGCGGCGACCAGCATGCCGGCCAGACCCCCGCCGAGCCGCAGCCCGAAGCGTTCGTCGGCGGCGGACAGATGGCGGTGGACAGCCTGCCGCAGGCGCTTCGACATCCATTTCGTGTTCCCCGGCCGGCTGTTCAGTACACCCGTCAGGACGATGGATTGAGCGCCACGCGGCCGACTTCGTCGAGCGCGTCCGAGCAACGCGGCTGCTCGAAAAGCACTTCGGCGCTGCGGCCGTCCACCTGAATCGTGGCGATGGTGTTTCCAAACAGCGGACCCCGGGTGTTCGCCCAGGAAAGCGGAAGCGCGGGTACGCCGTGCAAGCTTGCCCACCATCGAGCGAGCGCAGCCGCGGGTCGCGACCAACTCAGTTTGAACACCGGCTCGAGGAACAGCGGCACATAGTTGTTCACCGGCGAGCACACCAGTTGATGCACCGTCGCGCCCGGCGGCGGGGCAGATTCAACCGCCCACTCGGCACGCGCGGCATAGCTGTGGTGCACGTCCCCGGAGAGCACGCTGACGGTCGCCGGGCCATTGGGATGGCTTGCGACGCGGGCGATCATCTCGGCCAACCGCACGAATGACTTGTAGAACGCCGGCCAATGCTCGAAATCGACTCCCCTGCGGATCTTTTCGGCAAGTCTCCCGCGCAGGCCGCTCCGGTCGGCGTTTCGCTCATTGACCGCCTCCAGGTCTCCGATGGCGGGCGGCATCAGCCACGGCACCGATGAGGCCAGCATCAGATGGTCCAACTCGTCGAGGCCGTCGGTGGCCTGGGTCTCCAGCCATGCGAACTCGCGTTCGCCGATCATCATGCGTTCGCCGGAATCGAGGATTCGACCGTTCCGCGAGTCGATCATGATGAGCCGACTGCGACCGAGGTCCCATCGATAGCTGAATCTGATGCCCTTGCTGGAATCCACCTCTTGATCCGCACGGTCGGCCAGATCGACGAGATGAGGCCAGGTGTCGCCGTCCGCCGCCACGAGACGCTGATAGTCCTCGTCGTCGGCCAACTCAACCGGGCTCATGTTGCCCAGGTGCTGATACACCCAGTAGGACGCCAGCCCGGCGCGGATCCGGTCGCGCCACCACGGCTTCTCCTTCATGTCGGCGCGCCAGGACGCCGATGTGTTCCAGTCGTCCCTGATGTCGTGATCATCGAAGATCATCGCGGTGGGAATGGTGGATATCAGCCATCTGATCTCGGGATCGCCCCACGAATGGCGGTACAGCCGTTCGTATTCGGCGAAGCTCACCACCTCGTCCGGCGGCCGCTGGCCGCGCCGATTGATCAGAGTGCGGCGGCCGGTCAGGCGTTGTCGCGTCTCCGGGGTGAGCTCGTCGGCGTACAGCTGGTCACCGAGCAGAATCAGCGCCTCAGGCCAGTCGGCGACCGATCGCGCGGCCATTCGGGTGGCATACACGTCTAGCGCATCGAGCCCAAGTTTGGAGTCGAGCTTCCCATCGTCGGTCTTGGGGTATCGGCATGAACCGAAGATCGCCTGTAGCCGGTGAGTCGACGCGGGCCCGCGGGTACGGATGACGCTGGGCGGGAACGGCGAATCTGCGAGCGGCCAGACCAATTTCCCGTCGACCTTGACGTCATATTCGGTGACGGTGTCTGGCGTCAGGCCGGTTACGGTGACGACGGCGTAGTGATGACCCTGTACGGCGAACGTCCGCGCTGAGCAGCCGAGCACCTCCACCGTTGCCGCGCTTTCGGTTTGCACCCAGACCAACGCCGTGGTGTCTGAAACGTGCCGTAGGGCAGGGCCGAGCAAGAGTGCCACCGAACCACCGTACGGTTCTGCGTTGGGCGGCGTGGGCTGTCACAACACACTCTTTCGACGACAACGGCCGATGAGCGATGTCATATCGGTTTGTGGGATACGCTCAGGTCACAGTGTGCCCGTAGCAGCGGTTATCGCATGCTCAGAAGGACACCTCATGACTACCGCTCTGCTAGCACCGTTGGCCAGGCTGATAACCACGGCAGAGGCGATCGAGGGACTACGAGACCTCTTCGCCGCCGAAGAGCCCCTGGACGATATAGCGGCCCGGGTCGCCGAGACGGCAGTAGCCGCGATCCCGTACGCGGACGCCGTCAGCATCACCGTGCTGTCATGGCCTGACGCCCGTACCGCGGCCTCCACCCATGAGCAGGCGCTGGAACTCGATCACCAGCAGTACGCGTCAGGCCGGGGGCCGTGCCTCGAAGCCGCCTGGCAGCGTAGGCCGGTGCGCGCGGTAATCGGCGCAGAACATCAACAGTGGCCGGAATTCGTTGAGGCCGCGCAGCGAGTCGGGATCCGAGCGAGTTTGTCGGTGCCGCTGCTGATCGCCGGCCTTGTCAGCGAGCAGGAAGTCGTCGGCTCGCTCAACATATACAGCCACACCGTAACCGCATTCGATCCGTTCGACGCTGAACTCATGCGCCTGTACACCGTTGCCGCCGGTCAAGCGATCAGCAATGCCACCCGTTGGCAGAACTCCCGAGAAACTGTCACCCAGCTTGAGACAGCACTCCTCTCGCGTTCCGACATCGACATGGCGAAGGGTGCTCTTATCGCGCTGCACGGCTGCGAGCCAGATGAGGCGTTCGCCAGACTGGTGGCCGAATCCCAAAGGCGCAACATCAAAGTGCGCGACGTCGCACTCGAATTGCTCGACCGAATGAAGACGACCTCCTAAGTACTGCTCTCCGAGGGCGCCGGCACCTCGTAGCTCGCGACGATTACGGATATGACGTGGCTCACGATTTCGGAGCTCTACAGCGCCACGGTCTCCCGCGCGGTGTGCACGTTGCGCGCGATTTCGTCGAGGTGGGTATCCCATGTGCCGCAGCACCCACCCCACATGTCGAGGTGCGGGTACTGCCGCGCGAGGCCACCCATGAGCTCGCCGAGGTGTGCGGGGTCGCCCGCCTCGAGGTGCCCGAGCGTGCAGAGCGAAATCTTGTCCATCATCGCGGCGTTGGGTCGCAGGACCCGCACGCGCTCGAACCAGCTGCCCCGCTCGATTGCGGGCATGAATTCGAGCGGATGCGAGCAGTTGATGCCGTAGAACGCCGGCCGGTCATCACCCGTCTGCGCGTCGACGGTCTCGATCGCGTCCTTCAGCGTCGGCCCAGACAAGAGCCGGCTGGTGCTGTTGTCGAGCGTGAACGAGACGGACAGAGGAAGACCGACTTGTGAAGCGGCGCGCGATAATCCGATGACTTCGTCGACGCTGTTGAACGTCATCGCCTCGACCAAGTCGACGCTCGCACGAGCAAGCGTGGCGAGCTGCTCGCTGTGGTACTCCTCGGCCTCCTGCGCAGTGATCGTCCGGTTCAACTCGTACGCGTCGCCGCGCGGGCCGACGATCCCGGCGTACAGCACCGCCGGCACCTGCCCGCGGTACGGCTCCGCGACGTCGCGCAGAAAGTCGATCGCTCGCATCTGCATCTGGGCCAGCGCCTCGCCGCGGTAGCCAAGCAGCGACGCCCAGTCCGGGCTCGCGCGGTAGTCGAGGCCGCCGATGACCACGCCGAAGCCATGCCGCGCGGCGGTGTCGAGATACCGGCCGTACATTCCGGACAGCTCGGTCATCGCGCGCGGGTTGTCGAGCAGCGGGAACATCGCGAAGTGCGGCAGCTCGAAGCCGTACTTGTACAAGATCTCGGTTTCCTGGCCACCCTCGGTCAGGTAGTTGAGGCCTGCCTTCTGCTTCGGAAATTCCTTGGCCATGTCGGTTCCCCCGTGCTCCTGTGAACCCACTGTGAGCAACGGCCAGCGTAGCCGCTGACCAGACCGTTCGAAGGGGATCCGCGGGGTCGGCCGGATAAGCCCGAGGCAGCACGGAGCGCATCCGCGTT
>Ga0075421_100005610_pt1 | contig 15202 bp, 13 predicted proteins | sample SoiMetdeltSBSDD5_FD_75292 | JGI IMG/M metagenome (GOLD analysis project Ga0075421, IMG submission 75292) | Bulk soil microbial communities from a Populus tree surrounding site in Tennessee, USA - Soil MetaG P. deltoides SBSDD5 | ecosystem: Environmental > Terrestrial > Soil > Tree plantation...
AGTCATGCCAGGACTAGAGGAACCGCACAACGTGAGGCGGATGTCCGCATCCTGCATCTTCATCATCTTGGCTGCTTCGCGCGCCTTCCGCGCATACTCATCCGCTTCCAAGTGCCCAATCTGCCACGGGCCGTCCATCTCATTGCCCAGACACCAATAGCGGACCGCGTGCGGCTCGGGATAACCATGCGCGGCGCGTAAGTCGGCGTAATGGCTTCCCGCCGGCGCGTTGCAATACTCGACTAAATTCGACGCGTCTTGAATGGCGCCGGTGCCGAGATTGACGCCCAGCATCGGGGAGGCATTGATCGTGCGGCAAAACTCGATGAACTCGTTCGTCCCAAATTGATTGGTTTCGATGGATTGCCAGGCGAGTTCGCGGCGGCGCGGACGACGGTCGCGCGGGCCGACTCCGTCCAACCAGTGGTAGCCGCTCAGGAAGTTGCCGCCGGGGTAACGGATCACGCTAAAGTTCAGTTCGCGCAGCGCGTCTAAAACATCGCGCCGCCGTCCTTGCTCATCCGCCAGTGGTGAGCCGGGTTCGTAAATCCCGCCATAAAGGCAGCGGCCCATGTGCTCGGCAAAGCCGCCAAACAGGGACGGCGAAATCTCGCCGATCACGCGTTGGGTGTCGAGATAAACTCGGGCGGTGGTAGACGAGTTCGCGGACATACGGTCTCCTTTGGTCAACGGATGTAACGAATAAAACGGATAAAAAGTGGAAAGTAATATACCAGAATTCAGGAGACAGAAGTCAGAATTCAGAAGTGATTCGTGAGGCGTGAATTGGTGGCTGGTGGCTGGTAGTTGGCGGCTGGTCGCTGGTGGTTGGTTACTGGAAGTTGGGATTTGGGATTTGGAATTTGGGAGTTTGTCCTTGGTCCTTTGTCCTTTGCCCTTTGTCCTTGATCCTTCGTCATTCGTCCTTCGTCATTCGTCTTCCGTCTCCCCTGTGGTATCATCGCCCGTATGTCAAAATCTAAAAACCGGCGAGTCGTTTTTCAGCCGGAGGCGTATCAACGGATACAAAAAGGCATTGCCCAAATCGTCAATGCCGTCCGCCCGACCCTCGGCCCGCGCCCGCGCATCGTCGCCATTGATCGCGGGATTGACGGCAAGTCGCCGGAACTGCTCGACAACGGCGGCGTGATCGCGCGGCGCATCATCGCGCTGGTAGACCGCGACGAAGATATGGGCGCGATGCTGATCCGCAGTTTGTTGTGGCGCATTTATGAGGACGTGGGCGACGGCACGGCAACCGCCGCCGTTTTGTTTCAGTCCATCTATGATCAAGGTTTGCGCCACATTATCTTCGGCGGGAACGCGATGCAACTGCGGCGTTATCTGGAACTTGGCCTGCGAGTCATTGTCGTCGAATTGGCTCGGCAACGGGTTCCGGTTGAAGGCAAAGAGCAGTTGGCGCAACTGGCCGCCTCGCTGTGCTACGACCCGCCGCTGGCGGAAATGCTGGGCGAGATCTTCGATATTATTGGCGAGTACGGTCAGCTTGAAATCCAAACCAGCCAAGGTCGCGGGCTGGAACGAGAATACGTCGAGGGCATCTATTGGAAGGGCAACCTGCTTTCCCGCCAGATGCTGGGGAGTCCGGCCCAACTTAAAGTGGAACTGGAAAATCCGGCGATCCTCATCACCGATTTTGAAATTGAAGACCCTCATGACCTGATCCCGGCGGTGGAATTAATCGTGCGGTCCGGGACCCGCTCGGTGCTGTTGATCGCTAACAAACTTTCCGACAGTGTGATCGGGCTACTGCTGGCGAATCAGGCGGCGGACAAGTTTAAGATTGTCGCGGTGAAAACGCCCGGCCTGACCTCCGACGATCAACTGGCGGCGCTCGAGGACTTGGCGATTCTCAGCGGTGGCCGACCTTTCTTTAAAGCGTCTGGGGATACGCTGAATAACATCAAACTCGAAGACCTGGGTCGGACGCGCAAAGCGTGGGCCGATCAGCGTTTCTACTTTGGCGTCAGCGGCGGCAAGGGCAATCCGCGCCGGCTGCGGGAACACCTCGCCCAGCTGCGCGCCGGGCATCGGGTGGCCGAGGATCAGGCGCTGCGCAAAAAACTACAGGAGCGCATTGGCAAGTTGATGGGCGGCTCGGCCACATTGCATATCGGCGCGGCGACGGAATCGGAATTGAACGCGCGCAAAGAGTTGGCGCAGCGAGCCGCGGACGCGCTGCGCGGCGCTGTCGTGGAAGGAGTGTTGCCGGGCGGGGGGGTGTCACTCTTAGCCTGTCGTCCCGCGTTGCAGCGGTTGCTGGAGAAGAGCACGAACCCAGACGAGCGCGCCGCGTATCGGATTTTGGTGCGAGCGCTGGAAGAACCGATCCGCACCATCATCCTGAATTCCGGCGGTGAGGTGAGCGAAATCATGACGGCGATCAAAGCGGCGGGCGCGGGACATGGATTTGACGTGGCCTCCGGGCAGGTGGTGAATATGTTGTCTGTCGGCATCTTCGACGCCGCCACTGTACAACTGGCCGTCGTGCGCAGCGCCATCAGCAGCGCCGCGCTGTCGTTGACGATTGAAGTCCTGATCCATAAGCGCGTTCGGCAGGAAGTGATGGTTCCGAAATAGGTAATGATTGACGCTCACCCTCACCCCCAACTCCTCTCCCGCTGGGAGAGGGGAGTCCTGCTCCCTCTCCCTGGAGGGGAGAGGGCTGGGGTGAGGGGAGAAACTGAGTCATTCTTCTTAAAAAGACTACGATGACCAATCAACCCCTTGAGTCCCTCCAAGCCCAAGACATCGTTTACGCGCTGGCGGCCTCGCCCAATTTTGCTCGGGATGGCATTTGCTTTGCGGCGCGGGGTTCAGGGCTGTATCGCTCCAAGGATGGCGGCTTAACCTGGCATTCCGCTTATGACTCATTGAAGCTTCAGTCGCCTTTGCTGACGACCGCCGTTGTCCTCTCACCGGAGTTCAAGTCCGACAAAACTATTTTTGCCGGCGCGCGGGCTGGGCTGTTGCGCTCGGTGGATGGCGGCCAAAACTGGCAGGCGACTATTTTGCCGCCGCCGCCGCCCCTCATCTCACAACTCGTCATCTCGCCGAATTTTGTTCACGACGGGGTGGTGTTGGCTGGGACGATGGAGGACGGCGTCTTTCGCTCGGCGGATCGCGGGGGACATTGGGCGGCCTGGAATTTTGGACTCTTGGATTTGAACGTCTTGTGCCTGGCGATTTCCCCTGACTTCGCTCACGACGAGACACTGTTTGCCGGGACGGGCAGCGGGATTTTTCGCAGCGCCAACGGGGGCCGAGCCTGGCGCGAAGTGGATTTGCCCACTGAATTTGCGCCGGTGTTGAGTCTGGCGCTCTCTCCAAATTATGCCGAAGATGGCACTCTTTTCGCCGGCACGGAAGCGCACGGCCTGTTTCGCTCTACCGACCGCGGCCGCACGTGGACGCGCTTGAGTAAAAAGATTCTGAACGAAGCGGTCAACGCCATCGTTCTCTCGCCGGAGTTCTCATCCAAGCCGGAAATTCTGGCGCTCACGAGCGAGCGCTTGCTTGTCTCGCGGGATGGCGGCCAGTCTTGGTCAGATTGGAAAGACGGCTGGCGGCTGGAACAGGATGCCGCTTGCGTCGCCGCTCCGCAGGGACTCGTTCCGGGGGCGCCGCTGCTCGTTGGTCTGGCCGCCGATGGTGAAGTCCGGCGGATTTAGAATCTAACGGACTCCAGATTAATCACGAATGGCACGAACCGCAAAAATCGCGCGAATGCCACGAATAAACCAGAAGTATTCGTGGCATTCGATCATTGTGTCATTCGTAATTGCTTTACCCGGTTGGAGCTGGAATGGATTTCAGACCCTAAAGGTCTCGGAGACCTTTAGGGTCTTGCAGGACTCAAGGATGGAATAAGGCATGCCCAATGGGCGATCAGGTGAATTTAGCATACAGAAAGAAAAACTTGAGCACATTCTTAATGCGCTTCCCTCCGAAGCAGTGATCGGAACGTCAATTGTATCTGATGACCTGGACGTTTCGGCGGTATCTCGGATGGTTATTGAGTGTCCAGATGATCTCATTTGGGTAGAAGAGCAGGATGATCGCTGGTACATCATCCATTTGGAACCAATCCAGGCCAATCCACCAAATCCAGAGACGTGGGTTGCCGTTTCGCCCGAATCGCCCCTCTTTGAAGAAATGCGGCGACAGCTCGTCAGACATGGGAAATGAATCAGGACTGATTAGGAGATTGCATGAACGCTATCAAATCTATTCCTCGGTCGTACGCAATTCTGGCGGTGGTTCTCCTCGTCGGGCTGTTAATTGGCGGTCTGTGGCGATTGGGGATTTTGAACGCGCCCACTTCCACGCCTGTCCCGAAAGAGTTCGATGGAGACCAAGCCTATACGCATGTCGTTGCTCAAATGGATTTGGGGCCGCGCATCACCGGCACCGATGCGAACGTCTTCGCCGGCGATTACATCGCCCAGCAACTTCAGCAAGTTGGCTGGCAGGTTGAGTTTCAGGCGTTCACGTACAAAGACACACCGGTGCGCAACGTCATTGCCAAGACGAATATTGGCAAAGGCCCGGTCATTATTTTAGGCGCGCACTATGATTGCCGCCGCCGCGCCGATCAAGACCCGGAGCACCCGAACGATCCGGTGCCGGGCGCGGACGATGGCGCGTCCGGGGTCGCGGTGCTCCTGGAGTTGGCGCGGACGCTCGATCAGCAGCAAGTTCCGAACGAGATTTGGTTGGCGTTTTTCGACGCCGAGGATAATGGCGATCTGGATGGCTGGGAGTGGATCGTCGGCTCGGCGTATATGGCAGAGCACTTGGAGATTACGCCGCAAGCGATGATTTTGCTGGACATGATTGGGGATCAAGACCAGCAAATTTATTACGAGAATAATTCAGATCCAGAACTCTCGGCCAAAGTCTGGGAGACCGCGGCCAAACTGGGCTATGACGCTCACTTCATTCCGCAGCCCCGGTGGTCCATGGAAGATGATCACATCCCTTTTGTCCGGCGCGGGATTCCGTCTCTGGATATAATTGACTTTGATTATCCGCATTGGCATAAAACTACGGATACGATTGACAAGATCAGCATCGAAAGCCTGGAACGCGTAGGCCGGACGGTGGAAGTGTTCTTGGAAGCTGGAGATTACTGAAATTTCTTAACCACCAAGACACGAAGGCACGAAGGAAACCCAACGTTTTCTTTGAGTCTTCGTGCCTTCGTGGTAGATTTCAAAAGGGTGTATGAACTCACAATCCTCAATGCCTACTTCTTCTAATTCTTCAACAAAACTGCGCCCGGCGGATCGGCTGGCGGCCCTACCGCCGTATTTTTTCCACGAACTGAATCAGAGAATTGTCCGGCTCAAGGCCGCGGGTATGGACGTCATCCGCATGGACATGGGGTCGCCCGACCTGCCGCCCGCGCCGTTCATCGTTGAAGCGCTCGAAAAATCGGCGCATGACTCAACGCATCATGGCTACATGCCCTCCGGCGGCACGCCCAAATATCGCGAAGCTTGGGCGGAGTTCTATGGCCGGCGCTTCGGCGTGGAGCTTGACCCACAGTCAGAACTTGTTGGCCTGATCGGCTCTAAGGAAGGCATCTTCAATTTGGCGATGGCTTACATCAATCCGGGTGATGTAGCGCTCGTGCCTGATCCGGGTTATGCGCCCTACACCATCGGCGCGACGTTCTCGGGAGGGGAAGTGGTCTACATGCCGCTCCGGGCCGAGAACAAATTTTTGCCGGATCTGAAAGCTCTCTCGCCGGAAGTCTTGCGCCGAACAAAGTTGCTCTGGCTCAACTACCCAAACAACCCCACGGGCGCAGTCGCCTCACTGGAGTTCTTCGCCGAAGCGATCAACCTGGCGCGCGAGTATGACTTCCTCATCGGTCACGATTCGCCCTACACCGAAATTTCTTATGATGGATACGTCGCGCCAAGCCTACTGCAAATCCCGGGCGCGAAGGATGTGTGTATCGAATTCAATTCGCTGTCCAAGGCTTACAACATGGGCGGCTGGCGTGTGGCGATGGCCTGCGGCAATGCGGCCGCGGTCAATACGCTGGGCACACTCAAGAGCAACATTGACTCGGGTTCGTTCCAGGCCGTCCTCGACGCAGCGGCGGTCGCGCTCACGTCCGATCAATCGTGGTTAATTGAACGCAATGAGCACTATCGTCAACGTCGTGATATCGTCGTCGCCGCGCTCCGGGCAGCGGGCTTGCAGGCTGATACCCCGCTGGCCGCGATCTACGTTTGGGCGCGCCTGCCGGATGGCATTGAGGATGAGAACTATGCCACGCGGCTGCTCGAAGCCACCGGCGTCAGCGTCACGCCTGGCACGGTCTTTGGGCCGTCGGGCGCGGGGTATCTCCGTATTTCGCTGGGAACGCCCACCGAGCGGGTGCGGGAAGCCATGAAACGATTGGCAGATTGGACGGCGAAGGAATTTTTGAACGGGGAGAAAGATGCGCAGCGATGAATCATCGCGTTGTTTCTCTGGGCTTTTTGACTTTTGTGTTTGTGGGGCTGATTATGCTCTTCACCGGCGGCCTGCCGGCCCACGCCGCGACGTTCACGGTCAACCTGACCCCGGATGCCAATGATGTAATTCCTGGCGATGGAGCCTGCGACTCTGATATCGGCACGCTAGGCGATCAATGCACGCTGCGGGCGGCAATTCAGGAAGCGAATGTGCTGGCGGGAGTGGATGTCATCAGCGTGCCGGTGGGCACTTACTCTGTAAGCCTGGGAAGCCTGAATGTTCTGAGTGATACGCTGATCAGCGGCGTCCTCTCGACGACCACGATTGTGGATGGCAGTGGCAATAGCACAAATGGCGTCTTCCTGGTTAGCGTTCCCAGTAATCTGACTCCGACTGTAACAATCAGCAATTTGACCATTCGTAATGGATCTTACTTCTTCGACGGTGGCGGGGTGCGTAACGAGGGCGGCAACCTGACTTTGTCTGACACTCGCGTAATCAGTAACTCGACTTCTAACGGCAGCGGTGGTGGGATTGCCAACTCCGGGACAATGACGGTGACCTCCAGTTCTATTCTGAGTAATACTGCGGATCCGGGTGGCGACTACGGCGGCGGTATCTACAATACCGGCACGCTGACACTCATCAACAGTGTGGTGAGCAACAACAGAGAGTTTGATCCGGCAGCGGGTGGCGGCGGCATTTATAACACCTCCTCCGGCACGTTGATTCTGACGAATACGATGATGCTGAGCAATACCGCAGCGTACAACGGCGGAGGTATTTATAACTTTGGCCTGTTGACCATGACCGGTAGCTCGGTATTGAGCAACACCTCGTCCACGTATGGTGGCGGCCTTTTCACTCCCGGTGCTGCGACGATTGCCTCCTCGACCTTTGGGAATAACTCAGCTCTCGCGTCTGGTGGTATCTATGCGATCAGCTCGCTGGTTCTCACGAACACGATCGTGATCAGCAATACCGCGCAGGATAGTGCGGGCGGTCTCAGCACGGTGAGCGTGGCGACCATCACGAATAGCTCCATCCTCGATAATGTTGCCGGTATTTCGGGCACTGTCAAATCCGGGGGCGGCATCTCTTTCTCGGGTGTGCTCAGCTTGGTGGGCAGTGTGGTCAAGGGTAATCGAACCACCAACTACGGGGGTGGGATTTACGCCGCGAGTTCCGGTTCACTGGTTATTAGCGGCACGACGGTGAGTAACAACAGCGCCATTAATGTGATTACCCCTTCTGAGTCCTTGGGCGGTGGCCTGTTCGTTAATAGCATTCCCGTGACATTCACGAACAGCACCCTCAGCGGCAATACCTCCAGCGGGGAGGGGGGCGGCATCTATCACTACAACGCCGCCTTGAATCTGGTGAACAGCACCGTCAGCGGCAATACCGCGAACGGCAGTGGCGGCGGCATCAATTTTTTTAACCCCAGCGGAGGGAACACTCCGACGGCCACCCTGAATAACGTGACCATCACCAACAACGAAGCTGATAATGACCATAATTCTTCGGGCGATGGAGGTGGCTTTTACAGTTTTGGCTACGGCACCGTGAATGTCAAAAATTCCATCCTGGCAGGTAATCTCGGACCGAGTACGTCACCGGATGGGTATAACACATTTAATTCTCCATTTGTTTCTCTGGGCTACAACTTGATCGGTGTCATCACCGGAACCGACGGCTTTACGGCGACCGGCGACATCACCAACACCGCGCCGCTCCTTAGCCCGCTCCAGAATAATGGTGGTTCTACCTTCACTCATGCGTTACTGGTCAGCAGCCCGGCGCGGGACCACGGGAACCCAGCGGGTTGCACAGATCATTTGGGCAACCTCCTGACGACCGATCAACGCGGAAGTGCCCGCCCAATCGGGCCGCGCTGTGACATCGGAGCGTACGAAGGTCTCTTTATCTTCCTGCCGCTGATACGCCGGTAGCAAACAAAAACTTTTTACCCGCGGAGATCCGCAAAGAACGCGGAGTTCGCTGAGAATCATACATCACGCAAGCGTCCTGAGCGGAGCGCGGTATCCTGAGCGGAACGCAGTGAAGCCGAAGGATTCCGCGCGCAGTCGAAGGATGCGATTCCAAGCCAGCTTCTTCTAGGGAAACGCACCCTTCGACTGCACCCCGCTGGAGAGCGCGGGCCTCCGCTCAGGATGCTTGCTCCTTTTCGTGATGTGCTGAGAATTCTCTCTTTCTTCTCTCTGCGGTTAAAAGCTCTTAGAACTCCCCGCCTTTTTGTTCAGGTAGGCTCCCCTCTCCAGCTTGTGTTATTATCGCCGCCATGAAAAAACGTTGGTCTCAACTCATAGAATGGCTCTCCGAACGCCGGGTCAAAATCAAAGACTCAGCGGTCAACATCCGGCGCGCATTTGGGTTGGTCTGGAACTCGCATCCACCTTCGGCCTCCGCCATGGCCGCCTGCACGCTCGTTGGCGCCATGCTCCCCGCCAGTCAGGCCTGGGTCGGCAAATTAATCGTGGACGCGGTCGTCACCGCGATCAATCAGCACACCGGCGCGGAAGCCGGTTTGCGCGCCGTGCTGCCGCTGCTGCTCGTGGAGTTCGTTTTGCTGCTCTTGCACGCGGGGAACAGCCAGGCACGTTCCCTGGCCGAGCATGTGCTGCACGCGCGCTTGAATCTGAGCATCAATACCCGCATCATCCGCAAAGCGCTGGACCTTGACCTGACCTACTTTGAAAACGCCGAATACTACGACAAACTCCAGAACGCCCGCCGTGAAGCGGATTGGCGCGGACTGCAAATCGTCAACGGCGGTTTTTATCTCATTCAAAACTTCATCACCGTGCTCTCCTATGGCGCGCTGCTCGTGCGTTTTAGTCCGTGGCTGGCGCTGATCTTGTTCATCGCCACCATTCCGGCCTTCATTGCGCAGAGTCAGTTCGCAGAGTTGAGCTTCCGGGTGCTCTCGTGGCGCGCGCCGGAAGCGCGCAAACTCAACTATCTGGAATACGTCCTCACCGATTATGACTCGGTCAAAGAAGTTAAACTCTTTGGCTTGGGCGAGCCGCTATTAGGCCGCTATGCCGATCTGTTCTGGAAATTTCTGCGTGAGGATCAAGCCATCGCGCAGAAACGCAGCCTGACTTCCTTGGGCTGGGGCTTGTTAGCGACGCTCTCCTATTACGGCTCGTATGCCTGGATCGTCTGGCGCGCAGTCGGCGGCTTGATTACCCTCGGCGACATGACGCTGTACTTGGGCATCTTCCGCGGCAGCCAGAACATGTTCGAATCAATTTTCTACGGCCTGAGCGAACTGTACGAGAACGGGTTATTCATGAGCAACTTGTTCAGTTTCCTCGAACTTCAGCCGCAGATGACGGTGGCGCTTAAACCGCTCCCGGCGCCCAGAGACATTCGGCAGGGAATCGAGTTCCGCAATGTCTCCTTCAAATATGCGGGACAGGCAGGCTGGGCGTTGCGCGCCGTCAACTTCTCCGTCCGGCCCTCGGAAAAAATTGCGCTCGTCGGCCCAAACGGCGCGGGCAAGACGACCATCATCAAATTGCTCACACGCTTGTACGACCCAACCGAGGGACAGATTCTGTTGGATGGGGTGGACCTGCGCGATTATGATTTGCACGATCTGCGCCAGCGCATTGGTGTGATCTTTCAGGATTTTGTGCGCTATCACTTGGCCGCGGCGGAGAACGTGGGCTTTGGACAGATCGAGGCCTTGGACGACCGGCCCCGGATTGTGGGCGCGGCCCAAAAGAGCGGCGCGGACTCCGTCATCACCGCGCTCCCTCAAGGTTACGAGACCACGCTCGGGCGTTGGTTCCATCAGGGCCGCGACCTCTCCGGCGGCGAATGGCAGAAGATTGCGCTCGCGCGCGCCTTCATGCGGGATTGTGAAGTGCTCGTCCTCGACGAACCGACAGCGGCGCTCGACGCGGAGAACGAGCTGCGCGTCTTTCAACAATTCCGCGAGCTCGCGGAGGACAAAATCGCGGTGCTCATCAGTCATCGTTTCTCCACCGTCCGCATGGCCGACCGCATTTTTGTGATTGAGAGCGGGGAGATCACCGAGCGCGGCACGCACGCCGATCTGCTGGCGCTGAGTGGGACTTATGCTAGACTCTTCACGTTGCAAGCGGAGTCGTATAAATAACGCGAGACCTCACAGGTCTAAATAGTATGGATCCCATTAACCTTTTCACTTTCCTCACGCCTTTATTTCTTCCCCTCTGCTGTTTTGCCCCGATCTTTTTAGGCATGCTGGGCTTCATGGTGTGGCTGATTGCCCGCCGCCTCCAACCGCTCACCGCTGAAGAAAAATCGAAAGCGGAAGTCGAAGCTCGAGGCATTTTGGAGGGGGCCGTACCCAACTTGCTCCCTTGGAGCCGGGAGGCCTTCTCCGATCTCGCTGCCGGGTGGGACGGGGTGTACCGGCATTTCCTGATGCTCTTTGCCTCCGGTCGCTGCCCCTCCCTCCGCGATCCGCAGCGTAGTTGGCTGGCATATGTTCTCAGCGTTAAAGAGAACAGCGGTTTCCTGCTCACGCGCACTTCCAATCGGGAAGCGCGGCTGGATTTTGGCGATGATTCGGTGACGGCGACGGTGGACGGCCAATTGCTTGGCGTCATGCGCCTCTCTACGGGCGAGATTTATGACACCACCCGCCAGTCCATTGGCGTGCGTCGCCGCCAGGAGAACATGCAGATTTTCATTGCAGGCATTGAACTTGATCCGAGCCAGCGGTTTTATCCGCTCATACTCAATGGGCGTGAGATCGCCAAAATCAGCATCGCCAAAGCCTGGGGCTCTTGGCGACGGCGTGAGCCGCTCGTCGCTAATCTCATCCAGGATTTGAAACCGGAAGAAGAGGATTGGTTGCTGGCGCTGTGCGCGCTTGAAATCGGCTATCATAGCCAGCTCCGTCGCTTGCGGGGCTCGCGTTCTCGGCTTTAGACGGAGGACGAACGACGAAAGCTGTTCATCTTTGATCCTTGGTCCTTCGTCTTTCGTCGTTTGGATAACCTTTAGGATATGGCTATACCCGCTGTTCAGACCTGCGCCAACTGTGGACAGCCGCTTGACGCGAACGACAAGTTCTGCCGTCAGTGCGGGCTGCCGACCCTGCGCCAGGCCGAGGCGCAGAAACGTATTCCTACCTCGCCGCCGGATACGGGGGAAATGAAACGCGCGCTGGATGCGACGCCCGAGCCTCTACCTTTTCTCCGCCTGGAACCGGAACTGGAGACGCTGGGGGATGAGACACCGGAAGAGACCACGAGCAGCGTCCTCCGCGTAACCAGCCCCACACAGGCCACGCGGATGGCTAGCTTGACTCTTTTGATGGTGGTGGTAATCGTCATCCTCGCCGTGGCGGGAATGGTGCTGCTTGTTTTGGCTTTGAAGTCTTAGCGCACCCCGATCTCAATGTTCCCTGCTGGTTTGCCTTGACGTTCAATCTTCACGGAGAGCGAGCCACTGTTGTCGCTGAGAATATCGTCGTTAATCCGCAAATATAAAAACCCGAGCGACGACGCACACGTCAGCGTTTGTTTGCCCACGTAAAACGCCTCCCCGGTTTCACCGATTCGTCCCAACAGCGCGCCGCCCAGGTCATATTGTCGAGGGTAAAAACTGGGCGCGAACCGTCCGCCCTCCGGGCCATGCCGCCCGACGACCGGCGAGTATAACCATTCGCCCTGAGCTTTGATCTGCACGCATTGTCCTTGCTCCAGAAACAGGTCGGTGGATTGCCAGTCACGATATGCATAGACGTGGTAGGTCAAGAGTTCTATCGCTTGCTGTGGCCGCCACGCTGCCGGTTGGACACACCAGAGTGCCGCGCATATGCTCAGGAACGGGATAAAGACAACGGGCAACCGCCTAAGCTTGAAGGCCGGAGTCATGGCGTAGTCGTTCCCTCGGCCGGCAAATTCAGGAGGGGAGAAACCCCGCCTTGGGTGATGATCCACTTGCTGTTGTTTTTAAGTTCCTGAGTCTTGAGATATTCCAAATAGCGGTCCGCGATTTCCGGGTATTGGTTGAGGGCTTTGAGGATCAACTGCACGGATTCTTCCTGGGCTTGAGCATGCTGCCGAATCTGGTAGGCCTCCGCATCCGCCTGCTTCTGGGATGAATAGAAAGCCGCGTCGGCGATGATCTTCTGCTGGGCGGCTTCGGCTTCCGCCTGCGCCTGCTTCTGTACCGCGACCATGCGGTCTTCAATCGCCTGGACCACGTTAGCGGGCGGCTCGGCGCTCTGGATTTGCACCGTCACAAACTCCACGCCATACTGCGTTTCTTTGGCGCGCAGTTCGGTCAGCATCGCTTCGTTAAACTCGGCGCGATTGTTCATCATGTTCGTCATCGTCTGCCGATTGACGACATCGCGCAGTTTACCCTGCACAAATTCAAACAGGATGCGCTCCGGGTCGTCTACTTCCAGCGCGAACGTGCGCGGGTCGGTGACGCGATAGGTGTATTGCAGGGAAACGACCATCGAGAGATTATCCGCCGTCACCGCGGCGATGCGCTCGATGTAACCCAGGCGCTCGTTCACTTTGACGATGATGACGGTATCCACGTATGGAATCTGCACGTGCCAGCCGGGTTGTTCGACGCCCAGGAAGCGTCCGCCGCGCAGGTGCAGGCCGTTTTCAAACGCCTGGATTTTGTAAATGGCCGTTTGGGCGATGCCAAACAGAATCGCGAGCACAATCACCGCGGCCAGAATAATTACCGCCAGTCGGTAGAGCACGCCGATGCGCTGAAGGAAGCGATCTGGGGTGGGGAGGGGGATAGGCGCAGTAGTCATCAGGGTCTCCTATTGGATAGGGTGGTTTGGATGGCTTAGGTAGAGTGAGTCAACGGATGGAACGGATGTAACGAATGGAAAAGATGAATTGCTCCAGCTTAAAGAGACCTCGGTGAGTCGTCAAGCACTTGGGTGCTTAAACGCGGATAGAGTTAAGTTAATAAAGGGCCAACTGAGGAGCAATTTACTCTATAAGCCTTGAAAAAGATTGAACGACAAATTATCATTCAGTTAGTTCTTGAATTTCTACTCGGGAACTCCTCAAAAATTCAATCCAATGCAACAAATACTCATCATCAATCGTTTTGTCGCATAGAGGCGCGAGTTCTTTGCCAGTTTCGGTCAGTATGCGAATACTAAAGGTATTTTTTAATTCCGTTAGTCGATATTTCTTTAAACCATACTCAACTACTTGGCTCGGTATGTCGAATCTGTAGCCTACACTTCCAAGTGGAACTAATCCCAAAGAATCCAAGTGAAGAAAATCCTCAAAGCCTACTCCTCGCTTTTCTAGCAAATCGTCTGTAAACCCATCGGTGAAACTCATTAGTCCCTCCTCGGTTTTCCAAAAGTAGTTGCATAACTTTTGGAAAAGATAAGCATCTTTGGGGCGGAGTAACCGAACGAGTTGCAGCGTACGTGGTGAGAAGGAGCCAGGTTGACTTACTTCGCCCGCTAGCAATCGCGCCCAAAGCGATTGCATTTCTGTATTGCTAATGTCTTGAGCATAATTGAAGAACTGAACTGTCCAGTCTTCATCCACTTTTTCTGGATTAACAGATGCTGGTAATTGCTGGCTTGCCAAATCAACAATGACTTCCACGTTTTTCTGTCTGCGCAATTCTCGTGCGTTAAGTCGTTCTGATGCTCTCAGTGCTAGCCTTCGCATTTCAATAGAGCCTTTGGTTTTGATAATGGCAGCATCCGTCTCTGCTTCCGCTAGAATTCTTTCTGCGTCTGCTTTTGCCTTAGCTTCTTCACGAATTCGTTTGGGCTCATAAAGGCTACCTAAGCCTCCTGCCACAGTTTCAATCAACTTGGTTAGGGGTTCAGATAATTTTCCTAAATCTATTGCGGTGAATAAGGGCTTGTTGTCCGACATGGTTTACCGCTTTCTAAGACAGGTAGAACATCAGCTAAAAAGCAAACCTCCCCGTTGTTCGGGGAGGGGCTGCCCCCAGTTTTATTTATAAGCCTACAACCAATTTACTTAACAAGTTGAGTGCCGCGTCTGAACCGCCCATCACACTCTCAGGCCAACCATCCGCTGATAATTTTCATCGCCTACACTCTCGCGCAGCCGGGCTTGGGAAGCCGCCTCTGTATTCTCGGCTCGTTCGCGGTCAAGCTCGGCTTGATGATCGTAGTAATAGCTCAACGCATCATAGACTTGCGCCAGGGTTAAGCCGGGTAGAGCCTTCGTCACAATATCTTGTGGAGTTTCACCCATCTTCACGTATCCAATCAAAATGCTCACGGGGATGCGCGTTCCCTTCACAACCGCTGTCGGGCCGCCAGCCATTGTCACGACTTCGATATGCGGATGCGCCGGGGACAACTCGCGCCGGAGTACCTCATCCGCCAGTTGTTCCGGCGTCAGCGCTGCCTCTGCTGCTCGCTCCTTGAGCAACCGATAAGTCAGTTCCGGCAATTGGATACTTTCCATATTTCACTTTTGGCTGGACTTGCGCTTTTTAATCACGAATTACTCGAATAGACCGAACCGCTGCGCGCGAATTTTCTTTTGGTTTATTCGAGTAATTCGGCCCATTCGCGCGAAGGGTAGCACTCCAGTAAAGCGTGGAGGGGCCTAGGTCTTGTCGAAAAAGGGGTTCATTGGCAAACTTTCGGGACTACCACATCACGAGAGAAGCCAATGAACCCACAAAAGCTATTTTG
>Ga0075421_100005612_pt1 | contig 15199 bp, 5 predicted proteins | sample SoiMetdeltSBSDD5_FD_75292 | JGI IMG/M metagenome (GOLD analysis project Ga0075421, IMG submission 75292) | Bulk soil microbial communities from a Populus tree surrounding site in Tennessee, USA - Soil MetaG P. deltoides SBSDD5 | ecosystem: Environmental > Terrestrial > Soil > Tree plantation...
ACGTCGGGCGAGATCGCGCGCGTCGTTGACGGCGAACAAGTCCAGAACCTGGCGCTCAACGGGCGCAACTTCCTGCAACTGGCGACGCTCATTCCCGGCGCGCCGCTCCTCGACTTCGACGCCATCGCCCAGACGACCGGCGGCGGCGGCACAATCGCCGTCAACGGCGGCCGCAGCGATTCCAATAACCTCACCGTGGACGGCGGCTTCAATCTGCTCAAGGCCAACAACTCCGCCCCCGGCAACAACGTCGGCGTGGATTTCATTCAGGAGGTCAAGATTCAGACCTCCAACTTCTCCGCCGAGCACGGGCGGCAATCGGGCGCGGCCATCAATGTGACGACGCGCGGCGGCGGCAACCAACTGCACGGCAGCCTGTTTGAATTCCTGCGTAACGACAAGCTGGATGCGCGCAACTTCTTCGCGACGGGCGTGCGCAAGCTGCGCTTCAATGACTTCGGCTATAGCGTCGGCGGCCCAATCGTCAAGAATAAGTTCTTCTTCTTCGGCGGGCAGGAGTGGAAATACATCCGCCGCACGCTCGACCCGGCGCGGCGTACGCTGCCGACCTCGGCCGACTTGCGCGGCGACTTCTCCTTCCGGTTGCGCGGGGCTGACGGCGTTGTCGGCACGGCGGACGACGGCGCGCTGCGCGACCCGGCCAAGACCGGCACCTGCTCGACGACCAACCGCACGGCCTGTTTCCCCGGCAATATCATCCCGCCCGACCGCATCACCCCGGACGGGCGCGCGCTGGCCAACGCCTACCGGGCGATGAGCGGTCTGGCGAGCAGCTATCAGGACACGCCGACGGCCAACAACGCGGTCTATGAGTTGAGCAGCCCTTTCGATTTTCGGCAGGACATCGTGAGGCTTGATTATAAATTCAACGCCGCGCACAACATCTCCGGGCGCTACCTCCACGATCACAGCCTGATCCAGAACGTGACGCAGCCGCCGTCGCTCATCACCGATCGTCCGCGCCCGACCTACAGCGGCCTCCTCTCCCACACCTGGATGATCAAGCCGACGTTGATCAACGAGGCGCGCTTCAACATCTCGAACGTTTTTCTCGACAACATCCCGGTGGGCGACCTGTGGCGGCGCGACACTTACGGCTTCGTCTTCAGGCAGCTCTTTGACGACGGGCGGTACAACGCGGGCATCCCGGACGTGACGCTCAACGGCTTCGCGTCCCTGACCGGCCCGTCGGGGGCGAACTCGGCGGACGCTTACGACAGCGCGGTCACCGACACGCTGACCTTGGCGTCCGGGGCGCACACCGTCAAGGCCGGCGTCGTCTACACTCGCACAGTCAATAACCAGGTCGGCGTCGTCACGTCCTTCTACACCGGCACGGCGGTCTTCCAGACGGCGGGCAACAACCTGACGACCAACAACTCGATCGCCGACATGCTGCTCGGCAATTTCCGCACCTACAGCGAGGTCTCGGCCCCGCCGCTGACGCCTTACCGCTCGACGCAGGTGGATGCGTTCGTCAGTGACAATTGGAAGCTGCACCCGCGGCTGGGCATCGAGTTCGGCGCGCGCTATGTTTACCTGGGCGCGCTCTACTCGCTGAACGACAACCTGGCGACCTTCGACGCGCTGCGCTACGACCCGGCGCGCGCCGTCGTGGTCAACCGCGACGGCACGCTCGTGGCCGATTCGGGCGACCCGCTCAACGGCCTGGTCAAGGCGGGCGTGGACGGCCCGCGCGGGAATTTTGAGTCGCCTCACCGCGTGGCGCCGCGATTGAGCTTCGCCTACGCGCCGTTCGGCAACAGCCGCACGGCGGTGCGCGGGGGCTTCGGCATGTTCTACAACGTCTGGCGCGGCGACATCACGCAGCGCACGAGCGAGAACCCGCCCTTCAGCCAGCAGGCGCAGTACGAGAATCAAAACCTGTCGGCCCTGAGCCGCGCGGCGCTCGTGCCCTATGGCGCGTTGCTCACGGCCGACCCGCGCCTCGTGCCGACCTACACCATGAACTTTTCTTTGAGCGTGCAACAGGAATTGCCGCGGGGCGTCTTCGTCGAAGCGGCCTACGTCGGCAATCAAGGGCGGCATTTGTTGCGCCGCCCCGACATCAATCAGCCGCCGTTTGAAGCCCTGCGCGCCAACTTCGCCCTGCCCGCCGCGCAGCGCGCCGCGACCAACTTTCTGCGACCGTTCAAAGGCTACTCGGCAATTCAGCAGTACAGTTCCGACTCGAATTCCAATTACAACGCCTTGCAACTGCACGCGACCAAGCGCAAGGGCCAGTTTGTCTTCACGACAAGCTACACTTGGTCGAAGGTCTTGACCGACGCCAGCGGTTTTGACGAAGCGCCGGAAGACTTCCAGAACCGCCGCTACAATTACGGCCCGGCGAGCTACGACCGCCGCCACGTCTTCGTGGCGACCTACACCTACAGCTTCCCGCGCTGGCGGCGCTGGGGGCGCGTCGCCGACGCCGCCCTTTCGCTCTGGGAGGCGAGCGGGATCACGCGCTTCCAGTCGGGCAATCAGTTCACGGTCACGGGCAACACCGCGATCGGGACACGCCGCGCCGATTACATCGGCGGCGAAATCGAGCTGCCCGGCGGCGAGCGGACGGTCGACCGCTGGTTCAACACGGAGGCCTTCGCCGTCGCGCCCGAGTCGCGCCTCGGGACGGCGGGCGTGCGCAACGTGCTGGGGCCCGGCTTGCAGTTGTGGGACTTGTCCCTGCGCAAGCGGTTTGCCCTGACCGAGCGGTGGCGGCTACAGTTTCAGGCCGACTTTTTCAACCTCTTCAACAAGGCGAACTTCCTGAACGTCGCCACGACCATCACGGGCGCCGAATACGGCACGATCACGAGCGCCGCGCCGGGGCGCAACATTCAACTCGCGCTGCGGCTGACATTCTGAACCCCCGGGTTGGGCGGGCGCTTGATAGCGCGGAAGCGGACGATCTGTTGATCGTTGACATGCGGCGTCGCCGCCTTCCGAGCGGAGGAGGTCCAAGTGATCCGAGCTCTTCGCCGGCAAAATTTCCTGCTGATTATCGCCATCGTGGCATTGGCGCCAACGGCTCGGGCGCAAACCGCGCAAGTGACCGGGGTTGTCACCGATTCCACCTCCGCCGTCATCAAAGGCGCGGAAGTCATCGCCGAGAATTTGAACACCGGCCTGACCAAGAAAGCCGTGACTAACGACGAAGGCAATTACCTGATTCTGTTTTTGCCGCCGGGGCCGTACCGGATCACCGTGCAGTTGAGTGGCTTCCGCCCGGTGCGGCGCGACGGCATCACGCTCCAGGTGGATCAGGTGGCGCGGCTCGATTTTGAACTGCAGATCGGCGAAGTGACACAGGCCGTCAGCGTCACTGCCGAAGCGCCGCTGCTCGAGAGCCAGACCTCGTCGCTCGGCGAGGTCGTCAACAGCCGCACGGCGGAATCGCTGCCGCTCAACGGCCGCAACGTGCTGCAACTGGTCGGGCTGACGCCGGGGATCAACACCACGCCCAGCTACCGCAACGCCGCCACGAGCAACGGCAGCATCGCGTCGAACGCTTTTTCGGCGAGCGGCGGGCGCAACGTCTCGAGCGAGATTCTGGTGGACGGTTCGTCGCAGATCGTCATGGGCTACAACCAGCCGGCCTACGTGCCGAACCCCGACGCCGTGCAGGAGTTCAAAGTTCAGACCAACAACCTGTCGGCGGAAATTGGGCGCACGGGCGGCGCGGTGGTCAACGTGGTGAGCCGCGCGGGGACGAAGGAGTTTCACGGCGCGCTCTTCGAGTTCCTGCGCAACGACGCGTTCGACGCCGCCGACTTTTTCGCCAACCTCAACGACCGCCCGAAGTCGGCGCTGCGCTACAACCAGTTCGGCGGCACGCTGGGCGGGCCGTTGTTCACGCCGCGCTTCGGCGAAGGCGGGCCAGCCTTCAACAGAGACCGCGACCGGACTTTTTTCTTTTTCAGCTACGAGGGGCTGCGGCGCACGATCGGCAGCAACACCTTCTTCACCGTGCCGACGGCGAAGATGAAGCAGGGCGACTTTTCGGAGATCGACGCGCAGATTTACGACCCGCTGACGACCAACGCGCAAGGTCGGCGCACGGCCTTCGCGGGCAAGCGCATCGCGCCAAACCGGATCAACCCGGTGGCCGCGAAGATCCTGGATTTTTATCCCGAACCGAATCTGCCGGGCATCACCAATAATTACTTTTCGCAGGCCGCCACCCGCGCCGGCGACAACAACTATTCGGTCCGCGTGGACCGCATCATCTCGCCGCGCCAGAATTTTTTCGGGCGGTTCTCGATGAGCAATTTCCGCAACGACCTGGCCAATCATTACGGTAACCTGGCCTCGCCCAACGCCGGCGTCGACAACAGCCGCAACCGCAGCATCTCGCTCGACGATAATTACACGGTCGGCGGCTGGGTGCTGCACGGCAATTACGGCTATGCCTATCACGCCAACCCTCGCGTCAGCACGACCGACGACTTCAACCTGGCCTCGCTCGGGTTTCCGGGCGCCATCCAAGACTACGCGCAGTTCAGAATCTTCCCGCGCATCGAGCCGGCCGGCTACGGCGCGCTGGGCGGCGACGCGACCTGGATCATCGGCAACCGGTTCGAGACGCACACGCTAACGGGTGACGTCTCGAAAGCCTTCGGCAATCACCTCGTCAAGACGGGCGGCGTCTATCGCATCAACCGCGTCTCGAACTTCCGCCCCAACGCGCCGTCGGGGCTCTACACGTTCAACGAAGCCTTCACGCGCGAGGTCTTTAACGGCAACACGGGCGGTCATCCGATCGCTTCGATGCTGCTCGGCGCCATGGCGGGCGGGCGCATCCAGAGCGAGCCGGCGCTGGCCTTGCAGGTGCTCTACGGCGCGGTCTTCGCGCAGGATGACTGGCGGGTGACCAACCGGCTGACGCTCAACCTGGGGCTGCGCTGGGATTCCGACCGGCCGCTGACCGAGCGTTTCGATCGCACCTCGTCGTTCGATTTCGACGCCGTCGTGCCGATCACCGTGCCGGGGCTGGCGCCGTTGAAAGGCGGGCTCGTCTACGCCGGGCGCGACGGGCGGCCGCGCGGCAACAAGGACCCGGACAATAATAACTTCGCGCCGCGCGTCGGCCTCGCCCTCAGAGTCGCGAACGCGCTGGTCGTGCGCTCCGGCGTCGGCGTCTTCTACAACCCCAGCACGGGCATCGGCCCGTCGGCGGGCAGCACCGGCGCGCTCGGATACAACGCCAACACGCCCGTGGTCACGAGCAATGACGGCGGACGCACACCCGCGACGGCGCTTTCGAATCCGTTTCCCAACGGCTTCAATTTCCCGAACGACCGCCCACCGGATTTGCTGACGCAGATCGGGCAGGGCATCGGCGCGCAAGTCCGCAGCGACCGCACGCCTTATTCGATGCAGTGGAATCTCAATGTTCAATACGAACTGCCCGGCCAGATGCTGCTCGACGCGGCTTACGCGGGCAACGCGGGCGTCAAGCTGCTGGCGCAGGTCGAACTCAACCAGCTGCCGGATGAGTTCCTCGCGCGCGGCGACGCGCTCAATGCGGTCATCGCCAACCCGTTCCGCGGTCTGCTGCCGGCCAACGCCCCGCTCGGCGCGGCGACGATCACGGCGGGGCAGTTGCTGCGCCCGTTCCCACATCTGACGGGCTTGACGCAGACCTGGGGGTCGCTGGCGCATTCCAGCTATCACGCGCTGCAATTCAAATTCCGCCGCCGTTTCAGCGGCGGCTTGCAATTCCTGACGGCCTATACCTGGTCAAAGACGCTCGATGATTTCTCCTCAGTCGCGGGCTTCCTGAATTTGCAGAACCCGGGTTACACGAACAATAATCAGCGCTTCCTCGACAAATCGCTTTCGGCGCAGGATATTGCGCACCGGCTGGTGGTCAACTACCAGTGGGAGCTGCCGTTCGGCAGAGGCAAGCGGCTGCTCAACCGCGACGGCTTGGTCGATGCGCTTTTGGGCGGCTGGAGTCTGAACGGGATCACGACGGTGCAAAGCGGGGTGCCAATCTCGATCAGCTCGGTCGCCAACACGACCAACAGCTTCGGCGGCGGCCAGCGCCCCGACGCGACGGGCATTTCGAGCCGAACTGAGGGCACCGCCGAAGAGCGCTACCGCCGGTGGATCAATCCGGCGGCCTTCGTTGATCCGCCGCGTTACCGGTTCGGCACGGTCGGGCGTTTTCTGCCCGACAATCGCGGCCCACACTATTTCGCGTCGGATCTGTCGGTGTTAAAAGACATCCGCCTGACGGAAACGAAGCGGCTGCAATTTCGCGCCGAATTCTTCAACGCGTTCAATCAGGTCAACTTCCGTAACCCGTCGGGCTTGACTTTCGGACGCCCGGAGTTCGGGCAGATCACCGACGCCGAAGCCGCACGCATTATTCAGTTCGGGCTGAAGCTTTACTATTAGATTAGTTTTCAGATGAGTGTCAGGGCGGTTCAAAAACCCAAGACAAAGGTTCAAAGTCGGCCGGGATCGGCCTGCCGCCCCGCTCTCTGGCCCTTCGGCCCTTGGCCCCTTTGTCATGAATCGGTCGGTGACGGGCAAACCGACCCGGGGAGGCGACGTTGATGACAGGAAGACGCGGACCGCGCCGGCCCGGCCGGCTTTGCCTGCTGGGAGCCCTGTTACTGCTCAACCCTTCAACCGCGATCGCCCGGGGAAAAATCGCCGACCGTCCCAACGTCGTCTTCATTCTGGTTGACGACCTGCGCTGGGACGCGCTCGGCGTGGCCGGACACCCTTACGTCAAGACGCCGAACATCGACCGGATCGCGAAAGAGGGGCTGACCTTCCGCAACGCCTTCGTCACGACGCCGCTCTGTTCCCCCTCGCGCGCCAGCTTTCTGACCGGGCAGTACGTCCACAAACACCACATCGTCGGCAACGAGAAGCCGCAAGCCTACGGCCCGCTGAGCTTCAAGCTGACCACGTTCCCGATGCTCCTCCAGCGCGCGGGCTACGAAACGGCCTACGTTGGTAAGTGGCACATGGGCAACGACGACGCGCCACGGCCGGGCTTCGACCGCTGGGTCAGTTTCAAGGGGCAGGGCGTTTATCACGACCCGCCGCTCAACATTGACGGCAGGCAGGAGCGGGCCGCGGGTTACATGACCGATCTCCTGTCGGATTACGCGGTCGAGTTCGTCAAGCGCCGGCGCGCGAAGCCGTTCATGCTTTACCTGGCACACAAGGCTATTCACGGCCCCTTCACGCCCGCCGAACGCCACAAGGATTTGTACGCCGACCAGGCGGTCAGGCGCGCGCCGAACGCGGCGGACACGCTCGAGGGCAAGCCGATGTTGCGGCGCACGGTCGCAGACAAACCCGCGGCGCGTCCCGGCGGCGGGCCGAATGACGAAGTCATTAAGAATCAGATGCGCTGCCTGACGGCGATTGACGAAGGCGTCGGGCGCCTGCTCAAAGCGCTGGAAGAAACGAAGCAGTTGGGCGATACTGTCGTCGTCTTCACGAGCGATAATGGCTACTTCTGGGGAGAGCACGGGCTCGGCGACAAGCGGGCGGCTTATGAAGAATCCATCCACGTCCCGCTCTTCGTGCGCTATCCAAAGCTGATCAAATCGTCGGGGGCCGGGGTGACGCGCGATCAGGCGGCGCTCAATATCGACATCGCGCCGACGCTGCTGGAATTGGCCGGCGCGCCGATCCCGAGAGGGATGCACGGTCGGTCGCTCGCGCCGCTCTTCAAAAGCAATTCGGGGAAATGGCGAGACGCCCTCCTCGCCGAATACTTTGCCGAAGAGCGTTACCCGAACATCGCGTCGTGGCAGGCCGTGCGCACCGCGCGGTGGAAGTACGTTCATTACACCGAGCTCGACGGGGCGGATGAGCTCTACGATTTGAAGGCCGATCCGGGCGAGATGAAGAACCTGATCGCCGATCCGGGCGCGCGACCGGCCCTCAATGAGATGAAGCTGGCATTACAACGCCTGTTAAGGGAGACGCAGTGACGACGCCGGCGGAGAAGCCATGACCGGAAGACTCAAATTCGTCGCCGTTGTCGCGCTGGCCCTGAGCGCTTCGTGGGCGGCGCGCCCGAGACCGCAAACCGTGGGCGCCGATGCGCGGCCGTCGCGCGGCCCGGCGGCCGTGCGCGATTTTCTGGAAGCCCACTGCCACGCCTGCCACGACAGCGCGGCGAAGAAGGGCGGCCTGGACCTGACCTCGCTCAAATTCGATCTGGCGGATGCCGAGACATTCGCCACCTGGGTCAAGGTTCACGACCGCGTGCGCGACGGAGAGATGCCGCCGGGAAAGAAGGCGCGGCCGGACGATGCGGCGCGCGCCCCGTTCCTGAAGGCGCTTGCGGGGCCGATGATCGCGGCGGACGACGCGCGGGTGCGGCGCGAGGGGCGCGCGGCCTGGCGCCGGATGAACCGTTACGAGTATGAGAATACGCTGCGCGACTTGCTCGGCGCGCCATGGCTACAGGTGAAAGAGATGCTGCCCGAAGACGGCGAGGCGTTTCGCTTCAACAAGGTGGGCGAGGCGCTGGACGTCTCGCACGTGCAGATGAGCCGCTACCTGGCGGCGGCGGAGTATGCCTTGCGCGAGGTCATGGCGCATGAGACGGCGCGGCCTGTGACCGAGACGAAGCGGTTCTATGCGCGCGAGCAGCCCGCCTTCTCCAGGCGGGTGCAGTTCAGCCAGTTCAACCGCGCCCCCGAACGGGCGACGTTTCCAATCGTCGGGCATGCTTCGGACGTGCCGGCGCTCGAAGGCAAGGCGCCGATGACCGTCGGGGAAAAAGATCCCGGGCGGCGCGAGCTGGAGGCCATGGGTGTGGTGGCCAGCACTTACGAGCCGCTCGAGATCAAGTTCGACAGATTCAAGGCCCCGGCGGCCGGGCGCTACAAGCTGCGGATCAACGCGCATTCTTTCTGGGCCGGGCCGGAGAGCGCCGAGCGCTGGTGGAAGCCCAGCCGGCACGTCGCCGCCGCCGGTCGCACCCGCGAGCCGGTGAGCCTCTACGCCGAAACGCCGCCGCGCCTGCTGCGCAAGCTGGGCAGCTTTGAAGTCGGCCCCGAGCCTGCGGTGAGCGAGCTCGAGGTGTATCTGCTCAAAGGCGAAACGATTCGCCCCGACGCGGTGCGTCTCTTCCGCTCGCGGCCGCCCGGCGGCTGGCGCAATCCGCTGGCGCAGCGGGATGGCCAGCCGGGCGTCGCCTTTCGCTGGCTGGAGGTAGAGGGGCCGATCTCCGACGCCTGGCCCGGCCAAGGGCACCGGCTGATGTTCGGCGACCTGCCGATCAAGACCGGCGCGAAGGCTGAGGCGGAGATCACGACCAAGGATGCACACGCCGATGCGAAGCGCCTGCTGCGCGCATTTTTGCGGCAGGCATACCGCCGTCCGCTGCGCGAGGAGGACGTGCAGCCGTTTTTGAAGCTCTCTCAGACCGCGCTTGCCTCCGGCTCCGGCTTCTCCGAGGCGATGATCACCACCTATTCCGCCGTGCTCTGCTCGCCGGCGTTCGTCACGCTGGAAGAAAGGGCTGGCCCGCTCGATGACCACGCGCTAGGCGCGCGCCTCTCCTATTTCCTCTGGAACTCGGCACCGGATGCGACGCTGCGCTCGCTGGCGGAACGGGGCGCGCTGCGAAAACCCGCCGTGCTGCGCGCGCAGGTGGGGCGCATGCTCGCCGACGCCAGATCGCGGCGTTTCGTCGAAGCCTTCCTCGATTACTGGCTCGACCTGCGCAAGGTCAACAATACTTCGCCGGACGCGGCGCTCTATGCCGACTACTATCTGGACGACTTCCTCGTGGAGTCCGCCGCGGACGAGACGCGGGCTTTCTTCGCCGAGTTGCTGCGCGGCGACCTGCCGGCGCGTAACCTGGTCGCCTCCGACTTCGTCATGGTCAACGAGCGTTTGGCGGCGCATTACGGGTTGCCGGCGGCACCGGGGGTCGGGATTCGGCGCGTGACTCTGCCACAGGATTCCCCGCGGGGCGGCCTGCTGACACAAGCCAGCGTGCTCAAGGTGACCGCGAACGGCACGACCACCTCGCCCGTGCTGCGCGGGGTCTGGATTATGGAGCGCATTCTCGGCAAACCCGCGCCGCCGCCGCCGGCCGCGGTTCCCGCGGTGGAGCCGGACACGCGCGGGGCGGTGACCATCCGCGAGCAACTCGACAAACATCGCACGCAGCAGAGCTGCAACGTCTGCCACGCGAAGATCGATCCGCCCGGCTTCGCGCTCGAAAGCTTCGACGTGCTGGGTGGGTGGCGCGAGCGTTACCGCGCGCTGGGCGAGGGCGAGAAGGCGCCCGGCATCAGCAAAGCCGGCCACTTCTTCGAGTTTCGTTATGCGCAACCCGTAGACGCGTCCGGCGTCTTGCCCGACGGGCGCCGGTTTGAGGGCGTCCGCGAGTTCAAACGCTTCCTGCTCCAGGACGAGCGGCAGGTGGCCCGCAATCTCGCGGGACAGCTCGTCACCTACGCCACGGGCGCGCCGGTGCGATTCGGCGACCGTCCAAAGGTCGAAGCGATTCTCGACCGCGCCGCGGCCACGGGCTACGGCGTGACGTCGCTGATTCATTCGATCGTCGAAAGCGAACTTTTTCAGAACAAGTGATTCACCCCAGGACAATCGGCATGAAGACGATTCACATCTCGACACGACAAACCGTCTCGCGGCGACGCTTCCTGCGCGGAACCGGCGTGGCCCTCGGGCTGCCGTTGCTTGACGCCATGGTGCCCGCCTTCTCGCGCGCGGCGGTCGACGCCCCCGCGCCGCGCCGGCTCTTCGCCGTCTGCAACAACCTGGGGCTGCTCCCGGGGAAGTTTTTCCCCGCGCCTGACCAGGCGGGTCGCGGGTATCAGCTTTCACCGTATCTTGAAATGCTGCGCGCGCATCGCGAGGATTTCACCGTCTTGAGCGGAGTCTGGCATCCCGACGTGGACGGCGGCCATCCGGCGGACAACTGCTTCCTCACCGCCGCGCCGCACCCCGGGAGCGGCGGCTTCCGCAACACGATCTCGCTCGACCAGTTCGTCGCCGAGCGCGTCGGCCACCTGACACGTTTCCCATCGCTCACGCTCGGCGTCAACGTCCAGCAGGGAATGCGCAGCCTTTCGTGGACCGGCGGGGGCGTGCTCATCCCGTCCGAGGAGAAACCGTCGGAGATCTTCAAGCGCCTCTTCCTGGTCGGCTCTCCGGAGGAGGTCCGCGCGCAGATGCGTCGCCTGGCGCTCGGGCAGAGTGTCATGGACACCGTGGCGGACCAGACGCGCCGCCTGCAGCGCGACGTCGGCGCGCGCGACCGCGAGCGGCTCGATCAGTACCTCACCGGCGTGCGCGACCTCGAGCAACGTCTCGGCAAGGCCGAGGAATGGGAGCGCAAGCCCAAGCCCGTCGTCAGCGAGAAGCCGCCCGTCGACCCCGCGGAGACGCGCGACTATATAGAGAAAGTGCGGCTCATGTACGACATCGCGCGGCTCGCGTTCGAGACCGATTCCACGCGGCTCATCGCGCTGCTGCTCGACAGCGTCAACTCGCCCGCGATCAAGGTCGAAGGCGAGACGATGACGGACGGCTACCACAGCCTTTCGCACCACGGGAAATCCCCGGAAAAGCTCCGGCAACTAGAGGTCATTGATCGGGCGCACATGAAGCTGCTCGATCATCTCTTCACCGAGCTCAAGTCCCGGCGGGAGGGCGGCGAGACGCTCTTCGGCCGCACGATGACGCTCTACGGCACGAACCTCGGCGACGCGAACACACACGTCACCACCAACCTGCCCACGCTCTTCGCCGGCGGCGGCTTCAAGCACGGCCAGCACCTCGCGTTCGACCGCGAGCGCAACTACCCGCTGCCGAACCTCTTCGTCAACGTGCTGCAGCGCCTCGGCATCGAAGCGGACAAGTTCGCCACCAGCACCGGCACGTTGCGGGGGCTCGAGATGGCGTGACGTTGAAGTTCTGAGTCAGCGCTGCGACGGCTGGCGAGGCGCGCTGCCCCGAAGCGATAGGATCGTGGGACACGACGTCGTATTGTTCGACCGCGGAGGCCAGAGGCATGAAGAAACGAACAAAGGCGCGCCATCAGGCGTGGCCCTTGATCGCGTTATGTTGTGCGACGTTGCTCATGAGCGCGCCCCCGCCTCCCGCTTCCGGCCAGGCGGGCAAGCCGAACGTGATCATCATCCTCTCCGACGATCAGGGCTACGGCGACCTTTCCGCGCACGGGAACCCGGTGCTCAGAACACCAAATCTCGACAAACTGCACGGCGAGAGCGTCCGGCTGACCGATTTCCATGTGGCGCCGATGTGCACGCCGACGCGGGGGCAGTTGATGACCGGCGTCGACGCGCTGCGCAACGGCGCGACATCGGTGACGGCGGGGCGTTCGCTGCTGCGCCCGGGCTTTCCGACGATGGCCGAAATCTTCAAGGCCGGGGGGTATCGCACGGCGCTCTTCGGCAAATGGCATCTCGGCGATTCTTACCCGAACCTGCCGCACCACAGGGGATTCGACGAAGCGGTCTACCACATGGGCTGGGGCGTCATGTCGGTCGCGGAGCCGTGGCTCAACGACAACTTCGACGATTTCTATCACCACAACGGCAGGCTGGAACAGTACAAAGGGTACTGCACCGACGTCTGGTTCGATCTGAGCCTGAAATGGATGAGGGAGCGGCGCGAGCGCAACGAACCGTTCTTCCTCTACCTGCCTACCAATGCGCCGCACGGCCCGGCGTGGGTGCCGCGGAAATACAAGCAGCCGTACGAAGGCAAAGGGCCGGCGGGCTTTTTCGGGATGATCGCCAACCTCGACGAGAACGTCGGCAGGCTGGATGAGTTTCTGCGCTCGAGCGGTTTGTCCGAGAACACGATCGTCATTTACATGAACGACAACGGCGGGACGGCGGGCGTCAAGACCTTCAACGCCGGAATGCGCGAAGGCAAGACGACCTATTACGACGGCGGGCATCGCGCCATGTGTTTGATCCGCTGGCCGAAGGGCGGACTGCGCCCGGCGGGGGACGTGGAAGCGCTGACCCAGATCCAGGATTTGCTGCCGACGTTGATCGAATTGACCGGGTTGCAGCAAGTGAGGAGGGGTGAAGGGGCGCAAGGGGTGAAGTTCGACGGCCTGAGCCTGGCCCCGCTGCTGCGCGGCAAAACGGAGAAGCTCGCCGACCGGATGCTGGTGGTACAATACGGCCAGACGCCGCGCAAGTACGAGGCGGCGGTGCTCTGGAACAAATGGCGGCTAGTCAAGGGAACGGAGTTGTACGATCTGGCGAGCGACCCCGGGCAGCAGCGCGACGTGGCGGGTACGCATCCGGCCGTCGGGCGGCGGATGCGCGAGCACTACGACCGCTGGTGGGCCGAGGTCGAGCCGCGCTTGAACGATTTCGTCCCGATCGTCATCGGCGCGCCGCAAGAGAACCCGGTGACCATGACGGCGGTGGACTGGGCGAACGTCTACTGCGACAACGTCGTCAACTGCGTGCGCCCCGGCGAAAACAAAAACGCTCCGTGGACGGTGGCCGTCGCGCGCGAGGGCCGCTATCAAATCGCGCTGCGCCGCTGGCCTCAAGAAGCCGACACCGCCATGAGCGCGGGCACGCCCGAAGCAAAGCTGACTGACGGCGCCTACCCCGCGGGCAAGGCGCTGCCGATCGCCAAGGCGCGGTTGAAGATCGGCGACTTCGATCAAACCACGCCGGTGGGCGAATCCGACAAAGCGGCCCTCTTCACCGTGCCGCTCAAGACCGCCGCCCGGCTGCAAATGCAGACGTGGTTCTATGACGCGCAAGGCAAGGAACTCTGCGGCGCGTATTACGCCTACGCGCGCCGCCTTTGAAGGCAGCCATGAAACACTCATTAGCCGCGCGGCGCCACCCGTCGGATCACATGAGACATTCATCTTTTTCCCTCTCGCTTAAACTACTTGTCTTGATCTGCGGGGCTTCAGTTTGTTGGTCCGGTCACTCGCCGGGCCACGCGGCCGGGCGGGCCGGACAGCAACCGGCGCTCGCGCCGGCGGAACAACTATTCCTCGAGAAGGTCGCGCCGACGCTGGCGGCGAAATGTCAGACCTGTCACGGCGAAGACGGCGCCGCCGAACTCGACCTGCGCTCGCGCGAGTCCTTGCTCAAAGGCGGCCGGCGCGGCGCAGCCATGATACCCGGCAGCGCGGAGAAGAGCCCGCTCTATCTAGCCCTGCTCGGCGGCGACGGGTTCAAGCAGATGCCGCCCGGCAAGCCGCTGCCCGGCGAATTGATTGCCGCGTTCAAAAAGTGGATAGACGCGGGGGCGCCCTGGGTCAAACGAAGCCAGGGCGCCCCCGCGACGGCCGCCGAAGCGAAGTGGACAAACGCCGGGGAAGAAGTCTGGGCGTTCAAACCCGTCGAGCGCCATGACGTCCCTGTTATTGGGGGCGCGCCACGCATTCAAACTCCGGTTGACGCTTTCATCCTGCAAAGGCTCAATCAAAAAGCGATTAAGCCCGCCCCTCAGGCCGACCGCGTCACGCTGATTCGCCGCGCCACCTTTGATCTGCACGGGCTGCCGCCGTCACCGCACGAGGTCGCCGACTTTGTGCGCGACCCACTGCCGACGGCGAAGGCATTTGAGAAAGTGGTCGAGCGGCTGCTTCAGTCGCCGCGTTACGGCGAGCGCTGGGGGCGGCACTGGCTTGACGTCGTGCGCTACGCCGACACCGCCGGAGGCTCGAATGATTACGAACGCCCGAACGCGTGGCGGTACCGCGATTACGTCATCCGGAGCTTCAATGAAGACAAGCCGTACGACCGCTTCATCCTCGAACAAATCGCGGGCGACGAACTCGATCCGCAGGACGTCGAGAATTTAGTCGCCACGGGCTTTTTGCGAATGGGGCCTTGGGAGCACACGTCGATGAGCGTCGAAGCCGTGACGCGGCAGGAATGGCTTGATGACGTGACGCATTCGACGGTGACGGCGTTCCTCGGGTTGACCATGGGCTGCGCCAAATGCCACGACCATAAATTTGACCCGATCCCGGCGAAGGATTATTACGGCGTGCAGGCGGTCTTCGCGACGACCTACTTCGAGGAGCGCCCGGCGGAATTTCTGCCGGGTGAAAATCTGAGCCGGGCCGCCGTCCAGCGCGCGCAATTGCAGCCGCGCCTCGAACGCGCCGAGCAGAAATACGATGACGTGGCGTTGG
>Ga0075421_100005620_pt1 | contig 15187 bp, 12 predicted proteins | sample SoiMetdeltSBSDD5_FD_75292 | JGI IMG/M metagenome (GOLD analysis project Ga0075421, IMG submission 75292) | Bulk soil microbial communities from a Populus tree surrounding site in Tennessee, USA - Soil MetaG P. deltoides SBSDD5 | ecosystem: Environmental > Terrestrial > Soil > Tree plantation...
GCGCCCGGACCGAGCGCTTGCGACAGCCGGGCTCGGGCGGCGGCATCCAATTCGCCATTGATCTGCCAATAAAGAAATAGCCATCCGCTGTAGCGCGCCGGCACGCCGGCGTGTATGCAGGTCAGCCATCCCACGAAGCTGGCCTCGGACTCGTCCGCGTAGCCCGCGAGGTGCGCCCACTCGTGTGCCGCGATGAACGGACGCTCGAAGTCCAGAAGGTCCGGATTGGAAAGCACCTCGAGGCCGAACGGATTGATCATGCCGTCCACGCCGGTCCATCGAAAGTACGGGCCGAAGAGCGTGGCTTTCAATCGCCCCGGCGTTGCGGCGGGCGCATCGGCCAACATGCGCTGCACGTCAACGAACGCCTGTCGAAGTGGCTCATCGTCCAGAGGCTGCATCCATCCCGCACGATGCGCGTCGGCATGAAGGGCGTTTAACTGAGTGGCGGCCTCTGTACCGAGCGCCAGCACCGCGTCTGCCGGGGGCGGGCCCGGCGTGACGAGGAGCCGCTCCGACATGGGCACTCGGCGGTAGTTGAAGCCCCACAGCAGCAGGAAGACGAGATAGACGGCCGCGGCCGTCGTGGCCAGCAACGCGAGGGCGCGCAGCACAGGCGCGAGCCGCCTGCTCTGCCGGGTGGCTCTCACCGCGCGAACGAGAACGAGGAGCACTGCCACACACGCAGCCGCCACCAGCACGTCGAGCCATGCGAACGGGAGCGCGTTGGCGAGCGGCGTGAGCCGCTGCTGAATCACCGGATAAAGGCCGGTCGAAAACCATCGCTCAATCGTGCCGGGGGAAACCGGCGCCAGCGCGGCAAGCATCGCCAGCGCGAGAATGGCGGTCTGCAGGGCGGCCTTCACCGTCAAAGTGTAACGTTCCCACGGTTGAGGCTGGCGTCGTAAAGGCAGCAATCTTGCGGAGATGGCGCCTACTGGGGGAACCAGGCTCGTGAATGGCCAGATCCAATACGGTAACGCTCGCCCCCTGACGTCAAGCGGAACACCCGCGGCGCCTTCCGAAGAGGCTGCCCGGCTTGGAACGTTCCGCCACGAGGTACGGAAGGCCGGACGGCAGCCCGATCGGCTGAGCCTCCTGAGGCTGATCGAACGCGCGGGTGAGCTGGGCCTGCGCGACGACGACATCCTCCTCGAGCTGCACGAGATCAGAGTGGCGCTCGACGCGCTCGACTTCGCCGAACGGCTTGCGCTCGAAGGCCTGCCGGTCGTGCCGTCCGTCGATCCCCTTCCCGCGGGCGAGCGTTGCCACTTCGCCGCGCCGGTCCGCTACGGACGCCGGCGCGGCGACCAGATCGGGCACGTGGAGTTGACGAGCAGCTGGTTGAGATTTCATGGGGCGCTCGACATGAGCGTGGTCTGGTCGGAAGTCGCCTCGATCGAGCGCGATGGGCGCGACATCCTCGTGTCGCTGCTCGAAAGCCGGCGTGTGCTGCGCTTCTGCTGTCACTCGCCGGAGGAAGCGGCGCGCGGCGCCACGGTGGCGCAGCACCTCGTGGCGGGAACTGCTTCTTACTCCTGAAACGGCTTGCCCTGCGACTCGAGCCACCGCTCGAGCCGTTCCGTGCAATCGCAGTCGCAGCACGCCCAGGGCTCGGTGCCGTTCTGATCTCGGCAGCGGCTGCGCGCGTGCGCGTCCTTGACCGCAATCAACTCGAAATACTTTTCCCAGTACGGGCGCTCCTCGGCGAGCGGCGTCGCGCAGAAGCAGGTCTCTACCCACTTCACGCGGCCGTCGGGCAGCTGGCGGGCGCGGGCCATGTCGCGAAGGTATTCTCCGCCGGCCACCGAACCTCGTCCGAGAGAACGGGTTCGGATGGCGTGGCGAAGCGAGGCAAGGCGGCCAGGTTTGAGCCTGGCCGTAACGAGATATCTCAGGTCTAAAATCTTACGCCGAACGCAAGACGCACCGCGCGCGCGCCGTTCTGGCCGGGCCACGGCTGCGGGAAGTGGTTCCCGGCCGTCGGCTGGCCGAATCGCGGACCCTGCAGGTAGCCCGTCGGGATTCCGTTGCCATCCAGCGTCGAGGCCGCGTTGGCCGTTACCGTGCGATCCCACGCAATCAGCTTCGTGTTGTTCAGCAGGTTGTAGATCTCGACCTTGAACCACGGCCGCAGCGTTCGCCACACCGACAGGTTGTATGAGGTGGCGAGATCGAGGATGCCGTAGCCCTTGAAGTCATAGGCACCGCGATCGCCGAAGAACACCGTCTCCCGCGTGCCCGGATTGATGTCGGTCGTTGGATAGCCCGGGTTGCGCGCGCGCTGGACGGCGGGGAGCGCAATGCTGGCGGTCAGGCTGTAGACGCCGCCGGAATTGACCCGCCAGATCGGCGCCAGATCCACCGAGCCAAACCGCCCCAGCGACTGGGTGTACATCGTCATCAAACGCAGCTTGTGGCGCTGGAAGTTGTCCAGGCGGCCTTCCGGCATCAGGCGGTCGAGCGCCGGCCCCAAGATTTCCGGGTAGTTGCCGTAAATCGACGGAATGCCCGGATTGTTCGCGGCCTCGCCCGCGAAGTTGCCCTCGTTGCGCAGCTGCACGGTGTAGTGGCCGTCGACGCGAAGGTTGTCGCGCACGCGGTAGCCGCTCTGGGCGATCAGCGCCTGGTAGCCGCGATCGAGCCCCTCGACGTTGTCGTAGACCCGATTGGTGGCCGGACCCACGAGCGGGATGTTCGTGATCCCGCGCGAGAGGTCGATGAAGTCCTCCACGAACCGCGTGGTGTTCCGCCAGACGTAGGTCGCTCGCACGTTGCCGCGCGGACCGATTTCGCGGCCGATGCCCGCGGTGAACTCGCGCGTCAGCGGCGACTTCACGCCCTCGGCGAGCGCGACGTTCGCCGTCGGAAAGGCGGCGAACGACACCGTGCGGTAGTTGTTCAGGTCGAACGCGGGTGCAAAGCCGAAGCCCTGGCCTGCCGGACCTGAGTACGAGTAATCGACTTCGTCCGGCCGGCCGACGTTGGTGTTCACGCCGAACTGCAGCTGGCTGTACTTGCCGGAATAGTGTCCGTATGTCGCGAACAGGACGGTGGAGCCGTTCCCCAGCGCGTCGTAGGCGGCGCCGAGCCTCGGCACGATCGACGTCGTGCTCACCTCGGCCGACGTCCCAGTGGCGCTCGAATTGACGGTCTCGATGCGGGTGCCCAGATCGAGCGTCAGCCGGCGCGTCGCCACCCAGCGATCCTGCAGGTAGAACGAGGTCGTCGCAATGTCGATCTCTGCGCCGCGCTTGGCGATAAACGTCCACATCTCCGTCAGGCCGGGCGTGAAGAGCGGCACCGGCTTGCCGGTCGCGTCGCGCACCGGCGCGCCACCCGACGTCAGGTAGTCGGTCACGAACACCATCCCGGTGGACGACTGGGAGTTGCCGCCAATTCCCTCGTTGACAAAGTACTCGCCGCCGCCTTTCAGCTCGTGGCTGCCGAAGTTGCTCGTCGCCAGCAGGTACGCCAGGCTGCCTGTAAACTGCCGGTTGTTGCGGCTCTCGGGATCGGTCGCGTCGAGGTAGGGCGCGTTGTACACCAGACCCCCTGGCACGCCCGGCGACACGCCGGCTGTCCGGAAGGGTGAGTCGTGAATGTCGGCGCTCGTGCCGCCGTTGTTCCTCACACTCTGCTTCTTCTCTGAATACTGCGCGTCGGCGTACAGCAGCGGCGTGATGCTGCCGTGATAGTTGAGCGCCATCAGCCGATTGGGCAGCTGCCTCGTCGTCAACATGCTCGCGTCGAGCAGCGCCGCCGCGTTGAGTGCGGAAGCGTTGACCTGCTCGGTCGCGTTGCCGATGAAGCTGGCCTGCACCGTCTGGGCCGCGGCGAAGGTGCCGGTGACCTTCAGCTCGCCGCGCCGGTTGGTATCGGTCCGCGTGTAGCCGGCCCCGTTCTGCGCAAACGTGTTGGGGATGTTGGCGGTTTCGTAGCGGCCGGCGGCGAACAGCCAGAGCTTGTCGCGCACCAGCGGACCCCCGAAGGTGCCCTCGTGCGTCTTGCTCAGGACGTCCACGTGCTTGATGTTGCCCGTCTTCTCGAGCGGCGTCTGTCCGATCCACGCCGGGTTCGAGAGCCCCTCGCGGAAGCTGCCGCTGAAGGTGTTGCCGCCGCTGCGCGTGACGATGTTGATCACGCCGCCGGAGAAGCGGCCGTACTGCGCCGAAATGCCGTTCGTCAGCACCGTTGTCTCTTCGACCGCATCCTCGATAAACAGGTTGTTCGGCGTGCCGAACAGGTTGTCGTTGATATCGACGCCGTTGACCATGAAGACGTTGTCGTAACCGAAGCTGCCCGAAAGCGTCACCTGCGAGATGTTGAACACGTTGGTGGTCGCGCCCGGCGACAGTTCGGCGATGTCGAGCGGCCGCCGGCCAACCGGCAAGACGTCGACCTCCGCCTTGCGGTAGGTCTGGCTCGTCTGCGGCGAGGCGATCGTGAATGGCGCTTCCGCGTTCACCGTCACCGATTCGGATACCCCCGCCAGCGCCATCGTGATGTCGACGCTCGCAAGGCCGCCGGCGTTGACCTCGATATCTTCCCGCAAGGCGGCCTGGAAGGACTGAATTTCAAAGGTGACGAGGTACAGGCCAGGCGTCAGCCCGCGGAGGTAATAGACCCCGTTTGCGTCGGTAACGCTGCTGCGGGGGCCCTGAAGATTCGGCGACGTGGCGGTCACGGTCACGCCAGGCAGCGACAAGCCGTCTGACGAGGTGATGACGCCGGTAATCACTCCGGTCTGAATACCCTGCGCAGGCGCGGGCGAGACGGAGGCGAGGAGCGCAAAAAGGACCAGTCCGATCAGAGGGAGTCGACATGCGTTTTTCATGGATAGATAGCTCCATGTACGCAATCGGACCCCTCTAAGCTGAACTTTAGAGCAATGGCGGGAATCCAAGGGACGAGTGGGTTTCACCCCCCGCCTTCGCCAAGACTACTCGGCAGGCAAGTTGCACCTCCCTGGTGCATGAAATACCACTCATCCGTCATCGCGCTGGTCGGGATAGCGCCGCTTCTCTTTGCCGTGACACTGGCGGCTGAGAAACCGCCCGATGTCGCGCGCGCGCAGGTGTGGAAGGCGACGGATATCCCGTCCATGAACATCAAGGTCGGGCCGACCGGACCCGGGGCGTTCGCCTTCCGGGCGGAAGTGGACTGCAATTACCTGGACAAGGAGCTCAGCGGCCGATCGCCGAAGTTCCCCTGCGTGAAAGCGGGCGACGATGAGCTGAAGGTCAAGTTCGGCGGCACCAATGGCGAGGTCTACGGCGAGATTGCCGCGACCCGGCTGCTGTGGGCGCTTGGCTTTGGCGCCGACCACATGTACTCGGTCAAAGTGATCTGCCACGGCTGTCCCGCAGAGTTCGGCGGCATCCTGCGTGAGAACGGAGATCGCATCTTCGACCCGGCGACGATTGAGCGGAAGATGCCGGGAGGCTTGATTTCCGACAAGTGGTCGTGGAAAGAGCTCGACGCGATCGACGAGGAAGCGGGAGGCGCGCCGCTCGCGCATCGTGATGCGCTGAAGCTGATGGCCGTGTTCCTTCAGCACTCTGACACCAAGCCCGAACAGCAGCGCCTGATCTGTCTTGGCGTCACCGAGGTGCCCCCGGGCGGCGCCTGTGACAATCCCTTCGTCCTGATCCAGGACGTCGGCGTCACATTCGGGCGGGCGACGCGGTTCAACGAGAACACACCCAGCAGCATGAACCTGGCGGGATGGTCGAGTACACCCGTGTGGAAATCCACCACCGGCCCCTGCGTCGGCAATCTCTCGAAGTCGTTCACCGGCACGCTCGGCGAGCCGGTGATCAGCGAGGCGGGACGCCAGTTTCTCGCCGGACTGCTGCAGCAGCTGACCGACGCGCAGATCCGCGACCTCTTCGACGTATCTCGCGTCACGCTGCGCCTGCGCGAACCCGGGAACGCGAAGTCAGGCTTCCCCACCGTCGAGGAGTGGGTGACGGTGTTCAAACAGAAGCGCGCCGAGATCGTCAATCGCCGCTGTGCTTAGGTAGCTGGGTAGCTGGGTTGCTCGGGCCGCCCTAGCTACCTACCGACCTAGCTACCCAGCCACCTAGCTACCCAGCCACCTAGCGCCACCTAGTTACCCAGCCACCTGGTTGCCAGCTACTTCTTGAGTAGCTTCGCCAGGTCCTCGTTCGTCTCGGCGACGAGCGGGTTTTCACCGGGATTCGGCGGCTGGCCGGTGTCGAGATCGCTGTTTTCCAGCGATACCGGCGCTTTGCGCAGCGCCAGTACCCATCCTCGGAACCGCTCGCGCGAGGTCTCGAAGCTCCGGGCGAACAGCCGTTCTGCCTCCGGCGTCAGCGGCTCGAACGCGAGTGGCCGGAATGGCCCGACCTTCGGAATGATCTTCATGAAGTAGAAGAACACGCGCGTCATCAAGCCCGGTTTCTTGTACTGGGTGCCGTACCGCGCGTCGTACTCTTCGCGCGTCAGCGTGAAGACGAACTTGTCGCGCACCGCGTCCGGAGTTCGCGCGAGGATTTCGTCCTGCTTGTCTTCCCATGCCAGCCGTGTCATCTCCGGGATGACCGTGCCGATGGCATGGCGATACGTGCCGATGGCCAGGTCTTCGTCGCCGAACAGATCTTTCAGCTCGAGGTCGTAGGTCGCACGAAAGGCACGCTCCAGCAGAGGCTTTGCGACCTCGAATCCGATCCGGTCGCGGTACGCCTGCGCGGCATAACCGCCGCTCGCGACCTGCAGCACGTCGAACGCGAACTCCACCATGATGTGGCGTGCCGGCGAATCCGCGTAGAGAGCCCGCTTCCCCACCTTGGCGCGCACCTTCGGATACATCAGCGGCACGACCAGGTTGGTGGCGAGCGGATGGCCGGAATTGTCGCAGGCGTAATGCGCGAGCCCGCCGATTGCAAAGGCGAGCTCTTCAGGCGTTCGCGACTCGCGAATCAGCGCTTCAACGAAGTCCCCCGAACGTACGTAGTGCACAAGGTTCGTGAAGCGCCTGCTGCCGAACGGGAAGTAGCCAAGGTCCTGGATCACCGATCCGCCATAGGCGAATGCGCGCGCGGCAGCCATCTCGCCGGCCGTGATCCGCGGGTATCGCTGCCGCAGAAGCGGGACGATCGCGTCGTCCCAGGCCGCGTCGATAATCGCCTGGTGTGCGAGGACGGAGTACGCCTGGGCCGGTGGCGCCGCCGGGAACAGCATCAATACGCCGGCAATCAGGCTCGACCGTAGATAGGTTTTCACGCCTGATTCGCGTTGCACGTTCCGGGCCTGTTGAGTAGGATGCCGCCTTCGTCATGGCCCTTTTCCTCATTCATTACGAGCTGCTGCAGAAACCCGACGTCGAGTACCCCACGCTGATCCCGACGCTGACGCGCCTCGGCGCGAGGCGGCTGACGTCCTCGGCGTGGGCGGTGCGTGCCGACATGAAGGTGGCGCAGCTGCGCGACGAAATCCAGTTGTGCGCACTGCAGGGGGACCGGTTCGTCGTCGCTGAGCTGAGCGAATGGCGCACCATGGGCACGCTCAATCGCATCGACGATCTGTAAACGACTGAGTACGTAGTGTCGGGCTTTAGCCAAACACCTACGTAGTGCCCGGCTTAGCCAAACACGTACGTAGTGTCCGGCTTTAGCCAAACACGTACGTAGTGTCCGGCTTTAGCCGGACCTTCACGACCGCCGCAGCTGACGGTTCAGGAAGTCGATCGTGCGCTGCCAGGCGAGGTCCGCCGACGGCTTGTGATAACGGGGGCCGTCAGCATCGTTGTTGAACGCGTGCTGCGCGCCTTCGTAGATGTGCGCAGTGTAGGTCTTTCCCGCCGCCTTGAGCGCCGCCTCGAACGCCGGCCACCCGGCGTTGACGCGTTCGTCGAGCCCGCCGTAGTGAATCAGGAGCGGCGCCTGGATCTTCGCGACGTCCGCGGCAGCCGGCTGGTTGCCGTAGTACGGGACCGCAGCGTTCAAGTCAGGTACGCGCACCGCAAGCGTATTCGTCATACCGCCGCCCCAGCAGAAGCCGACAGCGCCGACGCGCCCGTTGGTCAGCGGGTGGGTCCGGAGGAAGCTGACGGCGGCGATGTGGTCCTCGACCTGTTTCTTCGAGTCCATCCGCGACATCATCTGCTGTCCCTTTTCCCGGTTGTTGGGGGCCGACTGCGAGACCGCCCATCCGCCGAGCGGCGAGATCGCGTCCACGAGAAACGCGACGAAGTTCGCCACCGCGAGGCGGCGGGTCACATCCTCGAAATGCTTCTCGGGTCCGGCCGCGCCATGGATCACGACCACGGCGGGAAGCCGGCCAGCCGGCCTGGCAGGATGCGCCAGGTAGCCTTTCATCCCCTCGTGCCCTTTCGGCGACGGAAAGCTCACATATTCGGCGCGAAGCCGGGCGTCATCGGGCGCCACCTGCTGGGCATTCAGGTTGGGAGTAAACGCGTCGAGAATCGCGGCGGCCGTGATGCCGCCGACCGCAAACCGGCTGACGCTCTCGAGGAAGTCGCGGCGATCGATGAAGCCATGCACGTACCGATCGAAGAGCTTGAAGATTTCAGGGTGCAGGTCTTTCGCTTGCAGCCGCGGGCCAACGCTCGATTCTTCTGCCATTTGAATCTCTCCCGTGGGCGAATTCTATAACTCTTTTCAGCGGGCCGCGCCTTGAAGACACGAAATCGCCGTCGAGAACTCGAGCGGCCTCGAGCGGTCTTGGTGATTCGGACGGTGGATCGAGATGGCGGGCTCGCAAAAGCTGGCGTCGCGTTTGCTGTCGCGTCATGGAACACAGCTCCCCTCCCTTGCTCACTGGAGGAGACAATGCGACATGTTCTTTCAACCGCGTTTATCACGTCCTCACTACTGATCGTCGGCCTCGCGGCGCAGGGCCAGCAACCGCCGGCTCAGCAGCCGCCGGCGCAGCAACCGCCGGCTCAACAGCCGTCAATCCAGCAGCCGCCGGCGCAACAGCCGTCGGCGACTCCAGCGGCCGCCAAGGTGACGATAAGCGGATGTATTCAGACGCCCGCGGCTGAAGCACCCGCGGCGGGTGCGACGCCCGCGGCTCCGGCTAGTTCGAAGTTCGATCTCGCGAGCGCGAAAATGGTCGGCAACACTCCGGTCGGCACCACCGGTGCGGCGCCGGCAGCCACTCGTTACAGGCTCGAAGGCGACGAGAAGACGATTTCACCGCACCTGAACCATCAGGTCGAAATTACCGGCACCGTCAGCCCGGCGACGGCGGGAAGTGCTACAGGAGCGACAACGGCCGCGCCGACGCTCAAGGTCGAATCGTTGAAGATGGTCGCTGCAAAATGCGCCAGCTAACGGATGAGCAAACTTCTTTACGCGGTTGACGTTGATTAGAACAGCTCAGCAGAATGGGGTCCGGCGATTTCTCGGGTAGGTCGTCGGACTCTCACCCTGGTCGATGATGATGTCCACGCGCGGCGCCCTCCTGGTCTTCGTCGGACTGGTGGCGGCGGCTGGACTCGTGCTCAGCAGCATTGCCCTCGCTGCCGGAGTCCAGGCCCCCGAGCGCGAGCGCAACGGTCGCGCCCACCCGCGTTCGATGGGAGGTCAGCGCGCCGCGCGCTCGGCCGCGACGCGCTTCTCGAACGCCGCCTCGGCATCGGCGATCTGTTTGGTCCACGCGTCGCCGTTCAACAGCGGATGCGGCATCTCTCCTGCCTTGATCCCGGCGACTTTGCCTTCGAACATTGCTTGCGGGTGCCCCACGAGATAGATGTCGGGCACCTTCTCCGCCTTGAGCCGCCCGAACATCCGGTGCGTGTCCTCGATCACCGTCTTGTGACGCGGGTTGTCGAGGAGCGGGACGCCGCCGTTCGGCGTCATGCCTCCGAGAACCGCCACCACGTACCGGCGGCCGCGGTCTTCGACCGTGGTCACCCACGTCGTCGCTCCCTGAGTGTGCCCGGGGCTGTGAACCGCGCGCAGCGTCACGCCGCCGAGCGACACCGTGTCGCCGTGCTTGAGCACCCGGTCGACCTTGACCGGTTCCCACCCGATTGCGCCAAGCGCGGAATTGTCCTTGCCGCTCTCGAGCGCTTCAGCGTCGCCCGCCATCGCCATCACCTGCGCACCGGTGAGCTTCTTCATCGCCGCGTGCCCGGCGATGTGATCGAAATGCGCGTGGCTGGACAGCATGATTTTGATGTCGGACGTTTTGAAACCAAGCTTGGCGACGTTGTTCCGGATAACGTCGTGCATTTCCGTCATCCCCGTGTCGATGAGGATGTGCCCCTGCGGTGTGGTGATCAGATACGACGCGATGTTCGCGGCGCCAACGTAATGAATGTTCCCGACGATGCGGAATGGCTCGGCGGGAGCGCTGTACGGTCCGCGGAACTGCTGGTACCACGCGTCAGAAAACTGCGCCGGCCCCTGCGCCCTGATGACGCTTCCGGCAAGAACGAGCGCGACCGCGATCACAAGACACCGCATCATGTCACCTCCAGCAGGGTCAGAAAGTTACCCGGCCGCTGAACTGCACCACGCGCGGTTCAACGATATTCTGCGGCAGCAGCCAGCGCGGACCGAACGTGGTGGTCACCTGCTGGATGCCGCTCGAATTCATGACGTTATAGACGTCCACGTTCGCCTGCACGTTGATCCGCGGGGTGACCCGCAGCAACTTGGTGAACCGCAGATCGAGGCGGGTGCGCCGATCCTCGAACATCGTGTTCGGGGCGACCAGCGGAACCGTCGCCGTCCGAGCTCCGCCGGCGAGATTGCGGCCGAGCGTGCGGGAGATTTCAGCCGTCGTCGCCGCGTAGCTGGCCTCGACGGGAATGCCCGACATGTTCTGGTACACCGCGCTGACGACGAAGTCGGCCGGGAGCGGGTAGCTGCCGTGCAGCTTGAGGTCGGTCTGCGCTTCGAAGGGCGTGACCACGCGACAGTTCAGAAGCTCCTGCGGCGAGTCCACCACAAAGCAGCGGTCCTGGACGATTCGTCCCGTGTCGACGCCGCCACCGAACTGCGCCCCGCCGGGCAGCCGCGTGTTGAAGGCCAGGTTGACGAAGTTCGAGACCTGGCTCTGGTCGCCGAAGCCGGACGCCGGCACGATGAGGTTGTTGACGTCGGCGAACTTCGCCTGCGAGATGTCAGCGAGACCACTGACGACGTACCCACCACCGCCGGGCAGCCGCGGGTCGAGCGGCGCGACGATCGAGTAAAGGCTGTAGTCGGCGGGCGCCACGGCAATGTTGTCGGTCACCAGGAAATTACCGTACCAGTTCCGGTAGTACCCGGCGCTGACGGACATGTTCGCGCCGAGCTGATGCTGCACCTCCACCGACGTGTCCCAGTGGTAGTCGCGCGAACCCCACCCGGTAATGGCCTCGTCGGAGTAACGCGTGGTGATGCTCGTCCTGCCGAAGTTCGAGTTCTGAATCGCGTCACATTCGCCGTTTGCCGCGAAATTACGAAGGTCGCAGTCGGGAACGTAGTTCCGGTTGACGTCGTTCCAGGCACGGTTGACCTGATTGACCGACGTCGCAATCGGATTGTTGGCGCCGGCAATATCCGTCGTCGTGCGCCCGACGTATCGGCCGATCGACGCCTTCAGCGCGGTGCGGCCGGTGCCAAACAGATCGTAGGCAGCTCCGAGGCGCGGACTCAGGTCCTTCCAGTTCGGCACGTTCTTGACCGCATCGAAGCCGCGCGCCGCCACGAATTGTCCGGCCGGCACCTCCTGCGCGGGAACGAAGCCGTGGAAATAGTCGAACCGGACGCCGGCGTTCACGGTGAGCTTGTGCAGCGACCATTGATCCTGCGCGTAGATCCCGACGTCGCGCAGCCGCTCTTTCATCAGGTACGGCGTCGCGTACTGCGTCACCTGGTTCGGAATGCCATTGTTGAAGCGATAGTTGACGTCCCCCGCGACCTCCGTCAACGAGTCGCGAACGCCCTGCTCGGTCTGGATCCCGGTCTTGAACGTATGCGTCCCCGTCACGTAAGACACCGAGAACCGCTGCGAGATGCGATGGTGCTCGCGCACGGGCAGGAAGGTCGCCGGCGCGTTGTAGCGGATGCCGGTCGACTGCTCGAGAATCGAAATGTGGTGCGGCTCGACACCGGGCGCCAGGTACTGCGGCCAGTACGACAAGGCTTCCGACACGCCGGCCTCGAGCAGCAGCTTGCTGGTGCGGGCCGACGTCCACGAGCCCTGCAGCAGCGCGTTCGGGCGGAAGTGAAATGCGGTGCCGACCTCCGGCGCCGATCCGATCGCGCCCGATGACCGGCACTGGCATGTGTTCTGGTAATCGACGAAGAAATTGAACTTGTTCTTCGGCGTCGCCTGCCACGTGATCCGTCCGAGGTGCGACTCGTACCACTGGTAGCGGTCCGCCGGACGGTTCGGATCCGGCGTCCAGATCGGACTGCCCTGCGTCGCGTTCCAGAACACGCCCGCCATCTGGTGCCGATTGCCCCACTCGCGGTGGGACGTGTAGAACCACAATTTGTCGGGTTTGATGGCGCCGCCCAGCGTGGCGGTGGCGTCGTAGATCTCCAGGATCCTGCTGTCGGTCGTGAGTCCGCGGGCACGGAGCTCGTCGGTCAGATTGGAGCCACTCAGCGCTTCGCCGGTCCACAGGCCGAAGAGGCTCCCGCGCATCGTGTTGCTCCCTTCCCGGGGGATCAGGTTCACCAGTGCGCCCGCCGCCTTGCTTTCGGCCGATGCTCCGCTGGTCTGAACCACCATTTCCTCCACCCCTGCGGAATGGATGATGTAGCCCTCGTTGCCGCCGTTCCCCTGCCAGTTCATCACGCCCATGCCGTCAATTTCGACGCGCGTTCCCGTCCGGCCATGGAACGAGCGGCCGACGGTCTGATCGAGCTGTCCGGCGACGTCGGGCATGCGGGCGCTGCTCATGCCGGGCGTCAGGGTGGCAAGCGTGCTCCAGTTCTTGGTGCTGGTCGGCAGCACGTCGAGCAGTTCGTCGGAGATGACGGTCTGCCGCCGTGCGCTCTGCGTGTCGACCAGCGGCGTCTCGCCGGTGACGGTGATCGTCTCCTCGAGTGACCCGAGCTGCAGCTCGGCGTCGACAGTCGCCGCAAAGCCCGCGGTGAGCACGATGCCTTCGCGGCGAAAGACGCGGAAGCCTGGTAGCGTGAACGTCACCGTATAGGCGCCCGGCCGCAGATCGATGATGTTGTAACGGCCGTCGCTGTCGGACACGACCGTCCGCACTTTCTCGATGAGTGCGGGGCTCGCAGCTTCCACCGTCACTCCGGGAAGGACCGCGGCCGAGGTATCGACGACCGACCCGCCGATGCTGCTGGTTTGTTGCGCTGAGGAAGCGGAGGCCCAGAGAAGCGCGACGACGGCCGCCGCGAACATTGAAGGCAGGGTTCCCGGCCGGCTCGGTACCCGGATCATAATCCCCTCCTCGGAGGACACGTCGACGTGCTTCCCCGGCGGCGCCGCGCCGGGGAAGAGGTGCGCGCGATAAGTTATGTGAGAGCTACCGCACGTTACCGTGGTAATCGCCGGTCGCGCGATCGGCGATGCCGCGGTCTTCGCAGAACGCGGCTTCTTCGATCTCCGCATTGTTCATCAGCGTCAGTACCCGGGGCGTCACCTTCCACGGCTCCTCGAGCACCTCGGGATCTTCGACGATCGCCTCCCATTTCAGGGTGTCGCCCTGCCGCGTCAACCGCTCGGTGACCTTCAGGTTGGCGGTGTGAAAGAGCCCGTTGTCGCCGAGCCAGGTGTCCTCGAGAATGTTTCGCACGTCGAGGACGAGCGTGTCCCCCTCCCAACGGCCGACGGAGTCGCCGTGAGCGGAAGGCTCGATGCCAGTCCGGTGCTTCCGACCGTCGATCGGGATCAGCCGGAAGAAGTTGCCGTTGAGATCGTCGTAGAGGATGACGATCTCACGCGCGGTCTGAACGATGCGCTGCGGCGGTCCGATCCGCGGGATTCCGGGCGGCCCGCAGTGAAACGCCGGATCGACGTTGATCTGATCGTCCTTCAGCTCCTTCACCCTGGCGAGGAACTGCGGTTTGTACTTCGGCGTGCCCGGGTTGTACCGGTTGCCGGCGCCCTCGACTGGAGGAGCGTTATTGACAATCACGATTGACTTGCCGACGCGCTGCGTCACCGGCCCCGCGATCCGGCGATACCACATGCCGGTGAGATCGGGATGGCCATCGGCCGCGCGTGGAGTCGGTTTTGCCGCAGCGGCAGTCGGGGCTGCGGCGCCTCCCTGGGGTGCGGCGTCGATGCCGACGACCGCCAGCCAGCCCAGGGCACCGAAAGAGAGAACGAGGAGGCCGGATACGTGGCGCTTCATCGCGTGATCTCGCTTTCCTCACCGTACAGGTGCATGAAATGGCCTTCGGGGAATGTCAGCCGCAGCAGGAAACCTGCGGTCTTGTTGAGATGCGCGGGGTACATGTGCACCGTGACCTCGCCGGCCTTGGCTTCCTGCATGATCTCTTCCTTCGTCACACCCGCCCGCCGCATGTGGTTGGTCGGCAGCGTCTCGATCTTCCAGGTCGTCACCGCGCCGGCGCGATCCTTCACGTCAACGTAGATATAGATGTGTGGGTTGATCCAGTCGATCTTGGAAATCGTCCCCTTGACGGTGACGGTCTTCTCGACGTTGAAGGTACCGGGGACGCTATGGTGTGCCAACGCGGGCGCCGCGGCCATCCCGGCCGCGAATATCATCAGGGCGGCAATCCGTAATCGCACGTGCATGAGCGGTCTCCTGTGACCGGCGATTATCGCCGGAAATCGGGCCACATCTCTCCGAGGCCTGCCAGCCGTTTCAGCGTCAGCGTGTTGCGGACCTGCGCGCCGTCGAGCATTGTCGGCGGGAACCGCAGCGTGACCTCCGGGCCGTTGATGTCAAAATTGCGGACGAACGACCCGCCGACGGCCGTCGGGTTCGCGGCCGCGAGTTGATAATGGTACACCTGTCGACTCTTCGGCTGCACCACATATGTGCCGAAATAAGAGACCGACGCCTGCCACGCGCTGCGCGCCTCGTCAACGGTGGGAATCGGCCCCGCGAACGGCTTGCGGCCTGGCGGCGGCAGGTAGACGACGGCCATGTGTCCGGTCGGCGTGTAGACGATGACGCTCTCGTCGCGATAGGCCGGCCGCACGTTCACGCCCGCCGCGTTGTACATGCCAGCTGACGTCCATTGCCAGAACC
>Ga0075421_100005622_pt1 | contig 15184 bp, 7 predicted proteins | sample SoiMetdeltSBSDD5_FD_75292 | JGI IMG/M metagenome (GOLD analysis project Ga0075421, IMG submission 75292) | Bulk soil microbial communities from a Populus tree surrounding site in Tennessee, USA - Soil MetaG P. deltoides SBSDD5 | ecosystem: Environmental > Terrestrial > Soil > Tree plantation...
GCGTTCGGCACGTGCATCGCGTAGTTCGCCGCGGCCTTCTGCCACTCCTCGAGCTTCTGCGGGAACCCGACGTCGTCGATGAACTGGTACTCGGGGCCGGTCATCCAGGCCGTCTTGTACTTCGGGTCTTCGACCACGCCGTACATCACGCCGCTGTTGCCGCCCTTCGAGGCCTTCCACTCGAGGCTCAGCTCGAAGTTCGTGAACTGCTGGTCCGTGGAGAGGTCGGCGCGCTGGTCGCTGCCGTAGTTGCCCTCGGTGCCAGCGGTCTCGAGGCTGCAGTCCGCGATCTTCCAGGCCGGCGTCTTCTGCCCGTTGTAGCCGTGCCAGCCCTTCATCGTGGCGCCGTCGAACAGCAGCACGTAGCCGGCCTTCTTCTCGTCCGCGCTGAGGCCCGCGCACTCGGCGGCCGTGAGCCGGGCGGCACCGAGGACGCCGAAGCTCGCCGCGAGCACCAGCGCAATCGTGTTCTTCATGCTTGCACTCCCGTGCGGCCAACGTTAGCACCGCCGACCGTCGATTGACACCGGCGCGCGCGTCCGCCGAGAATCCCGCCTCCGCCGACCCAATAAGTAAGGAGAGCACCGATGACGCCCGCCCGAGCCCTGCACGCCGCCTCGCTCCTACCCATCGCCGCCGTGCTTTCGCTCGCCGCGGCTCGGCCGGCCGTGGCTCAGGCACCGGCCGCGCCAGCCCGCGTACTGGTGCAGGCCGGCAGCCTGATCGACGGCCGCTCCGATACGCCGCGCCGCGAAGTCACGATCGTCGTCGAGGGCGAGCGCATCGTCGAGATCGTGTCGGGCTACCGCGCCGTCGCCGCGGGCGAGACGGTCGTCGACCTGCGACAGCTCACGGTGGTTCCCGGCCTGATCGACATGCACGTCCACCTCGGCGGCCAGCTCTCACCCACTTCCTACATCGAGCGCTTCACGCTCAACCCGGCCGACATGGCGCTGCAGGCCGCGAGCCATGCGCGCATCACGCTGCGGGCGGGCTTCACGACGGTCCGCAACCTCGGCGACGGCTACAACGTCACGGTCGCGCTGCGCGACGCGATCCGCAAGGGCTGGGTCGAGGGTCCGCGGATCTACACGGCCGGCAAGTCGCTCGCGACGACCGGCGGCCATGCCGACCCGACGAACGGCTTCGCCGCGGCGCTCGCTTCCGACCCCGGGCCGGCCGAAGGCGTCCTCAACGGGCCGGAGGACGCGCGCAAGGCCGTGCGCCAGCGCTACAAGGACGGCGCCGACCTCATCAAGCTCACCGCCACGGGCGGCGTGCTCTCGCTCGCGCGCAACCCCGACAACCCGCAGTTCACCGACGACGAGCTCTCGGCCGTGGTCGCGACGGCGCGCGACTACGGCTTCGCGGTCGCGGTGCACGCGCACGGCGCCGAAGGGATGAAGCGCGCGATCCGCGCCGGCGTCGACTCGATCGAGCACGGCACGCGGCTCGACGACGAAGCCGTGACGCTGATGCTCGAGCACGGGACGTACCTGGTGGCGACGCTCAGCGCGGGCCGCTTCACGGGCGAGATGGCCAAGGTGCCGGGATGGTTCCCCGAAGTGGTGCGGCCGAAGGCGGCCGCGATCGGAGCCGTAGGGGCTCAGGGCTTCGCGCGCGCGTACAAGGCGGGCGTCAAGATCGCCTTCGGCACCGACACCGGCGTCTCGCCGCACGGCGACAACGCCAAGGAGTTCGTCTACATGGTCGAGGCGGGCATGCCGCCGATGAAGGCGATCCAGGCCGCGACGCTCGAGGCCGCGCGACTGCTGCGCGCCGAGTCCGACCTGGGCTCGGTCGAGAAGGGCAAGCTCGCCGATCTCGTCGCCGTGAGGCGCGATCCGCTCGCAGACGTCGCGGCGCTTTCTGACGTGGCCTTCGTGATGAAGGGCGGAGCGATCGTAAAGCGGCCGTGACCGCACGTCTTGACTGCGAAGGCGAGCGGGCTCTGCTAGCATAGGCGCCGGACTCCAATGGACGGCGGCGCATCAGAGCTCTTCGACGACAGGATCATCGCCCGCCGCAGGCTGCGACGCTGGACCGCCGCGGCCGCCGGCGTGCTGCTGCTGATCCGGTTCGGCGCGGAGCTGGTGCCGGCGTTGCGGGTTCCCGACCTGGTGCTGCTGGACGCCTGGCAGTCGCTGCGCGGCACGCGACGGCCCAGCCCGCAGGTCGCGATCGTCGCCGTCGACGAGAAGAGCATCCAGCGATTCGGCCCGCCGGCCTGGCCGCGCAGCGAGTACGTCCCGCTCGTCGAGCGGCTCTCCAAGGCCGGCGCCAAGGTGATCGGCTTCGACTTCACGTTCGGGTCGCTCGAGCGCGAGGCCGCGAACAACCAGAAGTTCGCCGACGCGATGAAGCAGGCGGGCAACGTCGTCTTCGGCTACGAGTTCACGAACGTAGGCGACCCGTCGCCTCCCGGCAGCGCCGGTTCGGCGGTCGTGCGAGCCAACGCGCTCGCGCGGGCCGAAACGACGGCGCTCCCGCCCGCGCCGAGCCTGATCGAGCCCGAGCCGGTGCTCGCCGAAGCCGCGGCCGCGCTCGGGCACGTGTACACGGTCGCCGGCGACGACGGCAAGATCCGCGTGCTGCCGCTGTTGATCCAGCACGGAGGTGTCGCATACCCGTCGCTCGCGCTCCAGCTGGCGCGCGTCTACATGGGCGTGCCTGTCAGTGAGCTGCGGGCGTCGGGCAGCACCGTCACGCTCGGCGCACTCGACATCCCGGTCTCGCCGTCGGGCGAGGTGCTGCTGAACTGGCCGGCGGGCGGCGAGCGGGCTTTCCCGCAGTATTCCTTCCTCGACGTGGTGCGGGGCGACGTGAGGGACGACGCGTTCCAGGGCAAGGCCGTGCTGGTCGCGGGAACCGCACCGGGGCTGGACGACCGGGACTTTCCGATCGCCGTCGAGGCACCGGGCGTCCTGGTCTACGCGACGTTCCTCGACAACCTGTTCCGCTTCGACCTGGTGAAGGCGCCGGTCTGGGCCTGGCTGGTCGAGTGGGGTCTGTTCGTCGGGCTCCTGGGGCTCGGCGTCTGGCTGCTGCCGCGACTGTCCACGAGGGTGCTGCTGATCAGCTTTCCGCTGCTCGTCGTGCTCATCGTGGCAACGGCGGGATTCCTGTTCGTCCAGAAGGGCGTCTGGCTACAGGTGGTCTATCCCGTCGTCGCGCTCGCGGCGCCGCTCGCGCTCGTGACGGTGCTGCGGCTGACCGCGAGCGAGCGGGAGACGCGCGACGTCGCGGCCGAGAAGCAGGAGAACCAGAAGCTGCTCGGGCTCAGCTTCCAGGAGAAGGGCATGCTCGACATGGCGCTCGCCACGTTCAACAAGCTGCCGTTCTCGGAGGACATGAAGCACGTCTACCTGCACCTCGGCCTCGACTACGAGAACCGCGGGCACCGCGACAAGGCCTACCTCGTCTACAAGAAGGTGTTCGACTTCGATCCGCGCTTCGAGGACGTGGCCGTGCGTATGGAGCGACTGAGCCAGGCCGGGGTCAGCGGCAGCCTCTTCGGCATGCACACGGGCGGGATCGCCGGTCCGACCGCGGTGCCTTTTGGCACGGCGGCGCCGAAGCCCACGGGTGCGCCCGTGCCCACGGCGGTGCCTCACCGGACGGCGGTTCCTCACCCTACGGCCGTGCCGGAGCCCACCGCGACGCCCCAGGCCACGGCGCTGCCGGAGTTGGCCCGAGCGATGGCCGCCAGCCTGCCGGCCATGCCCGCCGCCGCCTTCGAGCCGAGCGAGGCAGAGACGGCGCTGGGGCAGTCGGCGCGGGGAGCCGACCACGTCGTGTCGGGCGCGGAAGCCACGAGCCTTCCCACGGAGCTTGCTCCTGCGGCGGCGCCGACGCACCACGTGCCGCCCACCGTGGTGGGCGCGCCGACGCATTTGCCCGGCGGGCCGGTGATGCCGGGCACGCGCTTCGGGCGCTACCAGGTCGAAAGCCACCTGGGCCGCGGTGGCATGGGCGACGTCTACCTGGTGCGCGACACGATCATCAACCGCCCGGCTGCGCTCAAGACGATCCGGCCGGACACCGACCTCGACCCGAAGCAGCTGATCGAGGTGCGCCAGCGCTTCTACCGCGAGGCGCAGACGGCGGGCAAGCTCAACCACCCCCACATCGTCACCGTCTACGACGTGGGCGAGGAGCTGGGCATGTCGTACATCGTGATGGAGTTCGTCGAGGGCCAGACGCTCACGCAGTGGATGAAGAAGAAGCGCCTGAACGTGCCGCAGATCAAACACGTGATCTACCATGCGGGACTGGGGCTGAGCTTCGCACACGAGAACGGCGTCTTCCACCGTGACGTCAAGCCCGACAACATCATGCTCTCGACGACCGGGGGAGTGAAGGTGATGGACTTCGGCATCGCCCGCTCCGTGGAGTCGCACCTCACCAGGACGGGCAGCGTGATGGGGACCCCTGCCTACATGTCGCCCGAGCAGGTGAACGGGCAGAAGGTGGACGGCCGCAGCGACGTCTTCTCGCTCGGCGTGATCCTCTACGAGCTGCTCACGGGCCGCAAGCCCTTCAAGGGCGACACGATGCCCTCGCTGTGGTTCGCGATCACGAAGGAGGAGCCGCTGCAGGCCTCGCTCATCGACGCGAGCGTGAGCCCGGTCTGGGACGCGATCCTGAACAAGGTGCTGGCGAAGAACCGCGACGAGCGCTACGCGACGGTGAAGGAATTCGCCGTCGCGGTACGCGACGCGTCGGCGCGCTGACCACGCGCGGGGTCGCGCACGCGGGGTCCACGAAAGCCCTCCCCTCGAGTCGCAGCAGAAAAGACGAAGGGCGGCCAGCGCGAGCCGGCCGCCCTTTGGAGCGAAGGCCGCAGGCCCGAGCAGGCCCGCGGCCTTCGCGGCACGTCCTTCAGACGAACGTCAAGGGCAGGGCGCGCCCCACGAGTAGAGCGTCCCGCCGATGACGCGGGTAGTGCAGGACTGGCTGTTCGAGTGGACGTAGCCCATCCCGAACCTCCCAGTGCCGAATGCACAGGTACCGTCGTCGTTCACCTTGTCCGGCGGGCAGCAGTTGGGCTGATTAGCCGTGGTGCAGGTGGACAGTCCACTCACCGACAGGTTGAGGTTCTCGACCGGCGTCTGCGTGAGCGTGCAGTTCTGGGCCGAGCCGGCAGCGACTTCGACGTGCAGCACCTTTCCGGTGAGGCGGTCCAGGGTGAACTCCACGGCACATTCGCTGCCCGACTCCCTGATGATCTCGGTCACGGGCGCCTCGACTTCGGCCGTGCCCGGCTCGCCGATGCCCACGATCTCGCAGCGGTTGATCTGGCCGCCCTTTTTCACGACCACCGTCTTTGGAGTCGGGCCGCGTGCGCCGCTCACGGTGATCGTGAACTCGGCGCGCGTTCCGGCGGGATTGATCTTGGCGGCCTCCTCGTGACAGGCGAGCTTGCCGAGGCCCGTGATGGGGTCACCGACGGCGGGCGCGTAGGACTGGTTGCCCGTGGCCTGTCCGGAGCCGGTGACGGATAGAATGCTCGGGCTAGAGCAGTTCGTGCTGGCGCTCGCCACCACGGAGGCGATGTGATCGGACGTGCCGCCCTCGATCACGTACGTGATGCTGGTCTGCGTTTGTGCCGCGTTCAAGACCGGTCCGGTCGTGCTGACCGTGTACGGCCCGGCCTGACAGGTATCCGCTGCCGCCGCCCCTGCCACGGCCACCAGCGCACCCGCCAGAATGGTACAGAGTATTGCTCCCTTTCTCGTCTGCATCGCTACTTCAGCTCCTTTCGATCAACTTCACTTCGAATCCTGGAGGGCCTGCGCTCGTGACGACTCACGGCAACGCCAGCACGACTCGCGCGTAAACCACCCGTCCCGGGCGGAACCACAGGTTGCCCGGGTCAGTCGCCTCGTAGGTGTCCGTCTCGTCCGTGAGGTTGTTGACGCCGGCCGTGATGAAGCCAAAGCGCTTCGGCAGCCGGTACCGGAGCGCCGCATCGACCACCCAGAAGCTGCGGTCGCCGGGCAGGAAGTCGGTCCCGTTCACCGGCCGGAACTCCCCCTCCTGCTTCAGGTAGGTCACACCGAAGAGCGCTGAGAAGCCCGAGGGATGGAAGAAGCGCGCGGAAACCGGCACGCGGTGGGTCTTGACCTTGCTGAACGACAGGAACAGCTCCGGGTCGTAGTCGAAGTCCTCGTACGCGTACTCGGCGCCGACGGTCAGCCAGGGGTGCACCGCGCCGAACAGGTACGCGCGCAGGAGCTTCTCCTCGCCTGGCCGCTCGTTCACCGTCCACGTGACGCCGTTCTCGAGCAGCAGCTGCGGGATGGTGAGCTCGCGCTGCGAGTACGCGATTCCGCCGAAGGCTTTGCGGCCCAGCTTCTGGTCGATCGCCAGACCCCAGACCTCGGACTCGGTGGCGCTCGGGTCGTCGAAGAACTGGTTGAAGCCCGCCACCTGCGTGGGCTCCAGCGTCTGGTCGGTGATGAGCGTCCGCTTCATGGTCCGGAACCAGGTGCCGCGCAGCGTGGTCCCGGACGACAGCGCGAAGCTCGCACCGAGCTTGGGGTTGAACTTGTTCTTCTCGCCGAGCACGGGCGGCGGATCGACGGGAACGGGATCGTCCGGTGGCAGGCCCTGGATCGCGAACGCCGACGTGAACGCTCCGGTCTGGTCGAAAAGGTCCCCGCTCGCGCCGACCGTGAGGGTCAGGTTGGCGACGGGCGTGAAGTAGGCGTAGGCGTAGAGGTTCGTGTGCTTGATCTTGGAGTCGCCGGCCGTGGTGTCGCTGAAGCCGAAGTCCGGATCCTCGATCGCGAAAACCGTGGTCTCTTGCGAGTCGACGTCGAAGTATCCAGCGCCGGCGACGACCTTCAGCCGCGGCGCACGGAACAGCAGCTGGCCCTCGAGGCTGTCGGACTTCTCGTCGCGCCCGAGAGTGAAACTCTGGGCGAGGTCGGGATCGGGCAGCGCGAAGTCGATGTCCTTGTCCGAATGCATGTAGGACGCGAGCAGCGTGGCGCCGGGGGCGAGCTCCTGGCGAAGCCCGACGCGAACGTTGGTCCCGTCGGTCTTCTCGCTCTGGAACCTGCTGAAGTCGTCGGCGTAGAAGTGCAGCCCGAGGTCACCCATCTCCAGGTCGCGGTAGCGGAATTCGGCCTGCAGGCTCGTCTTCGGGCTGAGCTCGGCCTGGACGAACGCGTTCGCGATCTTGTCGTCCTGCGTGTTGTTCTGGCGGAAGCCGTCGGTCGAGAAGCCGCTGTACCCGGCGCTGAACGAGAGCTTCCGGTAGATCCCCGAGACGATCCCCTCGCCGGCGGCCGTCGAGTCCTCTCCGAGCAGGAAGCTGCCCTGCCCGTTGATCTGGTTGCGATTGAAGAGCGGGTTGAACTCGTTGAACGCCAGCGTGCCGGGCCCCTGCGAGCTGATCAGGAACAGGTTGCTCTCGGCGAGGCTCGGCTGGATCGGCGTCGTGTTGAGCGGCTGTAGCATCTGCGACTGGAACAGCTCGCTGACGCGTGCGATCTCGTGGCGCGGGAGCGCGGCGTAGTTGTCGGCGAGCAGGCGATGCGCCGAGAAGTTGGCCGGGTCCGTGGCGAGCGAGCCCCAGCCCTCGACGAGCCCGCGGTCCTGGAAGCCGAGGTCGCTGAAGATCCGCCCGAGGCTCGCGCTGCGCGAGGCGAGGTCCTGATCCAAAAGCAGGCGCGAGCGATAGACGGCGCGGTTGTCGTTCAGCTCGACGGCCTGCTGGAAGCTCTCGAGAGCCTCGACAGGGCGGTTCGTGGTCTGCTTCGAGATCGCGTCGTAGAGCCACGGCGTGGGGTCCTTCGGATCGGCCTGCTTCGCGAGGTCGAACTCGCGGTCGACGAGCGCGACCCGCTTCTGCTCGAAGTAGGCCTTGCCGAGGTAGCTGCGCACGGTCGCCTGGCCGGGGTCGAGGCTCACAGCGGTCTCGAGCTCCTTCGTGCCCTCGGCGAGCGCGCCGTCGCGGATGCGCGCGAGCCCGAGGCCGAGCCGCGGGAGCGGGTCGGAGGCGTCGAGCTCGATCGCCTTGCGGAAGGCCGCGGTGGCCTGGGCGGTGTCCACCCGCGCGAGATGCGAGAAGCCGAGCACCGTCTGGGCGCGGGAGAGGCTGGGCGCGAGCTCGGCGGCCTTGCGCGCCGCAGCGAGCGACGCGTCCGCCTCGCCGAGCGACGAGCGGATCTCGGCGAGACGCGCCCAGGCGAGCGCGTCCCCCGGCTCGAGCTGGACCGCCTTCTCGAGGCTGGCGCGCGCGCCCTCGAGGTCGAACTTCGCCTGCTGCGCGTAGGACAGCGCCACCTGCGCCGCGGCCGACTTGGGGTTGGCGGCGATCGCCTTCTGCGCGGTGGAGGCCGCCTCGTCCGCGCGGTTGGCCGCCACGGCCACAACGGCTTTGAGCGCGAGCGCGTCCGAGTCGCTCGCGTTCTTCGCGAGCGCCGCGTCCAGCTGCTTCACCGCCTCCTCCACGCTGCCGGCGGCGAGCTGGGCGGCGGCGCGCTGGCCGGCGGTCTCGGGGGCGCCGGGCTTCGCGAACAGCACCGGCGGGTAGTAGAGCGCCCACACCACCGCATCCTGAGGGCGCACGCGCGCGCCGAGCGCCACTGCGCGTCCCTTGGCGCCGGTAGCGGTCTGCCCGCCCTGGAGCGTGATCGGGTTCCCCTTGTCCGTCTTCGCCTCGACCCGGCCCTCGAGAACGGCAAGCTGGGTCTCGTTCCCGTCGCTCGCGACCGCAAGGCTCAGCTCGGTCCCGCGGATCGCCGCGATCGTGCTCCCGCTGCTGAAGCGCGTCGGCCGCTCCTTCCAGCGGATCACGTGTGCCCAGATGCGGCCGAAGAACAGCTTGATGTCGCGCTCGGTCGCGTTCTCGTCGATCTGGACCCGCGACTCGGGGCCGATCCGCATGACCGTGCCGTCGGCGTCGAAGCGTACGCTCGCGCGCCCCTGGCGCGTGACAAGGATGTCGTTGAGCTGCAGCGGCATGGCGGCCTTCGCCGGCAGCGGCTGCCCGAGACGGAGCACCGTCACGTCGCCCACGCTCGATTCGACCGTGGCGATCGTCTGTGCGGCGGCATGACTCGCGGCGGCGATGAAAGCGGTCGTGAGTACGAGCCTCGCCCATGCGTGGGCGGTGTGGCGCAGTTGCGTCATCCTTGTTCTATCTCCTCGTCAGCTTGCGCCGTGCCACTTGGCCGGCCCCTGGGAGGGGGCGGGGTTCCACGCCAAGCGGCGCGCTTCGGTTCGGACGGCTGTCTGTTGAGGGCGAGAGCATGGCAGGCGGCCCGCTCCATGTCAATCGACAAGTGCCGAAGGCTCCTCAGCTTGCGGCCCGCGGATGTACACAATCCGTGCACGCACGCCTTGGAACTCGCGCGTCGCGCTCCGCAGATGACGACGCGGCGATCGTTGACGGTATAAGCTGCGCGGGATGAAGTGCCCGCGCTGCGGCCGTGAGAACGCCGCCGGGCGGACCGAGTGCGAGGGCTGTCGGGCGCCGCTCGAGAAGCCGGCCACGGCGGGAGGAAGCCTGGCCGCGACTTCGCCGGACGCAGGCGGGATCTCGGCAGGCAGCCCGGGCATCTCGTCGACCGGCGAGCTGATCGTCGGGACGGTCCTGGGCAAACGCTACGAGATCGTCGGCATCCTCGGCCAGGGCGGAATGGGACGCGTCTACAAGGCGCGCGACCGCGAGCTCGACAAGCTGATCGCGCTCAAGACGATCCGGCTCGATACCGCGGAAGGGCCCGACGCGCTCGCGCGCTTCAAGCAGGAGCTGCTGCTCGCGCGCAAGGTGACGCACAAGAACGTGGTCCGCATCTTCGACCTCGGCGAGGCGGGGGGGATCAAGTTCTTCACGATGGAGTACCTCGAGGGCGAAAGCCTCAAGGCACTGATCCGGCGCCGGGGCGCGCTCCCGGTGAGCGAGGTGGTGCCGCTCGCGCGCCAGATCCTCGGCGCGCTCGAGGAGGCGCACACGCAGGGCATCGTGCACCGCGACCTGAAGCCGCAGAACGTGATGGTGGCCTCGGGCACGGGCACCGCGCACCTCATGGACTTCGGCATCGCGCGCGCGACCGACGGCACGACCATGACCGCGACCGGCGCGATCGTCGGCACGCCCGACTACATGTCGCCCGAGCAGGTGAAGGGCGAGCGCTCGGGGATGGCGTCGGACGTCTTCTCCTTCGGCGTGATCCTCTACGAGATGCTGACCGGGGAGCTGCCCTACCAGGCGGACACCCCGATGTCGAAGGTGATGATGCGGCTCTCGCACCGGCCGCGCTCGGTGCGCGAGGTCCAGGCCCAGATCCCGAAGTACCTCGAGCGCGTGGTCACGCGCTGCCTCGAGATCGACCCGCAGCTGCGCTACCAGCGCGCGGGAGACGTGCTCGCCGACCTCGAGCGTGAGGACTCCTCCTCCTTGACGCTGCACGTCTCCCACAGGCTCAAGCGCCGGCGGCAGACGATCGTGGCCTTCGGCCTGCTGGCGGTGGCCGCCGCCGTCGCCGCCTGGTGGCTGGCGCTGCGCCCGCGCGCCGAGCCTGCGGCGGCGGCGGCTGCTGCCGCCGCCGCGCCCGCTCTCCCCGGGCCGGTGCGCACGCTCGCGATCCTGCCGCTCACGAACGCGGCCGCCTCCGCCGAGCTCGACTGGATGCGCGAGGGGCTCGCCGACATGCTGGTCACCGAGCTCGCACAGTCGCGCTACGTGCGGCCCGTTCCCAGCGAGCGCGTGCTGCGGGTGCTGAAGGACATCGGCGCCGAGGCGCAGACGCGCTTCGACGCGTCCGCGCTCGAAGCGATCTCGAAGCGGGCGCCCGCGCAGACGGTGCTCTTCGGCCAGTTCTTGCAGTCGGGCGAGACTATGCGGCTCGACCTGTCGCTGCGGCAGGCCGGCTCGGGCGTCATCCTGCCAATCACGGCCGAGGGCCGCAGCAGCGACGTCCTGTCGCTCGTCGACCACATCTCGACCGCCGTGAAGCAGCAGCTCGACCTCACGTCCGAACAGATCAAGGGCGACGTGGCGCGCCCGTTCAGCGAGGTGGCGACCTCCTCGGTCGAGGCGCTGCGGCTCTTCCAGGAGGGGGCGGCGGCGCTGCGCGCCGGCTCGGCCCAGGACGCGATCGCGAAGCTGCGCGACGCCACGGCGAAGGACGCGGGCTTCGCGATGGCCTGGACCCGGCTCGCGGAGGCCTACGCGGACGCGGGCGAGCAGCGCGAGGCCCAGAGCGCGGCCGAGCGCGCGCAGAAGCTCGCCGAGAAGGCCCCGCTGCCGCTCGCGCAGCGCTACCAGATCCACGCCGCGGTCGCGACCGTGAAGGAGGACCGCGAGACGGCCGCGAAGAGCTACCGCGAGCTCGCCGAGCTCTTTCCGGAGGACCCGGACGTGCAGTACCGGCTCGCGGCCACGCTGCGCGGCCTTGGGCAGCAGCCCGAGGCGATCGCCGCCTACCAGAAGGTGCTCCAGCTCTCGCCGGGCTACGGCGCCACCGAGATCGAGCTCGCCGAAGTGATGTCGCAGGCGGGCCGCTCGGAGGACGCGATCCGCACGCTGCAGGAGACGCTCGGCTCGGGCCGCTTCAAGGACGACACCGAGGCGCTCGGCACGATCCATTCGATCCTGGGCAACGCGTATCGCGACACCGCGCAGGTCGACAAGGCCCTCGCGGCCGACAAAGAAGTGCTCGCGATCGCGCGCTCGATGCACGACCGCGCGCGCGAGTCGCTCGTGCTCGACAACATGGGCCTCACCTACTCCGCTGCGGGCGACCTGCAGCGGTCGCTCCAGGCCTTCCGCGACTCGCTGCAGATCGAAATGGAGCGCGGCAACGCCTCCGAGATCGCGAACCGCCTCGACAAGGTGGCCGACGCCTACCGCCTGATGGGCCGCTACGACGACGCGCTCGTCTACCTCGAGCAGGCCAAGGCACAGCTCGCGACAACCGACGCCAAGCAGGAGGCCGCGATCAACCAGCAGTACTTCGGCCAGGTCTACGCGGCGCAGGGGCGCTTCGCCGACGCGCTCACCGCGTTCCAGGCGGCGCTACCGGTGTTCCAGGAGATCCACCAGCCGATCGGCGTCGGCATGGCCCACAGCGGCCTCGGCGAGGTGTACGCGCGCCAGGGCCGCTACGCCGACGCCTGGACGTCGCTGCAGGCCGCGCTCGACACCTACACCAAGCTCAACGCCGAGCACGACATCGCCGAGGCGAGGGCGTCGCTCGGGCGGCTCGCCGCGCTGCTCGGCCGCGCCGACGAGGCGGAGGCGCTGATCGCCGACACCGCGAAGCTCGCCGGCCACTCGCATGCGGGCGGCGTCGAGATCGACGTCCAGCTCGCGCAGGCCGAGCTCCTGCGGCTGCGCGGCAAGGCCGCAGAGGCAGCCGCGGTCCTCGAGCACGCCATCACGCAGGCGCGCGCCAGAGCCCACCTCGCGCACGCCACCGAGGCGAGCGTCGCGCTCGCGCGCCTGCGCCTCGCGCAGGGCAAAGCGGCCGAGGCCGTCACGCTCGCGACGCGCGCCCGGCTGGAAGCCGCGGAGCTGGGGCGGCCACCGGTCGAGGCCGAGGCGCTCGCGACGCTGGCGGCGGCGCAGGCGGCGCTCGGCCGCGCCGAGCCCGCGCGGCGCTCGGCTCTCGACGCGATCAGCCTGGCCGAGAAGTACGAGGGGCGGCCGGTGCTGCTGGTGGCCCGCGCCGCGCTCGCGCGCGCGCTCGAGAAGCTGGGCCGGCCCGCCGAGGCGACCGACGCCTGGGCGCGGGCGGCCGCCGACCTCGACTGGATCCGCGGCAGCCTGAAGCCCGAGCACGCGCAGGCCTTCATGGCGCGCCCCGACATTCAGGCCTTCCTGGCCGAGGCGCTCCCCCGCCTCGACAAGGCCGGCCGCGGCGCAGACACCGCGGCGCTTCAGCCGTTCCTGACGAAGCCGAAGAAGACGGCCGCCGCTCGCTAGCGGAGCCCGCGACAGCGCCACTCAGCTCCAGCACCCCGTCGCGGTCTCGCGAGATCCGTAGCAGACTCACGGCCGAAGGCTCCTTGGAGCTGCGCACCGTCAAGGAAAATTGCCACCAGAGGCCCTCGATGCGGGCGACGCGGCCCTCGTCCTCGATCGCCTTGCGAAGCTTCTGATTAATGGCCCTCACCTCCGTGGCGGTCGTCGCTTCGCCGTAGCGTACGCACGTGAGACCGAGCAGATCGCTGGGAAGCTCCGCGCCACTGGCATGGAGGATGAAGGTTCGACGCATTCCGACGCCGCCCGTGGCGATTTACGGTAACGTACAGTCGTCGACAGACGCCAGCCGCGGAACAAGGGGATGCTGATGACTGTCGTCGAGCGAGCTTGGCTTCGGCGTCCGGTTGCGGTACGCGCGGTCGCGGCCGGCATCACCGTGGCCGCTGCCGGAACGCTTCCATGGGCCTGGTTGGTGTCGGCGAACCTCAGGCACCAGTCGGCGCTCCCCTGGTGCGTGCCGATCATGGCCGCGTATCTGTGGCTGTATTGGCGCTACTTCGTACGGGGATGGGCATGGCCCCGCTCGACCGCCGAGACGCGACGCGTTCATTCGCGCGCCAACCCGCTGCCAGCAGATGTCTGGGGATCGGCGCTCTTGGCAGGGATGCTCGGTCTCGTGAGCGTGCTGCTGCTGCAGGGCGTGCTGGGTCGACTCGTCGCGCTTCCCCATCAGCGAGAGATCGACCCGGCGCTGTACCCGCCAGTCACGGTGCTGCTGTGGGTCGTGATGAGTGCGCTCGTCTCCGGGGTCGTGGAGGAGACAGCCTTCCGCGGTTACCTGCAGAGGCCCATCGAGCGCCGGCACGGACCGGTGATCGCGATCTTCGTTGCCGGAGCCCTGTTCGGGCTCGTGCATTTTGCCCACCCGGAGGTAGGGCTCGTGCTCCTCCCGTTCTACCTCGCCGTCGCCGCCGTGTACGGCGCGCTGGCGTTCTTCACGGACTCCACGCTGCCGAGCATGGTCCTGCATGCCGGCGGCAACGTCTTCAGTGCGCTCGACCTCTTCGCACGCGGCCGGTCGGAGTGGCAGCCGTCGGCCGCACCGGCGCCCCTCATCTGGGAAATCGGACCCGACGCTGCGTTCTGGGGGACCCTGGCCGCCCTGGTCGTCGTGGGCACCGTCACCGTCTGGGCGTATGCCGCACTGGCCACGACTGCACGCATGGCTCGGGCGTCGACTGCCGCCTAGCGCAGGTTGCTGCTCCACATCCGGCGGACGATCTCGAAACCGCCGTCGGGCTTGCACCGGAGCACGTCGAAGTACTTGGTTTCGAAAGGCTCGGGGGCGGCGCCCGCCTTCGCCACGCTCTGCCCCTTGAGCGTGCTGCGGTAGATCACGAAAGCACCGCTCATCTGCAGCTCGTCCTCCTCGATCGACGGCGGCGTTCCTCCGTCGCCCGCATCCGCCCGCGAGCGCCACTCGCGGATCGCCGCGCGCCCGCTCAACGGCAAGGCGTTCGGCGGCAGCAGCACCGCGTCCTCCGCGAAGAACGACGCGTAGCCCTCGGCCCCGCGCGCCGCGCCCGCCTGCCGGAAGTCGCGATAGAACGCCCGCACGTCGTCGCCCGGGCTCGCGGAGGCGCTCCGCTTCATCCCGGGCGAGGCCCAGTTGATGACGTGGTAGACGGCCGTGGTGGTGCCCACGTTCGTGACGTTGTGCGGCTCGTTCGAGCCCATGAACAGCAGCGACCCGGGGCCGACACGCGTCACCTTTCCGTTCTGGAACGCGTCGAGCGTGCCCTCGCGGATCACGATCAGCTCCTCGTTCGCGTGCGTGTGCGGCGCGTGCGTGGTCTTGCCCGCGGGCAACGCCGTCACGTGGATCTCGAGCTCGTCGAGCGTCGCCGTGGGCGACCGCAGCACCGAGCGCGCCATGCCGCTCGTGCCGGTCGGCTTCGACTGGATCTCGTCCCAGGTGATCGCGAACGAGCCCTGCACGGGCTGCTCGGCCGACGACAGGGTGGCGCCGAGGATGGCGGCGGCGGCGAGCGGGGCGAGAAGCGGCTGGCGCATCGTTCAGGACCTCCGGGGTCCGGCAAGGATAGTCGAAGCGGCGACGGCGAAGCACGGCCCGTACTCGAGCGCGCGCCAGCCCCAGCCGAGTGTCCACGGCTCGCCCGACTGCCAGGCGGGGTAGACGAGATAGGCGAGCGAGACCGTGCCGGTGAAGAGCAGCGCCGC
>Ga0075421_100005625_pt1 | contig 15182 bp, 16 predicted proteins | sample SoiMetdeltSBSDD5_FD_75292 | JGI IMG/M metagenome (GOLD analysis project Ga0075421, IMG submission 75292) | Bulk soil microbial communities from a Populus tree surrounding site in Tennessee, USA - Soil MetaG P. deltoides SBSDD5 | ecosystem: Environmental > Terrestrial > Soil > Tree plantation...
TCAGGCAGTTCCTCTGGCCTGACGGCCCACTTGGCCTGACGAGGCCGACCGTAGGAGTGGCAGGTTGCCGGGCAGCCGGCCGCCGAGTGAACGGCGCATGAACACGTTGATCTAGCGAGGTAACGAAAGCCTGAGGGCGAGATGTCCGTTTAGTGAACGACGTGGCTCATGGGGCGGGAGTGAAGTCCGCGACACTGACCAATGTCGTACCGTCGATCTCCGCCACCCGGCGCAGTTCGCCGTCGGTGATGCGCCAGGAGATGAGCCGCACATCGGTACCGCTGGTCGTCACGATCAGGATCGTGTCCCGATCGAGCCAGCCGAGCAGCTTCGCGTCCGGCCGTCGGGTCGCGTCGTAGCCGGCCGCCAGCGCCCGCCGCACGACTCCGGTGCGGGCGTCCACCACGACCGTCGCGTTGATCGCGGCGGGCCGGCCACCCGGCATCGGAATCATCAACTCGCGCGCGTCGCAGTCCCGGGCGGCCAGATCGCCGTTGAGGAAGCCCGGTCCGATCCACTGGCCGACCCAGCTCGTCCGGTCGCCGGCGATCGGCGTGACCACCGGTGTCGCGGCGTCGGCGCCGGTGAGCGTGTACCGCCGGATCCGGGCCGGCGCCGTGGCCGGTTCGCCGCTGGGCAACAGCTCGACCACCTGTTCCACGAGCCCGCCCGGCAGACCCATGACGGTTCCAGTAGCGGTCGGCGAAGGAACCGGGGCGGCCGGTCCCTGCCGGGTCAGCGCGTAGCGAGCGTCCACTGTGGTCAGTACGACGTTGCCTGTGCGCACGTCGATCAGCCGGGCCGTTCGCGGGCCGGCGACGAGCAGCGTCCCCAGATCGAGCCAGACGAGGTCGGTGAGCCGGCCGTTCACGGAGAACCGCCGGGTGGTCGCTGTCGCGAACTCCACGACAGCTATGCCGTCGCTGGTGATGAAGGCGGCCCGCCGGCCGTCGCGGGACAGCGATGCCGGGGTGATGGGTGTGGAACCCAGCCGGCCCGGCTCCCGCACCGGGAAGGTCAGCCCGTCGAGGGCTCGCATGCCGCCGTCCGGACCGAGCACCAGCGGCGGCCCGTCGGCCGGCAGGAGCAGCAACAGCGCCCGGTCGATCCGGTGGGTGGACAGCGCCAGGCCGCCGGTCAACAGGATCTCGTCGGGCAGCGGTGTGTCCACTGTGGGCAGTGAGGCCTGGTTCTGCAGAGTCGGTAGCACGTCGATCCACTCGGGCAACGTGCCCGGTGCCTCCAGCGCCGGCGGCGAACCGGCATCGGCCGGTGCCGGCGGCGCACCACGGGGTGCCAGGATGGCCAGGATCGCGAGGACGGCAACGCCCGCCGCGACGAAGCTCCAGCGCCGCCGGGTCCGCTGGGCAGAACCCCAGGCCAGCCGCGCCAGCTCGGCCGCTGGCACGTCCGGCAGCCGGGCGGCCGCGGGCGACGCGGAATCCTGTCGCAGCAGCCGCAGATCGGCGCGGGGTGCGGCAGGCTCGTTCCGGTCGGCGCGCCAGGACGCCGCCTCCCGCAGGAAGATCCGGTCGAGGTACGCATCCGCGCCGGGCCGCCCCGGTGGGTCGGTGACCCGGGTCAGCCGCCGCCAGCGCAGGGCCGTCGCCGCCAGCAGATCCCGTACGAGCGACTCGGCCACCCGGTCGTTGCCGGTCACCACGTGGGCGGCCAGCCGCAGCCCGGTACCGCGGCGCTCGACGAACGCGACGAACTCCTCGGGCGGTGTACCCGGTTCCCTGGCCATCGACGCCAGTGTCTCTCAGGTCCGGCGGAAACTCACGTCCGTCGACCAACGGGCGAAGCCGAGCTTGGTGTACATGGCTACCGCGCGTTCGTTCGCCTCGTCGACGTAGAGCATCGCCTGGTCGAGTCCGCGGCCGCGCAGGTGCCGTAGACCGGCGACGGTCAGCGCCGCCCCGAGCCCCTTTCCGTGGGCCTCCGGGTCGACGCCGAGGACGTACACCTCGCCGATGGGTTCGTGGGCGTGCGGGATCGTACCGGCCGGGTGGGTGTGGAGGTCACCGCCGTGCACCTTCGTCCAGTGGAAACCGAGCAAGTGGGATCCGTTCTCGGCCAACAGGAAGCCCGCGGGGTCGAACCACGGCTCGGCCATTCGCGCGTGGAGGTCCCGCAGTGTCCACCGGCCCTGGTCCGGATGGTCCGCGAACGCCCGCGCGTTGAGCGCTACCCACGCCTCGTCGTCCTGCCCGGGACGGAACGGGCGCAGCGCGACGCCCTCGGGCAGCCGTGGGGCGGGGATCTCGGCGTACAGCGAGCGGCGCATCTGCCAGAGCACCCGGGCGCGCTCGAAGCCCAGGCTCAGCGCGAGCGCGTTCGCCGACGGGTGGTCGCCGTGCGCCCACAGGCGCAGCCGGCCAGCGGCGTCCCGTTCGTCGGCGATCGCGAGGGCTTCCCGGACGAGTGCGCGGCCCAGTCCGTGGCGTCGGTGCATCGGGTGGACGACCAGCTCCGCGGACGGGCCTTCGACCTCGTCGGTGGTGTCGACGTGCGCGTAGCCGACCAGCTCCCCGTCGGGCGCGCGGGCGAGCACGTGGACCGCGGGCGCCTCGCCGCCGTGTCGGATGTGCAGTGCTACGTGTTCGGACAGGGGATAGGCACCGTCCGCGTCGCCGGCGGCCTGCGCCATCGCGAGCACATCGTTGACATCGGCCGGATTCAGGCGTTCTGTCCGCAGCACTCGCTCACAGTACGACGCCGGCCGGCGCCGAGTCCGGTAGCGGTCGGGCGGACGGTACGACGAACTTGTAACCCACCTGCCGGACCGTACCGATCATCGACTCGTACTCCGAGCCGAGCTTGGCCCGCAGCCGCCGGACGTGGACGTCGACGGTCCGCGTACCGCCGAAGTAGTCGTACCCCCAGACCTCGCGAAGCAGCTGGTCCCGCGTGAACACCCGGCCCGGGTGCTGGGCGAGGAACTTCAGCAGCTCGAACTCCTTGTAGGTCAGGTCGAGCGGCCGGCCCTTGAGCTTGGCCGCGTAGGTATCCGGGTCGATCGTCAGCTCGCCGGCCCGGATCAGCCCGCCGGCACCCGCGGTGGCGCTGTTCAGCCGCCCGACGGTCAGCCTCAGCCGGGCCTCCACCTCGGCCGGCCCGGCGCTGGCGAGCACGATGTCGTCGACGCCCCAGTCGGCGTTCAGCGCGATCAGTCCGGCCTCTGTGACGACCGCCACGAGCGGCACCCCGAGACCGGTGGCGTGCAGCACCCGGCAGGTGGCCCGAGCCTCGGCCAGCTCGGTACGGGCGTCGACGAGGATCACGTCGGGGCTGGGACCGTTCACGAGCGTCCGGACGTCCCGGGGCGCGCTGCGGACGGTGTGCGGCAGCAGATCCAGCGCCGGCAGCACCGAGGACGCCGCGACGGTGGGCGTCGCCACCAACATCAAGATCTCCACAGACCACCGCCTCCGTAGCGCCCCGGCGTCGCTGACGGGTGGATCACGAGATGAGGATACCGGAGGATGCAGGTCACACCGCGTGTGTGCTGTGATCGGGCCGCTCTGGCACGATCAGGGCGTGTTCCCCACCTCGCCCCAGAACGATGGCGACCGGACCGGCCGACCGGGGCGGTCCGGGCGGTCCTACGGCCCACGCGACCCCCGGCGTACCGGGCGACCCGGCGGCTACGCCGAACGGGAACCGACCCAGAGCTGGGGTCCGCCAGGCGAGCCTCCGGGCCGGGACCGGACGCGGGCGGAGCGCCCGCCGCGGCGTGGGGTGACCGCTCCGGAGCATCCCGAGGAGTTCCGGAGGCCCGACCAGCCGCCGGGCGAGGCGGTACCGGTACGGCGGCTGCTGTCGCTGGGCGTCGCCGGCTTCGCCGGGCTGCTGGGTGCGGCGTTGATCTTCGGGGCCCAGTCGGCCGGGGTCGGCGCGGCCCGGATCCCGTACGCGGTAGTGATCTTCGGGATCCAGGCCCTGTTCGTGCTCGCCTGGACCGTGGCCGTCCGGCCGCCGGCCCCGCGGGTGGTCGGTACCGTCGGCATCGCCACCGCGATCGCGGCGGATTTCGCGGCGGTCTGGCCGATACAGGCCACGGCCGCACCGATCGGGTACGTGGCCGCGGCCGGGTTCGTGGCCGGGGTGGTGGGTCAACTGGTCCGGCGCTCGGGCCGGGTCCGGGCCACGGAGTCGCTCGGCGCCACCCTCGTCGTGGTGGTAGGCGTGGTCTCGTTCGCGCTTCTCATCGTGTTGACCCGGCTCTACCTGGGTACTCAAGCGATCGTCGTGAGTATGTCCGCGGTGGGGGTGAGCCTGGTGGTGGCGAGGGTCGCCGACGCGATCGCGCCGTACCCGCGACTGGCCCCGCAGGTCCCCCGCGGCGCCGGCGGCATCGTGATCGGGGCGATGTGCGGTACCTTCCTGGGCGCGATCCTCGGCAGCTTCTTCGTGGAGTTCGACCCGCAGCGCGGGGCGCTGGTCGGCTTGGTCGCGGCGATCGCGGCCGTGCTGGCCGACCTCGCGGTGGGGTACGCCGAGGCGTCCCGGCGGCTGGCCGGTGAGCCCGGCTCACTCTGGCTCGCCCGGCACCTGCAGGGCCCTCTCGGTGGCTACGCACTCGCCGCGCCCACGGTGTACGTGATCAGCGTGATCTTCCTGGTACCCAATTCATAGGCGGAGGTGGACGTGGCGCGTCGCGGCCGGCGGATGCTGACCTGGTTCGTGGTACTCGTGCTGGTGCTCGGCGTGCTGCTGCTGGCCGCTGACCGGATCGGTGCGTACGCGGCGGAGCGGACCATTGCCGAGAAGGTGTCCCAGCAAACGACGCAGCTCGACATCTCGAGCTCCGAACCCGAGGTCACCGTCGGCGGCTTCCCGTTCGTGACCCAGGTGCTCGACGGCACGTACAAGGACATCCGCATCGTGCTCCGCGACGTGTCGAAGGGTGGCGTGGTGCTGCCCGAGCTCGACGTGCACGCCCAGGACGTCGAGGCCAGCATGAGCACGCTGATGTCGGGGGAGGGCGAGGTCGTCGCGAAGCGGATGGTCGGTACCGCGACGATCGGCTACTCGAGCGTCCGGGCCCTCTTCGACCGTCCCGGCCTCGAACTGTCCGAACAGGACGGTCGGTTGCGGTTGCGGCTGCCGTTGACCATCGAGGGCCAGCAGTTCACGGCGGTAGCGGTCGGCGAGGTCAGCGGGTCGGCCGGCCAGGTGCGGCTCGCGATCACCGACATCGGCGCCGAGGGCATCACGTTGATCCCGCAGGCTCAGCGGCTGCTCGACGACTACAAGCAACAGCTGTCGTTGACCATCACGTTGCCGCCGCTGCCCTTCCGGCTGCGGGTCGAGTCGGTGCAGGTACGGCCGGAGGGCTTGGCGATCACCGCGTCGGCCCGAAGCGTCCCGCTGAGCGGGTGAAGACCGTCACCGGCTCTGTGCGGGCCGGTGCCTGCGGTGTTAGGCTCAACGGCCATGAGCACTCTGCTCACGAAGAGGCGCGCGGTCGACCTGTGTCGCGTGGCCGCCTGCCTGTGTCGCCGCCCCTGACGGCGGCGACCGTAAGAGTGCTCTGATCCTTCCTTTCGGCGCCGCCTGACGAACCCCATTGTCCGTTCGTCAGGAAGTAGTGATCACCTTGATCGATCCGCGTGGACCTCGGGTCAGCGCCTGGCTGACCTCTGCGGTACTGCTCGTCATTCTGCTCACCGGTTCCGGTGCGCTGGCGCTCGCTCAGGCTCTCGTGTTCGCCATTGGCGCGCTCAGCCTGCGGTACGCGCCGTACTCGTTGTTCTACCGCTGGTTCGTCGCGCCGCGTCTGCGGCCGCCGGCCGAACTGGAACATGCGGCGCCCGTGCGGTTCTCGCAGGCCGTCGGGTTCGCATTCACCGCTGTCGCGGCGATCGGCTACCTCACCGGAGCATCGATCGTGGGCGCGGTGTTCGCGGGCTTCGCGCTCGTGGCCGCGTTCCTCAATGCCGCGTTCGGGCTGTGCCTCGCGTGCAAGGTCTACCCATTCATTTCGCTGTACATCATTCGCCGCAAAGCCGAAGGAGTCAGTTCATGAGCCGTGGGACCGTACTGGTCACCGCCGATTGGGCGGAGAAGAACCTCGGCGCGCCCGGTGTCGTCTTCGTGGAGGTGGACGAAGATACGTCCGCGTACGACGGCGGGCATCTGGAAGGCGCCGTGAAACTCGATTGGAAACAGGACCTGCAGGATCCGGTCCGCCGGGACTTCGTGAACAAGCAGCAGTTCGAGGCGCTGCTGTCCGCGAAGGGCGTCGGCAACGACGATGCCGTCGTCCTCTACGGCGGCAACAACAACTGGTTCGCCGCATACGCGTACTGGTACTTCAAGCTGTACGGCCACCGGGACGTGCGCCTGCTCGACGGCGGCCGCAAGAAGTGGGAGCTCGACAATCGTCCACTGTCGACGGACGCGGTATCCCGGCCGGCAACGTCCTATGTGGCCGGTGAGCAGGACCTGTCGATCCGGGCGTTCCGCGACGAGGTCGTCGACGCGATCGGCACCAAGAACCTCGTCGACGTGCGGTCGCCGGACGAGTACGCCGGCCGGCTCCTCGCTCCGGCCCACCTGCCGCAGGAGCAGGCGCAGCGGGCGGGTCACATTCCGACCGCGCTGAGCGTGCCGTGGAGCAAGGCCGCCAACGAGGACGGCACCTTCAAGTCCGACGACGAGCTGAGCACGCTGTACGGCGAGGCCGGGTTGGACGGGTCGAAGGCGACGATCGCGTACTGCCGAATCGGCGAGCGCTCGTCGCACACCTGGTTCGTTTTGCACGAGCTGCTCGGGCAGGCGGACGTGAAGAACTATGACGGTTCATGGACCGAGTACGGCTCACTCGTGGGCGTACCGGTTGCGTTGGGCGACGAGCCTGGGGAGGCGTAGATGAACGCAGTGGTTACCGCTGGGTGCGCCGCACCCGATCAGGCGGCTCCGTTGCCGGCAAGTGTCGATCTGGAGAAGGAGACGGTCATCTCCGGGGTGGTCGTGGCCGCGGCCGACGGCCTGCCGGTAGCCGGCGGGTACGTCCGCCTGCTCGACGCGACCGGCGAGTTCACGGCCGAGGTGGTCACGTCGCCGGCGGGGCAGTTCCGGTTCTTCGCCGCACCGGGTACGTGGACGCTGCGGGTGCTGTCCCGCAGCGGGACCGGTGACGCGGCCGTGACCGTCGACCGTGGCCTCAACGAGCTGACCCTCACAGTAAGCCCCTGATCCTCTTCCGTTGATCAAGGAGTTGTGCATACGGTTGGATCTCCAATCTGTGTGCATAACTCCTTGATCGGGTAAGTTGTCCGGTCGTGGCATTCCACGCCGTCGCGCTCCTCGCGCTGACCTTGCTGGCCGGCATCCCGTCCCCCAGCGCACCGCCCACGCCGGCGCCCTCGGTGAGTCCGAGCCATCGCGTGACACCCACCGCGCCGAAGCGGTCCGCGTCGCCCACCCCGCGCCGCACCTGGCGTACCACGGCGCCACCGCCGGTGTCGTCACCGCCGGCCCGCCCGGTGCAGGCGGCCGTGCCGATCGTTCCCGGGCTGGCGATCGCCGTCGACAACGCGCGCGACGCGCTCCGCACGGGAGATCTGGCCGAGTACCGCATCACGGTTCGCAACGACGGTGCCCGCGCGGCACCGCTGACCGTGACCGCGATCGTGCCCGAAGGGCTGGCCGACGTACAGCCGGCCGACGGCGGGACGGTCGACGGTACGAAGGTCGCGTGGACGGTGACCGTGCCGGCGGGGGGACAGGCGACCGTCGCGCTGGCGGCGCGGGTCGCCGAACCGCCGCGCGGACACCGGATCGCACTCACGGCCTGCGGTATCGCCGAGGGTCACCGGGCACCGCAGTTGTGCGGTACCGACCTCGACGGCGTGACCCGGCAGACCGGCATCGCCTGGCTGCTGTGGCTCGGTGTGGGCGCCGGCTCGGTCGCCCTGGCCGCGGCGGCGCTCGCCGTCCGCCGTCGATTCCTGGGACCGCCCGGACTGCGGTAACCGGCGGCCGCCTGCCACGATGGGCGGCGTGACGGACGACGGGCGGCGGCGGCGCTGGGTGTGGCCGGTGGTAGTGGCCGGCTGGGCGGTCGTGCTCGTCGTAGCCGCGTACGTCTCGTCCCGGACGGGTGAGGCGACCGTCCGCGAACAGCTCTCCGTGGCGCAGGCCCAGAGCACCGTCGACCGTGCGGCCGGCGAGGTGGTCCGCGCCAGCGGCGGGGTCGCCGCGGGAGCGGTGCCGGAGATCCGTGGCTACGACCTGCGTACCGGGTGCCGGCTGACGGCCGCGCGGGACGGCGAGGAGCTGCTGCGTGTTGTGCTGTTCACCACCGCGGCCAGCGCCGAGGACCAGGTCATGAAGCGCATCGCCGGCGGACTGCCGGCGAGCTACCGGGCTCGGGTACGGCAGGGCGTGCTGCGCGCCGACGCGGGCGAGTTCGTGGGAGTCCGGGGCGGCATCGTCGCTCCGGGGCAGGTGCAGGTGACCGTGTCCACCGGGTGCCGGCCGTCGGCCGCGCTGGCTCCGGCACCGGCCGACGTACCGGACGATGCCGACCAAGCCGTCGACAGGGCGCTGGCGGCGCTCGGCGTACCCGCGGCTCAACGCCGTACCGATGCGGTGCCTTGCCCTGGCGGAGGCGCGGCGCGCACGGTGGCGGCGGACGCCACGCCCGGCGCACCCGGCCAACCCCCGAAAGCCGCGTTGCACGGCCTGCCCGTGGACACGGACATCCTCGAACAGCCCGACGTGTACGGCTACCGGTCGGGCGCGACGGGCGTGGTGGTGCGGGTGAGCGACGGTCAGGTCAGCGTCGCCGCGACGACGGGCTGCTGAGCGGGCGGCGCATCAGGACCCTCCTCGGCGTCGGACGGCTCACCTCTTCGAACCCGCACGCGGCGAACATCGCCTCGGTACCGATGAACGCGTCCCCTGCGGGCGCGCGGCCTTCGGTGCTCGCTAGCGGGAACGCCTCGACGGCACTGGCGCCACTCCCGCGCGCGAGCTCGACCGCTCCGGCGATCAGCTCGCGGGTCACGCCGCTGCGCCGGGCGTCCCGGCGGACGAAGAAGCACGGCAGCAGCCACACGCTGTCGTCCTCGGCCGTGGCCCGGCCCTGGAGGACCTTCGAGCGCAGAGCGCGGCCGTACCGCGAGCGGGGACCGATCGCGCACCAGCCCACCGGCTCCCCGGCGCGGTACGCAAGAAGTCCGGCGGGCGGATCGGCCGCGCCGACCAGCTCGCCGAACTTCTCGTGGTTGCCGGCTCCCCAGCCGGCACTGAACTCCTTGTTCGGTACGACGAAGAACATGCACCAACAGCCCTTCGTGGTGCCGTTCGTGCGGAACAGCTCCTCGACGTCCCCGTAACGCCCCGCTGTCGCGGGTCGTACCTCGATCACCTGGTGTGCCTGCCGCGCCGGGCCCGGCGCCCCGCACGAGCCGCGGAGTGCGCGAGCCGCTCGCGCTCCGCCTCTCGCAGCAGCTGCGCGTTGCGGTCACGGACGAGCGCGGCGAGGACCTCTGGATGCAGATCCATGATGTTTCCTCCGACACTATCTAAGTCTCTTTGGTGGTGTCACTTGTTAACCTAGTACGCTGGCGGTAACCGGTCAACGCGTTTAGGTGGTGAGCGAGCACACATGGCACGTGACGTCCCCGAGGCACTGTGGCTGACGGAGTCGCTGCTCAACTCGATCGATGTGGAGGCGGGTCAGGACGACCTGGACTCGCTGCCGCGGTTCGCGCGCTGGCTACGCGATCACGGTCGAGCCGCCGCCGCGGACACCGTGACCGAGGCCGACCTGGTGCTGGCCCGGCGGCTGCGGGACGAACTGCGTACCGAGTTGCTCGGCCACCACGACGGCGGTACCCGCGATCGGTCTACTTTGGACTCGCTGGCCGGGTCGGTGATGCTGTCGGTACGGGTCGGACCCGACGGTTCGATGCGCTTCGCACCGGCCGAGAGCGGGACGCGGGGAGTGTTCGGCGAGGTGTTGGCCGCGGTCGCGCTCGCGTCGTGCGACGGTACCTGGGACCGGCTGAAGATCTGCGGCAACGACGAGTGTGCCGTGGTCTTCTACGACCGGTCGAAGAACGCGTGCCGGCGCTGGTGCTCGATGGAGGTCTGCGGCAACCGGGTCAAGACCCGCGCGTATCGCCAGCGGCGCGCCGCCGATCAGTAGCGCCGTCAGTAGACCAGGGCTTGGGCTCCGTCGGCGAGGCACTCCTCGACGAATACCGCCGCTCCGGCGATGCGGACGCCCGGCAGCACATCGTCGGGGCCGATCCCACGCCGGGCGGCGCACTGGGTGCAGGCGGTGACCTGGCCACCGGCGAGAACCGCGGCGAGCAGGTCGGGCAGCGGGGCGGAGTGCGGCAGCTCGAACTCGGCCGCGCGGCCGGGCAGCGCGAACCACGTCGACTCGCCGGTCAGCCAGAGTGAGACGGACGCGCCGGCCGCCAGCGCGGTCGCCGCGACCGTGAACGCCTGCGCGCACCGTTCCGGCGCGTCGGCGCCCGCGGTTGCCTTCACGACGAGGGTACGAGCCATGCTAGGCATTATGGTCACCGAGATCGGGTTCGTCAGCTTGCTAGTCGCCGGCTTCGGCGTGTTGGCGGGCGCCCTGGTCTATGTCGCCGTACGGCTTTCCAGAGGGCGGTCCAAGTGACAGACATCAACCGGCCACCGTGGCTCGACGCACCGCCGGTCGAGGCGTACCCCTTCGAGGAGACGCACGACCTGCGGTCGGGTCCGGACCTGAACCCCGCGCTGCTCGACCTGCTGCCGTTCGTGGGCGTGTGGCGCGGCCGGGGCGGCGGTGACTACCCGACTATCCAGGCGTTCGAGTACGGCCAGGAGATCCGGTTCAGCCACGACGGGCGGCCGTTCCTGTTCTACGAGTCCCGCACGTGGCTGATCGAACCGGACGGTACGCCGATCCGACCCGCCCACCGCGAGGTCGGCTTCTGGAAGCCGGTCGTCAAGGACGACAAGCGCACCGAGGCGGTCGAGGTACAGCTGGTCGCGCCGAACGGGATCGTCGAGTCGTACGTGGGCCGCGTCGACGGGCTGCGGGTGGAGCTGATCACGGATCAGGTGCTGCGCAGCGGTACCGCCAAGGAGGTGTCGGAGGGCCACCGGCTCTACGGAATCGTGGACCGCGCACTGCTGTACGCGTATGAAATGGCCGCCGTCGGCCAACCGCGAACCGCGCACCTGTCCGCGAAGCTGGACAGGGTCGGGGGTTGACGACGCTTTGCTCTGCGCACCAATACGCAACACATAGCACGACGTCAATTTGTTGCGTATTGGTGCGCAGAGCAAAGCCGGTGGAGACACAGTGGTGCCCCGGGCGTAGCCCGGGGCACCACGTTCAACTCAGAACCGTGTCACACGCCGCCGAGCGACGGTGGGCACGCCTCGAACGGTGTGAGCATGAAGTTGGTCGTGAGCACGATGCCCCTCTCCACCTTCACGCGGACCACCTTCGGCGTCCAGCCGTCCTTCGCCACGATGATGTCGTAGCGACCGGCCGGCAGCCACCAGCCGTACCGACCCTGGTTGTCGGCGCGGATGTTATCGCCGATGTCGGGGTTGGCCACCTGCTGGATGCGGATGAACGCGTTGATCGGTACGACCGAGCCACCGCATGTCGTGCCCTGGACGAGGCCTTGCAGCTTGCCCCAACCAGGTGGCGGTAGCACGTTCATCGTGACCGGTATCGGGCTCACCGCGGTCGGCGTGTCCGAACGGACGATCAGCTGAGCCGTGTACTGGCCCGGCTGGATCACGCCGGTCGCCGGCGTAGCGGTGAACTTGACGGTTACCGCCTTGGACTGACCCGGGTTCAGCACGAACGACGCCGGGGTCTCGCTGAGCCACGGTACGTCGGACGTCTCGTCACACTGGTCGAGCCCGCCCAGCTTCTCGGAGTTGACCGTCGGGGTGAACCCGCCGGACGACCCACCGATCTTGTAGATGCCGCATGCGCCGGCCGCCCGGTACCGGGCGAACTGCGAGTTGGGCAGATCGGACCACGTGTCCGTGGCCGGGTCGTACGCGACCGACCGGTTGGTGATGACGGAGAAGTTCTGCGTCACACCACCGGTGACCGTCAGCAGCCCGCTCGCCGACGACGCCGCGGAACCCCACAGGTCGAGCGGCATGTTGGCGATCGGCGTCCAGGCGTTCGCCGCGGGGTCGTACACGTTCCCGTCAGCGAAGCCGTTGGCGTCCACGCCACCGGCGCAGTAGATCTTGCCGTTGATGCCACCGCACGACATCCAAGCCGCGTTGTGCGGGTACGTGGCACCGAGGCTGAACGAGCCACTGGCCGGGTCGTAGATGACCGTGGCGTTACCGGTCGCGCAGCCGGAGTTGGTGCAGCCGCCGACAAGGTAGATCTTGCCGTTGGCTACCCCGACACCAGGTGCCGATGTCGGAGCCGGGTTGGTCCCGCCACCCAGGCTCCAGCTGTTCGAAGCCGGATCGAACACGTGGACCGTGTTGATCGGCGTACCGGCCGGATCCCAACCGCCGAACACGTACAGCTTGTCGTTCACGAACGCGACGCCCGGCTTCGCGCGCCCGACCGGCATGTCAGGCAATGCCGCCCAAGCGTTGGTCGACGGGTCGTAGACGTTCGCCTTGTTGAAGTTGGGTGTGCCGGTCGCGGCACCCAGGACGTAGACCTTGCCCTGGCCGGCCGTCGCGGAGTTGTCCATCACGGTCGATGGGTAGTTCGCGATGGCGGACCAGGCCGGGTCGACCTGCGGGCTCGGGCCGGAGAAGCCGCCCAAGGTCGGCGTACCGGTCATGCCCTTGCTCGCGCCACCCGGGATCTGCTGCATGATCAGCTGCGCGCCCTGCTTACCGAGCAGCGTGAAGCCGCCGGCCCGCTCGGCCAGATCCACCTGCGCCGGCGCCGAACCGGTGTTGCGCACGGTCAGCGTGGTGGAGCGGCTCTGGTTGAACGGTACGAAGGCGGTCAGCTCGGTCGGCGACACGGTCAGACGGCCCGACTTGAGGGCGAAGTCTGCCTGCCGCGTCCCGTTGTTGAGGACGTTCACGGTCTTCGTCAGTGGCTGGTACGGCGCCCTCGTCGCGGTGAACGGGTGGTTGCCGGTCAGGCTGGAGAAGAGCCAGTAGAAACCGTCGGGGATGTTCGGGTCCTGCGGCGTGGGCGCCGAGACACCCTTGTCCGCCGGGTTGTCGTTGCTCGTCACGGTGACGCCGTTGAGCGCCGTACCCGTGTTGGCGTCCGACGTGAAGCCGACCACGAGGCCGCCGGGCTGCGGTGCGCAGACGCGGTTGAGAACCTCGACGTTGTCGACCTCCCACCACCAGGCCCACGTGCCCATGTAGTGGAAGCGAATCTTCACGTTGCTCTGGCCGCCGGCCCCGGTGAGCGCGAACAGTTCCTGCCGCGGACCGCGCCGGTCGGTGTTGGTCTGGTGCAGCAGCGTGGTCCACGTGGTCCCGCCGTCGATGGACAGGTCGAGGTCACCGAACCCGTTGCTGAACGCCCGGTAGTCGCTGTTGAAGCGGATGTATGGCGCGCTCACGTCGGACAGGTTCAGCGTCGGCGTGACGAGGTCGGAGTCCTCGGTGTTGCCGATGCCGAAGAAGTCGCTGTCCATCATGGCGAAGCCGTCGGCTCCACCGGTGAGGTTGCCGCGGTTACCGAAGTCGCGGAACCGCCAGCCGCCGAGCGCCGTGCGCTGGACGACGGACCAGCCGGCCGGTGGAGTCGGCGCGGCCAGCGGGTCGGACGGCTGCGCCGTCGCGTCGAACGGCTCGCTGAGCACCGGAGTGCCGAAGCTGGCCGCGTAGCCGGGTGTCGTACAGGCCGGGTCGACCAGGAGCGAGATGTTGTGGACGAGGTTGCCCCCACCCACCGCGACATTCTCGATCTTGGTCTGGTAGCCGGTCGGTGCGATCGCCGACGTGGTGAACTGGTAGGTCGTGTTGCCCGGCACCTGGAACGAGTACGCGCCGGTAGCCGGGTTGGTGTAGATCGGCCCGCCGGGTCGTCCGGCCACCTGGATGACGGCGTACAGCGGCCAGCCCTTGCCGGAGCCGTCGGTGACCGTACCGCTGACGGTGACCACCGGCTGGGCTTCGAGCGCGAAGTCCTGCGTGGTGGCCGTGCCCTCGGTGATCTCGACGGTGGCCGACTCGGATGCGAAGCCGAACAGGCTGGCGGTCAGCGTGTGCGTCCCGACCGGCAGCGTGAGCGAGTACCGGCCGTCGTTGCCGGTGAGCGTGCTGACGTCACCGTTGGTCACGGTCGCGCCGGCGAGCGGGTCGCCGGTGGCCGCGTCGGTGACCTGGCCGACGGCCCGGCCGTTGGGGCCGCGCGGAGCGTCGGTCACGGCCTGCAGGGCGTTGAGCCGGCCCTCGCCGAACACGTTGTTGTCGTCGGCGGTACCGCCGCAGCTCGTGTCGTTGACATCGACCGCCGAGTTGTCGAGCAGCAGCCGGGTCGCGTTGATGTCGCCCTTCACGCTCGGTGCGGCCGACCAGATGAGCGCGACCGTGCCGGATACGTGCGGAGCGGCCATCGACGTGCCGTTGAAGTTGGCGTAGCTGTTGCCGGGCACGCTGGACCGGACGTTCACCCCCGGGGCCCCGATGTTCGGCTTCAGCTCGCCGCCGAATGCGGACGGGCCGCGGCTGGAGAAGCCCGCGATCACGTTGTTGATGTCGTACGCACCGGCCGCGTAGGTGTTCAGGTAGTCACCGGGGGAGCCGGCGCTACCGCAGCTCGGGCCACTGTTGCCGTTGGAGAAGCTCGGGAAGATGCCCGCGTTCACCCAGGCGTTGACGCTGTCCTGGTACCACGGGTCGCCCCCGCCGCCGCCCCACGAGTTGTTCACGACGTCGGCGTGCAGGTCCGGCCGCGGGTTGTTGCCGGCCAGGTCGGTCGGCGCGAGCACGAATTGGGCCGAAGCGAGGAGCGCCGTGTCCGAGCAGCTGTTGGTCTCGCAGCCCTTGGCCAGCATGAACCTGGCGCCCGGCGCGACACCGATCTGGTTGCTGCCGCCGTCGTCACCGACCATCGTGCCCATGGTGTGGGTGCCGTGACCGTTGTTGTCGCACGGTACGTCGCCCGGGCAGATGTTGGACGGGTCGAACCAGTTGTAGTTGTGGTCGAAGGTGCCGCCGCCGAGGTTGCCGCGGTACTTCGCGACGAGGGC
>Ga0075421_100005626_pt1 | contig 15179 bp, 12 predicted proteins | sample SoiMetdeltSBSDD5_FD_75292 | JGI IMG/M metagenome (GOLD analysis project Ga0075421, IMG submission 75292) | Bulk soil microbial communities from a Populus tree surrounding site in Tennessee, USA - Soil MetaG P. deltoides SBSDD5 | ecosystem: Environmental > Terrestrial > Soil > Tree plantation...
AGCTCCTCCAGGGTCGGCATCATGCGCGCGTTGCCCAGGGGCAGCTTGGTCACGACGTCGTAGAAGCAGACGTCCATGCCGAGGGCCTCCGCCATCACCGAGAGCTGGGTGCCGATGTTGCCGTAGCCCACGATGCCCAGGGTCTTGCCCCGCACCTCGCGGGCGTCGTCCGCGGACTTGGCCCACACCCCCCGGTGCAGGAGGGCGTTCTTGGCCGGGATGCCGCGGAGCAGGAAGATGATCTCGGCCAGCACCAGCTCCGCCACCGAGCGCGTGTTGGAGAAGGGCGCGTTGAAGACGGGGATGCCGCGCATCATGGCCGCGTCGAGGTCGATCTGGTTGGTCCCGATGCAGAAGGCCCCGATGGACATGAGCCGGGGGGCGGCCGCGATCACGTCCGCGGTCAGGCGCGTGCGTGAACGGATGCCGACGAAGTGCGCGCCGGCGACGGCGTCCTTGAGCTCCTCGCCCGCCAGCGCCTTCTTGTGCCGCTCGATCGTCGTGTAGCCGTGGCGCTTGAAGTTCTCGACCGCGCGGTCGTGCACGCCCTCCAGGAGGAGGATCTTCATGCGCGACTTGGCGAAGGACGTGGTCAAGGATGGCTCCTTATGGACGCGCGCCGGCGCCGGCCAGGGCGGCGGCCAGCTCCTCCGCGGGCATGGGTGCGAAGAAGAGGAATCCCTGGAACAGGTCGCAGCCGTCCGCGGCCAGCGCGTCGCGCTGCGCCGCCGTCTCCACGCCCTCGGCCACGACGCGAAGGCCGAGGTCGTGGGCCATCTCGATGGCGCGCCGCACGATCACCTGGCAGCGCCGGTCGACGATGAGCCGCTCCACGAAAGTGCCGGGGATCTTGAGCCCGTACGTGGGCAGGTGGCTGAGCCATTCCAGGGACGAGTGGCCGGTGCCGAAGTCGTCGAGCCAGAGCTCGATGCCCAGGGAAGCCAGCTTCTCCAGGTGGTCCGCCGCCGCCCCGAAGTCGTCCAGTCGGCTCGACTCCGTGATCTCCAGGGCGAGGGCGGACGGGGGAAGGCCGGCCGCCGAGAGCTGCTGCTGCACGCGCCGCACGAGGTTCGCGCGCGGGAACTCGCGGGCGGAGAGGTTCACGCCCACGCGCAGTCCCCGCAGCCCCGCGTCGCTCCAGGCCCGCGCCGCGCGCAGGGCCTCGGCCAGCGTCCAGTTCTCCAGCTTGAAGATGACCGGGCTCCGCTCCACGGCCTGGACCAGCTCGTTGACGGAGTCGTGCTCGCCGTCCGGCGCGCGCCAGCGCAGGAGAGCCTCCGCGCCGAGGACGACGCCGTCGCGCGCACCCACGATGGGCTGGTAGTGCAGGACGAAGCGATCCTGGGCCAGCGCCTCCTTGAGGCGCCGGATGGCCTCCCGCTTGTGCACCGCGGCCGGAGTCGGGCTGCGCCGTTCCTGGCCGCCCGGGGTGACGATGGCTTGCTCCACGTTTCCAGGCTATCCGATGCGCACCCCCGTGTCCCCGCGCGGCCCGCGGCGCGCTATCCTCAAGGAATGACCGTGCGCGACCAGGGCGAGATCGGGACGCAGGCGGCCGCCAGCGCGCCGGACCGTGCCCGTGTGGCCGGCGAGCTGTCCGCCCTCCTCGGCGCGGACGCGGTCGTGACCGAGCCGCACGAGCTCGCGCGTTACGAGCAGGGCTGGCGCTACGGCCGCGGCACCGCCCTGGCCGCGGTGCGGCCGGGCAGCACGGAGGACGTCTCGCGCGTGCTCGCCTTCGCCGCCGCCCGGGGCATCCACGTCGTGCCCCAGGGAGCGAACACCGGGCTGGTGGGCGCGTCCACGCCCGACGCGAGCGGGAGCATGCTCGTGCTCTCGCTGGAGCGGCTCTCGCGCCTGCTCGAGATCGACGCCGTCGACCGCACGGTGCTCGCCGGAGGGGGAGTCCTGCTCAGCCAGCTCGACGCCGCCCTGGCCGAGAAGGGGCTCCTGTTCCCGATCGACCTCGGCGCCGATCCCACCGTGGGCGGCATGGTCGCGACCAACGCCGCGGGCACCCGCGTGCTGCGTTATGGCGACGTGCGGCAGAACCTGCTCGGGGTGGAGGTCGTCCTCGCCGACGGGACCGTGCTCGACCTCATGACCGCGCTGCGCAAGAACAACACGGGGCTCGACGCCAAGCAGCTCTTCGTCGGGACCTCGGGCGTCTTCGGGGTCGTGACCCGGGCCATCCTGCGCGTGGTGCCGCGGCCGGCCCAGCGGGCGACCGCCCTCGTCGGGGCGGCCCGCGGCGCCACCGTCCTCGAGCTCCTCTCCCATCTCGAGCGCGGGCTGGGCGATGTCCTCAGCGCCTTCGAGGTCGTGAGCGCGGAGGCCCTGGCCCCGGTGTTCCGGTACCAGCCGCGGCTGCGCAACCCGTTCGGGGCCACCCTCCCGCCCTACACGGTGCTGGTCGAGCTTTCGACCACGCTGCCCGCGGAGCGGATCTCCCTGGAGGAGCTGCTGGAGTCCACCCTGGGCGCTCTCATCGAGGGGGACGCCGGCGAAGGCATCACCGACATCTTCCCCGGCAAGCCCAACGACCTCTGGGACGTGCGCCATCACGTCTCCGAGAGCCATCGGCACGAGGGCGAGGTGCTGGGTTTCGACATCAGCGTGCCGCGGTCCTCGATGGCGGCCTTCGTGGCCGGGGCGCGCACGCTGGTGGCCGCCGAGTACCCCTTCATCCGCGTGTGCGACTTCGGGCACTGGGGCGACGGCGGCGTCCACCTCAACCTCGTGTGGAAGAAGGAGGACACCCCCCGCTCCACCGCGGAGCTCAAGACGGAGCTGCAGCCGCGGATCTACGCGCTCGCGGTCACGGAGTTCCGGGGCAGCTTCAGCGCGGAGCACGGAGTGGGCCCGCACAACCAGGCCTTCTACGACCGTTACACGCCCGCCCTCGTGCGGGACGTCTGCCGAGCGCTGAAGGCCCGGCTCGATCCCGAAGGGCTCCTCGGAACGACGCGCCTCGGCTGAAACGAGGCTAAAATGGCGGCGCATGGCGTCCGCCCCTCCTCCCTCCCCCACCTTCAAGAAGTCCGTCGCGCGCGAGTACCTCGAATCGCTGGTGGTGGCCTTCATCCTCGCCACCTTCATCCGCACGTTCATCGTGCAGGCGTTCAAGATCCCCACCGGCTCCATGGAGACGAACCTCCTCATCGGCGATCACCTGCTCGTCAACAAGGTCGTCTACTCCCCCTCGCTCCTCCCCCTCGAGGACGCCGTGCTCGCCAAGAAGCCGATCCAGCGCGGGCACGTCGTGGTGTTCAAGTACCCGGAGGAGCCCACGCGCGACTTCATCAAGCGGGTGATCGCCCTGCCCGGGGAGACGGTGGAGATCCGCGAGAAGGTCGTCTACATCGACGGCAAGCCGCTCGACGAGCCGTACGTCCACTTCCTGGAGCCCCCCCTGCGGCCCGGCGATCCCGAGTTCGGCCTGCGCATCGAAGGACGCGGCGACAGCTATGGTCCCGAGGTCGTGCCCCCGGGCAAGCTGTTCGTCCTCGGCGACAACCGCGACAACAGCAAGGACAGCCGCTACTGGGGCTACCTGCCCATCGACCAGGTCAAGGGACGGGCGCTCATGGTGTACTGGTCCTACGAGGCCTCCCGCGAGGAGTACCGTCGCACCGGCATGGACTGGGTGCGGGACACGCTGGCCGCGTTCGGGAAGACGCGGTGGCGGCGCTTCTTCCATCTGATCCGCTGAGAGGTAATCGATGCTGCGATCCGAGAACGAGAGGGGCGAGGGAAGGCTGGGGAGCATCATCTGGCTGCTGATCGTGGCTGGAATACTCTACGCGGGCTGGAACCTCGTCCCCGTGTACTTCAACAACTACAGCTTCGCGGACAAGGCCACGGAGCTGGCGCGGGCGCCGAAGTACAGCCATCCCGACGACCGCATCGAGGCGGAGCTCATCAAGGCCGCGCAGGAGAACCATCTCGAGCAGTACATCGGGCCGAAGACCTGCAAGATCAACACGCTCGAGGTGCGGCGCGTGATCATCTGCGAGTACGACCGCACGGTCGAGGTGCTGCCGGGAGTGAAGCACAAGTTCCACTTCAAGACCGAGGCCGATCAGCCGTTGATTTGATCGATGCAGGGGGTTGCTCCTCTCTCGTCGGAATGCAACCCCCTACGCGCTTCGCGCTACCCCCGTCTCCGTGCCCGTTCCCGTTCCCGTCCGTTCAGCCGTCCCCGCTACAGCTTCCCCAGTAACTGCTTCGCGATGACGAGGAGCTGCATGTTGGTGGTGCCCTCGTAGATCTGTCCCACCTTCTGATCCCGGAAGTACTTCTCGACGGGATACTCGCGAGTGAAGCCGTACCCGCCGTAGATCTCGATCACCTTCGAGGTGACGTGCTCGGCGGTGCGGGAGGCGAAGAGCTTGGACATGGCCGCCTCCTTGATGAAGGACGACCCGGTGTCGCGCAGCCGCGCCGCGTTGTAGGTCAGGAGGCGGGAGGCCTCGATCTCCGTGGCCAGCTCGGAGAGGAGGAACTGCACGCCCTGGAATTCGGAGATCGGCTTGCCGAACTGCTGCCGCTCCTGGGCGTAGCGCAACCCGTGATCGAACGAACCCTGGGCGACCCCCACCATCTGGGCGCCGATCCCGATGCGTCCTTCGTTGAGGGTCTCGATGGCGATCTTGTATCCCTTCCCGACCTCCCCGAGCACGTTCTCGCGCGGGACGCGTACGGCCTCCAGGACCAGCTCGCAGGTGGAGGAGGCGCGGATGCCGAGCTTGTCCTCCTTCTTGCCCACCTGGAAGCCGGGGAAGGTGCGCTCGACCAGGAAGGCGGTGATCCCCTTGTACCCCTGCGCGGGGTCCACGGTGGCGAGGATGATGAAGAGGTCGGCCTCGGCCGCGTTCGTGATCCAGAGCTTGCGCCCGGTCAGCTCCCAGTGGTCGCCGCGGTCGGTGGCGCGGCAGGCCAGCGCGAAGGCGTCGGAGCCGGAGCCCGCCTCGGAGAGCGCATAGGCGCCGACCCACTTCGAAGCCAGCCTGGGGAAATAGCGCGCCTGCTGCTCCGCGTTGCCCCAGCGCAGGAGCGCGTTGTTGACGAGCGTGTTCTGCACGTCCACGAGCACGGCCACGGAGGCGTCCACGCGGGCGAGGGCCTCCACGGCCAGGATCGACATGAAGAACGTGGCCCCCGCGCCGCCGTGGGCCTCCGGGATCTCGATGCCCATGACGCCGAGCTCGAAGCAGGCGTCGATGAGGTCGCGCGGGATGCTCGCCTGCTGGTCCATCTGGTGGACGAGCGGACGCACGCGCTCTTCCGCGAAATCGCGCACGGCGTCGCGGAACATCCCCTCGTCCTCGCTGAGGTCGGTCAGGGGCAGGCTGCGGCGGGCGGTCAGCGTCTCGGCCATCGAAGCACCTCGGGTGTCGCTCTCATGCTAGCCCCGAGAGGAAGGGGCGAAAACCGGCGGAGAGTCCTTGACACGACGGCACGCGCACGTATGATCACTCTGTCATGTTCTTGCGACCCGCCGTGCGACCCGAGGCCCGCGTCAGGCGAGGCCCGTGCGTCCGGCGGGGCGACCCGGTCTAGTCCTTCCACAACGGACTGGATCCACGACCCGCTGGAGCAGGAAGCTCCAGTGGGTTTTTTCTTTTGGCCGGGCGCGGCCCGGTGCGGGAGGACGCGGCGGTGGTCGAAGTCGGAGTGTTCGGGGCGACGGGCTATGCCGGACGCGAGCTGGTGCGGATCCTCTCCGTCCACCCGCAGGCGCGCGCGGCCTTCACCACGGGCACGGGTGAGGGCCACCTCGCCCACGAGGCGGGACTGGAGCGGAAGGCGGACGCCTATTTCCTCTCCCTGCCCCACGGGATCTCCGCCACCTACGCCGCCCGCCTGCGCGAAGCGCATCCCTTCGCGGTGGTGGTGGACCTCTCCGGCGACCTGCGCCTGCCCACGGCCGCTTCCTACCGCGAGTGGTACGGGCACGACCATCCCGCGCCCGCGCTCCTGGGGCAGGCGCCCTACGGTCTCACCGAGCTCTACCGCGACGAGGTCCGCTCCGCGCGCCTCATCAGCAATCCCGGCTGCTACGCGACCTCCGTGCTGCTGCCGCTCATCCCCCTCGTGCGCGGGAAGCTGATCGACGCCGACGACGTGGTCGTCGACGCCAAGAGCGGCACCACCGGCGCGGGCCGGGCGCCGCGCGAGGACCTGCTGTTCTCCGAGGTCGCGGACGATTTCTCCGCCTACGCCCCCGGGCGCGTCCATCGGCACGTGGGCGAGATGGAGGCGGCGGTGCGCGAGAAGGCCGGCCGCGACGTGCGCCTCACCTTCTGCCCGCACCTGCTCCCGGTGCGGCGCGGCATCCTGTCCGCGCTCTACCTGAAGACGGACAAGGGCGCGGACGCGCTGCGGGCGGCGCTGCGCTCGGCCTACGAGGGAGCGACGTTCGTGCGCGTGGTGGAGAAGGCCCCGCCGCGCCTCTCGGACGTCGTTCATACGAACGAGTGCCGGATGTCCGTGCACGACGCCGCGCCCGGCCGCGTCGTCGTGTTCTCCGCCCTCGACAACCTCGTGAAGGGCGCGGCCGGCCAGGCCGTGCAGAACCTGAACCTGGCCCTGGGCCTGCCGGAGGACGCCGGCCTCGGAAGCCGCCGCGCATGAGCGGCGTGCGCGTGTACAAGCTCGGCGGCCCCGCCCTCGAGGACCCGGGCCTGCTCCCCGCGCTGGCGGAGGAGCTGCGGCGTGCCCCCGGCCGCGTGCTCGTCGTGCACGGGGGCGGCCGCTACGTCGAGCGTGAGCTCAAGGCGCGCGGCCTCGAATCCCGGTTCGTGGGCGGACGCCGGGAGACGTCGCCGGAGGCGATGCAGGTGGTGGAGATGGTCCTCTCCGGCGTCGTGAACAAGGGGCTGGCCGCCGGGCTCAGCGCGGCCGGCCTCCCCGCCCTCGGGCTGTCCGGGCGCGATGCGGGCCTGCTGCGGGCGCGCCTGCAGCCGGGGCTCGGGCGCGTGGGCAGCCCGGACGCGGTGGACACGCGGGCCCTGGAGGGGGCCTGGGCGGCCGGCCTCGTCCCCGTCGTCTCGCCCGTCTCGCAGGGCGCGGACGGGGGGCCGCTCAACGTGAACGCGGACGAGGCCGCCCTCGCCCTGGCCGTCGCGCTGAAGGCGGACGCGCTCCTCTATCTTTCCGATGTGGACGGCGTGCGCCTGGGAACCGACACCGTCGCGTCCCTGAGCGCGGACGAGGTCCGCCATCATGTCGCGCAAGGCGCGATCACGGGAGGTATGGCGATGAAGGTCGATACGGCGCTGCAGGCCGTGGCCGCGGGCGTACCGGAGGTCATCGTGGCCGGAAGGGCCCGGCTCACCGGCGGCTTCCCGGGCACGCGGCTCCGTCTGGCCGGGGCCGAGGAGGCGCGGGCATGACCTCCCTGCTCCCCGTCTACGAGCGCGATCTCGTCATGGTCTCGGGCAAGGGCGCGCGTCTGACCGACAGCGCCGGCAACACCTACCTCGACTTCGCGGCCGGCATCGGCGTCAACGGGCTGGGCTACGGGAACAGCAAGGTCGTCAGCGCGATCAAGAAGCAGGCGGGGCGGCTCATCCACTCGAGCAACCTCTACTTCACGGAGCCCGTCACCCGGCTCGCGGACGAGCTGGTGAAGATCTCGTTCCCGTCCCGCGTGTTCTTCACGAACTCGGGAACGGAGAGCGTGGAGGCGGCCATCAAGTTCGCGCGCCGCATCGGCAACGCGTCCGGGCGCACGGAGCTGGTGGCCTTCGAGGGCTCCTTCCACGGCCGCACCCTGGGCGCGCTCTCCATCACCTGGCGGGAGAAGTACCGCGCGCCCTTCGAGCCGCTCGTTCCCGGCGTGCACTTCTGCCCCTGGAACGACCTGGCCGCGGCCAAGACCATCATCGGGCCGAAGACGGCCGGCGTGTTCATCGAGCCGGTGCAGGGCGAGGGCGGCATCCGCGTCGCCCCCGGCGACTTCCTGCACGGCCTGGCCGACATCTGCCGCGAGGCCGGGGCGCTGCTCGTCTCCGACGAGGTGCAGTGCGGGCTCGGCCGCACCGGCGCCATGTTCGCCTTCCAGCAAGCGCACATCCGGCCCGACATCGTGACCCTGGCCAAGCCCCTCGGCGCGGGCTTGCCCCTGGGCGCGGTGCTCCTGCGCGAGGAGCTGGCGGGCGCCCTCCAGGTCGGCGACCACGGCAGCACTTTCGGGGGCAACGCGGTGGCCGCGGCCGCCTCCCTGGTGGTGCTGGACAAGCTGACGTCGAACGGCTTCCTGCGCAAGGTCGAGAAGAAGGGCAAGATGCTGGGGCACAACCTGCGTGCGATGCAGCGGAAGTACCCCAAGCAGATCCGGGACGTCCGCGGGCTGGGTCTGATGTTCGGGATCGAGCTGAGCGGCCCCGCCGCCCCGATCGTCGCCGGTCTGCGCGCGCGGGGGATCCTCGCCACCAAAGCGGGCGAGAATGTCCTGCGCCTGCTGCCGCCGCTGGTGGTCAAGCGCAGCGAGCTGCAGTCCTTCCTGGTCGCCTTCGACGACGTGCTCGCTCAGGGCGTGGGCATGCGTTTGGAAGGCGGCGGCGGCGCGGTGGCATAAGGAGACACGATGGCAGTGAAGAAGGTCGTGCTGGCCTACTCGGGAGGCCTCGACACCTCGATCATCATCCCCTGGATCAAGGAGCACTACGACGGCGCCGAGATCATCGCCTACTGCGGCGACGTGGGACAGGGTGACGACCTCGAGGCCGTGCGCCGCAAGGCCATCGCCACCGGCGCCTCCGAGTGCGTGGTCGAGGACCTGCGCGAGGAGTTCGTGCGCGACTTCGCGTTCAAGGCCCTGGCCGCGGGCGCGGTCTACGAGGACAACTATCTTCTGGGCACGGCCCTGGCCCGGCCCCTCCTGGCCTATCGCCAGGCCCAGGTCGCGCTGGCGCGCGGGGCGGACGCGCTCTCCCATGGCGCGACCGGCAAGGGCAACGACCAGGTCCGCTTCGAGGTCACCTGGGCCGCCTTCGCGCCGCATCTGAAAGTCATCGCCCCCTGGCGGGAGTGGGACATCCGCTCCCGCGAGGACGCCCTCAAATACGCGGCCGCCCGCAACATCCCGGTGGACCAGAGCCCGCGCGACATCTTCAGCCGGGACGGGAACCTCTGGCACCTCTCGCACGAGGGCGGCAACCTCGAGGATCCGTGGGACGCGCCGCGCAAGGAGATGTTCAAGCTCACGGTGGCCCCCGAGGACGCGCCCAACAAGGCCGAGGAGGTCTCGATCGGCTTCGAGCGCGGCGTTCCCATCAGCCTCGACGGCCGGAAGCTCGGCCCCGTCGAGATGGTGACCACGCTCAACACGATCGCCGGGCGGCACGGGGTGGGAAGGCTGGACCTCGTCGAGAACCGCCTCGTCGGCATCAAGTCGCGCGGCGTGTACGAGACGCCCGCCGGCACCGTCCTCTATCACGCGCACCGCGAGCTGGAGCGCCTCGTGCTCGACCGCGACACCCTGCACTTCAAGCAGTCCGTGTCCGTGCGCTACGCCCAGCTCATCTACGACGGCCTCTGGTTCTCGACCCTGCGCGAGGCCCTGGCCGCCTTCGTGGACTTCACCGAGCAGGAGGTGACGGGCGAGGTGCGGGTGCAGCTGTTCAAGGGCCGGGCGGTGGCCGTCGGACGCCGCTCCCCGCGCAGCCTCTATCGGCAGGACCTGGCCACCTTCGGGGAAGGCATGGCCTACGACCACGCCGACGCGGGCGGCTTCATCCGCCTCTTCGGCCTGCCCGAACGCGTGCGCGCCCTCACGCGGGAGCGGCTGGGCGAGAAGGCGGACCGCACCGTGGGGGGCGGCCGTCCCGGCGCGCGGGAGGAGTCCAAGCGTTGAGCGTGACCGCGCCCAGCGGGTTCCGGGCCACCGCCGTGGCCAGCGGCATCAAGCCGGAGGGGCTGGACCTGGCCCTGGTGGCGGCCGACCGTACGTGCGCGGCCGCGGGCGTGTTCACCCGCAACCGCGCCCAGGCCGCGCCGGTGGTGGTCTCGCGCGACCATCTGGGCAGCGGCCAGGCTCGCGCCGTCGTCATCAACGCCGGGTGCGCGAACGCGGCCACCGGCGAGAGCGGCCTTCGCGACGCGCGCGAGACCGCGCGCCTCGTCGCGGATGCGATCGACTGTCGTCCCGTCGACGTCATCGTGGGATCGACCGGTGTCATCGGGGTCGCGCTCCCCATGGCCGCGCTCCGTGCCGGCATCCCCCGCGCGGCCGCCGCCCTGGCCCGCGAAGGGGGTGCCCTGGCCGCCCGCGCGATCATGACCACGGACACGCGCCCGAAGGAAGTCGTGGTCGAGTTTCCCCTGGGCGCCGGCACCGCGCGCGTGGGCGGGATGGCCAAGGGCGCGGGCATGATCGCGCCCAACATGGCCACGATGCTCTGCATCCTCACCACCGACGCCGAAGTCGCTCCTCCCCTCCTCGCCTCCGCCCTGCGCGAAGCGGTGGGCGAGAGCCTCAACCGCATCACGGTGGACGGCGACACCTCCACCAACGACATGGCCGTCGTCCTGGCCAGCGGCGCCGTCTCCGCCCCCGCCATCCTCGGGGCCGGCCGCGACTACGATGCCTTGCGCGACGCCCTCCTTCGGGCCACGCGCGACCTCGCGGAGAAGATCGTCCGCGACGGGGAAGGGGCATCGCGCTTCGCGGAGGTGCGGGTGGAGGGCGCGAAGTCGCCGTCCGACGCCGACCGGATCGCGCGCACGATCGCGGAGTCGCCCCTGGTCAAGACCGCGCTGCACGGCGGCGATCCCAACTGGGGGCGGATCCTGGCCGCGGTGGGCCGCTCCGGCGTGGCCGTGGACATCGACCGCGTGGACATCCACCTCGGACCCGTCTGGGTCGCGGAGAGCGGGCGCGCCCGCGCCTACGAGGAGAGCCTGGCCCATCGCGCGGTGACCGAAGACCCCGTGCGCATCCGCGTGGACCTGCACGCGGGGAAAGCCAGCGGCTGGATCTGGACCTGCGACCTCACGCGCGCCTACGTCGACATCAACGCGCATTACCGCTCATGAAGCTCTGGGGCGGCAACTACGAGGGCGAGCCGGACCGCGAGTTCTGGGAGTTCAACCGGTCGCTGTCCTTCGACCGCCGGCTCGTGCGCGAGGAGATCGCGGCTTCCCGCGCCTATGTCCTGGCGCTCGCGCGCGCGAGCGCCATCTCCGCCGCGGATGCTTCCGCGCTGGACGCGGGCCTGGCCGCGGTTCTGGACAAGGCCACTCCCGAGTCCCTCGCCGCGGCTACGGACGAGGACATCCATAGCTGGGTCGAGGCGCGCCTCACCGAACGCATCGGCGACCTCGCGGGCCAGGCCCATCTGGGCCGGAGCCGCAACGAGCAGTCCGTCACCGCGCTCCGCCTCTGGATCCGCGGCGCCATCGACGCCCTGCGCGCGGACACGGCGCGGCTGGTGCGGGCCCTGGCCGACAAAGGCACGAGCGGCGCGGACGCGGTCATGCCCGGCTTCACGCACACGCGGATCGCGGAGCCGATCACGCTGGGCCACTTCATGGCCGGACACGCCTGGGGACTGGTGCGCGACCGCGAGCGGCTGGGGGATGCCCGGCGGCGCGTGAACGTGCTGCCCCTGGGCTCGGGGGCGCTGGCGGGCACGGCGGTCCCGCTCGATCGCGAAGCCCTCGCGCGCGACCTCGGCTTCGAGGCCATCTCGCCCAGCGCGCTGGACGCGGTCATGGACCGCGACTTCGCGGCGGAGTTCGTGTTCGCGGCCGCGCAGCTGCAGACGCATCTGAGCCGCCTGGCCGAGGACCTCATCTGGCTGTCGTCTCCCGAGTTCGGCTTCTTCCTCCTGCCCGAGGCCTTCACCACCGGCTCGAGCCTGATGCCGCAGAAGCAGAACCCCGACGCCCTCGAGCTCGTCCGCGGCAAGGCCGCGCGCGCCCAGGCCGGAGTCGTGCGCCTGCTCGCGCTGATGAAGTCGCTGCCCGCCGGCTACCAGAAGGACCTCCAGGAGGACAAGGAGGCGGTCTTCGACGTGGCGGACGCGGTGTCGGTGTCGGTGCGCGTGATGGCCGGAGTCGTGGCCGGCCTCGACTTCGACCGCAAGCGGATGCGGGCGGCGGCGGGCACCGAGGAGATGATGGCGGCCGGCCTGGCCGTGGCCCTCGCGCGCGACGGCCTCCCCTTCCGCAAGGCGCACGGCGTGGTGGCGGGGCTGGTGGCGGAGGCGCGGAAGACGGGGGGCTCTCTCCGCGAGACCGCGCGCCGGGCACTGGCCCAGGATCACCCTCGCCTGGCCGCGGACGTGGACGCGCTCTTCGATCCCGAGCGCGCGGTGCGCACCCGCTCGCTCCCGGGGGGAACGGATCCCGAAGCCGTCCGCGCCAGCCTGCGCCAGGCGGTCGAGCGGGTCGGGTAGTCGTCGCCGCGCTATCCGTCCCGGGACGGATAAACATCGTTCAGGCCGGCATCGCCCACCGCCATCATCGAATGACGGGTTCGGGCGCTGCTACGGCGAGCGGCCGCGGCTCGTGTGCAGGGCGACCGCTTTCCACACGCCGTCGCGGTTGACGAACGTCGTCGTGTAGAAGGACGCGTACGGCTGCGCGTCGCCGCCGGGCGGGGCGCCGGGGAACGCGGAGCGCTGCCGTTGCGACTGGCCGCGCGCGATCGCGGTGTCGCCGTAGGCGGACACGGCGACCGTCCCCGTGTCGAGCTTGGAGAAGCGCAAGGTGCCGGCGCCCAGATCGTCGATCAGGTCCTTTCGCGTTCCCTTCTCGCCCGTCGGATGCGTCCAGACGAAGCTCTCGTCGAGCAGGGGCTCGAGCGCGTTGACGTCGGCGGCCAGGATGGCCCGGTCCATCGCCGCCTGGGCCGCCGCGATCTCCACCTTCGTCTCGTCCTCCGAGCGCGGAGCCTTCGTGGCCTGCCAGGCCACGGCGCGCCATTCGCCGCCGCGCTTGAGGAAGGTGCCCGTGTTCAGGTAGCGCGTGACTTCGGTCCTCCCCCCGTTCGAGCTCGTGCCGACGAGACGGAAGGCGACGATCGCGGTCTCCCCGAACTGCCGGATGCGGATGTCTTCGGCCGTGTACGTCGTCCCCGGTCCCGCGGGCCGCGGGCTCGCGGGCGTCTGCAGGTCGGCAAGGATGTCCGCCTTGCCGATGCGCCGCCCGGAGGACCCCGTGTAGACGAGCTCGTCCGCCCAGAAGCGCTGATGCGCCGCGGCATCGTTGCGCGAGGCCCCGGCCAGGAACTCACGGAGCAGCCGGGTCAGCTCTGCTTCGTCCGCGGCGGGACCCGCCTCCAGGACTCCGGCGAGGGCGAGCACCGCGATGGGGACGAGCCGTCCCGCCATCTTCACGACGTGGGGGCGCCCGGGGCACCCTTGAGATGCGCGTCGAGGAACTCCAGGATCCCGCGGTAGCCCTCGATCTGGTTCTTCTTCTTCGCAAAGCCGTGGCCCTCGTCCGGGAACACCACGTACTGCACGGGCACGCCGCTGCGCTTGACCGCGGCCACGATGTCGTCGGACTCGGCCTTGATCACGCGCGGGTCGTTGGCCCCCTGGAGCACCATCAGCGGGCGCTTGACCTGATCCGCGTGGAAGAGCGGCGAGACGGCCAGGAGCATCTCCTTGTCCTTGACGGGGTCGCCGATCTCCTTGTAGAGGGCGAGGCGCTGGGACTCCCACCAGGACGGGATGCTCTCCAGCGTGCGCACCCAGTTGGAGATGCCGAACATGTCCACCCCCACCGCGAACTCCTCGGGCTTGAGGGTGAGGGCGGCCAGGACCATGTAGCCCCCGTAGCTGCCGCCGATGATGCCGATGCGGTCCTTGTCGACGTAGGGAAGAGAGGACAGGTACTTCTTGGCCTCGATGCAGTCCCAGAGCGGCTCGTGGCCGTGCTTGAGGTCGTCGGCGGTGAAGAAGGTCCGGCCGTAGCCGGAGCTGCCGCGGTTGTTGATGCCGAGGACCACGTAGCCGTGGTTCACGAGGTACTGGATGAGCGCGCTGTAGCCCTTGCGCGTCTGGCCCCCGGGGCCTCCGTGCACCCAGACGAGGGCAGGGGCCTTGCTCTCCGGCGTGGCCTGGTGGGGCTTGAAGAGGATGTTCGGGATGGCCATGGAGTCGAAGGATTTGAACCGAACGACCGAAGCCTCCACGAGGTCCGCGGGGTCGACCTCCCTGCTCAGGCTGTCCGTCAGGCGGCGCGGCTCCTTGTCGCCGAAGGTGTAGACGTAGAGGTTGCTCGGCGAGCGGTCGCCGTTCACGTAGAAAGCCATGCGCGCTTCGCTGGGGGAGATCACGACGGAGGTGATGTCGCCGGCGGGCAGCGCGGGCAGCACGACCGGCTTCCCCGTGCGCGTGTCGTAGAGCCTGGCCACCGTCCGTGCGTCCTCGTTGATGCGGGTGACGCGGTAGCGCCCGCGCCGCGAGAACGCGGTGGACATCACGTCCCAGTCCGCCTTCTCCACGTCCTCGTGCGTTCCCGCGGCCAGGTCGTAGCGGCGCACGCGCGCGAACTCCGAGCCTTCGTTGCTCAGGTAGTAGAGGTGCGTCGAGTCGCCGTCGAAATCCTCCGGAGAGAAATCGGCGAGCACGCCCTCCGCGGAGAGGCGCTTCATCTCCGACTTCCGGCCGTCCCAGAGGAAGAGGTCTCCCTCCGACTGCGTGCGCGGCTTCCGGAAGGCGAGCCAGCGTCCGTCCGGGGAAATGGCCCCGAGCTGGTAGCCCACCTCGTCCTTGAAGACGAGCGTGCGGTCGTAGCCCTTCGCGTCGTAGCGATAGAGGTCGAAGAACTTCGGGTCACGCTCGTTGGTGGCGACGTAGAAGGCGTCCCCCGCCGGCGTCCATCCCCGGAAGGCCGCCTTGAGCTTCGGCCCCGGCGTGAGGTCCCGCTCCGTCCCGTTCGTCTCGCGGACGTAGAGGTGGTTGAGCTCGTTGCCGCCCTGGTCGCGGGTGAAGAGGATGCGGTCGTCACCGCGGAAGTACGAGACGGCCGTGGTCGTGTCCTTCGACGACGTCATGGCCGTCGCCGGCCCGCCCGCCACGGGCACGCTGTAGACGTTGTAGACGCCGGTCGCGTTCGACGAGAAGAGGATGCGGCTCTCGTCCGCGGAGAAGGACGCGTCCGTCACCGCGGTCGTGCCCATGAACTGCTCGATGGTGTAGGCCTTGGGCGCGCGCGGC